>Ga0068707_1000851_pt1 | contig 20836 bp, 21 predicted proteins | sample YNPNPMetaG_FD_66600 | JGI IMG/M metagenome (GOLD analysis project Ga0068707, IMG submission 66600) | Anoxygenic and chlorotrophic microbial mat microbial communities from Yellowstone National Park, USA - YNP NP MetaG | ecosystem: Environmental > Aquatic > Thermal springs > Hot (42-90C) >...
GGAGGAGAGCCGAGGCTTCCTCTAAAGGCATTAGTAATGCATTTGCACTTTCCTCTATAAAGAAGCCACGGCCTTTAGGCCGTGGAGGTTCACTGTGTCAGAAGAAGTTCGGAACTACTGCGGAAGGGCCTACAGAAACCATTATCAAAATGTTGATGGATTTATCAGAAAGCTGATAACTGGAAAAAGAGAACCGGTGGCTGACATGCGCCCGATGGCGAACCTTGAATACACCTATATCGTGCAGGAGCTGAAGCCCCTGGAAGGCAGGCACCTGGACAAGTTCTACGAGCTCAGGCCAGGAGTCTTTAGGATGAAAATCGGGAGCGACAGCGTTCTCATTGAGTTGGGGAAGAGGCTACACATCACAAAGCTGCTGGAAGAGGCGCCGGAACCCACCGGATTTGCAATGAAGGTGCGCAAGGAGCTTTGCGGGCGCAGGCTGTGCGAGGTGCGGCAGAGGGGGCGGGACCGCATAATAATCTTTGATTTTGGCGGGATAGAGCTGGTTGCGGAGATGTTCGGAGGCGGGAACCTTTTGCTGGTGCGGGACGGGAGGATAATCTCCGTATATGAAAGGAAGGAGTGGAAGGGAAGGAGCCTGAAGGCGGGGGAGGAGTATGCGTTCCCCCCATCGGATGAGAAGGGGCTTGAGGAGATACTCAGCAGCCCGGGGGACAAATCCATCGCCAGCGGGCTGGTGCCCCTCAACATAGGCATAAATTATGTGAAGAAAATACTGGCGGAAGCGGGGGTGGAGGAGGGGAAGAAGGGGAGCGAATTAAGCGCGGCGGAGAAGAGGAGGATTTCGGAAACTTATGCAAGGAAAATGGGTTCGCTGAGGCCTTCCGTGGTTATTGAGGGCGGGAAGCCGGCTGATTACTCTCTTTTTGGGGAGGGGGAGCCTTACGAGTCCCTCTCCGCGGCCCTTGACGCGTGCTTCGGTGTTGCGGATGAGGGGAACCCTGAGCTAAAAAAACTGGAGGAGACCCTTGCGAAGCAGGAGGAGAGGCTGCGCGGGCTGAAGCAGGAAGCAGACGAGGCAAAAATGAAGGGGGACCTTATTTTTGAAAGGTATGCAGAGGTGGAGGGGGTTCTGGCCGCATACAGAAAAGGCGGGCTGGCGGAGATTGAGAGGATGGCGGCGGAGAAGGGCTGGCGGCTGGACAGGAAGAAAAAGGAGCTGGAAATGGAGCTTTAGCCCTCCTTCTCTATAAGATAATCCGCAAGCAGGGATCTCGCCTTCTTTGGGTTTGCAACGGTCAAGCCCACTATGGTGTGCTTTCCGTCCCTGGAAACAAGATGGAGGTTTTCCACGTTTATGCTTGCGTCCGCAAGGGACTTCGCAACCTCCGCGAGCTTTCCGGGCTGGTCCTCCAGCTTTATGAAAATGATGTTGCAGGAGCTTACATGGAAGCCGTTGTTTTCAAGCACCTGCTTCGCCTTGTCATATTCCTTCACAACAATGCTCAGCACAGCCTTGCCACCCACCGCGCTCGCGGCTATTGACTCTATATTGATTTTTGCCTTCCCAAGAATGTATGAGATGTCCGCCAAAAGGCCAACGCGGTCGTCCGTGACTATGCTTATTTCCTTCATTTTTTCCACCCCTCAGAGCCTGTAGAACTGGATATGGGGAATGCCATTTATATATTTTACCTCATTCCGGGAAAACAGGCCTGACTTGAGGCCTGCCGCAACCGCCTTCCTGCCCACAAGGTTCAGCGAAGAGGCAGAGGGGATTTTGGAAAGGAGCTCTTTTTCCGTGCATTCTTCCCCCTTGTAGAACAAGGAATATGCGGCAAGGTCAAGGATGGCGCCATTTTCCCCGAATGCCTTCCCGATGAGCTCCCTGTCGCATGCGGCGAGTATGCGCTGCCCTCCGCGCTCGTGCAGCCTGAAATACATAAAATAAATAACGAAAGAAGGAATAAAAAGCTAAGGTATGTCGTTTTCTATCAGGAAGCCGGAAAGGAGCTTCCTTGCCTTCCTCGGCCTGGAGACGGTTATCCCCACTATGGAGCTTTTCCCGTCCCTTGAGACGAGATGGAGATTGTCTACGCTTATGCGGTTCTTTGCAAGCATCCTGGATATCTCTGCGAGGGTACCGGGCTTGTCCTCAAGCCTGACAAAAACCACGTTGCCGGAGCTGACGCTGAAGCCGTTGCTCTCCAGCACGCCCTTTGCTTTCTCCTGGTCCTTCACCATTATGCTGAAGACCGCCTTTCCGCCCACCGAGCTTACAGCTATGGAGTCTATGTTGACGCGGGCCTTGCCGAGTATGTAGGATATGTCGGCCAGCAGCCCCACCCTGTCCTCTGTAACAACGCAAATGTCTTTCATGCCATCCCTCCTTGCCAGTCCAGAAAGGCAGGCGGAACGCCATTAAAAAAAAGGGTGTTGTTCAGTTTGAGATTACAGGACAAAGTCCGGAGACTTTGCCCGCTATTGAAAATCACTGATTTCCTCAAGAACACCTGGCCGCAGATAGTGTTGTGAAAGACCTTGAAAACGCGGTGCGCAGGTTTGCGAATGGGGTTCCTGCGGTAATCCACGATGGAAACAGAAGGGAGGGGCATAGGGCTCCTGAACAAGATAAGGGCTTATGCACTCCGGGAAACGGGGCTGGATACCGTAGAGGCCAACAGGTGCCTGGGGTTCGGGGCGGATATGCGTGATTACGGGATTGGTGCAGAGATTCTCAGGAAGCTCGGGATTTCCTCCGTGCGGCTGCTGACCAACAATCCACATAAGATTGAGTCGCTGGAGAGGCACGGGATACGCGTTGAGCGGGTGCCGCTCCTAGTTGAGCCAAACGGGCAAGACACTGAATACCTCCGGGCAAAAAGGGAGAAACTCGGGCACAGATTGTAATAGTAAGGAATAAAATAGTGAAGCAGCAAACCGTGCATGTTGGTTCCATGGAAAAATTAAAGCGCGTGCGCATAATTTCCAAAGGGAGAAAATACGAGGGGCTGCTCCTCCCCTCCCCAAAAAAGGAATTCCTTGTGCTCAAGCTGGATTCCGGGTACAATGTGGGCATACGAAAGGAAGGCGCAAAAGTTGAGGAGCTTGGGGAGGTTGAGATTCCGCGGGAACAAAAGCCGCAGAAAGCTGCGCGGGGGGAAGTTGCCATCCTTGGGATGGGGGGGACTGTCTGCTCCCGCGTGGAATACCGGACGGGCGCGGTGTTCCCTTCCATAAGCCCGGATGACCTCGTGAAGAATGTCCCTGGCCTTGAGAAGATATGCAGTTTCCACGCGCGGGAGATATTCTCCATGCTCTCGGAAGACATGACACCCAGGCACTGGAGCGAGGCGGCTTCGGAAATTAGGAAGGAAATTGAGGGTGGTGTGCAGGGGGTTGTCGTGCTACACGGGACAGATACGATGCACTACACCTCCGCGGCGCTTTCCTTCATGCTTCAGAATCTTCCTGTGCCTGTTTATCTGGTCGGTGCACAGAGGAGCTCGGACCGCCCCTCCACCGATGGGAGGATAAATGTGCTGAACGCGTGCTTTGCCGCGAAAAACGGGCCTATGGCTAATGTAGGGATATGCATGCATGCGGGGATGGATGACGAGGAGTGCCTTATACATCTGGGGACAAAGGTGCGGAAGATGCATTCCTCAAGGAGAGATGCCTTCAAATCCATAAATGTGCCGCCGCTTGCGAAGGTGGATTACCGCTCCGGACTTATTGAGCCATATATGGACTACAATGGGCGGGGAGGGAATCTGAAATTTGACAACCGCGTGAATGAGAATGTTGCGCTAGTTTATGCCTATCCCGGCATTAAGCCGGAGCTGATTGATTCCCTTGCAAAATATGACGGAGTTGTGGTTGCGGGGACTGGAATGGGGCATGTGCCCACCAACCCGCTCAACGGGAAATATACGCGGAGCATACTGCCTAATTTGAAGGCGCTCGTGGATTCCGGCATTCCTGTGGCCATGGCTTCCCAGTGCATATTTGGGAGGGTGAATATGGATGTTTACACTGCGGGAAGGATGCTGCAGGAGGCGGGCGTATTTGGGCACCTTGCGGACTGGACGCCGGAGACCGCGTATGTGAAGATGTGCTGGGTGCTGGGGCATGAGAAGAAGATGGAGAGTGTGCGCGAGGAGATGATGAGGAACATAGCCGGCGAGATTACGGAAAAGAGTGAGGTGCTGTAACCCCGGGTAAACAAAGAAAAGGGAGGTGGAAGCGCTGCTTCGGGCGATGGATGAATTGGGGCTGGCAGAAGGGACCATTATAACGGAAAATTATAGCGGCAAGGAGGAGAGGAATGGAAAGAAAATTAAATTCATTCCTCTTTTGGAATGGATTATGAATGAGGAAAAACCATGAAGTGCGGGCTGGAGATACACCAAAGGCTGGATACCGGAAAGCTTTTCTGCAGGTGCTCCTCCGCGCTTGCCGGCGCGGACAGGAAACCGGATTACGGGCTCAAAAGAAAGCTTAGGGCGAGCGCAGGGGAGATGGGCGAGCTGGATATCGCAGCGCGCACCGAGCAGGAGAAGGAGAGGGAATTCCATTACGACGGGTTCGCAGAGAGCTGCTGCCTTGTGGAGGCGGATGAGGAGCCGCCCATGGAAATGGACAGGGAGGCCCTGCGGATTGTTCTCGGGATTGCGCAGCAATTGCATATGGACATTTTTGACGAGCTGCACGTGATGAGGAAAATAGTGGTGGACGGGAGCAACACCTCTGGCTTCCAGCGCACGTGCCTTGTGGCCACGGGAGGGTATCTGGAAACCTCTAAGGGAAAGGTGCGCATCTCAACGGTTGCGATAGAGGAGGAGAGCGCGGGCATCGTTTCTGAAGAGGCGCACATAAAGCATTATCGGCTGGACCGGCTGGGGATACCCCTGATTGAGCTTGCCACGGAGCCGGACATTGTGGATGCAGAGCACTGCAAAGAAGTAGCGGAGAAAATCGGGCTCATCCTGCGGGCCACGGGAAAGGTGGCGCGGGGGATTGGGACGATAAGGCAGGACGTGAATGTTTCCACGGAAAAAGGGGCGAGAGTTGAGATAAAGGGGGCGCAGGAGCTGAGGATGCTTCCCATGCTTGTTGAGAACGAGGTGAGGAGGCAGGAAGGGCTACTGGGGGTACTCGCGGAAATAAAGAAGAGGGGGATAGGGCAGCTGAAGGCAGATGTGGCGGACCTTACGAATATTTTTGTGAATAGTGAATGCGGATTGGTAAGGAAGGGGCTGGAGGCCGGAAACAGGGTGCTGGGAACAAAATTGGAAGGGCATGAGGGGCTGCTTGGATGGGAACTTATTCCCGGCAGAAGGTATGGCACCGAATTGAGCGACTATGCGAAGAGCGCCGGGGTGAAGGGAATAATCCACAGCGATGAGGATTTCGCGAAATACAGGATCAGCGATGAAGAACGGGAAGCCGTAAACCGGAAACTGAAAGCCGGGGAGGGGGACGGGTTCGTGATTGTTGTTGCGCACAAAACAACTGCAGAGCGCGCGCTGCACAAGGTTATTGAGCGGGCAAACATGCGCTTTGTCCCTGAGGAGACGAGGAAGGCGAACCCGGACGGGACATCCTCTTACATGAGGCCCCTTGCGGGAAGGGCGCGCATGTACCCCGAAACGGATTTGAAAACGATTGGGATTACGGATAGGCTGCTTGCAGAGGCCAGGGATGCGGCAGGAGGGGGGCTGGAGAAGAAAAGCAGGTGGCTCGCGGATGTGCTGAACCATGAGATGGCTGGAAGGATGCTGAAATCCAGGAACCTTCCCCTCTTTGAGGAGCTGGTGGATGCGGGCGCGGAGCCCATGCTCGCGGCTTCCACATTAGAACAGGCGCTGGTGGAATTGCGCAGGGAAGGGCTGGAACTCAGGGAACCGCGCGGGCAGCTGATGGAATTGTTTGCGGAATACGGGAAGGGGCTTTTTGTGAAGGCAGCCATCCCGGAGATATTGCGCAGGATGTGCGGCGGGAAGGATTTGCATGAGGCGGTGAAGGGGCTGGAGCGCATAAGCGGCGCCGAGCTGAAAAAACTTGTGGAGGAAAAAGGAGGGGACTTCGGGAGGATAATGAGGGAATACCGGCTCAGGGTGGATGCGAAAGAGCTGAAGGAAGCGATGGAAAAAAAATAGAAATCCTTTAAAAAGGCGTCTAAGGGAATATAAAGCTCACTGGTAGATTATATGAAGAAGGCAATTGATGCGATTGTGGAAGGCGGAAAGGCAACTCCCGGGCCGCCTTTGGGCCCGGCGCTCGGCCCCCTCGGCATAAACGCCGGGCAGGTGGTGGCTAAGATAAATGAGATGACAAAGGCTTTCTCCGGCATGAAGGTCCCTGTAAAAGTGGTTGTAAATACTGACGACAAGTCCTTTGAGGTGCACGTGGGCAGCCCGCCAACCTCCGAGCTGGTGAAGAAAGAGGCAGGGATAGAGAAGGGGGCCGGGAATGCGGAAGCCCCTGCAGGAAACATTGCCTTTGATGCTCTTGTGCGCATAGCGAAGGGCAAAAGCAGCAACTCGCTGGGAAAGAGCCTCAAGGACGTGGCGAAGGAGGTTGCCGGGACGTGCAAGAGCCTTGGTGTGAAGATAGACGGGAAAGATGCAAAGGCGGTCATAAAGGAAATTGATGGCGGGAAGCACGATTCTGTGCTGAAGTGAGCGCATGCGGGCCGCCATCCCTTTCCTGCTTTTGTTTCTTGCTTCCGTTTCCTTCGCAGGGCAGCTATGGGTTTTCAGCTCGGACGGAGCCATAACCTCAAAGCCTATCCTTTACGGGAACCGAATTGTTTTCGGCAACGAGAAGGGGTTCGTTTATGCGATTGAGGCCGGTGAACCGAAATGGTCGCAGAAATACGAGGGGGCTGTGGTGGACGACCCGGCGCTTCTTGGCGACAAGGTGGTGGTCGCGACCGCGGATGCGGTGCATGCGATTGATTCCTCTGGCGCCGCATCGTGGAATTATCCCCTGAGGGAGATAAGGGGCATCGCGGCTGCCCAGCAAGAAAAGATTTACGTGGCATCGGGCAGCGGCATAACCGCCCTGGACAACAGGGGCCAGCGGGCATGGGCTTTCAATGCCACGGATGCCACGGAGCCCTGCACAGACATACCAGGATATGTTGTTTTCGGCTCGGGAAGGAAGCTGATAGCGCTCAGGAACACAGGCGAAAAGTTCTGGGAAAAGGAAGTCGGCCCGTTCTGGAACACCCGGCCGATGGGCTGGGCAGGAAAGGTTTATGCCGGAAGCGGCGAGGGGAAGCTCTACGCGATAGACGTCGCCGCGAATGCCATAAGCTGGGAATATGATGCCGATGGGATGATAACCACTACTCCGGCCCATGCCGGCGCGTACATAATTTTCGGGACTGCGAACGGGTGGGTTTATGCGGTGAACAACGGCGAGCTCGCATGGAAGAGGCGCCTTGACAGCATGCCTGAGGGCGAGATGGCTGTGGACGGGAACATAGTGTATCTCTCAACCCGGAAGAGCCTTTACGGCATAAGCGGGAGCGACGGCAGCGTTGTAGTGAAGAGGCAGTTCCTGGACTGGCCGCACTCCCCCTCTGTGATAAAAGGCCAAGTGGTGCTGGGGGCTGAGGATGGGAAGCTTTACGCAATAGATTCCTCCCGCGCCTGCAGCTTCCTCTACCCAGAGCAGGATGCCATTATTGGAGATGCAGACATTGAGATATTGGGGAAAAGCTATTCAAAATACGGGGGTGCCAGGACATACGTGCGCGCCCAGGGCGGGGAATGGAAAGAGGTGGGCGGCGAGGAATGGTCTTTTGGCCTTGACCCGAGCGCATTCCCTTACGGCGTCATAGAAGTAGAATGCTACGTGGCCGACTCTGCGGGCATGGAGAACCCGCCTTTCAGCAAGCTGCAGCTTGTGAAAGGAGACGCCCCCAAGCTGAGGATGAGGGTGCAGTACCCCACCGCAGCCAGGGAGGGCGAGCCCTTCAACATAACCGTGGTGGACTTTGACGGGTACGAGCTTAGCGGGATAACCGCGGTGATAGGCGGGGAAAGCTTCACGGGCGACGGCAGGGTAGAAATAACTCCAAAGCGGAGCGGATTGCAGGAGCTTACCGTTTCCAAAAAAGGATATGAGGATGTGAAGGCGAAAATAGACGTAAAGCCGCAGCCGACCCTCGCTTACGTATTCATTTTCCTGTTCGTTGCTGCCGCAATCGCGTACGCATATTTCGGCTACATAAAGAAATAGATATCAGAGTTCTGCTCTGTCCACGGCCGTCACCTGGACCTGGCTAACCCCTTCAATCGCGCCTATCCTCTCCTCTATCCTGTCCACTCCTTCTGCCTCGTCCGCGAGGAAGCGAACCACCAGCGCCTTGACGCCGAAGCCTATTTCGTCCTCCCCGGTTTCCTGTATGTCAACTATTTTCCCTATCGCCTCCTTTATCGCCTGGAGGCCGGACGGGTCTTTCGGGAAGACCTTGAGCGTTATGGATACTTTTGCCATGTTATCACGGGCCCTGGAAATTGCCGCACTTGCACTTGTAGGGGTTCCTTATTTCCCTGCAATGGTAGCACCTTACTATCTTCTCCGAGCATTCTGGGCACGGGAATTCTGCGTATTCTTTCGTGAGCCTTCCGCATGTTGAGCATCTTTTCATTTGTTCACCTAAAAAGTGTTAATGAAGTTGGTGGGATATATTTTTAAGCCTGCTTTTTCCGCCTCTGGATGCGGGCGGCTCGGGCTGCGGCTCTGCTTTCGCCCTTTCCGCGAGCTCCACCAGGTTTTCCATCAGCATAATTACTGTAAGGGGCCCAACTCCGCCCGGCACCGGGGTCACGTTCGCCTTTCTTGAGACAAGGTCAAAATCAACATCCCCCACTATCTTCCCGCCCAATCTTGTGGTGCCCACATCAATTATGCTTGCGCCCTCCTTTACCATGTCCGCCTTTATGAGGTAGGGGCTTCCAGCCGCGACCACAAGCAGGTCTGCGCGGCGGGTGTGCTCCGCGAGGTTTTTGGTTTTGCTGTGGCAGAGGGTAACTGTTGCATCCCGGTTCGTGAGGAGGTAGGAAATTGGCTTTCCCACTATGTTGCTCCTGCCCACCACAACCGCTTCTGACCCTGCAAGAGGAATCTTGTAGTAATCAACAAGACGCATTATCCCCTTAGGTGTTGCCGGAACAGTCGCCGGAAGGCCTTCCGCAACCCTCCCGATATTTATTGGGTGGAAACCATCCGCATCCTTCTTCGGGTCTATTGCTTCCATTATTCTCCTTGCATCAATATGCTTCGGGAGAGGCAGCTGGACTATGAAGCCGTGCACCGACTTGTCCGCGTTCAGCTTTGCGATAAGCGAGAGCAGTTCCTCCTCTGATGTGCTCTCTGTGAGATGGTGCAGCCTTCCCTTTATGCCAATGTCGCCCGCCTTATTGAGCTTTTTTTCCACATAGGTGCGGGAAGCTGGGTCGTCGCCGGCCATCACTATGTCCAGCCCGGGGGCGAAGCCAAGCCTCTCCACCCTTTTTTTCAGCTCTTCCTCAATTTCCGCAGCAAGCGCCTTTCCGGATAATATCATTTCATCCTCCTAATGCAGATACTCCTCATACAAAGGGAACCTGGAGCACAGCGCCCTTGCCTCTTCCCTTATGGAGGCGAGCGCCGCATCATCAGCCCTCTTGTGCAATGCCTTCATCAGCAAGGCAGCAATCTCTTTCATCTCGCCTTCCTTCATACCGCGCGTGGTCATGGCGGGCGTCCCAAGCCTTATGCCGCTTGCCACAAACGGCTTCTGCGTGTCATAGGGGATGGTATTCTTGTTGCAGATTATGCCGGCCTTCTCCAGCGCAAGCTGCGCGTCCTTCCCGGTTATCCCCATCGGGGTGAGGTCCACGAGAATAAGGTGGTTGTCCGTCCCGCCTGAGACGAGGCGAAGCCCCTGTGCCTGCAATTCCTGCGCAAGCACTTTCGCATTCTTGACTACCTGGTGCGCGTATTCCCTGAAATCCGGCTGCATTGCATTGTGGAAGCATACCGCCTTCGCAGCGGTCACGTGGTCGAGCGGGCCCCCCTGCGCGCCGGGGAACACCGCCTTGTCTATCATCTGCGCATATTCCGCCCGGCACATTATGATTGCGCCGCGCGGGCCGCGAAGCGTCTTGTGCGTGGTGGTTGTAACTACGTCTGCGTATTTCGCCGGGGAGGGGTGGGCGCCGCCCGCAATAAGCCCTGCGATGTGGGAGATGTCGGCCAGAAGATAGGCGCCGCATGCGTCCGCGACTTCCCTGAAGCGGTCAAAATGGACTGTGCGGGGGTATGCGGTATAGCCGCAGATTATCAGTTTGGGCTTGTGCTCAATTGCCTGCTTCCTTATCGCGTCAAAGTCCAGCATCTCGGTTTTCCTGTCCACCGCATAGCTCACAACCTTGTAGGTTTTTCCGGAGAAATTGACCGGTGAGCCGTGGGTGAGGTGCCCTCCCTGGGAAAGCTCCATGCCCATTATGGTTTCCCCTGCCTGGACAAGCGCGGAATAGGCGCAGTAGTTTGCGGTGGAGCCGGAGTGGGGCTGCACGTTCGCGTGGTCCATCCCGAAAAGCTTTTTCGCGCGCTCTATGGCAAGGTTCTCTACTGCATCTATGAACTCATTCCCGGCGTAATACCTCTTTCCTGGGTAGCCCTCGGAATACTTGTTTGTGAGGGCAGAGCCGGTCGCCTCCAGCACCTCGGGCGGGGCATAATTCTCGGAAGCTATGAGGTCTATGCAGTCCTGCTGCCTCTGCACTTCCCTGCGCACCAATGAGTAAATCTCCGGGTCTTTTTCCTTCAAGGGCATGAAAACCACAAGTGTATTTCTCACCAATCATTTAAAATATAGCATAAGAAAAGAGAGGCATGGCTTCAATAGAGGAGATTTACACGCTCCTGCTGAACCTGCCGGGCGGCAGGATAACCATGGCGGCGGTGGTTTTCGCGGTTTCGGCCATTGTGCTGTATTATGCGGCGGTGGCAATAATAGCAATTTTGAAGAAGGTGAGCTCAAAGACGAAAACCACGCTGGATGACATACTGGCAGACAGGGTGAGAAGGCCGCTCAAGCTGATTTCAGTAGTTGTGGCGGCGTTCCTTGCCGCAGAAGCGGCGTATCCGGACGCGGACATTATGGGGCACTCCACGTTTGAAATTTTCAAGGTGCTGATGATGTTCTGCGCCATAATACTCATAGACGCGGTGGCGGACGGGACAATGTTCTGGTACGGGAAGGAGATAGCGCCGAAGACCTCCACCAAGTTTGACGACGAGGTATTCCCTATTTTCCGGAAAATAGCGCGTGTCCTGATATACGTGATAGGCATAATAATCATATTGAGCGAGCTGGGGGTGGAGATAGCGCCCCTCGTGGCAGGGCTGGGCATTGCAGGGCTGGCCGTGGCGCTCGCCCTCCAGGACACGCTCAGCAACTTTTTCGCCGGAGTTTACATGATGGCTGACAAGCCCATCCGCCCCAACGATTTCGTGAGGGTGGGGGACAAGGTGGAGGGGATAGTTGTTGAGGTGGGCTGGAGGAGCACCAAGATACTCACCCTTGAGAACAATTATGTTTTCATGCCAAATTCGGAAGTTGCGAAAAGCACCATAACCAATTTCTACAGCCCGGAAGAGAAGATGGGCTATGTGATGGAGTTCTCGGCGAGCTATGATGACGAGCCGGAGAAGGTGGTGGAGGCACTCCTTGAATCCGCAAGGGAAATCGGGAAGAGGAGCGGAAAGGTGGTTTTCGGGGAAGGGACGCCATGGGCGCTGCCGGATTCCTTTGGGGAGAGCTCCATAACCTACAAGGTTGGGGTGCAGGTGCCCACTTACCGGGACAGGTTTGCGGTGAAGGGGGAGATGATAAAGGAAGTGTATAAGCAATTCAAGGCAAGAGGAATCACCATTCCTTATCCGACCAGGACCGTGTTTTTGAAGGATGAGGCGGGCAGGAAGAAGGAAATAAGAATAAGGAGAGGGCAAGCAGTTTAGCTCTCGTCCCCCGCCTTCTTGAACAGTTTCGCTATCTTGGTTTTGATTGTGATCGGGATAGGGACGGCCATCTCCACAAACTCAACCACAAGCTCTTCCTTGTTTTCGTCCACCTTGGTCACGCGGGCCTTTTCTCCCTTGAATGGGCCGCTCCTTATCTCAACTATGTCGCCAACCTCAACGGTCATGGAAGCCGGCTTTTCCACCGTGACCATTTTCTGTATCTCGTCTATTGTGATGTTTTTCTTGAGCATCCCCTTGACATGGCGGATGTTGTGGGCAAGCTTGGCAGCGTCCTCGTCGCTCGCAACCTCAACGAACACATAGCCCTTCACGTTCTCTGGAACCAAAAGCGAGTAGACCGCGAGGTTCTGTACCCTCGCCTTCTTCTCAAGCATCTGCGAGACAATCTTTTCCTGCCCGGTTGTGACCCTGAATATGTAAATCAACAAAACCACCTAAATTATTGAGAATATGGCGAACAACACCACTCCGATGAACCCGACCACAATTATCCCAAGGCCGGCTACTTTCATTATCTCCTCCAGCTCCCTCCGGATGGGTTTCTTTGCTATGTGCAATATTCTCAATGAGCGCTCTATGAATTCCTTCATTCTTTCACCCTATTACCTCAAGGTCTATGTCCTCAGTGGGGCTCGCGTGCTCGCTCTCAATCGTGTACTTGGGGAATTTGACGCCCCCCAGCACGCAGAGAACCTTTATGGACGCCTTCTGCATGTTCGGCTCAATCCTTGCGCCCCAGATTATGTGGGCGCTCGGGTGTATCCTCTTGCTCGTCTCGGAGACGATGAGCTCCGCCTCCTTGAGGGTCATGTCCTCTCCGCCTATGACGTTTATAAGCGCGCGGTTGGCGGTGGATATGTCGGAGTCAAGCAGCGGCGAGTTGAGTGCGGTCTCTATCGCGATTGTTGAGCGCTCGTCGCTCTTCGCATCCACGGACGCCTCGCCCAGCCCTATCACCGCGTAGCCGGCGCCGCTGAGTATTGTGCGCAGGTCAGCGAAATCCACGTTCACCAGCCCGGATTTCGTTATCAGCTCCGCAATGCCCTTTACCGAGCCGGCGAGGACTTCGTCGCAGACCTTAAAGGCTGTGTTGAGCGGGAGGTCCGGGGCGATTGTGAGCAGCTTGTTGTTGCGGATGACGATGAGCGTGTCCGTGTTCTTGCGCAGGGCCTCAAGCCCGGCGAGAGCGTTCTCCATCCGTATCCTCCCTTCAGAGGTGAACGGAAGGGTCACCACCGCGATTGTGAGCGCGCCCATCTTCTTCGCCTCCTCCGCGATTATCGGGGCGCTGCCGGTCCCGGTGCCGCCCCCCAGGCCGCATGTCACGAAGACCATATTCGCATCCTTAATCGCTTCCTTTATCTCGTTGATGCTCTCCTTGGCCGCGCTTGCGCCTATCTCGGGGTTGCTTCCCGCGCCCCTCCCTTTTGTGAGCTGCTTGCCTATGAGTATTTTCTTGTTTGCGCGTATCCTGAGCAGGTGGCGGGCGTCCGTGTTCGCGCCTATAAGGGTCACCCCTTCCACGCCAAGTTCAAAAAGCCTGTCTATCGTGTTGGTCCCGCTGCCTCCGGCTCCAACCACATAGACGCGGGGCTTGGACTCCTCTATGAATCTCATTATCTCCTCGTCTTCCTTGGAGACGGGGCCGCTTGAGAGTTCCTTTATCTTGTCCTCAATAGTCACATGGCACACCCTGGAGCTAGTAGTGAAAGGAATTTTATTGGCAAACATTTTAAATAATGCAGCCGCGCTATTATATTCAAATATGAACTAGCCTTAGCCCTCATAGTCTAACCTGGATAGGACGCGAGCCTGCGGAGCTCGGAGCCGGGGTTCAAATCCCCGTGAGGGCGAAAAACGAAAGGAGGATGGCAGCTGTTTTCTCTTTATCCTCCTTTCATTTTCCACGCTCCTATTTTCTTCCCCAGACATTTTCCCGCCCATGCATTGAGGCCCTTTGCAATTGCTCTTTACGCGCTCAGAGGCCCGGGCGCTATCTTTTAAATTTGCAACACCATAAATGCTGCATGAAAAAGATACTTCTCTTTATGGCTTTCTGCTGGGCGCTCCACGCCGCGGTTTTGTGTGAGGAAAGCACCGGCATTTCCGATGACGAGCTAAGGTTTTACGATTTCGTGGTGGAAGGGCCGGCCGAGCCTGCGGTCGGGGACACAATAACCGTTGAATTCACGCTGAGGAACGTGGGCAAGGAGACGGTTGCGCTGGGGAGCAAGGGCGTCCACGGGGCCGTCGAATCGGAGGGCGGGGTGAAGAGGTTTGGGTACACCGCAAGGGATGAGTGGCTTTCCGAGCTTGAGGAAGTGGATTTCAGCGGGGCGGCCACCCTGGAAGAGGCAGGGGAATGGAGCGCCTGGCCATCCTACCAGCTAAAAAACGGAAGCTACGGGCCAGATGGCTGGGCTGGCTGCTCATTTGAAGTGGGGGAAAGGCCAGCCGGGGTGCCTGACCTCAGGATAATAGACGTGTGGGGCTACGGGGATGTGCCAGGGGTTTACACGGAAATAAGATATATGATAAGGAATGCGGGAAACGGCACAAGCGGCCCCTCGGCAACGCGCATCTACCTGGATGGGGTGCACATCAGGGATGATTACATTGCAGGGCTCGGGCCAGGCGAAACCAGGGTGGAATCGTTCCCTTACGAAGGGGAGTGCACGGGCGCTTCCGACACATTCTCTGCATCGGCCGATTGGGAAGGGGATGTGGAGGAATCTGACGAGGAGAATAATGAGTACTCAAGGGAATACTCCTGCCCTGAGATCCTGAAACCTGACCTTCTGGCTGAAAACCTAACAGTATATGGCTGGATACCATGCGAGCTGTTTGACTACTCGCAGGGGGGGATAAGGTTCTCCGTGAGGAACGCAGGGGGCGGCAGGTCCCCGGAATTGTCGGCAAGGGTTTACATAGACGGGAACTGGACAGGGAGCGTGGCAATACCCGCACTCGCGGCAGGGGAGTCATTCGGCGCAACTTACAGGAGACTTGGGCTATGCAGCGGCAGGGAGGACAGGATAAGGGTTGTTGTGGATATGGAAGGGAGGGTCACAGAAAGCAACGAGAGCAACAACGAGGCGCAGGTCGCGTTCGGGTGCGCATGGGCGCCCTCTCTGCCGGTTGACCTGCGCGTAAGAAACATAACCCTCCTGGACGGGGCCAACGGGACAAAAATAGTGAGGTACTCAATTGAAAACGCAGGCAGGGACTACGTATGCACAAGCGAAAGCGGGCTGTATGCGGACGGGGTGCTTATTGCAACGATGGACCCTGGAAGGCTCTCCCCTTCCCATACAAAGAGCGGGGAATTCGGGGTGCCATACATGTGGGAGGAGATGTGCAACGGCACAAGCAGCGTGATTTCTGTGGCAGCAGACCACAATAATGCGATAAACGAAAGCAACGAAACAAACAACGCATACCTGGTTGAGGTGCAGTGCCCCCTGCGGCCCGACCTGGTGCCGGGCATGATTTTCTACTATCCGCCCGGCACGGTTTCCTGGCGGGTTGTCAACAACGGGAGCGCGCCTTCGCCGCAGACAAGGGCAAGGGCAACAATTTCAGGCAACGGAGTATACAGGGAACTAATGTGGGACGTGCCGGCACTTGAGCCGAGCCAGGACACGTTCCTGAGGCATAACATTACGCTCGGCACCGCACTTGGGAGGGTGGCTTATTCCGCAACCGTGGATGCCGATTACGGAAACCTTGTGGACGAGGGTGCAAAGGAGGGGAATAACTGGAACAACTACAGCCTGATTGTGGAACCGTGGTGCGAAAACAAGGTGAGAGACGGGGATGAGGAGGATACCGATTGCGGCGGGACATGCACGCCATGCGACGTGTGCGGCGCAGGCGTGCTTCCCGAGAAGTTTGACTGGAGGAACTGGAAGGGGAAAAACTGGGTATCAATTGCAAAGAACCAGCGAAACTGCGGCTCCTGCTGGGCGTTCGCAGCAATAGGGGCAATGGAAGCCGCCTTCCTGCAGGAGAACAACGGGAGCTCCATGCTGGAAAGGGACTTTTCGGAGCAGATGCTTGTTTCCTGCAGCGAGGCCGGCAGCTGCCTTGGCGGAGGGCGCCTTCCTGCGCTGGATTTCCTGAAAGCAAACGGCACTGTTGAGGAGTGGTGCTTCCAGTATGCTTCAGCAAATTGCCTGACAGTTGACTCTGAAGGGAACAAGATATGCAGGGAAAGCTGCAACTGCACCTCTGGCCTGGGAGGGTGCCGGGGGGCCTGCGGATGCAATTACTGCCAGAACGCGCAGTTCTGGAAGATAAGTGGTTACGGGGAAGTGCGCGGGCCTGCGGGGATGGATGAGATAAAAAGGAATATAGCTTGCCATGGGCCGCTGCTGGCAGCTTCAGCCTCATGGGGCCATGCCTTCCTGCTGGTCGGTTGGGACAACAATAACGGCTCCTGGATAATAAAGAACAGCTGGGGCCAGGGATGGGGCGAAAACGGGTTTGGCAGGGTGCCATACACGGGCCACAACTACAGCGACCTTGCAGAGAGGAACATGTATTATGCGGAGGGGGTTTACAATGAATAAATCAATCATTATGCTTGCACTGCTGCTTTTTGCGCCGGCATTCGCAATGCTGAACCCCGCAACGGTTTATTGCGAAGCGATGGGGTATGCGCACCGCGTGGAGGCGACGGAATACGGGGAGCGGGGCATATGCGTGGTTGAAGGGAACCCTATTGAGGAATGGGAGTTCCTTTCTGGGAAAGCAGGCCAGGAGCACAGCTACTGCGCAAGGGAGGGCTATGGGGTGGAAATAGTAAGCGGCGCATACTGCGAAAAGTTCCTCCTGGAGAGCTGCATGGCATGCGTGCTTCAGGACGGAAGGAAGGTTGAGATGACTGAGCTCATGGGGCTTGACTTCAGCGAGACCACGTGCGGCGACTCGCTTTGCAACTTTCCGGAAACATACACAGGCTGCCCGCAGGACTGCCCTTCAGGAGGGAAGGACGAATACTGCGATGGCATGCAGGATGGAAAGTGCGACACGGATTGCCGCAGAGGAGAGGATGCAGATTGCAATGCGCTCCAGCCGGGCGTTGTTTGGGCCGCAGCAGGATTGGCATGCCTCATCATCCTGGCGGCAGTTATATGGAAGTTTTTCATGGCAAGGAAGTGAAGGGCGGCACACCGTGCTTTTAAAAAATTATGGAAAGGCCACTTGCAGGGGGCCAGGAAGGCTTCCGGGCGATATTGCAGGATAGGCCGAAAATCGCGGAATTTGACCCCCTCTGCGGCAGGGTTCCCGGGATGATAGCCCACCACCTTGAATATGCGACAAACAATGCCTGAGCTGGCTGCCCGGCGGAATAATCCGGCATATCTTTTTAATTAGTAAAGAAGATTTCGCCGCATGGGCAAACTGGTGGGCAGGAGCCTCAGCGAGCAGAAGGTCATTACCTACCTAAAGCTGGCAGAAAGGAGCGAAGGGCTCTGGAACTCCATACTTGTGTTCCTCGGGGCGCTTTCCCTGCTTTCCGCAATCCCGTTTTATCCGCTTCCTTTTACATTTCTCATAGCTGTGGTTGCCGGGGCGATAGCATTCAGGTATCCCCACTTCGGGGTTCTGCTCGGATTCATTGCAGCCCTTCCTTCCCTTGCGTACCAGTCCACTATTTTAGGGTGGCTCGGCTCCCTCCTCCTTGCAATAGTGCTCTTTGAGATGTTCAACAACTGGGGCGTGATTGCGCTGCTGGAGATAGTGTGCCTTGCGCCCTTCGCCGCATTCCCGCTTTCCATTTTCTCGGGCTTCATTTATCTGCTATTGGTGTGGGGAAGCCTGCATTTCGGCTCAAGGAAGAGCATGGTAATTTCCGTGTGCTCCGTCCTGCTGATACTATTGATTTCTTCCATCTGGCTCGTGGGCAACGGCGCATATTTGCCGGTCACGAAGAGCCTGTATGAGCCGGGGATGGACGCGCTTACGGTAGACAAGCCCGCGGTAGGGATGGGCGAAGTGCTGGGCGCAATAGGCCCCGCCCTCGGAAATGCATTCAACATATTAGCGGCAAGGGACATCTTCCCTGCGCTTGGAAAGATATGGGACAACTTCATGCGCCTCATCTTCATGGACTTTGGGCTATTCCAGATTGCGGTATGGGCGGTTGCGCTTTACCTTGTCGGATGGATTCCAGGGAACACAAAAAGCAGGAGGGCGCAGACGATTGCCGCGGCAGCCCTGTTGGTTGTGCCGGTCGCGTATTTCCTCATGAGCCTCGTGCTCCGCTTCCAGTTCAACCCCCTGATGTTCTTCTATGCGTTCGCATCCTTCGCGGCGGTTGCTGCGATGGATTTCGCCGGGCTTAAGATAGCCAGGGAGAAGGAGATACGCGCGGAGGAAAGGATGCAGAAGTTCGGCAAGTTCGGTATTAAGGGGATGCCACCGGGCGAGCTTAGGGAGAGCCTGTCGGACGTTGGCGGGTATGAGGATGTGAAGAAGGAGCTGCGGGACTCCATCATGTTGCCGCTGCAGGAGAAGGAGCTCGCTGATGCGTACGGCCTGAAGCCGCCTTCCGGCATTCTGCTGTTCGGGCCGCCGGGAACCGGAAAAACGATGCTGATGAGGGCGCTCGCGAAGGAGCTGGGTTTCTCTTTTACCGAGGTAAAGGCCTCGGACATCATGAGCATGTGGGTGGGGGAATCCGAAAAGAACATAGCGGAGATATTCAGCAGGGCGAGGGCTGCCGCGCCCGCAATAATATTTTTTGATGAGATAGATGCGCTTGCAAAGAAGAGGGCAGAGACCGGCCCTGATGAGGTTGGGCCGCGCGTCCTGAGCGTTTTCCTGCAGGAGATGGATGGCTTCGCAAAGGCGAAGAAGCCGGTGATTGTGGTTGGCGCGACCAACGTGCCGAACAAGCTGGACCCGGCGCTCATGCGCCCGGGAAGATTTGACAAGATAATCTACATGCACCTGCCGGACTATGAGGCGAGGAAGGCGATTTTCAAGGTACATCTTTCCAAAATACCCGCCATCGCACCCGACGTGAACCTGGATGTGCTTGCCAAAAAAACCGACAGGTATTCCGGGGCGGACATAAAGAATGTGGTTAGCGAGGCGCTGAACGCGGCGGCGCAGCAGGCCATGGTGGAAAAGAGAATCGTGCCTGTGGGCATGCCCGAGCTGCTGAAGGCCCTGGAATACACAAAGCCGAGCACCACATTTGCGCAGCTGGAGGAGTATGAAGAGTTCAAGGTGGACTTTGAGCGCTCCGTGACGAAGGAGACGAAGCCCGCGGAAAAGGAGGAGAAAAAACTGAAGTGGAGCGATGTTGCGGATTTGGAGGATGTGAAGGGCGCTTTCAGGGAGGCGATTGAGGTCCCGCTTCTCCATCCGGAGCTCATGGAGCAGTACAAGGTGAGGCCAAGCCGCGGCATCCTGATGTTCGGGCCGCCCGGCTGCGGGAAGACGCTCGTTGTGAAAGCGGCTGCAGACGAGATGGATGTAACCTTCCTCACGGTAAGCGGCGCGCAGCTGATGAAGAAGGGCTACGGGCATGCTGTGAATGTGATAAAGGAGACGTTCAACCGGGCAAGGGAGAACCCGCCCGCGATTGTTTTCGTGGATGAGATTGAAACTATAGTGCCTTCGCGGGAATCCGGAAGGGCGGACATAGTGGGGCAGTTCCTTACGGAAATGGACGGGCTTAAGGAGCTTAAAGGCGTGGTTGTTGTTGGTGCGACAAACAAGCCCGCGCTGCTGGACCCTGCGATATTGAGGCCTGGGAGGTTTGACAAGATATTCTACGTGCATCCCCCGGACGTGAAGGGAAGGGAGCAGCTGTTCTCCATTCATCTTGGGGAATTTGCAAAAGGGCTGGACGTTGCAAAACTGGCGAGATTGTCGGAAGGGTTCTCCGGAGCGGACATCGCATCCCTCGCGCAGGAGGTGAAGATGCATATGGTGAAGGAGAGGATTGCGGGGAGGGAGCCGAAACTGGACAATGAAAAGGTGCTGCACATGCTCTCAATGAGGAGGCCATCAATAACGCGGGAGGCGCTTATGGAATACGAATCGTTCATGCAGGAATACGGAGAAAGGCATTAGAGCGGCTTTACCGCGATTACCCCAACCCTGGTCTTGTAGAATTTGTACCCTGCCTTCATGAGCACCTTTTCGGTTTTTGTCCCCCTCTGGGCGATTACCTCATCCACATTCCCGTCGGGGTTGAGAGGTGTGGTTATGGTGACCGCGAACTGGAATCCCCTTGCCCTCCCTTCTATTTCCCTGTGGTCTATGAGAAGCTCGCGCAACCCTTTCCCTTCGTATGGAAGGAGCACCGCGTCGTCCTCCAGGAAAATAGCATTCGTGTAGCCGGTTTCCAGCTCCAGATTAGAAGGATTATAGGCTGTTCCCCAGGCCAGGCCTACCGCAACCAGCATCCTGCCCACATACGCGCCGTAGCTCATGTCGCGCTTCAGCACCTCGCGCACCTCCTCCTCTGTGACCGCGAAGAGGCATTTCCTCATGATGTTGGTTACCTCCTCCGCGTCCTCGGCCTTGAGGCGCTTTATCTCAGCCTCCTCCATGTCCATGGGGGAGCGGACCCGCATCTTCTGGGTCTCCTTCTTCTCCTCTTTCTCATCAAGCATGGAGGCGCTCTTGAAGTCGCTCATATGGAAGAATAAGGGCGGGAAGGGATTTTAATCCCTTTCCAAAGCTCACTGAACCTCCACGGCTCGGTCACACCTTGTAGTCGCCTGGTATGGCGGTGATGGAACATAACATTCGGCCATCGGGTGGCGGCTACAAGGTGTGAGGAAGCCTCGGCATTTATGCC
>Ga0068707_1000852_pt1 | contig 20834 bp, 8 predicted proteins | sample YNPNPMetaG_FD_66600 | JGI IMG/M metagenome (GOLD analysis project Ga0068707, IMG submission 66600) | Anoxygenic and chlorotrophic microbial mat microbial communities from Yellowstone National Park, USA - YNP NP MetaG | ecosystem: Environmental > Aquatic > Thermal springs > Hot (42-90C) >...
GGCTCCTGGTATGGCTGGCGCCGGCTTCGCTGGCTTTGATCCTGGGCTGGGCGCTTAGCAGCCGTTCCTGGGAATTTCTGGCTCCCGGCATGAGCATCTCCCTGGTTGCGGGACAGGCGCTGTGCTTGATTGTCGAGAAAAAGTTATCCATACACTTGCAGAAGTTTTCCGGCTCTCTGGCCGCGTTGGTCCCTAGCACTCTTTCGCTGGGTGTCAGGCTGATGTTTCTGGTGGTTGCCTGCACGCTGGTTCCGGCCCTATGGATCATGGTGTTGCTTACCCCGGCGACGAGACAAGCCGGCTCGCTGGGGCGGCCGGGGGTGTCTTTTGTGGTTATCCTAGCCTTTGCCCTGTTGGCCGCGCTCTGGGCCTTGGTGGCCGCCAAGAAGATGTCGGCAACCTTAAAGCGTTCGAGCCGCTGGCTGGGCCTGCTAGGCCGCGGCGATTTTTCCGCCCCGCCAGTTGTTGGCGACGATTCCGACAGCCTGCTTTTTGCCGGCACCCTGCGCACTACCATCCAGAGCCTGCGTCAGATTTTCAGCCGACTGGGCGGAAACGCCTCGGAAATATCTGCCGCCAGCAATCAGCTCCTGCTAAAATCGGCCGCCCTTTCAACCAGCGCCGAGCTTCAGTCCCAGACGGTAAAAGATACCGCTAAAAACATTGAAGAAATGAACCTCAACATCCAGAAGGCATCTGACAACCTCCAGGCGCTGGCGCGTTCACTAAAAGAAACCGCCGAATCAGTAAAGAAGATCGACGACAACCTGCAGTCTTTCACCGAAAAAAGCGAAAACCTGAAAAAGGATCTGGAGCAAAGCTTCGCCATCAACAAAGAGGTTGGCTCGCTGCTTGGCGATCAGCTTACCAGCCTCAACCAGCTGATTCAGACGGGAGAAAAAACCAACCTGGCGATAAACCAGGCCACCTCAGACATAGCCGCGGCCAGCCGTGCGGCGCAGGAAACAGCGCAGCTTGCCCGGCAAACCATCAGTCTGGTGCAGGAAGGCGCCGTAGCCGTCAGGCGCACCACCGAGGGAATGGATCGCATCGCTCAAAGCACTCGCGAGGTCACCGGCGTCATATTGGGCCTGGCCAACCGCATTCAGGCCATTGGCAGCATCCTGGAGGTCATCGACGGCATCGCCGATCAGACCAACCTGCTGGCCCTGAACGCGGCCATCATTGCCGCTCAGGCAGGAGAACACGGACGCGGGTTCGCGGTGGTGGCCGATGAAATCCGTTCTTTGGCAGAACGTACCGCCTCCTCCACCCGGGAAATCGGCCAGATGATCGGTGACATCCAGCAGACTTCCGAATCGGCCATAAAAGCGATGCGCGAAACCGGCGGAGTGGTGAATCATGGAGTGGAACTGGCCCGCCAGGCCAGCAACTTCCTTAGCGAAATCCTGGCCGGCTTTCAAAAGGCGGTCGACAATATCGAAGTCATTTCCGAAAATTCCCGCCTGTTTGATCTGACCACCGCGACAGCCGCCAAGGACATATCCGCAATAGCCGAACTTTCCTCCCGCCTTCACAAAAACAGCCGCCGCCTGACCAACTTCGCCAGACAGCTAGAAGAACACAGCCAGCGCCTGCTCGAGCAGATCAACACGCTGGGTGGGGTCACCGAACAACAAACCCAAGAAAGCCGGCAAGCGGCGGCGGCAGTGCGGGATATCAACGAAGCCACCATCCGGGTGAACAACGCCCTGATGGAACAGTCAAAGGTGTCGGACAGCATCTGGCGCACCATCGAACAAGTCCGGGAGATTGCCAAGAACCACGCCGCAGCATCGGAAGAATTGGGGCAGTTCGCCCAGAACTTGGTGAAAAACAGCGAAAAACTCAAAAGTGCGCTTGAAGGCTTCCAGATGCATTGAGCTGCAGCTTCTGCTGCTGCCGTTTTTGGCCGCTTGCGGGCATTTGAAGAGCCGGCCCGAAACAGTACCACCAACGGAGTCCGGCCGGGCGTTATCCTGGCCGGTGCGTTTTGAACCGGTAGATGAAAGCACACCGCGACCGCTGCCGGGCGGGGGATTGGTTTTTGTATCGAGCATCTCCGGAAACCGTGACCTATGGCTACTTCCGCAGCAAGGGACAAGCAGAAGGCTTACCAGCCACAGCGCCGACGACTTCTCCCCTGCCCCCTCTTACGATGGCCGGCTGGTGGCTTTTGTCTCACGGCGTGACGACGCCAAAGGTGATCTCTTTCTGCTGGAGCTCTCCTCCGGTAAGCTGCAGCGGCTGACCGACGAAAGCAGCGGCGACGGCGAAGCCGGTTGGTTTCCTGACAACCATAGGCTGGTGTTCTACAGCGAACCACAAGAGGCTCCGGCCGGGCTCTACCTGCTGGACATCGCCAGCGGCGAAAAAAAGCTGCTGCTAGCCGGCTCCTACCGCCAGCCGGCTCCCTCCCCCGATGGTTCTCTGCTGGCCTTGGTGGAGACGCCCGGCTCGACGACGGCGGTCAGCTGCCTGCGCTTGTTGCGCTTGTCCGACGGCAGGGTCTTCGATCTGGACGATTGCTCCCTGCCGGCCGCTTTCCCGGCCTGGGTCGAAGCGGGTGGAAAAATTGCCCTGGTATTCAGCCGTTTTGCGGACGACAGCGACGGCAACGGCCGCATCGATGTCGCTGACACCCCTACACTATGGTTGGCCAGTCTCGAAGTGGCAAATCCTTCGAACAGCCAACTTTTTCCTTTGACCAGCGGTTCGGCCTTGGAACCCGCAACTTCGGGCGACATAGTCTACTTTTCCGCCCGCAACGAAAACGATCTGGACATCATGGCCCTGCGCCTGTCCCTGCCCACCATAGATTGTCGCCAGGCGCTGGAAAGCTACCGTCAGGCGCAAAGCGTCTTTGAAGCGCTGCGCCTTTTGCGCTTTGTGAGCGACGCCGGCCGGCCTTCAGCCGACTCCTGTCTGCTGGCCCAGGGTAGGCTGCTACTGGAATGGGGCCGGCTGAAACAGGCCGGTGAATTATTCAGCCAGTTGGCGGCCAGTGCGCAGCAGGAAGATATACGGCGCCAGGCGCTGGCGGGACAGCTTTCAGCGGCCGTGGAAAGCGAACTCCCTCCGGCGGCCAGCACCCCTTCGCGGCGGGCCCAAATCGCCGCGCGGGCACAGGCTTTCCTGAAGGATCTGGAAGCCATCGGGCTCGATGAAACAGAAAGCGTTTTACTGCGTGCCGACATAATCAGACGCACCGGGGATTTTTTCACGGCTTTATCTTTGCTGGAGCACGTGCCCGCGGAAAAGGCCGCTGCCCGAAGGCTGCGTCTGCAGGCAGAAATCCTGGCTGCCCTGGGGCAACCCGAAGCTGCCTTAGAGCGCTTATTGGAGCTGCTGCGGCTACCCGGAGCCAGCCCCACTCTGCTGGACTGGGCGCTAGAGCAAACCATCAGAATTCTGGAACGGCCGGAGCCAGCGCCAACCTGGCCGGAGGATACCATCGACCGTCTGGAGCTGGCCGCTTCCCGCTTGGCCACACAGCCCCAAGTTGAGGCAGCGCTGCGGCTGGCCATAGCCAAGAAGCATCTGGCTGCTGGCCGCTTCGAACTGGCTCGCCGGGCCCTGGTGCTGGTGCGAGAGGCACGCGGGGCGCCGCCGGACGCCGTTGTGGAAGCCATCAGGAGGCTGGCCGAAATGTCCGAAGCCGAAGGTCGCCTGGAAGAGGCCCTGCAGCTTGCCAGCGAACTGGTGAACCGATACCCCGACCAGGCGGCGGCCAGCCGCGCCGGCCGCAATCTGGTAAAACGCCTGGCCTTGCGTCATGCCGCCCAGCTATCCGGACAGAACGAACCCGGTCTGGCCTCAAAGGCCGTGGAACGGCTGATCGAGCTGGATCCGGAAAATCTGCCCGCCTGGCGCTACTGGCTCGAGCTGCAGGCGGTTCTCGGCCGATCCGGCCCGGCACTGGCCGAGGTTAAAAAGCGGCTCGATGGCTTGGCCCGTCCGGATTTGGCCTGCTACCTGGAAGCACTGGCGCTCACCTACATAGACCCGCCCAGTAATTTCTCCAAGGCCAAGAAACTGGTCGAAAAGGCCTTGAGCATAGACCCCCAAGTGCCCTTCTACCACCAAACCCTAGGCTGGTTAGTCGAGCAGCAGGCCTTCCGCCAGAATCGAGCCGACCTCTACTCCCAGGCGGCGGATCATTATGAAACCGCGCTTTCTCTGATTGACGCCGGCCAGGAAAAGGCGGCACTGGCGGATTTGCTCTTGAACCTGGGCAACGTCCACCTGCAGCTACGCAACTATGAACAGGCCTGGCAGTTTTACCACCGGCGAAGCGAACTGGACTTTCCCCTGCGCCACCTGCGACGCGAGTTAATTTTCTGGGAAAACCTGGGGCGTTCGGCTTTCAATACCTCGCGTTTTCTCCCCGCTGCCCGGGCTTTCGAACGGGCAGAGGGGCTGGCCGGTGCAGCCTCGGCTAGCCGACGGCTAAGCCGCCTCACGCTAGCAAGGGCGGTTTCGCTTACGCAAGCCGGGCAGTTTCCGGACGCTGATGCGGTCTTCGAACAGGCCTGCAACCTGGCCAAAAAACAGGGCGAGAGTCTCATCCTGCGCCGCTGCCTCGCTCTGCAGGCGCAGTGCAACTGGGAAGCCGGCAATCATGGCCGGGCGGCCCGGCTCTTTCTGCAGGCCAGGACATTGGCGCAGGAGGCGCTGCGACACAACGATGGGGGCGCCACTCGCTCCAAGAGTTTTTCACTGAGCATCTCCCCCCGCGCTTCCCGGGCGCCACTGGGACTGGAACCGGATGAAGAGCTGGACTGGCTCGATGCCTGGTTGGCCCGCCTGGAAGAAAAAGCCGGCGCCTGGCTGCAGGCGCGGGAGCGTATGGCAGCAAGGCTGGAGCGCCTGCAGCAAACACAGCTGGCAACTGAGGATAGCCGGCTCTGGTTGGACCTGGCCTACGTCGGCAACCAGCTGGCGGGAGTGGTGCTAACACTGGGCGATGCGGCCGAGGCTGCCCGCCATTTTCGTCAGGCGCTGGAGGCCGCCCGTCAGAGCCAGGACATCACCGGTCAGTCCATCAACCTGCTCAATCTCTGTCTGCTATATCTTTTCCACGAGCAGGGCGATGCCAAGAAACTGGCTCAGGAAAACGAGCAACTTGAACGAGAACTGTCTCCAGGGGCGACGCGGATTCGGCTTATGCTGGCTCGGGCCGCCCTCTGGCTGAGCCTGGCGCTAAAGAAGCAACCTCCCCCCAGGAACCTGGAAGACATTCTTTCCGGCCTGGATGGTGAACAAACCTACCTGGCCGAGGCCCGTCAGGTTCTCCTGGCAGCCTGGCAGCAGGCCGGCGAAGTCCATGTCCCAGCTGAACTGATGGTCAACCTGGCTTACGCTCTGGGCCGCGTGCTCTGGCTAGCTGGTGACGATCAATCCTACTCTTGGTTCGAGCGGGCGGCCGAGCTGGCTGTCCGGGAGCGAATACTTTCCTATTTCTGGCAGGCAGATGACCCGCATTTTTCGCTGGAAAAGCGCCTGCGCTGGTTGGAGCAACTTTCGCCCCAGGTGGCGACCACCGCCAGCAGCCCCATGGCTCAGCAAATGCGCGATGGTATTTTTCTTGAGGCGGCATCTCGTGCCGTCGAGGCCGGCCAGGCACTACGCCTAGTTGACCGCCTGCTGGCCCGCAGACGGCTCGACGAGTACTGGCCCCGGCTTGAACAACTCTTCGGCCCGCCGGCCGGAGAATTTCTCAAACAGCTTGCCGCCAAATATCAGGACGGGGACCGTGTTGGAGCTTCGTCAGGCGAACTCGAACGCCAGGTTGCCGCAGCCGGCGAGTTTCTTAACCATGCGTTTCCGGCTGGGGCCGCCGGGCGTGAACTGACTGTAGAGCAGCCCCCGGAAGCTGAAGTGCTGCAGGCAGCCCTGGCCGATGGTGAAAGCCTTTTGGTGGTGATACCACAAGGCGACGAAATTCGCCTGCTCTGGTTTACCCAGCGGGCGTCCGAGTCGCTGTTCCTCAGCGGCGCCGGTCAATGGCTGCGGCAGCTGGACCTTATCTGGAACGGAACCGCCGGGCAACAACAAGCGGCCCGGCAGAACCTAAGTCACCTTTTTTTAGAGCCGCTGGGCGACAGGCTTTCTAAATCCCGAAAGATCTATTTCGTAGACGGGCTGACGCCCCGTCTACCGCTGGAGGTGTTGGCACATAATGGCAAGCCGCTGTTAGGAACCCTGCCTATCTGCCGCATTTATGCCCCACGTGACTTGTTGCTCTGGAAAAGGAACCTGGAGCCAGAGCTTGCCGGCGCTATCTGGTTGGGTCCGTCTTCGCAGAAGATCTCTACCCTGCTGGCCGAGCATTTCGGTGAAGTGACGCCCGCGCAGCGTCCCGAGAACCTCTCCCGGCTGCTGGCTCCGCAAGGTATTTTTGTCTCTGCCCTACCGCTGCTGGCCAATGCTGCTTCTTCTCTAGGCGATCGCTGGGCCAGCGACGACCTAGCCGAGCAAGTACAAGCGCCCGAACTTCTAGAAGCAAAACCGCCAGCTAGCGGATGGTGGATCACCCCTCGACGCAACCAGCCTGTTGCGGGGGCGCCTGCCGATATCGCCGCTTTGGCAGGCGAGGCTCACAGCTGGTTGATGCTACCCGAAAAAATAGACCTCGAAAAATTTCTGGCTCGGCTGCTACCCCAGCTAAAGAATCTGGCACCAGACCGGGCTCTCTCAGTTACCATCAGCGACTTCATTGCCGCCGGACAGGACTGGAGGCAACTGCTCGGCCTGCAGTTGCGGGGATGTGGCGGCCTGCCACCCGAAGCTGGCCCAGCATTCGCCGGAAACCATCGGGAGAAGCTAACCCGCCAGGCCGCGGCTGCCCTGGAAAAGCGTGATTTTCGCGCTGCCATATCTCACCTGGTCCGTCTGGTGCGTGCCGGTGAGTTGCTAGGCGACCAGCAGACCCAGCTGGCGGCTAGCCGGCTTCTGGTGCAGGCCGCGCTGCAGGAAAAAGACTATGGGTTGGCAGAGAAGTTCCAACTGCGCCTGCTAAAGGCAGCTCATGCACAGGACAATTTACTGGAGCAGGCCAAGGCCCTGCGCTCCCTGGGTGTTATCTCTACCCAAGCCGGCAACCACCGGCAGGCCGCAGAATGGCTGGATCGTTCCTGCCGACTATTCGAACAAGCCGGTCAGACGGCAGCTCTGGCCGACACCCTGGCCACCCTGGCGCTCGCCCGGGATCAGGCCAACGATTTCGAAGCGGCGCTGGAAATCATGGAGCGGGCCCGCAGCATTTTTCACCAGCTGGGTGATGGCGCCCAGGAAATACGCCTGCTTCGGCTGCAAGGCACCACTTTTCTCAAGCGTCTGCACCGGCTTGAGCAGGCGCGGGAGCGCTACCGTCAGGCCCTGGAGCTGGCCGAGGGCCAGAACCGCCGGGAGTTGCAGCTGGCCATTATGCTGGATCTGGTCCGCTGCGAAACCGCCGCCGGCAATTATCGCCAGGCCGTCGAATTGGCCGAAAGAACCGCCTTGCTGGCCGAACAGGGGAAGTTGCCCGCGCTGCAGGCCGAAGTCGAACTGGAGAAGGCCAAGCTGAGTTGGTATCTGGCCGAATACCAGCAAGCCACTCGCTGGCGGCAGAAGGCGCTGGAACTGGCCCGGCAGGCGGGAGCCGTCCGCCTGGAAATAAGTGCCCTGTCGTTGGGCGGGTTAATTAACCTCAACGTCGGCCAGTTGGCGGCCGCCGAAGAGCAATTGCTGCTGGCTCTGGAGGCAGCGCGCCGAGCGGGATTTCAAGACGAAGAGGCGGTGCAGCTCAGCAACCTGGGGCTGGTGGCGCGAAAACGCGGAGAACTATCTCAGGCGATAGAGCTGTTTCGAGCCGCACGCGACATCGATCAACGGGCACATAACCGCTCTGGCCTGGCCTACGATCTGCGACACATCGGCCTGGTTCACCTGGCCGCTGGACGGCCCGCCCTGGCTGCTCGCGACCTGAAACAAGCCGCGACCATTTCCGAAGAGCTCGGCGAACGTTTTAACCAGGCTCACTGCTTGCTGGGTCTGGCCCAAACCTGGTTGAAAATGAAGGAATACTCGCTCGCCGCCGAGGCAGCCGTTCGCGCGGTGGAAATGGCGCGGGCGCTGGACTTGAAAGAATTGCTCTGGCAAGCGCTGGAGATATCGGGCCGGCTGGCCAGGCGCCAGGGACAGCTCAAGCAGGCCCGGCAGCTATACGAACTGGCCCTGGCTGTGGTTGAAAAAATGCAGGCCGGTCTGCAGGAAGAAAGCCTGCGTTCGGGATTTATCAGCGATAAATCCAGAATATATGAAAGATTGGTCGAGCTGTTGCTGGAGATGAAGGACGCCCCCGCCGCTTTTTCGGTAGCGGAAAAAGCCCGTCGGCGCGGCCTTACGGAAATGCTGGCCGCGGGGAAAATGCGGCCTTCGACCGAAGCGAAACTCTCCCAGGCGCCGCAGGCGGCTCCGCTTGAACCTGTAGAGCTGGAACAGTTAAGCCAGCTAATACCGTCGCATTCCGCCCTCTATTACACTTTCGTCACCTCCAGAAAAACCATTGTCTGGCTGGTCAAGAAAGACGGTTATTCCCTATTCGTATTGCCCTTCGGTCAGGCCGAGCTGAAACGACGGGTAGACCAGTTTCGTTCCCGTCTGGATATGGCTCTGCCTCTGGATGAAGACCTGGAAGACTTCTACCGCCTGCTTATAGAGCCGGTCCGCGGAGCCCTCACCAGCGTAGAGACCATTTTGCTGGCCGCCCATGGGCCACTGATCGATATTCCCTTCGCCGCCCTCAAAGTTCCCGGTGGTGGTTGGTGGGCAGACGAATTCGATCTGATAAAACTGCCGTCGGCCGAGATGTGGCTGGCTATCCGGCAGCGTGTCCTCGAACGCACCGGCCCGCCCGGTCCGTTGTTGGCTGCGGCCGATCCCTTTCCCGGAGGAGAACAGGCGCTGCCCTTTGCCCGCCTGGAAGCCGAGGTGGCGCTGCTGGAAGCAGGCGGTGGCTGGCTGCTTTCGGGAGAACAGCTCACCGAGGCCGAACTGGCGAAGTATGCCTCCCAGGCTGGCATTATTCACCTGGCTACCCATGGCGAAGCAGACGGCGAGCGGAGCGGTAGCGGCGCTCTGCTGATTCGCCAACCGGGCGCGGCTCCAGGTTGGCTGGCAGCGGCAGATGTTTTGGGACTCCAGCTGGAGGCCCGCCTGGTCGTCCTCTCCGCATGCCGCAGCGCTCTCTCGGCCGATTCCATATCCCTGGCTTTTCTGATCGCCGGTGCCGACACCGTGCTGGCCGCGCTCTGGCCTGTGCCAGATGTAACTGGAGCGCTTCTGATAAAGCACTTCTACCGCCAGCTCAAACAACACCAGCCAGCGCGGGCCTTGCGGCTGGCACGCATATGGTTGCGAGAGCGATATCCTCATCCGCGTTACTGGGCGGCGATTGAATTACAGGGCTGGGGCCAGGAACGCTGAAGCCACCGCTTCAAGGCCTTGCTAGAAAATAGCGGCTGATTTTTTTATATTGTACGCCGGAACCGAGCTGGAGGTGTCGAATGAATAGCAAATGGATGCCATGGTTGCTGGCCGCCATCCTGTTGCCAGTCGCGCTGGCGGTCACCCTTCCCCGGGCGCAGGAAGTACCCAATCCGCCAGTCGAAAGCGACATCAGCAACGAGGAACAAAAAGTCTGGGAAGAGCTCGATTTCGAGGAAGCCATTCCTCCCGAGTGGGGCCCGCTGGTCTCCATCAACCGCGCCGAGCGCGGTGGTGAATGCTATACCTTCTGGTTTATGGACCAGGGAGGAACGCTGCGGGGCATCACCACCCGCTCCTTCACCGGTTCCATGCGAGGCACTTTTTTCCCGCAGGTTTACACCATCAAGCGCGGACCCGGGCCGAAAACCATACCAGCTCAAACCACTCCCGAACCCAGCCGGGATCTGGAGCGGCTTCCGGATATTGCTCCAGAAGAGAAAGATAAAGCAGCGCCCGCCGATACTCCCCCGCCTGCCAGGCGGCCTTAGCCGACAAACGCAGAATCTCCGCTCGCAGTTCGGCCATATCGGCATCAAGCTGGGCGGCTTGCTCCAGGTATTCCAGAGACTTTACAAAAGCCCCCTGGAAAAAAAGTTGCCGGCCCAGTAGATACCAGGGAATCGCCCAGCCCGGATCCGCCCGCAGGGCCTCGTTCAATTCAATGAGCGCCGGACCATCCGCTTTGCCCCTGACCAGAAAGTCTATTACCTTGCGCCCGGACGGACCACGGCCAAGGCCCGATGCTTTTACCCACAACGCCCGGCGCTCGTCGGCCGCAGGCCGCTTTGCCAAAAGCGCAGTCCACAACTGCCCCGCCCGTTGCGTATCGCCGCTGTGCCAGTAGAGGTCGGCCAACTGATGCTCGAGGCGCAAGCGCCGGGCAGGTAGTAGATCCTCTCTCTTTGATAGACGCTCCACAATTTCCCGTGCCGCCGCCCAATCCTGGCCGGCTTGTTTTATCCCGGCCAGCAATTCCAGCGCCTCTACATCCTGTGGTAGCTGTTCCAACCAGGCGCGAACCAGGCTTTCGGCCCGGCGCAAGTCCTTTTCCGCCAGGGCCTGGTGCACCCGCCGGGTCTGCGCGGCCATATGGTGAGCGCAGGGCCTTTCAAAAACCGCCGGCCGGGACATCCTCAGGGTAGCTGCCTGACGTTCGCTCTCGGGCACTTCCAACGCTTTTGCGAAATTTCGCCATCTACCGAACAGTTCTTCTTCGCTTTCGGGGTAGACACCTTCCAGCCGCCCCTGATGATAAGCCTGGCACAACTTAAGTGGACCGTATTCGTCGAGTAGCCAGCGCACGAAAGAGCCTGCCAGGGCGTAGGCGCGCTGTCCGGGCTTGCTCCAGAAGCCTATTGGATCGAATAGACCTTCGATGGGCGGGGCAACGCCCGCCTGGAGCATCACCGCCGCCAGACGGTGCGGCGAACCGTTTTCATAGGGCCAGTCCAGAGCCACCGCCAGCCCTTCGAGCAAGCCCACGTTCTGCCAAAACCACCAGCGGGCGCTTATGCGCAGGGGCCAAGGAGCGCAACGCCCGGCCACCACATGGGCCAGCTCGTGTTTGAGCACCGGATGCGGAAAATCGGCCTGGTTCAGAAAGATGTTTCCCTGCCAGGGCTTGGCGAACTGAACTCCACCAGCTCCGGTGCGCCTTTGCTTTTCCTGCGCCGAGGCGAAGATCCAGGAGTGAAACCGTTCCGTCTTTCCGATGTCCAGCTCGCGCTTGATCTGTTCCAGGCGCAGTTCGTGTTCCAGACGGTAGAGTTCGACCCTGCGCCCATCGGTCTGCGCCGGGAGATGAATAACGAAATTTTCCGTCCAAACCTCTAAAGGACAACTTCTCTTTAACGCCTGCCAGCTGCGCCCAAACCCCAGCCCATCCGCCGCCAGACCCAAGGCCAGTGGGACCAGCAGCGAGAGCGCCATTGCCACCTGCCGGCGCCAGTACCGCCACAGATGTCGCCAATTGGGCCGATTCCACTGCGGGTCGAAAAAAGCGGCCGCCACTAGCAGCCAGACCGCCGCCCAAGCCAAATCCTGGAGGCGCGAGCAAAACAGCGGCCAGTCGGGAACGACCGCCTCTTCGAAAATCGGTCCGGCAATCCAGCCGCTGATGGCGTTGAAGGAATCCATGGCCGGACCGCTATAGAACTGATAGACAGCCTTACCGGCCACCGCCACCCAGGCCAGAAATACCGCCAGCCCGCCCAGCACCCTGCCCGGAATTAGCAGCCCCAGGACAGTTCCCACCGCCGACCACAGAACCGCTCCGGCCACCGGAAGCAAAAGGTAAAAAAGCAGGCCCTCGCTCAGGCTGCAGTTTTTCACCCGCAGGGCGTTTAGCAAAGAAAGCGCCAGCGGCGGCAGCAACGCTAGTAGATTAAGCAGCCAGCCACCAGCAGCCAGTTTCAGCACTACCTGCCAGGGAGCAATTCCCTCGGGCCAGGCCACCTGGCGACGCTTTACCACCGAACGAGCAACCAACGGGGCGCCCGCCGAGGCCAGCACCGCCACGACCAGCGACGACTCGTAGCCCAGTACATCGAACAGGGGCAGGAAATTCATTACCGCCGCCGCCGCGACGAGCGCTCCGGCGTAGACCCAGAAAAAGACGCCCGGACCCAACCGCTCCGGCTTTACCTGCGCGCTGGCCATGTTTTCGCATAATACATTGCTTTTTCCCCGCAATAAATATGAAAATAACCCCCGCGTTCATTATAAGGCGGGAGGAAAGAATTATGGTCGGTAAGGCTTTATGGCGACAATCGGTGGCGCTTTCTCTAGCAACTGCGCTGTGCGCCTGTCCGGCGCCAACGGGGCCAGCAGGGCCGGCGCCGGCAACCACGCAGGCGACTTTGCCTGCGGGTGATGCGGGCGGGGGGCGAGTTTTTGAAAGCCGGGTAGAAGAAAAAAATCTACTTCTCGAAAACCGTCAAGCAGCAACACAGTACCTGCGCGCCAAACTGGTAAGCCTACTGGCCGAGAGGCTTTCCGCGCTGGGTTTTGATCCGGCCGGCGCCGCCCGGCTGGCCGCCTCGGGACAGGCCGCGGAATTCGAGGTGCGCGGGCACCGGGAAAGATTCGCCGGCCGGGAGGCTGATGCAGGAAAGATAGTCGAAGCCGAAGTTTTCGACGTACGTGGTCGCCTACGCCTGGTGCTTTCCGACAATGAGGTGGAGGAGCTCTACCAGATTCTGCAAAGTCTTCCGGTAAGCAACCGGGAATCTGCAGAAAAGCTGGCCGAATACCTGGAACAGTTTGCCCGCCTGGAGCCTCCGGCGGAGAAATTGAACGGGTTAAGAGAGCGCCTGGCAGAATCCTGGGCCAAGATTCTTGAAGCGGACCTAATGCTTTTGAGAGAAATCAAACCGCAGGACGCAGAACCGCCGGAGCTAGCCGGAGCCACCGAACAGCTGCGCCGCTTTTCGGCTTATTTCGCCGGCCATTCTCGCCTGGAGCCTCTTTATGTTCAACTGGCCCAAGGCTGGCTGCGCTGGCTGTTGCAACTCGGCGATCGGCCCCTGGCCGAGCAAAGGCCGCGTCTGCTGCGGGTGCGGCAGGCGGCGGCGGGGTTACTGCCACTGATGAATTACGTGGACAAAGCGGTGGAACTGGCCTGGCGAGACCGGATATTCAAACTGGATGACCAGCACGTCCCCTTCGCGGCAATCCGGGAAGAATTTTTGGTGTTCCTCGAAGAATTTCCTTCCTCGCGCTTTTACTCCGAGATGGAGCTGCGTTTTGTCGATCGCTGGGTGGAACACCTGCTGAAGATCCCGGTGGGCGATCTAGAATCCCTTTCCAGTCTGCAGCTGGAAGTCCAGCTACTAGGGCAGCGCTTTCCCACCCTTTCGCGCCGCACCGAAGTGGAGTCACGACTGGCCCGCGAATGCTTGCGCCTGCTCTCTGCCGCGCGTCCTACCAGCCTGGAGGCCATGACCGGCCTACGACAGCTGGCCGCGCGCTGTGAGCCCTTTCTGCCGGCAGGCGCCGAAACCGTCCAAATGAAAAAGAATCTGAACGACGTCGAACAGCAGTTAGTTAAAGAAAGGGACGACGGCCTGGAAAAAGCGGCGCTCAAGGATCTCAATTTCTTCATCGCCTGGGAAAAAGCCGCCCGTGGCCTGAAATGGGGTTCAACAGTTAAGGAGTGGAGCTCGGCGGCCGATTTTGCCCGCCTCTGGGCCGAAGGACGGGACGCTGGTGCCGACTGCCAGTGCAACCTCGATCCCGAAGAACCCTGCCGTGTTTTTCAGGAACAAAGCGAGCGCGGCAGATTCCAGGTTACCGCCCGCTTCTTTCAGAACAAACTCTTCGGCTTGGATCTATGCAATCTCTGGGTGGGCGACGGGCTGGCCGCCGTATATAATTTCTTCTCCCGCCGCTACCAGCGCCGGCATTCGCCCCAGCAGGCCAGCCGATTGATCGCCACCGGCGAGGGTGAAGTAACCTTCGGCAAGAAAGACGATTTGCTTTGGCTCCTCTCCTGCAGGATGGGTACCTGCCTGGTACAGGTGCGCGAGGCCCGGCTCTATAAACTATACCAACAGCAGCAGCGGGAGGAAAACCGCCAGTTCCAGGATGCGCAAGCCGAGCAGAGAAAGCAGCGTTTGCAAAGGGGCTGGCAGAAAGGCGACTGTGTGCGCTGGGGCTGTGGTGCCGAATGCCTGTTTCAGGGCCGGGTAGAAAGTCGCGAACAGAACCGCTATCGAGTGGTGGTGGAAGAAGCGCGGGAAAACCCTCGCCTGCAGGGCAGGCGGGAATGGGTACCCGAGGAGGAGCTTTACGACTGCCTGTAAATAAATTAAAGTAAAGCCGATTGCCGGGGAGGGAACAGGGAGCAGGACGGTGAAGAAGCACAGGCTGCAAGTTGCGTTTTCGACGTTAGTTATCCTTTTTTCAACTCCATCCGGCCAGGCCCAGGAACAGAACCTCGCCCCCCCGATAAGAATAAGCGTCATAGCCACATCTGATTTTCACGGCAGCCTGGAGCCCAACCGCGATAAGAGTTTCGACCGCCGGGCCATCGGCGGCATCGACATCATCGCCGCCTATCTTCAAGCCATCCGCGCGGCCAACCCGGAAGGCACCGTGCTGCTGGACGCCGGCGACCTGTATCAGGGTACGTTGCTTTCTGCCGCCGATGAGGGCCAATCTGTGGTGGAGTTCTACAACGAAATCGGCTATGACGCCTCGGCCGTAGGCAACCACGACTTCGATTTCGGTCCGGTGGGCATTCACAGCATTCCCCAGGACGAAAAAGACGATCCGCTGGGAGTGATCAAGGCCCGCATGGCTCAGGCCAGATTCCCCTTTTTGTCGGCTAACATCGTAGAAAAGGCCACCGGAAAGCCGCCGCGCTTCAAGGGTCTGAAACGCTACCGTTTGCTAAAGAGACAGGGAGTCACCATCGGAGTCATCGGTCTGTCGCCGCCCGACACCCCTTTGATTACCAATCCGGTGAACGTGGCCGCGCTGGATTTCCTACCGCTGTTGCCGGTGGTCGAAGAGCTGCTGCCGAAGCTGCGCCAGCGGGGGGCTACGGTGATCATCTTGCTGGCCCACGCGGGGGTGGAAACCGGGCCGGATGGTCAGCTGCAGGGTCCGGTGGTGGAACTGGCCCGGGCTTTGGGACCGGAGCGAGTGGATTTGATCGTGGGCGGACACGTACACCGACCTTTTTCTGATTTCATAAACGGCGTGCCGGTGATTCAGACCTGGCCCAAGGGTTTGTCTTTTGCCCGGGCCGACTTACTGGTGGACAAAGCAAGCGGCAGGGTGATTCCTGCAAGCGTGCGGCTTTACCCCAACGCTTTTTTCTTTCGCACCGATCTGAACGGTCGGCCACCCACCTATGCCGGACGGCTGATAAAACCACCGGCGCATTTTCAAAAGCGCCTGCGCGAATACAAGAAACGCATCAGCCATTTGGAAAAAGTGGTGTTGGCCCAGGCCGATGAGAAGCTGGAAATCGGCCTGCCTTACGGTTCTCCGGTGGGCAATCTGGTAACCGACGCCATGCGCACCTTCCGCCAGGGGATCGACATCGCCATGTACAACTCGGGCGGCCTGCGCGCACCGCTAAGGCCGGGCAAGATCACCTACGGCAAGCTCTACGAGGTGGTGCCGTTCGACAACAGCATCATCGTGGTGAAACTTTCCGGAAAAACCGTGCGCGACGTCATAGAACACGGTCTAGCCGGCCCTTACGGCATCATGGAAATTTCCGGGCTAAGGGTGCGCGTGGACCCACGCGCTCCGGCGGGAAGCAAATGTCGGGAAATATTCGACCTGCGGGGCGAACCACTGCGTGACGACCGCTATTACACCGTGGCCACCAACGACTTTGTCTTCGGCGGCGGCGACGGCTATAATATGTTCAGCCAGGGACGGGAGGCCGAAAACACGCATTTGCTGATCAGAGAAATAGTGGCTAACTATCTCAAGCAAAAGGGGCAAGTTGGCCTTCCGGAGGACCGGCGCTATCAGCTGCTGGAAGGAGAATGAACCGCAGGGGCTTAATAGCTCTGGTTTGTGCGGGCCTGGCGGGGGCCGCCGGTTGCGGGGAAAACTTCCCTCCCGGCCTGAGCGAAGAACTCGGATTCAGCGCCGTGGTTTTTATTAAGCACTCTTCTGCTCCCAACGCCGGAGTGCTGGCAACGCCCTTCGAAGACCGGGGTAGTGGCAAACTGGTGCGCCTTAGTCCGGCCGCTCAGGGAGGCACACAACAGGTACTGGTTGAAGCCGAGGGAGGCGCAGTACACGATTTCGAGATCGCCCCTTCGGGTGACGCGCTGGTTTTTTCGGCCCGCCTGGACGCCACCGACAGCTTTCACATCTATTTGCTGGACCTGCGCGCCATCGAACGTGGCGAAAGCTGCCTGGCCGGGCAGGGTGATCTGGGCCCGGCATGCCGTCAGCTTACCTTTGGCCCGGCGGACGATTTTCACCCCTTCTTCCTGGCTGACGGCAAAGTGGCCTTCTTCCGCTCCCACCCGCTTGCGGCCATGGATTTTCAGGGTCGGGGCGCGGCCAGCCAGCTCTGGGCGGTGGAAGGCGACGGAAGCGGGCTGTACCATTTGGAGGCCGTTCCGGGCAATATCCTGTCCGCGGCGGTCATGGGTGACGGCCGCCTACAGCTAATTCGCTGGACGGTCTCATCGGGACGGGCGGTATTTCAGCAAGCCCTGCTCGACCCACCGGGTGGCGAGCAAACGCAGATCCTAGCCGGCGACCTCTCGCCTATCCCCTTGGGCCTGCAACGGGACGAGAACCACCAGCTTTACGCCGCCTGCACCGCCCCTCTGGGCACCTGGGGAGCGGGCGCAGCCTGCCGCCTGGAAGACAACGGCTGGCAGCAAATAATCCCGGGCATGATCTCCGGCGAGGGCTGCTCGGCTCAGGGGCGCATACGCGATCCCTATCCGCTCCGCGACGGCCGGCTGCTGGCCACTCTGGCGCAGACCGGTCAAGGTTGCGTAAACGCCAGCGATCAGGACCGGGGCCAGCAACCCGATTTTTCGCTGTCGGTTTTGACCCCGGGCAGTAATCAGGTGCTGAAGCTGCTAAATACTCAAGAGGCCGACCTCATGCCCCGGCCTATCATGCCTCGCCGTTTACTGGATGTGGGGCATTCCCCACCCATGCCGCCGGCTGCTTGCGCCGAAGGCGGTGTGGTATTCGAGGGCTGGGCCCGTGATGAAAAAGGCGCCCGCTTGACAGAAGCGGTGCGCGTAAGGGCCCTTGAGGCACTGGATGGGAGCGCCGTTCCCTGGCGGGTCGAACTGGGCGGAGAACAGGCTTCAGCCATCTGCGCCAGCGCCAACTCAAGCGCCGTGCCGGTGCTCGAGGATGGCTCTTTCGCCCTGAGGTTGCCGGCGGTCCGGCCGGTTAGACTACAGCTTCTCGATAGTTACGGCGCGGCCCTGGCCACAGACGCTCTGTGGTGGTCCGGCCCGGATTGCGCCCGCCGCAGTTGCAGCGGTTGTCACGCCGGTGCGGTTTTTGCCGACATGGAAAACAGCCTGGCCCACGGGCAGACTCCCCAGGTGTTAAGCGACCGTCAGCTGCAGCGGGTGTTCGATTTTCGTCGCGACATTCAGCCAGTGCTCGATCGTTCCTGCGCAGTAAAAGGCTGCCACGACTCTACCACCGCCGCCGGCACCTATGTCAGCCTTTCTGGCTCGCTAATCGGCCTAGATCTAAGTGGCTCGACCGAAGGCCGCGCCACCCGGGCCTATAACCAGCTGCTTTTGGTCGACGTTGTGCGTGACAACAACAGCGGCCGCATATTGCAGAGCCGTAGGCCCTACGTGGTGCCGGGCCGGGCGCGGGAAAGCCGCTTGCTCCAACGTCTGGGCGTTCCCTGCCGTTACGACTGCCAAGGAAAACCGGCCTGGGCGCCCTGGGGAGTGAGCCGGCCCCATCCCGAGGACCAGCCTTCATATCCCGCCGGCCTTACCAACGATGAAAGATGGCTGCTGGTCGAATGGGTAGACGCCGGGGCGCCTTTTGTGGGGAGGGGGTCTACGCCATGAAAAAGCTGTCGGTGCTTTTGCTGTTGCTTTTGTTGATGGGCCCGGTACGAGCGGCTGATCCCCTGAACCTTCTTGATCCCGAGCGCTACTCGGCTTCCACGCTGCTTCAGGCCATGGAGCAGATTCAAAGCTACGGGCCGCCCCAGGCGATAGAACCCCTGACCAAGCTGTTGGGTCACTCCGATCCGCAGGTGGCCCGCACCGCGGCCTGGCTGCTCCGCCGAATGGGTCAGTCAGCAACAGCCACGCAGGCCGCAGCGGGCGTGCTGACCTCGGCGGATGCACCCGAGCAATCGCGCATTTGCGCCGCCCTGGCTTTGGGCGAATTGCGCGACGCCGGAGGGGTGGAGCCACTGGCCGCGGCGCTTACCTCCGATTCCAGTGAAGGGGTGCGGGCGCAGGCGGCACTTTCTCTGGGTGCCCTGGCCCGTTACGGCCTATCCTCTCGGCTCGGTGCCGCCTCATCCGACCCAAGTGCGCTGGTCCGGACGGCGGTGGTTCGGGCTTTGGGGCAGCTTCCCGATGCTGATAGCAATGCCATCCTGGCCTTTTTCGCCGACGAGGATTTTTCTGTTCGTCGTCAGGCGGCCTGGTCTCTGGGGCAGAAGAGATTCGCCGGCCAGCCAGCGGTGGCGGGCCGCCTCAGCCAGATGCTGCAGCAAGATGCCAACTGCGACTGCCGGGCGGCCGCCGCCTGGGCGCTGGGCATGCTAGCCGATCCATCAACCCAATCGGCGCTGGAAGCCACCTCTGAACAGCCCTGCCGTCGGGCCTATCAGGCTGCTCGCTGGGCGCTTTCGCAAATCAAATAGGTTATCTTTTTTTTCTGCCCAGAGGCGATGGAGTGTACAATATTATCCTATAAAGCCCATTTTCTTTTTTATTTAATTAGGAACTTGCAGCATAATTTTTTTATTTTATTGGACAAAACCATTATCAGGGCAAAAAGAATTAAATAACTTGACTTCCAGCAGCGGCCTAACGTATCAAAATACCTGTTTATTGTTCGCCGTTCGAGGCGTTTGAAAACGTTTTTCAAAAGGAGGACTAAATGTATCGGTCGGTAGAAGAGTTCATGCAGTACATCAAGGCCAAGAACCCTAACGAACCCGAGTTCCATCAGGCAGTTCACGAAGTCATCAGCACCATCTGGGAAGTTATCCAGCAGACACCCAAGTACCAGGCGGCCAACATCCTGGAACGCATCGTGGAGCCGGAACGGGTAATAATTTTCCGCGTACCCTGGGTGGATGATCAGGGCAAGGTCCGCGTAAATCGCGGCTTCCGCATCCAGATGAACAGCGCCATTGGCCCTTACAAGGGCGGTTTGCGCTTCCATCCCAGCGTGAACCTGGGCATTCTTAAGTTCCTAGCGTTCGAGCAGGTATTCAAGAACTCGCTCACTACCCTGCCCATGGGCGGCGGCAAGGGCGGCAGCGATTTCGATCCCAAGGGCAAGAGCGACGGCGAAGTGATGCGCTTCTGCCAGAGCTTCATGATGGAGCTGTTCCGCCATGTTGGTCCGGACACCGATGTTCCGGCGGGCGACATCGGCGTGGGTGCCCGGGAAATTGGCTTTTTGTTCGGCATGTACAAGCGGCTGTGCAACGAATTCACCGGCGTGCTGACCGGAAAGTCCCTCAACTGGGGCGGCTCGCTCATCCGTCCGGAAGCTACCGGTTACGGTTGCGTGTATTTTGCCCAGGAAATGCTGGCCACTCGTAAGGAGTCTTTCAAGGAAAAGACCGTGGCCATTTCCGGCTCGGGCAACGTGGCCCAGTATGCAGCGGAGAAGGCTCTACAGCTGGGCGCCAAGGTAGTCACGCTCTCCGATTCGAACGGCTCCATCTACGACAAGGATGGCATCGATCGGGAGAAGCTGGCCTGGGTAATGGACCTGAAGAACAACCGTCGCGGACGCATCAAGGAGTACGTGCAGAAGTACCCCAAGGCCGAGTATCTGGAGAACCAGCGGCCCTGGTCGGTCAAATGCGACATCGCCCTTCCCTGCGCCACCCAGAACGAAATCAACGCCGAGGAAGCCCGCACCCTGGTCAAGAACGGCTGCTTCTGTGTGGCCGAAGGCGCCAATATGCCCACCGAACCGGGCGGCATAGATGTCTTCCAGGAAAAGAAAATTCTTTTTGCTCCGGGCAAAGCGGCCAACGCCGGCGGAGTCGCCACCTCGGGCCTGGAGATGAGCCAGAACAGCATGCGCCTGTCCTGGGGCCGCGATGAAGTTGACCAGCGGCTGCACTTCATCATGAAGTCCATCCACGAAGTTTGCGTGCGCTACGGAAAGAGCGGCGATCACATCAACTATGTAAAAGGCGCCAACATTGGCGGCTTCATCAAAGTGGCCGACTCCATGTGCGATCAGGGCATTGTGTAAAATAAACCTACTAGCTTGTGACCGGGGCGCCCTTGACGGCGCCCCTTTTTTGTATCAAGAACCCTTTCCATGAGTACCGCTAGATTCTTGAAGTTCAATCGACTCATGCGACACCGGGTGCGCACCGTGCTGCTGGTGTCCACCGCCTACGATGCCTTCGTGCTCCAGGAAGAGGGCAACCTCACCGAACAAATTTTTTTGGAGTACAAGGCACTGAGCCTGTCCTCCGCTCCCCATGTAACTCACGTGGAAAGCGAGAAGGAAGCGCTTGAACTGCTACAGAAAGAGCGCTTCGATCTGGTGCTGCGAATCGCCCGCCTGGCCGGTACCGATCTGGGGCAGTTCGGCCGGCAGGTGAAACAGCTACG
>Ga0068707_1000853_pt1 | contig 20816 bp, 29 predicted proteins | sample YNPNPMetaG_FD_66600 | JGI IMG/M metagenome (GOLD analysis project Ga0068707, IMG submission 66600) | Anoxygenic and chlorotrophic microbial mat microbial communities from Yellowstone National Park, USA - YNP NP MetaG | ecosystem: Environmental > Aquatic > Thermal springs > Hot (42-90C) >...
ATGGATGAGGCGGTGAAGGAGCATCCCGAACTTGTAAGGAAATACATGGGAAAGGCGATTCCCCCCTCGGACAACAAGTTTGCGGCGCTCACGGACGCGGTGTGGAGCGGGGGGAGTTTCCTTTATGTTCCCCGCGGGGTAAAATTGGAAGCGCCGCTGCACGCATATTTCATGATTTCAAAAGAGGGCCTGGGGCAGTTTGAGCGCACGGTGATAATCGCGGAGGAGGGAAGCGAAGTGCATTACATAGAGGGATGCTCCGCCCCGCTGTTCCCGCGCAGCAACTTGCACACCGGCGTCGTGGAAATCTTTGCGGAAAAGAACTCACACGTCCGCTACACAACCCTGCAGAACTGGTCGCACAATGTGTACAACCTGGTTACGCAGAGGGGGGTTGCGAAAGAGAACGCAACAATAGAGTGGGTGGACGGGAACATGGGCTCGCTAATCACACAAAAATACCCATGCGTGATACTCGCCGGAGAAGGGGCGAAGGGGAGCATCCTTTCCATATCAATGGCTTCCGGAAAGCAGAACCAGGATTCCGGCGGAAAAGCAATCCATCTCGCGCCGAATACAATTTCAACGATAATATCCAAATCCGTGAGCTCAAAAGGGGGGATTGCCACCTTCCGCGCATCCGTGGACATAAAGCCGGAGGCGAAGAACTCAAATTCCTTCGTGAAGTGCCAGGGCCTAATGCTGGATTCAGAATCCAAAAACAACTCTATCCCAAAATTCCTGGTGGGGAACGGCGACTCGTTCATTTCGCATGAGGCGAGCGCTGGAAGGCTGAGCGAAAAGAAATTGTTCTACCTAATGAGCCGGGGGCTTTCCAGAAAAGAGGCGGAAGAGCTATTGGTAGCCGGTTTCTTGGAATCCTTCCTGAAGGAATTGCCTTTTGAATATGCGGTGGAATTCAACCGCCTCATAGGGATGGAAATAGAAAGGCAAGCAGTCTAATTACTGGAAAGCCTTGACTTCCCAGATGTATTTTCCGCGGGTTGGGACGGCCTCGACAGAAACCCTTATCTTGTACCCATTCTCCTTAAGGAATTTGCCAAGCCTGTCAAGTTTGTTGTTGTCTATTTCGTCTGTATTCACCCAGGAGCAGGATTTTTTTGTTACGATGCAGTTGGCAAGCGGCTCCGCGTCGGTTTCCGAAAGCCCAAGCCCCATAAGCTGTTCTTTTATCTCCAGTTCGCTTGCCATGCGCATCTTTTTGCGGATAAATATTAAAAACCATTATGCGCCCGGGGATTTGCCAGCCATTTTAAAACCTTTTTATACACTAATATACACATGAAAACCAATGATCCAGCCGGCTCCGGCACTTTGGGGCTGGCAACAAGGAGGCTTGATTCTCTTGTGGACATGGCAACAGCCGCAAGGAAGAAGGGCTTTGGGGAAGAGAGGGCGGTGCTTCTTTCCCCCTATCTCCCGAAGGTTGCCGGGATAGGCATGCGCATACAACAGGAGCGCCCCCCCAGGTTCGGGGAGGTGGAGGGCCTGATGTACGCAGTCCTGCTGGAGAGAGAGCTTGCAGAGAAGGGGCTTGCCCCAAAGCTGGAGCTGCTTAGGAAGGTGCAGATAGGCGCCAAGAAGTTGAGAGCGTATGCAGTGGATGGGGTGAGGGCGAAGCTGCCGGATTTCCCGGAGATAAGGACGGTCACAGTAGACGGTGCCGGCATCTGCGTCCCGCTCTCATACTTCCTTGACCTTTCCAAGGTGGGAAGGTACCTGAAGGAGGCCGGCTTTTCGGTTGCGGAGACAAGGGACCGGCAGGGGAGGAGGATGCTGGAAGCGACCTCAAGGAAAGGGGGCAAGTTTTGCGTTAAGGCAACAAGCGTCCATTTTGACCACACCGTGCTGGAAAGGAACGAGGAGCTTTTTGAGGAAGGGCTCACCAGGTTTGTGGAGTTCATTTGCCTTCTTCCATATGTGGGGTCTGAATGGGCGCTCGGCACCAGCGTTGCGCGCATGCATGAGATCAGGCCTTTCCTTGAGCTGGTTTTCAATATGCCACGCGGAGTGCTGGGAGGGCTGTTCAGCGACGTTGCTTCGGCTGCCGCAGAAAGCCTTTCTGGAAAGGCCGAATTTGCCGAGACCAACAAGTCCAGGATACTGAGGGAAAAAGGGAAAAGGGACGATGATGAGAAGAGCTACAGGCTGGGCAGGGATTATCTTGTCCCTCATGTGGATTTCATTGTTGTGAAGGAAAACAAGGATGAGCCGCCGGTGCTCCTGGTTGGCATTGACTGCTACCTGGATTTAGCAGCGCTGGGCCGCGCGCTTGCGGAAAAGGAGGGGAGGAAGATGTTCCTTACCACTCCCGAGCAGAAAATAGCCCGGACAACCAGGTACGTGAACAAGGGCAGCTGCATAGAGGTGAGGAAGGTGCCGGTCCGGTGTTTCAGGGCTTCGGTGCTTGATGAGGAGGGGAAGAAAGTCGCGCAGCTGCATACGCCCGGAATGAATACGTCCGGAATAATCATAATACCACTGCGGGCGGAGACGAAGGAGGCAGCGGCAGAGCTCCTGAACATCATTTACGATGGCATGCTCTTTTACACGCCCAAGATAAGGAGCGAGGAGCTGGGCGACAGCAGGCTTACCGAGCTTGAGAGGCATGTGGTGGTTGCGATAGATTCCCTCGTGGACTTTTACAACTACTTCCTTAAGGTGGACCACGAAAAGGAGGCGTTCAGGATTGCGGGCCTCACCGGGACCAGGCCGCAGGACGTGACAGCCCACAACTGGCTGCTTGCCAGGCTGAGGGAATGCCCTGCACCGAGGTTTGAGGCAAAGGTGCTCCATGCGCTCAGGGCGATAAGGAATGAGGTTGATGTCGGCAGGTTCAGCCAATACGGCGAGAGGTCGCAGGAGCTTTACGACGTGCTCAATAACATGATAGGAAGGATGGAAGCGTTGTGCGCCATGCCTGTTTTGCAGGAAGGTGCGCCGCAGCCAAGCTGATGCCCCGGGGAACATATAAAAACCTTTTCGGCGTAAATATTCCTTGCCTGTTTTAAGTCTCCGAGAGGGGGCGAGCTCCCGCATGGGAGCGAAAGGTGTTTAGCATGAAAAAAGGTCCGGAAAACAAGAGGCTGCTTGAGCTCATAGCCGAGCTCAGGAAGGCCAACAAAGGCATATGGAAAAAGGCAGCGGACGAGCTGTCCAAGCCTACGCGCAGGAGGCCGGAGGTTAATGTAAGCAAAATAGAGAAATATGCGAAGGACGGCTCGGTGGTCCTTGTGCCGGGGAAGGTGCTGGGCTCGGGCTTCATCACCAAGAAGGTAACGGTCGCCGCGTTCAACTTCAGCGGGAGCGCGAAGGCGCACATCGCAAAAAGCGGGGGGCGCGCGATAGGCATACATGAGCTGGTTGCGGAGAATCCGCAGGGAAAGGACATATTGATCCTCATATAGGCGGTTCTAATGATAATTGACGCAGAAAACGCAAGGGTCGGGAGGCTCTCCACCCATGTGGCGAAGGAGCTCCTGAAGGGGAACGAGGTGCACGTGATTAACGCGGAAAAGGCTGTCATCTCAGGCAACCCAAAAAACATACTTGAGAAGTATCTTGAGAGGAGGTCCTACCAGTACAAGGGAAACCCGGAGAAGTCGCCCAGGTGGCCGAAGGCGCCGCACCTCTTCGTGCGCAGGCTCATAAGAGGCATGCTTCCGAGGAAGAAGGCGAGGGGCAGGGCGGCTTACAGGAAGCTTAGGGTTTATGTTGGAAAGCCGGATACCGTGAAGGGTGAGGCAAAGAGGGTGGAGGGCGCCGAGATAGGCGAGCTTAGCAAGTACATGCGCATAAGCGATCTGTGCAGGCTGCTCGGCCACCAGGAGTGATGGTTATGGCGGAAGAAAAGAAGGAAAAGCCAAGGGAAAGGAAGGCAAAGCCCCGGCCAGAAGAGAAAAAGCCGGAAGCAACGCCAGGCGTACACGCGGCGAAGCCGGTGCACGAGGAGCCAAAGGCGCACGCCGAGGCCCCGAAGCCGCATGTGGAAGCCCCCAAGGCGGAAGCGGCGCAGAAGCCGAAGAGGGCGAGGGTCAGGAAGAAGGGCGCCCGCGTGGAAATAGCGAGGGGGAAGAGGAAGACCAGCGTGGCCAGGGCTACCGTCAGGGAAGGCCATGGCCGCATACGCATGAACAGCATCCTCACAAGCGCGATGCCCAACAGGTTCCTGCGCGAGATGGTAGAGGAGCCGCTGAGGCTCGCAGGCCCCGATGGAAACAAGGTGGATGTGGACGTGAGCGTCTATGGGGGAGGCGAGTCGGGCCAGGCGCAGGCGGCCAGGACAGCGGTTGCGAGGGCGCTTGCCAAGTATTTCGGCGAGGGCCTTGAGAAATCCTATGAGGAGGCTGACAAGTACCTGCTCAACGAGGACCCGAGAAGGGTGGAACCAAAGAAATACAAGGGAAGGAAGGCAAGGGCAAGGTTCCAGAAATCATACAGGTGAACGGATGGAATTCCCGGTAAGATGCTTCACGTGCGGTGCGGTCATCGGGCACCTTTACGAGGATTACAAGAAGGCGCTTGAGACGATGCAGCCCGGGGAGGCGCTGGACAAGATGGGGATAGAGCGGTACTGCTGCAGGAGGATGTTCGTGGCCCACGTGGACGGCATGGACATACTCAAGAGGTACAAAAGGCTATGAATGAGCAAGGGGTCGTGAGGTAACCTGGCATCCTGCGAGCTTGGGGTGCTCGTTATCTGGGTTCAAATCCCGGCGACCCCAACATGGTGATATGATGGAAAATGAGGAAACCAAAGGGTCAATGCTCCTTCCACAGGACAGGTACCTGGAGGCGGGGCTGCACATCGGCACAAGGTTCAAGACCATAGACATGAAGCCGTTCATATTCAAGAAGAGAGACGACGGGCTTTACATACTGGACCTGCGCAAGATTGATGAGCGCATAAGGATTGCCGCCAAGATTCTTGGGAAGTACAAGCCTGGGGATGTCATGGTGGTCGCCTCCAGGCTTTATTCCGCCAACGCGGCCGGAAAGTTCGCGAACTTCACTGGAGTTGACATAATTAAGGGAAGGTTCATCCCGGGAACCATGACAAACGTGAAGCTAAAGGTATTCAAGGAGCCAAAGATAATGCTTGTCTGTGACCCGAAGGGTGAGGCAGAAGCAATCATGGAGGCGGCGAAGATGGGCATACCCATCATCGCGCTATGCGACACCGACAACTACACCGCGTTCGTGGACCTGGTCGTCCCGACAAACAACAAGGGCCGCAAGGCGCTTGCAATGGTTTTCTACCTGCTCACAAGGGAACTCATGATGAGCCAGGGCAAGATAACCAGCTACGACCAGTTTGACCAGAGGCCGGAATACTTCGAAAGGTTTGAGGACGAAAAGTCGGAGGAGATGGCGAAGGAGGCCGAGGCAGCTGAGGCGAAGCCCTCCGAAACGGACCTTTTGCCAGAGGAGAAGAAGGGGCAGGAGGAAAAAGGGGGAAAGGAGAACGCTGAAGAAAAAAAGGAGGAGTGACTCTCCTCCCTATTTTTTGTTTATTCTCATGCCTTTGAGAGGCAGATCTCCCTTATCGCGCTGTCCGCCACGTAATTGCAGTATGCTGCGTTATTCTCCAGGTCAGCCATGCTGGTGAAGCACCTGTCCCTCCACTCCCTGTCCGCCACGTTGTTGCAGTCCCAGAACTCCAGCCTCTGCGCTGCCATCACGACGTATGCATAGCAGTTTGTCTGGGCAAGGGACGCCTTTATCTGGTTGCAGGCCGAGGCCTGGAAATACTTTCTCGCATAATAGTCAAAGCAAAGGTCCCAGTTGTATTCCGCACGGGGGTCTATGGCTTCGCATGCGCTGATATCCTGCTTCTCCATGGCGTAATTTCTGTAGCAGTCCCATCTTTTCAGCAGCCCGAGCCCGCCGCAGATGTCCTTGTTGTTCTCGGAGAGCGCGAAGCCGGAGAAGCAATCGTATGCCATATCGCTGTTCCTCTGGCTGTTTATGTTGTAGCAGTCGTGGACGCTGTTCTTGCCAAGGGCCATCATGTAATAGCATAAATCCCTGTTGGAGCCATCAAATTGGCCGCAGGGGTTCTCCTGGTTCACTATCCCCATGCATACCGCCCTGCGCACCGGCTCCTGCACCAGTGCGCACGCACTTGCGTTTAGGTTCTGTGTGCCGAAGTCAAAATAGCACTGGTCGTCCCTGCAATATCCGTAGTCATTGTTCAGGAACGCGAGGCACCTCCCCTTCGCGTTGTTGTCTACCTCAAAAGTGCAGGGCGGCGCAAGTGCGCGTATGCACGCGTCAACGTCTTCTCCGAGCATGAGGTCGCAAATGGTCATGTCATTCTGCGCCATGGCGTGGTGCCACAGGCAGGCCTTCTCATTCTGGTAATAGTTGAGCATCATGCAGTTCTGGAGGGAGATATTGGAAAATGGCAGAAGGCATTCGTCCTGCCTTTCTATGGATGCCCGCAGGCAATGATAAGGATTGTTCTCCTGCAGGGCCTTCGCGATCCAGTCGTCGTCAGTCATCTGCTGCGGTGCCTCGGTTCCGCCGGAGCCGGCGCTTATTACCGTTATTTCAGGGCCTTCCCGCGCAGGCGCAGGAGGCTCTTCCCTGCCGTTGCACCCAAAAAGGAGCATAAGGCCCACTAATGCTAAGACCAGGTATTTACCCCTCATGGGCTGGATTTTGCAGAAAAGGGATTTAAAAACCATATGCGCCGGCTGAACGTCAAGAAATCCACGGCCTTTAGGCCGTGGAGGTTCAGTGAAGTTCCGCAGAACTTCGCCAGACATCTCCGCAGAGATGCGGATTTAGGGCGGGGAGCATGTCACAGATATGCGAATTGCTGTGGTGCAAAAAGTTTCCCCATCCCATTCGTAAAAGGCAATAAGTGTGGAAAGTTGCGTTGTTTCTTCTCCGACGTAGAATGTTTGGTATATAAACCTGATGCTCTTAACTATTCTGCCCAATCATTTTGGGCTGTGGGAGGTGAGATGGAGCCAGCTGGTGGTCTACCATCTCACTTTCATCTTCACTCTTTCTGGAAATTTTTCCGGGCAACGATATACTTTTATTTGCTAGTAATGGAATTCCATCTGCTATCTTGGGCTATTTGCCCGGGTTTGCGAACCGCCCGCTTTATGTCTCAGAAACGCGGGACTAAAAAAGCGGTTGAGCAGGGGTGGCGGAGCCTGGAAAACGCGCCAGACTCAAGATTCCCGAATGTGGGGTGGGCTATCTGGTGGCCTAGCGCCTACGCAGGTTCAAATCCTGCCCCCTGCAAATCTTTTTGTAAAATCAGAGCAGTTCCTTTCTCCTGTCTATGATGTCTTTTGCATCCGGCCCGGTCCCAATCAGCGTAACCGGAACGGAGAGCTCCTTCTCTATTCTCTCTATGAACTTTTTCGCTTCCGGCGTAAGCTTTGCGTATTCCCGGGCGCCTGCATTTCCAGGGAACTTCACATCCAGTTTTGTCACGGCAATCTGCGTCGCGCCGTTAATCATCGCCGCGAGGCGCAAGTCATCCCAGTGCAAATCTTTGGATGTGCGGCGGGGCCTTCCCGTGACCGTTCCGTACTCCTGGAAGCCCAGTTTCTTTGCCTCTTCCACGGAAATCTCGCCACTGAAAGGGCCGTTCCCCACGCGTGTGGTGTAGGACTTTATTATCATGATCACGTGGTCCACATTCGTCGGCCCGAGCCCAACATCAGCCGCAATCGTGGAAGCGCTCACATCCTTGGAGGTAACGAACGGATAAGTGCCATAAAGGACGGAGAGCATGAATCCCTGGGAGCCCTCCACCAGCACGCTCTTCGCCTTATTCACAGCTGCCGGAACGTCCGTAATAAACTCCTTAAGCTCTGGGAAATCCTGCGCGAGCTTCGCGCTCCGCGCTGCCCGTGAGGTTATAGCTGGCCCGCAGCCCGTTTTGGTCGTCCCAATCTTCGCACTCAACTCAGCGGCGGCATCCGCTTCCTTGTGCTCCTTGGTTATGACCGTGCACCTCTTGTCTACGAATGCCCTTCCCTTTGTGCCAGTGAGCTCCACTTCTCTTTTCAGCACCTCAGGGTCCACAGCAACCCCTGCCCCAATCATTATTTTTGATTTTGGGTTGCTTATGCCGCAGGGGAGCATCCGCAAACCATATTTTTTCCCCTCAAACTGGACGGTGTGCCCTGCATTGGGGCCGACACCTCCGCGCGCCACTATCTCCGGATTGTCGGAAATTGCAAGATAGGATGCGATTTTCCCCTTCCCCTCGTCCCCGAACTGGCCGCCCACAATGATGGTTTTCATTGCTAAAGCCTCCCAATCATTATCTCTACGCATCTTTTTAGAACTATTTCCGGCTTCGCTTTTGCGGAGCAGCCCGCAGCCTTGGAGTGCCCCCCTCCGGCCCCGTTGAATTCGTTCCCGAGCTGCATCATCACTTCGTTCATGGGGACGGGCACGCTTTTCCGCGCGCGGGCGGATATTTTTGTCTCCCCCTCAGCACGCTTCCATCTGGCGGCGAAAGCCACATCCGCGAATTCGGAAAGGGCGGAAGCCACGTATGACTCATGCTCCCGTGCCTTCACGGCCGCGATGAGATAGCCGCCGTGCCTTGTTACCCTCATCCTCCTCACGGATTTGAGAACCATCTCCTTCAGCTCGGTGGTGGGCTCGGGCTCCCCGTATTTCAGTATCTCAGGGTAATCACTGCCGCATTTCTCCATAAGCGAAACGAGCGTCCTGAAGGTTGAAATGTGCCCCCCCTTGAACCGGGCTGAATCGGAAACAATGCCGCATGCGAGCGCAAATGCAGCATCGGGCTTTATTTCCGGCAAAATTTCAGCGATTATCTCCGCGGTGGCCGCTGCGGAGGAGTCCCTCAGGGCCATTTCCGCCTCCATCATGTGGTCGTTTTCCCTGTGGTGGTCTATTATGAGAAGGATGGGCCATCCCTCCGCGCTTTTCACCAGCTGCGGCGCGCTGGTATCCACGACAATGAGCCCGTCATAATCCTCCTTTTTGAAGGAGGAAAGCTTAGGGGGAGAAATGCCCATCCTGTCCGCGAACATCTTCCCCGGGACGTCCATCCTGTCCTCAATCGCCATCTCTGAATTTGGGAAAACAGAATGCAGCGCATATATTGAGGACAGCGCATCAATGTCCGCGTTCATGTGCGAACAGATGACGATGCGCCTGCTCCTATTTGCGGAAAGGAAAGAGAGGAACTTTTCCCTCAGTTCACTCATTTTGGCCCAGCTCCTCCTTCAGCTTCTTCTGAAGCCTGAGAAGCTCGCTCTTCACCTTCTCCTCCTGGGCGCTGAGCGTCTTCACGCGCATCTCCATGAGGCCCTTCCTTTCGTTCAGGTCCTTCTCCGCGTCCGCGGCAGTCGTTTTTATCATCACGCTGCCGATTGCCTTGTAAACTTCCCCCTTCGCCTTTTTCAGCTCCTCAAGCGCGAGATTTGCCTCGTTAAGCTGCATCTGCAGCTGCTGCTTCTGCATCAGAACCGCCTGGAGCTGCCTCTCGTAGTTCTGGAGCTGTGCCACTTCCTTTTCCAACTCTTCTTTTTCAGCCATTTCATCCACCATCAATTCCCTCAATCTCCTGCAGGTAGCGGAGATACGCATTGAGCGCAGCGCGGAGCGCCACCATGTCAGAGGCCTCTGCCTCAACTGTCAATTCCCTTCCCTCGCGGAAAACCCGCGAGCGGATTCTTCCGGAGGACTCCTGCTCGCCCTTAAGCGAGCGGAGTGCGTTCTCGGCCCCCTTCTCATCCGGGAAGAGCGCCCTTATCGTCCCTGAAGCGCGCATCTAATCAGTGCTTATCTCCTTAGCCACCGGAGGCTTGCACTTAAAGAGCACCTTCGCCCCGGTAGGCGGGAACTCAAATGCCTTCAGGCTAGAAATAATTACCTTGTTTCCGGTCGGCCATTCTTTGTATTCTCCCATTTATCCACCCTTTTCCCTTTCTTCGGAGAGCACCCTCCTCGCGGTCTCCCCTCCCTCGCTTGTGAGGGAGTAGGCCGCGCCCGCTATCCTGGCGCCGCATGAGCGGCATTCCCAGAGCGCGTAGGACGCCCTTTTCACGGAGCGCTTGCCGCACTTCGGGCACTCGTACCTCTTTCGCCTGCGTTCGTCCGCCTTCTCGTAAAGCTTGCGTATCTTCCTTCCGTACCTTGCTGTCCTCATATTCCACACCTAAATAAGGTTCCTGAGCTCATTGCCCTTCTTGAGGGCGATGCCTATGCATTCCATTACTTCGGATTTTTTCATGCTTCCGGGGCCGGATTTCTGCATGCACACCACATATCCGTCTACCGTGCCAACCGTGAGCTGGCATTCCGCTGCCCTCTCCTCCTCCCTTGTCGGGTCCAGGAGAAGGTGGTCTCCAACCTTTGCGAAGGTGCATGTGAGCGGCTTGTCCGGCATGTTGAGCGGGCCCTTGTAATCCCTGCGTACAATCTTCCCGTCCACCACATTCGGCACCTTCGTGTCGGAAAGCGCGGCCGCGGCGGCGAGCGCAGCGGTGTCCGTTAGGTTCCCGCCGTGGTCCATCACATACAGGTCTATGAAAATCGCGAGGACCTTCCCCTCCTCTATGAACATGCCCTTGGTGTCTATAACTTCGGCACTCCTTATGCCCCTGTCCACCACGCGCGCGAGCTCAATGGACTCCGGCGAGGGAGGGCCTGGCTCAAACACCGGCGAGGCGAGCGGGAGGAATTCTGCCATCACCATGAAAACGCCTTCCGTGGGCCTGTCTGGGAAGGGCGCCATCTCCCCGAATTTCACCCCGCACAGCACCTTGGAATCTCCTATCTGCGCGAGGGCGGAGCCCTCAGCGGTCGTGAGAACCCCCTTCTGGACGGTGGCCTTCCTGTACTCATCCTTTGCGCGCTCGTCCATCCTCTTGCCCTGGGCAAGCATGTTGGAGATCATCTCCCTCTGGATTTCCTGCAGTACAAGTTCCCTAAGCTCTTCTCCCATCAAAATCACATCCTGAACTCTTCCGCCACGGAAGTCTCGTAGCTCTTCCTCAGCGCCTCTGCCTGCATGGCATACACCTTCTCCGCGCCTTCAATCGCTGCATCTATGTTTGCGCTGATTTCCTCGGGTGTCAGTTTTCCGTCCATCTGCATGAGGACAATTTCCTTGCTCCTGTGCTTGAACGCAATCGGCATGTCGGATTCGCCGAAGTTGTCCTCCTCCTTTCCGAGGTCAATCACCATCCTGCCGTCCGCCTTCCCTACTGCCACGCCGGAAATCATGTCTGTCATGGGCAGGCCTGCGTTCGCAAGGGCGACCGTCGCGGCGGCTACGGCCGCAATCCTGGTCCCCCCATCCGCCTGGAGCACATCAACGTAGATGTCTATCTGCGTCTTCGGGTACTCCCCTGTCATCACCACGCTGTCAAAGGCCTCCTTTATCACCTTTGAAATTTCGGTGCTCCTCCTGTTCGGCCCGCTCCTCCCGTGCTCCTCCAGTGAGGCGAAGGGGGACATGGTGTACCTGCACTTCATGAGCGCCTTGTATGGGTTTGCGTCGTGCTTCGGGATGCATTCCCGTGGGCCGTATACGCCGCAAATTAGCTTGTTTCCGCCCCACTCAACATATGCTGAGCCGTCTGCCTCCTTCAAAACCCCTGCCACAATCTTTATGGGCCTGAGCTCATTCGGAGCCCTTCCATCTAGCCTTTTTCCATCCCGGAAAAGGGCCGGCTTGTCTGGTGCTGGACTTCCTGCCATTTCATTCACCTGTTATCTTCAAGATATTTTGCGACCACGTTTGTAAGTCCCGAGGTATGCGCTTTGTCTATTATCAGCTTTATCGTCTTGAGGGCGAGCGGGACGTTGCCCCGCGTGCCTATCCAGATGTACCCGTTGTTCCCTACGAAGACAGGGCACCCGCTCTTCTCCCTTATCTGGTTCAGCATGCTGCTTTTCTTGCCTATTATGCGGGGAACCTTGGAGGGCGGGACCGTGATTATCTTTCCAGGGGGAAGTTTGTCCACCTCCCCAATGTCAACATTCCCGACCTCGTCAACAAACGTGATTTTCCCGTATATCATGCCGCCAAGGTCAAGGCGCACCCTGACCTTCTTTGTCGGCACCATGCCGTTGTAGGGGAGGTTCAGGTCAGTGGAATAGCCGGCATTCCTCTCCTCAACCACTATGCCAACAACATTGTCCCCTATTTTTGGCTTGTACGCCATTTCCAGGGGGATGAACTTCTCCTCTCTCATCATTCCCATGACAGCTGCGTAAGTCTTGCCTTCGTGCAGGTATGTGCCCGAGGCGTTCACCTCGCGCCCCCATACCATCTCTCCGGGAAGAACTATCTTTTCCATTTGTTCACCTTTCAATTATCTTTGTCTCTATCTGGCCCGCGGTCTGCTTGTTCAGCTTATCAAACACTTCCCCCTGCATCCCCGCGGGGATTTCTATGACAGCTATGAGCGAACCGTCCCCCAGCCACTGCTCCTTCTTTATCCCGTAGCTCTTTAGCGTGCCGTAGCACCTGTGGGCGTGCGCTGGCGGAACCTTCACCGCTATCTCTATTTTCTCAAACTTTATAGGGATTATTGGAAGCAGCAGCTTCACTATCCCGGGAACCTGCTCACGCGGGTCCTTAAATGGCTCTATGTGCACGCGCACCTGCTCCAGCGCGTTCTCCAGCCTCTGCATTGGGATTGGCGCCTTAGTCCTTGCATCTATGGCCTCAGCGCAGATTATGCTTAATATTTTCCTTCTTGTCTCCTCCAGCTTTTTTCGTTTCTGCTCGGTGGTGAGCTGCACCTCCCCCTTCTCCAGCATTATTTTCAAGATTTCAAAGATGTCCGTGGTGCCGAACGCCTTCTTTATTGCCTCGGACTTGTGCCTTTCCCCTTTCTTCGCATTCTCAAAGACCTCCTCAACGACAAGGATGTTCTTCAGGTCCTTCTTGCTGCCGTCCAGGTAAAGGTAGGCGTTGTCTGGGTCCAGGAACAGCTCAAAGTGCTTCCCATCCCTGTCGTAGGATGCGATAATGGCTTTGTCTAATGACACCATAGAATTCCCCGAGAATTCAGTGGGAATATCTTGTCGGGAGGTCTTTTTAAACATTTGGGGTGCAAAACTAGGCAATATGGATGGAAAGAAGGTCCTGATGGTTGTCGCCCCGGAGAATTTCCGGGACGAGGAATTCACCGTTCCGCGGGATTATTTTGAATCAGGGGGGGCCTCAGTTGCGGTCGCAAGCACAAGAAAAGGGATGTGCAGGGGCGTGATGGGCACCCGGGTGGAAGCCACCCTCTCGCTTGCGGAAGTGAGCGCATCTGACTTTGACGGAGTGGTGTTTGTAGGCGGGCCTGGGACACCCGCGGTGAGAAGGGACCTGGATGCGATGCGCATCGCGAAGGAGTTTTCCGCATCTGGAAAGGTTGTTTCCGCAATATGCTGGGCGCCGACAATACTCGCGAAGGCGGGGGTCCTGCGGGGGAAGAAGGCAACTGTCTGGAACGGGGAGGACCCGGAAATGGGGATGAGCACCGGAGATTATCTTGAAAAGATGGGCGCCCATTACACCGGAGAAGGGGTGGCTGTGGACGGGAAGGTAGTGACGGCTGACGGGCCAAGGAATGCGAAGAGGTTTGCGGAAGAGGTTGCGAGGGCTTTGGGTTGATGTTATGGGAATAACGGCAAGCTTGTCAAAGGGTTTTGATCTGACGAGCGACGCACTAAAAAGGACGCTTGAGTTCCAGAAGGTGAAATTTTTCGAGCTGTTCAAGTACCACCTAGTTTCGGCTCTGTTGGGGCTTGCCGGCATAATCGGAATGGCGATACCGCTTGCAATCCTATTCTTGCTCGTGGCCTCCAGCATTGCGGTCGGATGGGTTGCGCTGGTCGGAGCGGTATTGTTTGGGATAGTTGCATTGGCGGTCATGGTTGCGGCCACGGTGTTCGCAACCTCCGTGATATTCGCTTCCATAAGGTATGTGATGTCGGGGCAGAAAGAGGCGTATCTGCAGAACAAGGACTACAAGCCCGCACTGGGGTATGTCCTTTTCTATGGGATTGTGATGGGCGCAGCGTATGTTCTGTTGCTCGGGGTGCCGCTATTCCTGCTATTTGGCTCCATGTTCGCGCCTCTCCTGAGCCAGAACAACTCTGCCGCTGCCGCGGGATTGATGGTGGGCGGCGCAATGCTTGGCTACGTGCTCCTGTTCGTGGGCGCGCTCATATTTGTAGTCTTCATGGCCTTGTTCAGCCTCGCATTCTTCTATGGAATATATGAAATAGCCGCGGAAGGGCTCGCCCCGGTTGCCGCCCTTAAGCGCTCCTATGCGCTGCTCAAGGCGAACTTCTGGGAAACAATTGCCTTCATGGTGATAATGGTCGGGGTTGGATATGCGATAGGGCTTGCCTCGAATGTAATCATGCTCCCGCTCGTGCTGATATCGGTGTTCTTCCCACCATTTCTCATAATATCCATGCCCCTGCTTTTGGCAGTGAGCCTGGCGACAAGGGTGCTGACGGTGCCTTTGTACGTGTTCTTCTGGCAGAAGATAAGGGAGCCAAGCGGATAAATCAGAAGCTTTCCAGCCTTTTTATCCTCTCCTCTATTGGCGGGTGGGTGGAAAACAGGCCAATAAGGTGTTTGCCTATCGGGTCTGCGAAATAGAGGGGCGCGGTGGTTTCGCTTGCGGTTTTCACGGGCTGGTAGTTGTCCCTTATCTTAATCAGGGCGCTCTTCAGCCCATCCGGGTAGCGGGTGAGTTTTACTGCGGTCGCATCCGCGAGATACTCTCTTTGCCTTGAGACAGCAAACTTCACCAGCATCGCTATTATGGGGGTTATTATGGCGAGAATAAGCCCGAGTGCGACAAGAAGGCCGCCTCCTCCCCTCCTCCGGCCCCCGCTCCCGCCCCAGATGAAGCTGCGCAGGGCGATTTCGCCAATGAACCCGATTAGCCCGACCATCACCACAGTTATGAGCATGTAGCGGATGTCGAAATTGCCTATATGTGACATCTCATGGGCGATTACGCCTTCCAGCTCAGCGCGGTTCATCTTCTCCGCCAATCCGCGCGTGACCACAATTGCAGAGTGCTGCGGGTCCCTTCCGGTCGCAAATGCGTTCATCGCCTGGTCCTCAACCATGTACAATTTTGGCGCCGGAATCTGCGCTGCAAGCGCGAGCCCCTCAACCAGGTTGTAGAGATAAGGGTTGTCTTCCTTCGCGACGGGCCTCGCCCCACTCAGCACGAGCAGCGCCTTGTCGCCCATGTAATAGGAGAACAATGCATAGGCTATTGCGATTACTGCACCCAGCACGAAGCCGGCCCAGCCCATGTCAAATACCATGGAGAATGCGGAAATGGCTACGAAAACAAGAAAAGTGAGGAATAAAATAAGGAGAAGCGAGTTTCTCTTGTTTGATTCTATCGCATCAAAGAAACTCGCCATCAGTGCACCTCAGAACTGAACCTTAACGTTCTGCCGTTCAGCATCGGTTGCCCCGAAGTACTGCTTCACGGAGTGGCCGAACATCCCCGCGACCAGGTTGTACGGGATGACCTGTATCGTCTGGTTGTACTCAAGCACGGAATCATTGTATGCGGTCCTCGCATACGCAATCTTGTTCTCGGTGCCGGCCAGCTCTTCCTGGAGCATCTTGAAGTTGTCCGATGCCTTGAGCTGCGGGTAGTTCTCAGCAACCGCGAAAAGGGTCTTGAGAGTCCCTGCAAGCATGTTGTTTGCCTTGGCCTTCTCCTCTACCGTTCCGGCCTGCATCAAGGCGGTGCGGGCTTTTGTGACCTCCTCCAGCACCCCTTTCTCGTGCTTCATGTAGCCCTTCACGGACTCCACCAGGTTCGGGATGAGGTCCGCCCTCCTTTTGAGCTGGACGTCTATCTGCGCCCAGGCGTTGTCCACGCGGTTCTTCAGCACCACGAGGCGGTTGAAGATCATCACCAGGGCGGCCAACAGCACCAAAAGAATGGCGCCAACGCAAATCAGCAGCCCGAATCCCCCAAGTTCCAATACCTGAAGCATTATCATGTGCATAAATGGATACCAATTCTTTTTAATCCTTTATAGCGAGTTTTTCACATGGCAGAGCGCATCCTAATAATCTCGGGAAGCAAGAGCGACGAGGAGATAGTGAAGGGCATAACTTCTGTGCTGGATGAGTTCGGGGTGGAGTGGAAGTACGAGGTGGCTTCGGCGCACCGCACACCGGAAAAAGTGGAGAAGATAGTGAAGGGCACTTTTGCGGATGTAATTATTGCGGTGGCAGGGCTTTCCGCGGCGCTTCCTGGGGTTTGCGCCTCCCATACATTAGTTCCGGTGATAGGGGTGCCCGTGTCCGCAAAGCTTGGAGGGATGGATTCGTTGCTCAGCATCGCGCAGATGCCGCCCGGAGTGCCAGTCGCATGCGTGGGGATAGACAATGGGAAGAATGCGGCGCTTTTAGCATTAGAGATATTAGGGGTAAATGACAAGGATTTGGAAAAGAAACTGCTTAATTATAGAGAAAAGATGAGAAAATAGAAATAAAGGAAAGGGGGAACTCAATCAAGCGTGAGAGCCCATCCGGTGAGGCTTGAGCCGTCCATCACGGTTGTTACGGAATAGGTTTCCTCGCCCTGCTCCCAGCTCCCGCCGTCGCTCATTGTGCGCGCCTGGTCAAGCACCTCCAGTTCAACGGTGCCATCCTCATTTACGGCATTCACGCGCACGTAGGCATCCCCGCTTGGGAGGCCTACCCTCACAAGGGTGCCCGCAACCGCGCCTTCCACCAGCTCTAGTTCAAAATCGGGTACGGAAACCACAAGGTTCGCCTTATAAACTCCATCGTAGTTTGCGACCTGCGCAACGATGAGCTCCAGGCCGTCTATGTTGGTGATGAGGGTTTCGCCAACGCCCACCTCTCCGGAGACAAGGCTCTTTGCAAGAAGCACCCTGCCGGAAGCGTCAAGCTCAATCACTTCCCAGACCTCGCCGAGAACCTTGACTATGCTGTCCGCAGGCTGCACGCCGGGCCTCATCGGGCACTCAAGCGCTGCGGTTTCCTCCATTACTGTTTCGGCTACCGGGGCGCATTCCGCATCATCCCTCCTTTCAACTTCCCCAACCTGCCTCACAGTGGCTGTGATGCGCTCAGTCCCGTATGTGTTTGTTGCGTATGTGCTGGTTGCACCGGCGGTTGTGCGGTCAAGCGGGGCGCACCAGTCGTATCCAGGAACCGAGCTGAGGATTGCGTAATCGCCGCTTTCGGTGTGAAGAACCGCGCAGACTGTCACGGTGTATCTCACATTATCCTTCACAAAGGTCCAGCTTTCTCCGGGGGCGAGCGGGCTGGAAGCAGCAGGTATGGTGCTGCCATCGCTCGGGTCCAGTATGTTTGAAAGCGAGTTCCCGTCCTTGTCCACAAGCGCCAGCGTCACCTTAGTGCCTGATGCCGTGTCCGCCATTGCGGTTACCTTCACAAGGGCATCATCGGTAAGGTATGCGGTTCCGCCGAGAGAAAGCTTTGCCTCATTCAGGGAGAGGCTCGTGTCGCCTTCAGGGCTTATCCTCGCGGCTATGTTTGCGCAAACGCCTCCTGGAAGGTCCGGCACAGGAGGAAGCTCGTTTGTTGCTCCGCTTCCGCCGCATGCGAGAGCGCCGTACAAGCCGGCAACCGCAAGCGCCCTGACGCGCCAGTTTGCGGCCGGCTTCTCTCTCTGCTGCGGTGCAGCAAGCCCCCTCTCTCCCTGCGCCAGCGGCTTTTCCGCGGGCGCATTTTTGTTTCCATTTTCGTTTGTCATCATTTCCACCTGTTTACAACTTACACAAATAGATATTATTTATCCCACACAACATTTTTAAAGGTTGGTGTTTTTGTTATTTTATGAAAAATTTGGAAATCAGGGTCCCGCATCCCCTTCGGAAGCTCAGGCGCGGGCCTTCGGTGATGCTCCCCAAGGACGTGGGGATGATTGTGTCCTACACGTGCCTGGGAAAGGATTCGCTGGTCGTGGATGCCGGAGCCGGCACGGGGTTCAATGCAATCATGCTGGGAAGAATAGCAAAGAAAGTGGTGTCCTATGAGAGGAGGGGGGAATTCGCGAAGCTGGCGCAGGAGAACGTGAAATCCCTCGGGATGAGGAATGTAAAAATAAAAAATGCGGACATAATGAACGGAATAGATGAGAAGGATGTGGACCTTGTTACGCTGGACATGCCGGAATCCGAGAAGGCAATCCCTGTTGCGCATGCAGCGCTGAAGGAAGGCGGATATTGCGTGGGGTACCTGCCGAATGTGGAGCAGGCGAAGGGATTCTACATGGAGGCGCAGAAGCTTTTCCGGGAGGTGTTCATGCTTGAGAATATAGTGAGGGAATATGAAGTGCGGGACTTCGGGGTGAGGCCCAAGCACATAGGGCTCATGCACACCGCTTACCTGGTGTTCGCGAGAAAATAGTTTTATTTATAAGGAAATATGGAAGTAATATTATCCTCGGGCCTTCGGGCTCATAGCTCAGCAGCAGAGCGCTCGCCTTGCACGCGAGAGGCCGGGGGTGCGAATCCCCCTGAGTCCATTCGCTTTTTAGCCCTTTGCGCAGCAGTGAATTAGCGCCGGCATGGGCTTAAAAGCAAATTGGGGCTGTGGCGTAACCTGGTAGCGCGGCAGGCTCCAGGTCCTCGGAAGAGGAAACCTGCATGCTAGGGTTCAAATCCCTACAGCCCCATTCCGGTTTCCCGTTTTCGGTTCCCGGTTTCGGGAAACAACAAGGTTAAAAACAATAGCGGACAGAATTATCTCCGCATATGGGTGCAGAGCATGGCTTCTCAAACACTGAACAATTTCGAGCTCGCAAGGCTGATGGGCGCAAGGGCGCTGCAGCTCTCTCTTGGTGCTCCTCCGCTCGTTAAGGCGGAGCCGGCAGCATCTTTCCTTGAAGTTGCGAGGCAGGAGTTCGAGAAGGGTGTGATACCCCTTGCGGTAGCAAAGGAATGATTTTTCCCCGGGCTTGTAGCTCAGCAGCAGAGCGCTCCGTTCGCATCGGAGAGGCCGGGGGTGCGAATCCCCCCAAGTCCATATTTCCTTCTCTTTTTTGCACCCGAAAATAATGGCATTTCTCATTCAGATGGCTTGTAACCATAGTTACATCATGTGTTTTTTCCTCAACTTTTGTTCAAAAAAATTTCAGACGTCAAATTCAATTCTTTTAAAGCCATCGCGTGTATACTCTGCGGTGCGTTCCCATGACTGCGGATGAGAAGATTAAGAGGGGCATTTGCCCGGTTTGCGACTCGGCCCTGGTCTTTCAGGAGGGCTGCAAGGCCTGCTTCTCCTGCGGCTGGGAAGCCTGCAGCTGAGCGATAACCTCTTCCAGCACTTCTTTTGTGTATCCTCTCCTTATCTTCACTGATGCGGCGCGGCCGTGCCCGCCCCCGCTCTCTATGAGGCTCCCCATCTTCCTCTTAACCGCCTCTATTATCCTGCACGCGTTTATCCCGCGCAGCACTGCATCCTCCGTAAGCCTGAAAGAAATGCCCCCTTCCCAAAACCCCAAAACCACGACCGCCCCCTCGTGCATAACCAGTTCAAATGCCCGCGAAGTGAGCTTGCCCTTTCCCGGGAACTCCCGTGCGCTCACCTTCTCAAAATCCACTGTATAAACCGCAACAGGCCCCTCTATTCTTTTTTTCATCAGCTTCCCCACTTCCTCCTTCACGCGCTCCATCCTCTCCCTTGCCTGGAATAATATGGAGGAATAAAGCTCCTTCTCGCCCAATGCGTGCTCATAGAATTCCAGCCTGTTCCCGAACTCCGCATAAGTCGCCATGTAATCTATTACCAATGCCTTCTCCCTGTCTTCATCAGAAAGCGGCATTATCCCGCTCTTGTCCCCAGCGCACGCAATCCTGGCAAGTTGCTCCACATCCTTTTTCCCGCACGCCCTCGCAACTTCGCAACACAGGTATCCCGCAGGATAAGCGGATGCCTCCTCATCTTCGCTCACTGCCCAAGGGCTCAGAAAAACAGAGCAGAATTTCTCCACACCCTTTTCCGGGGGATGGTGGTCTATTAGTATTATCTCCGCCCCTCCCGCCTTCAATATCTCCAGCCCCTCCCTGCTCTCCTCCCCGCTTCCGCAGTCCACAATTATCACGAGCGGGCTCCTCTCATACCTTATCACATTCACGTCCCGCATCGCATCCGCAATCCTGTAAAGGGCAGAGTTCTGCTGGTGGCTCTGCACTTTGCCCAATACCTTGGCCAGCGCAAGCGCTCCCGCCACACCGTCTGCATCGTTATGGAATTTGAGCAGCACAAACCTCCCAAGCTTCCTGGCCGCAAGCAGCTTCCTTGCAACCAGCTCAATCCTGCCGCGCAGCTTCTCCATCAGCCCGTCAGCAAGAAACTTCTCTTTCTCCACCCCTGCGTTCTCCTCCGCCTTCTTCAGCACGGCCGCATAAGCTTCCGGCCTCCTCTCAACCTTCTCCGCCTTCAATACGAAGAATCCGCGCTCGTTCGCGGCAATTCCCTTCACAAGGAATGCATCCCCAGCCTTATAGAATTCCCTTGAATGCATTTCTATTTCCGCTTCCCCATCCGTGAGCGTGTAAATAGAATAATCCCTCCCCCTTCTCGCTGATGAGACCACGCATTCGCACTCCACATGCTTTCCTTCCCAGAGATTGCGAAAACCCATGCGTTCCATTTGCTCCAAATGCTTAAAGCACTGTGTGCCGCCCGAATGCCAAGAAATCCACGGGCTTCAGCCCGTGGATGAATTGGCCACCAGGTTCCTCTTTTGATTACTGGCAGGGAGGTCTCCATTTATTTATAAATG
>Ga0068707_1000855_pt1 | contig 20815 bp, 14 predicted proteins | sample YNPNPMetaG_FD_66600 | JGI IMG/M metagenome (GOLD analysis project Ga0068707, IMG submission 66600) | Anoxygenic and chlorotrophic microbial mat microbial communities from Yellowstone National Park, USA - YNP NP MetaG | ecosystem: Environmental > Aquatic > Thermal springs > Hot (42-90C) >...
CGGGAGCGGTCCAGGTAGATGTGCATGCCGGCGGAGAGGGGCTGTCCCTGATCCGGCTGGACCCGGTCGGCCAGGTAGAGGGTGATGCCGGCCTCGCGCAGCGCAGCGCCGACGGTGGCGGCGGTGGTGCGAAGGGGGATCGTCTGGCCGTCCTCGTGCAGGGTGACAGGGACTGCCCGCTGTACGGTCATCTGCAGCACGCTTTCCCCGTCCGCGCCGACGCGCTCTTCCAGTGCGACGTGGTCGTCGGGGTTGAGGGCCAGGCCGACGGCGGACAGGATCTGGTCGGTGTCGGTGGCCATTGTGCGCAGGCGCCATTCCTGACCGTCGGCGCGGATCACGATCGGACGGGCGTGGGTGAGGCGGACGGTCATCCCTGGCGTGAGGGGGTGATCGGCAGAGGGTTCCACCAGGTCCTCCGGATGCACGGTGAGGCCGGCGTCCAGGAGAAAGGCGCCCACGCTTTCCTGATGGGTGTGCATGAGGGTGGTCTGGCCGTCCACGACCAGCGTGACGGGAGTCAGGCTGGCCTGGTAGCCGGCGGCCAGGCCGCCGGATAGTGTCAATAATGCCAGGAAGATCAGGGTTTTTTTCATCAATCCTTTTTTCGGTGTAAGGGCGAAGCGTTCTTCGGTGCTCTGCACCGGAGAATGCTTCGCCCCTACAAGGTGGTGACCGTGCACCCTCCTTCGAACCGTGCCACGCGGCTTGTCATCCTCAGCCGGCTCGGGGCAGGCGACCCTGCGGCACCCAGGAGGGTCTCCTTACCGTTGCTTCCTCCCGGACCTGGCGGGGTTCGGGGTCTCCTGCCGCGCAGGACCCGCCCGTCAACGCTGGCCGATGATGACAGTCTCGCATACACTGCGCCCTGGGGAGGGGGTTCAACCCCGCTATGGCGGATTGCGGGTACAGGGCACCGCCAGCTCCCCGTCTAGCACGGTCACCACACGCATGCTAGCCCAGAGTGGGGGTTTTGTCAACCGAGAGGTTGGTGATTGCTCACATCTCACCACAAAGGCACCAAGGCACCAAGATTGGAGAGAGAACAGCCTTTCTTGGAGTCTTTGCGACTTCGTGGTGAGAGAGGAGGATCTCTCTGCTGGGCGCGGTCTCTGACCGCGTTCTTACTCGCCGCCGATGACGCGGCGTTGCCGGCCGGCGGCTTCCTGTGGCCCGACCAGGCCCATCTCCTCCAACTGCTCCATCAGCCGGGCGGCGCGGGGGTAGCCGATGCGCAGTCGCCGTTGCAGGTAGGAGGCGGTGACGCCCTCCTGGCCTTGCACCAGTCGGATCGCCTGTTCGAGCAGGTCATCATCTTCGTCTCCTGCGCCTGCTGCGTCCCCGCCGCCCGCGTGCATCATCGGCTCCCATGGCGGTTCGGCGACCTGGGCGGGCAACTGCTGTTTCCAGAAGGCCACGACCCGGTCCACCTCTGCCTCGCTGACAAAACAGCCCTGGACGCGCACGGGATGGCCGGCGTCGGCGGCCAGGTAGAGCATGTCTCCCTTGCCCAGAAGCGTCTCCGCGCCGGGCATGTCCAGGATGACCCGCGAGTCCACCTGGCTGGCGGTGGCGAAGGAGATGCGCGCCGGGAAGTTGGCCTTGATCAACCCGGTGACCACATCCACGCTGGGCCGCTGCGTGGCGACAACCAGGTGGATGCCCGTGGCGCGGGCCATCTGGGCGATGCGACAGATCGTGCGCTCGGTCTCCTGGGGGGCCAGCATCATCAGGTCGGCCAGTTCGTCAATGAAGACAGCGATGCGAGGGAGCCGCTCCTCTGGGGTGCGCCGGGCGACGCGCTGGTTGTAGTCATCCAGGTGACGCGCTCCCGCGGCGGCGAACTGCTTGTAGCGGCGGTCCATCTCGTGGGCCACCCAGCGCAGGACGCGGGTGATCCGCTCCAGGTCGTACTCGGCGCGTCCCAGGGGATGGGGTAGCCCATTGAAGCGCACCAGTTCGACCATCTTGGGGTCAATCAAGACCATGCGCAGGTCGCTGGGCGAGTTGTTCATCGCCAGGCAGGTGGCGATGGCCTTGATGCAGACCGACTTGCCGGAACCGGTGGTGCCGGCGATGAGCAGATGGGGCATCTGCGCCAGGTCGGCCACGATGGGTTCTCCGGCCACGTTCTGGCCCAGGGCGATGGCCAGGGGGGTCTCCATCTCCTGGAAGGCCTCGCTCTCCATCACCGCGCGCAGGGTGACGACGGAGACCTGGTCATTGGGGACCTCGATCCCGACGACGGAGCGGCCGGGGACAGGGGCTTCGATACGCAGCGAAGGGGCGGCCAGGGCCAGGGCCAGGTCATCGGCCAGGGTGGTGATCTGGCTGACGCGCACCTTCTGCGCCTTCCGTCGCCCTTCCGGGCCGCTCCGCTCGGTGAAGCCGGGGGCGATGCCGAACTGTGTCACCACCGGGCCACGGCGCACGTCCACCACCTGTACCGGTATGCCGAACTGCGCCAGGGTCTCCTCGATGATGCGGCTTTTCTCTCTGACCTCGCGATCGCTCAGCCCCCCGTTCCTGGCGGGTTCGAGCAGGTCCAGCGGGGGCAGGCGCAGCGCCTCGGGCGGGACGGCGGTGAGGGGGATGGGTTCGGCGGCGCGGGGTGGTGGAGGTGGCGCAGGGCGGGCGGGGGCCGGGCGCGAGACAGCCGTATCGGCGGGCCGCGGTGCAGGCCGTTCCTGCTGAGAGGGAGGCGGGGTCGGGCGGGGCCGCGGCGTGACGGACGGCTGCACAGCGCGCGGGGTGTGCCGGCTGGGGGTCGCCATTCCCCGCTGGGGCTGTCTCAGCGACTCCAGGGTGAGGTCGAAGGTGAGAGCAATCCCCAGGGCGAGCACGATCGTCAGCAACAGCCCGGCGACGATGGGGCCAAGATAGCGGGTCAGCAGGCCGGAGAGCGCCCAGCCGATCAGTCCTCCGCCCCAACCGCTCTCGACCAACCCCCAGGGGTCGGCGTATCCGGCGATGAGGTGGGTCAACCCGAGCAGGCTGAAGAAGAGCAATTCCAGCCCCACCAGCGGTCGCCAGCGCCAGTGGACCGGCTGGTCGAGCAGATGGCGCAGGAGGAGGATACCCGCCGCGCCGATCGCGACGGTCACCGGCACGACGCCCCAGCCGAACAGGAAGCGGAGCGCACGAACCCAGGCATCGGTCCAACGGCCCGTGCTGAGGTGGAGGATCGGGCCGAGGAGCGTGAGCAGGGTCAGCAGCGCCAGGACGATCAGCAGCAGGGCGCCGATCTGTTGCAGCACGGGGCTGCCGAGCCAGGCCCAGCGTGAGACCGGCTCGTCGCGGCGGCGCGGCGTGCTTTTCTGACTGGGGTAAGTGCGTTTCCTGGTCATCTCCCGTTATGCGCTCGGCGTGGCCCGTCGCAGGCTGAGCGCCAGGCGGCGACGGCCGGGGTCCAGGCTGATGATCATGGCCTGCACCTGCTGGCCTTCCTGAACCACGTTGCGCGGGTGAAGGAAGCTGCCCTCGGCCAGTTCGGAAGCGTGGATCAGCCCCTCTACGCCTTCTTCCACCTGGGCGAAGGCGCCGAAGTCCACCACGTGGGTGACGGTGGCGCTGATGATCTGTCCGACGCTGTAGCGGGTCTCGAGGGATTGCCACGGGTCGGGTTGAGCGCGCTTGATGCTCAGCCCCACGCGGTCCCGTTCCCGGTCCACGTTGAGGATACAGACCTTCACCTGCTGGCCGGGGCGGAGGACGTCAGAGGGGTGGGTGATGCGGCCCCAGGAGATCTCGGAGATGTGCACCAACCCTTCGATGCCGCCCAGGTCAACGAAGGCGCCGAAGGAGCAGAGGTTGGTGATGCGCCCGTGGCGCATTTCGCCGGGCACAAGTTGCCGCAGCAGCATCTGGCGTTGCTCCTCGTCGGAGCGGGTAGCGCGCTCCGAGAGCACCAGGCGGCTGCGTTCGGGGTCCACCTCGATCACCTTGAGCCTCAGCACCTGGCCGACGCGGGACTGCAGGATTCGTTCCCGTTCCTGTTCGTCCATGTAGGTGGGAATCTCGGCCAGGTGGGAGATGGGGACAAAGCCCTGTTGTCCGTTCCACTCGACCAGGAGGCCGCCACGGTTGTAGCCCACGGCGGTCAGTTCCAGCACGCTTCCTTCTTGCATCATCCGCGTGGCGGTCTCCCAGTCGGTGGTATCCGCTGTCTGTTCCGGGGGGGCCAGGTTATCTTCGTTTATCAGTCCAAGGCACCGCCAGATCTCGTGCGGCGGGGCGGGTGGGGCCGGGCAACGGCTGGCTTCACCATCTTCGATGAGTGCCTGCCAATACTCTTCCTCAACCGGCGTGTTCGGCGCTGAGAAGTAGATGCTCGTTTCTCCCATAAATCGCTCTCCAATTCCCAATGACCAATTTACCAATTCCCAATGACCAATTTACCAATGACCAATTTACCAATTCCCAATGACCAATCTACCTCCCCCCCTTACACCTGACGCACATCCAGTATCTCTCGCACTACAGGCCGGAGCACCTCCAGGAGCCGTTCTTGTGGCACGTCCTGCACTTTGAACGTGATCTCCCACTGTGTGCCGCGGCTGTCTGTCAACTCCCGAAAGCCGAGGCCGACGATGTCCCCGCCTGCGTCAAAGATCACGTTGGTGATTCTGGCCAGTGTTCCCTTCGCGTCGGGGACGGAGACGGTCACACGCACGCCTCGTCGGCGCCCACCGAGCAGTTGCAGGAATGCCTTGAACAGATCGGTCTCGGTGATGATGCCAACCAGGCGCTCCTCCTGCATGACCGGCAGGCCGCCGATTCTGTAGTCGGCCATGATGCGCGCGGCCTCTTCGAGGGGTGTGTCTTCGGTTGTGGTGATCACCTTTGAGGTCATCACTTTCTCGACCCTGATCCTGGCGAGCAGTTCGGGGATTTCCCATACCGCCAGCGTCGTCGCGGGTGAGGGCGAGGCGTAGAGCAGGTCCTTGTCGGAGACAATGCCGACCAGGGCACCCTGGCTGTTCACCACGGGCAGGCGGCGGATCTTCTTCTCGCGCATCAGGCGCAGGGCGTCCGGCACTGTGGTGTCGGGTGTGACCGTGATCGGGTCGCGGGTCATACATTCTCGGACTAGCATGGCTCTCTCCTTTCGTTGTACTGTAAAGACCTGTCTGAACAACCCCGCCGCTGGTGCATCCCTGTGTCGGCGGGGTGGCTCTTCGGGAGTATTATGGAGACTTGTGAGGGAATTGTCAAGCGGAGGAGGCGTTCTCCTGCTCCTGTCGCTCCATCTCCGCCAGCACGCGGGCGACCTCTTCGATGGCGATGCGTTGTTTGCGGTACAGGTCGGATTCGCTCATTGCCAGGCGCATAGCCACGTCGCGCACCCGGTAGCCGCGCAGGAACTTCAGTTCCAGGATGTTGTAGAGCAGCCACTCGGCGGTGGTCATGCTGCGGTCCCCCTCCGGGCGCAGGTTCTCGATGGCTCGCACCAGCACCGCGCGTAGGGCATTGACGGAGCTGCCGTGTTCGCGTGAGGCTCGCTCGACCACCTGGAGATTGAGCAGGGGGCTGCTGGTGAGCTTGGGGCCGCCCCAGTAGTGGGCGAGCGCGTCATGTACCCAGCGGGAGAACTCGGCGTCCTCTGCTGGACGGTCGAGGTTGCGCAGGGCGGGAGGCCCCTCGTAGCGCAACAGGCTCCCGCGCTGCTGGATGTCCTCGATCTGTGGTCTGAGGCGGTCAAGGGTGGCGAAGAGGCTCTGTTGTAGCCGTCGGTCCTCCAGCGCGGTCTCTATCTGCGCGGTGAGCGTCTGGAGTCCTTCCTCCTCCTCTGCCGAGAGTTGCGGCAGCGGGTCGCGAGCGGTCATCCCCAGGATGCCGACGACCTGGCCGGTGGGTTGAGAGCGAAGAGGCAGCAGCCAGTAGCCGTTCCATATGAAGAACGGCCCATGTTGCTGGATGTGGGCTGCGGGATGGCCGTCGGCAAGCGCCTCCAGGGTTTCTTCTGGCAAGGGGGTCTGCTCTGGCTCGAGCGCGCCGCACTTGGCCATGATCTGCGCCTGGCCGTCCTCCAGCGAAGCCAGAAACGCGCCGGGGGTGCGCAGCAGGTCGCACAGCGCCGTGAGCGCGTTCTCCAGGAACTGGTGTAGATCGCTGGAGGTCAGCAGGTGGTTGCTCAGGTCCTGCAACCAGGTGATTTCCTGTCGGTCTCGTCGGTAAAGGAGACGGTCAATCAGCGGCTTGGCCAGTTCGACCGCCTGCTGGGTCAGGAGGATGGCGATCACGACGCCGAAGAGCGTGAGCCGCAGAGGGGGCAGGCCCAGGAATCCGTCGGTCTGCTGGGCGACGAGGATCACCATCACCACCACGGTGGCCTGCAACGGGCCGCGCAGGATGAAGCGCACGAAGCGATGTTTGACCACGCGGTCGGGGGTGAGGGTGCCGAAAAAGGCAACGGTGTAGGACATCGCTCCCAGCATCGCTCCCACGGCCAGGTTGCTGGCGATGACCAGCAGCCACAGGATGACGCCGGAGAGTCGCCGCGGCCATCCGGCGATCAACAGATAGGGAAAGACGCCCACAGCGGGAGCCAGGAAGGAGAGGCTGAGGTAGGTCATGCGGCGACGAGAAGTGCTGGTGAGGCAGCGCAACCAGGCGCGCAGCAGGTTCAGCGCCCCCCAACCGACGACGAGGGCAAAGTAAGTGAAGAAGAGCCAGAACAGCGGGCCGGCCTGCAGGTGGAAAGCGCCGGCGTCTTCCACCCCGTCCCGTACCAGGAGGTCGGTGAAGACGGCGGCGCTGAGGATCAGCCCGCCGAAGAAATAGGCGCCGCGCACGGCGAGCGAGCGGGTACGGCTGCGGTCGTTGGTGGTCTCGAGCAGGGCCACGGAGAAGTGCAGGTAGGCGGCGGGCGTGAAGGCGATGCCCAGCCACTGGAAGCGCAGCCAATGTTGGTTGCTCTCCAGCGAGCCGCCGTTCATCGCCAGGTCGGCGAAGTAGACGACAAGGACACAGGCGAGAAGGGCGCAGAAGGCGCGCGCTACGTTGCTGCGTCGGTTGTACAGCAGGAGGTAGATAACCAGGGCAAAGGAGAGGATGACAATGCCGGAAGCAAGCAGGGCATTGATCAGGGGAAGTGTCCGTAGCCAGTCCACAGAGGACAACACACCCATGCTCTCAGATCACACGATACAGGAACCCGACATCAATGCAGGCTCTGACCCAACAGCGCCGCGATCTCCTGGGTCCGCCAATGCCGGTCGTGATAGCCGCAAAAGACTAATCCCAGCGCGCGGCAGAAACAGATGGCCGGGTAGTTTCTGGTCTGCACTTCGGCGACCAGCCGGACCAGATGTTGCTGTCGCGCCCAAGCGGCGGCCTCCTGCATCAGCCTGCGTCCCAACCCCTGCCGCCGATAGGCGGGGTCTACCACCACGTCCTGTACCCAGGCCCAACCGTGGCCAGGGAGGGCCAGCGCGGTGAGGTAGCCGTGGACTGTGCGCTCGGAGACGGCGACGAGGAACAGGTCGGATCGTTCCCATCCCGCCCGCAACACGTCGCCCTGACGGGGGTAGCGCAGGGTGAGGGGACGGGGCAGGCGCACCGGCTGGAAGGTGACGGTGATGGCCCCCTCGTGCTCGTGCTCCTCCATCTGCCACGCGTGCTCCGTGACAACGGAGTGGTCAAGATTGGCGCATGCTTCCCAGTCGGCGGGGCGGGCCTTTCGGATCTGCAATTTCCGGCTCCCGAGTTGGGTTGCGGGTATTCTACCACTTTCCCCGGAAGGGGCAAGGCGACAGGCCGCAAGGCCGTAGGCCGTGGACGACAGGCCGTGACCCGTGGTCTGCAGTCTGTGGTCCGTGGTCATCTCAGTTGACAAGCCTCTTGAATTGAGTATATTATCCATTAGGGCGTTGTCGTTTCAGGCGGCCCAGTGCGGAGAGCACTTTGCCGGATGGTGCCCGCCGGCAGCGTGCTCTCCGAGTTTGAGGGCCAGTGAACAAACTCTCATAAGGAGGCTGTACTGTCTATGATTGAGGTCGAAGGCCTGACCAAGAGATATGGCCGCTTTACGGCCATCGAGAACCTCTCCTTCAACGTCGAGCGAGGCGAGATCGTCGGCTTCCTCGGCCCCAACGGGGCAGGGAAGACGACGACGATGCGCGTGCTGACCGGCTACCTGCCCCCCACCGAGGGGACAGCGCGCATCGCGGGCCATGACATCTTCACCGACTCTCTCGAGGCCCGACGTCATATCGGGTACATGCCGGAGACCGTGCCGCTTTACCCGGAGATGACCGTGCGCGGTTATCTCCACTTCATGGCCGAGATCCGCGGCGTGCAGGACCGGCAGACGGCGGTGGAAGAGGCGATGCGCCTGTGCCACGTCCAGGATCGCGCGCGGGACGTGATCGGCACGCTGTCCAAGGGCTACCGCCAGCGGGTGGGGCTGGCCCAGGCTCTCCTCCATCGTCCCGACGTCCTGATCCTGGACGAGCCGACCATCGGTCTCGACCCGCGCCAGATCATCGAGGTGCGCGAACTGATCCGCGAACTGGGTCGGGAGCGCACCATCCTTCTCAGCAGCCACGTGCTGCCGGAGGTCAGCCAGGTCTGCACGCGGGTGCTCATCATCCACCGCGGCCACATCGTCGCCGAAGACACCCCCCGCGGGCTCACCGCCCGGCTACAGAAGGCCGCCCACCTGGTGGTGGAGGTGGCTCGCCCTACGCCGGAACTTCTCCCCGCCCTTCAGGCTCTTCCCGGTGTGCTGCAGGTGGACCGCAGCGGTGACGGGCGGTACGAGGTGCTCTCGGCCCCCGAACAGGACGTGCGCGCTGCCGTTGCTGAGGCGGTGGTGCACGGCGGCTGGGGCCTGCTGGAACTGCGGCCGGTGGCGATGAGCCTGGAGGAGATCTTCCTGCAACTGACCCAGGAGGAGCCGCCGCCGGAAACCCTCTCATCTGAACCCTCATCCTCTGAGGAGGTGGAACCCGATGCGTAACCTTTTCGCCATCGCCAAACGGGAGATCGCCTCTTACCTGGTCTCCCCCATCGCCTACCTGGTGACCGCGGCGTTCTTGCTGATCGTGGGCCTCTACTTCGGCCTCACGCTGATCGTCATGGCCCAGGGACAGGCGGAGCCGACGCTGCGCTACGAGATCGGCTTCATGATTGTGGTCTTCGTCTTCGTCGTGCCCTTCCTGACCATGCGCCTGCTGGCGCAGGAGCGGCGCATGGGCACGCTGGAACTGGTGCTTACCTCCCCGGTCCAGGAGTGGGAACTGACCATGGGCAAGTTCCTGGCCGGGTTGGTCTTCTACCTGCTGATGTTGCTGCCGACACTGCTCTACCCGTTGACCATGGAGGTGTTTGGCAACCCTGACTGGGGGCCGATCTGGAGCGGCTATCTGGGACTGTTGCTTTTCGGCGCGGTGCTGCTCTCTGTGGGACTGCTGGCCTCGGCGGTGACGCAGAGCCAGATCGTCGCCGCAGTCCTTGGGGTGGCGGGCAACCTCCTGCTGTGGTTCTTCGTCGGCGCGCCAGCCTACGCCGTTTCGACGATCAGTGCGCGCATGGCCAACCTCCTTCGTTTCCTTGACCTGCAGCAGCATCTCGACACCTTCGTCAGCGGCACGCTGGACACGCGTGACGTGATCTACTGTCTGAGCCTCACCATCTTTTTCCTCTTCATCACCACACGGGTGCTGGAGGCGCGGAGGTGGCGAGCATGAACGAGCAACGCCGACAACGGATCAGCAACATCCTGCTGTGGGTGGCGTTGGTCGCCATGGGCGTGGCCGCTGTCGCGCTCATGATCGAACGCCGCCTGAGTTTCGTCAGCGAGATCGCCTTCGGCGTGGCCGGTGCCCTGTTGCTCACCTTCATCATCCTCGAGCCGGTGCGCACCCGCACCTGGATCACCAGCCGGCAGGTCCGGTATGGCAGCAACGCGGTGATGATGAGCCTGCTGTTGCTGGCCGTGCTGGGGGTCGCCAACTTCCTGGCCGACCGTCACCCCTACCGCGTTGATGTCACTGCAAACCGTCGCCTGTCCCTGGCGCCGCAGACGGTGGACCTGCTGCGCACGCTGGAGGGACCGGTGCGCGTGGTCGCCTTCTTCCCTAACTCCGAGGGAAAGCAGGCGGCGCTCGACCTGTTCGATCAATACCGTTACCACTACCCGCAGTGGGAGGTGGAGACGCACGACCCGTTCGTCGAGCCCAGCCAGGCGCAGCAGTGGGGCGTCACCGAGAGCTGGCGACCGACGGTCTTCATCCTCTACGGGGAACGGCAGGAGACGATCCACGAGGTCAGCGAGGTGGAGGTCACCAGCGCCCTGGTGCGGCTGACCCGCAGCCAGAACCCGGTGGTCTACTTCCTCACCGGCCACGGCGAGTTGGAACTGAACGATGCCGGCCAGACCGGACTCTCCACACTCCGCTCGCGGCTGGAGTCGGAGGGGTTCACGGTGCGCTCGCTCAACCTGCTCATCACCACCACCGTGCCCGCCGACGCCAGCGTGGTGGCGCTGGTGGGTCCGCAGCGCCCGCTGGCCCAGGGGGAGGTGGACCGCCTGGCCGAGTACGCGGACAGGGGGGGATCGCTGATGATCCTGTTGGACCCCACCGCCGACGCGGAGATGGATTCGTCGCCGCTGGCGGATTGGCTGGCCCAGCGCTGGGGGGTTGCTTTCCGCCGTGACATCGTCATCGAGCAGACGGCCAACTTCCCTGGCTGTCCCTATCCCGCCTGCCCGGTGATCGAACCCTCTTCCGGCAGCCCTATCGGTGGACGAATGCAAGACACCTTTGTGTATCTGCTCGAGGCGCGTTCCATCCACCCGGTCACCGCTACCCTGGCGACGACGGCGACGCAGCCGACCTACACCCCGCTGCTGCAGAGCAGCCGCGACAGTTGGGGGGAGACCTCCCTGGACACGGCCCAGTATAACGAGGATGTGGATGTGCGAGGACCGCTGGACCTGGCGGTCACCGTGGAGGACCCCGACAGCGGGGCGCGGTTGGCCCTGTTCGGCGACTGTCATTTCGTCTCCAACGTCTCGGTGCGAGACCTCTGGAACAGCGATCTGGTCGTCAACACCCTGGACTGGTTCACCCAGGACGAGACGCTGATCTCCATCCGGCCGCGGGAGGACGTGGAGCGTCACCTGACGATCAGCAGTGGGCTGGTGCTGAGCGCTACTTTCGTCTTCCTGGTCATCCTGGTGCCGCTGGCGGTGGTGGGCATCGGCCTGCTTGTCTTTGCGGCGCGGAGGTGGCGACGATGAAGGGCAGCAGCAAGACCTGGATCGTCCTCGGCGCGTTGGCGATCGTGGCGGCGGCGCTGTTGATCCTGGAACTGCGGGGCGCCCTGCCGCGCTCCTCCTCCGAAGAGGTGGAGTACGTGTGGGACATCGAAACGACGGATGTCGTCGCCGTGCGGGTGACCAACAACATCTCGGGGACGGTAACGGCAGTGGAGCGGAATGCGGCGGGGGAATGGCAGGTGACTGAGCCCTCCCCCGGCGCGGCCAGCCACACCGACTGCACGACGCTGGCCTACTATCTCTCTACTCTCCAGGTGGAGCAAACGATCGAGACCCCGCCGGCTGCGGAGATGGAGGCTTATGGCCTGATCACGCCGACCTACACCGTGGAGGTGAGGCTGGGGGATGGTAACACGCTCACCCTGGAGGTGGGCAACCGTGCGGTCAGCGGTTACTACTACGCGCGGCGAGCCGGTGAGGAGGCCGTGCTCCTGGTGACGGGCTACGTCGTGGATGAGATCGTGCGGATTGTCGAATCGCCGCCCTATGAGGCTACACCGACTCCCCCTATGCCCTCGATGTTGGGGCCGGAGTCGCCAGACGGATAATCCCTGTGTGTCTTTCAGACCTCCGAGGCCCGTGGAGGCCTCGGAGGTCTGAGGGGTCTGAGATGGATAGGTTCGACGAGTTGGATGATAGCGAAATAGAACCCCTTCCTGACGACATCGCGGAGGTCCAGGAGGAACCTGGAGGGGTGGATACCCTGGTGGCCTTGGGCCAGGCGCAGGGATATGTCACGTTTGATGACATCCTGAACGTCTTCCCTGAGGCCGAAGAGAATATGGATCAGTTAGAGGATATCTTTGCAGTCTTGATGGATGCCGGTATCCCCATCGGCGAGCCCATGGAGGCCGAGGAGGAGATCGGCGAGCCCGAGGAGGGGCGGGGGATAGGCTTGACCAGCGAAGAGGAAGCCTACTTCCGCGCCGTCGAGACAGACGACACCATCGGTCTGTACCTGAAAGAGATCAGCCGCGTGCCGCTCTTGACCCAGGAGCAGGAGGTGGCGCTGGCCAAGCGCATGGAGCGCGGCAAACAGATGGAGAAGGAACTGCAGCGGAACGGGTTGGATCCGGCGCGGCGTCAGGAGATGATGGCGATCATTGAAGACGGTCGCGCTGCCCGTGAGCACCTGATCCGCGCCAACTCCCGGTTGGTCATCTCCGTGGCCAAGAAGTACATCGGCCGGGGTGTGCCTTTCCTGGACCTCATCCAGGAGGGGAACATCGGCCTGATCCGCGCCGCCAACAAGTTCAATTACCGGTTGGGCCATAAGTTCTCCACTTACGCCACCTGGTGGATCCGCCAGGCGGTGACCCGCTCCATCGCCGACCAGTCGCGCACGATCCGCGTGCCGGTGCATATGGGCGACCAGATCAACCGCCTGCTGCGCGTCTCGCACCGGCTGACGCAGGAACTGGGCCGCGAACCGACCAGCGAGGAACTGGGCCGACAGCTGGACATCCCGCCGCGCAAGGTGGAGCAGATGCTGGAGGTGGCCCGCCGTCCGCTGAGCCTGGAGATGCCCACCGACGAGGAAGAGGAGAGCACGCTGGGCGACTTCATCGAGGACGAGCGGGCGGTCTCTCCCCCTGACGCGGTCAGTGATTCGGTGTTGCGGCAGATGGTGAACGAGATCCTCCAGGAACTGCCGCCGCGGGAGGTGCGCATCCTGCAGTTGCGGTACGGCCTGGTGGATGGGGAGACCTACACGCTGGAGGAGGTGGGGAAGAAGTTGGGGGTGACCCGCGAACGGGTGCGTCAGATCGAGGCCCAGGCGCTCAGCCGCCTGCGCCACCCTACCCACGCCCGCCGGTTGAGGGATTTCTTGCGGAGTTGATGTCGCTGGACAGCCAGTGAGAGTCTGAGGAGAAGCGGCTCCAATGGCGGATGATCTTCCCCAGGTGGACACGAAAGAGTTCCTCCGCCCCATCCTCTTCGGGTTGGCGGAAGAGGAACTGGACGACCTGGCTCGGGCCGCTGTTGTGCGCTCTTTCTCGCCTGGTGCCGCGATCTGTCGAGAGGGGGAGCCGGCGGGGGCTTTCTTCGTCGTCGTCTCCGGGCGGGTGGCCATCCTGAAGCAGTTGGACGACCAGACGGAACGGCTGCTCCACCACGCCGGCCCCGGCGAGTTCTTCGGCGAGATGGCTATCGTCCAGGAAAGCGGCCGCACCGCTACCGTTCGTGCGGTCGAGCCGACACTGGTGCTGGAAATCGGGCGGGAGGAGTTCCTCAGCGTCCTGGGGCGCAGCCCTTCGCTGGCCGTCCGCATCCTGGTTCACCTGACCGACCGCCTGCGCAGTGCCGATCAGCAGGCCATCGTCGAACTGCGGCAGGCGAACGAGGAGTTGCGTCGCGCCTTCGCACGGCTGGAGCGGCTGGACCGTACCAAGTCGGATTTCATCCAGGTTTCGGCTCACGAACTGCGCACCCCGGTGGCGGCGCTGAAGGGGTATGCGCAGATGATGAAGGACCACCCGGTGGTGAAGAAGGATCCGAGCCTGAGCGCGCTCGTGGAGGGCGTGATCACCAGCACCGACCGTCTGCACCGCATCTTCGATAACATCCTCGACCTCTCGCGGGTTGTGGCCGGCGGCCTGGAGATACATCGCAGTCCGGTGAGCCTGGCGATCATCTTCCAGGGCATCCGGCTGGAGTTCAGCGAGGCGCTGGAGCGGCGCAACCTGACGCTGGAACTGGTGGGCTTGAGCGGGTTGCCGTTCTGTCCGGCGGATCCCGACCTCATCTACAAGGCCTTCCGGCACCTGGTGAACAATGCGCTGAAGTACACTCCCGATGGCGGGCGGATCACCGTGACCGGCCAGCAGGTGTCGTTGCCTGACCTGGGAGACTGTGTGGAAGTGGTCGTGGCGGATACCGGCATCGGTATTGCCCCGGAGGACCTGGACCTCATCTTCGAGAAGTTCTATCGCACTGGTGAGGTGGCGCTGCACTCCTCGGGGACCGTGAACTTCAAAGGGGGCGGGCCAGGTTTGGGGCTGGCCATCGCTCAGGGGGCCGTCCTGGCCCACGGTGGGCGCATCTGGGCCGAGAGCCCCGGCTATGACGAGCAGACCTGTCCGGGCAGCCGCTTCATCGTGCAGTTGCCCCTCGGAGGGACGGGGTGAACGGCTGGCAGTCGGTGCTCGACCTGTTGAGCGGCGGGCCAGGTGCCTTTGTCTACCACCTGATGGTGCTGCTGGCCCTGCTGGCAACGGCGGGCATCGCCTTCATCGAATACCGCCGCGCCCGCAACCCCGACCAACAGCGTATCGCCTGGGCCTTCTTGGTGCTGTTCCTGGTACGCGCCCTGCTCCTGATGACCAGCCCGGCACAGGCTGATTCCCTGACTGGCGGCGTGTCACTGGTCAACCTGTCTCTGCCCGTCCTGGCCGGCGCACTGGAGGTGGTCAGCCTGGCTGTGATGTGGTGGGCTTTCCTGACCCCGTTGGTGGGCAGGCGGGGCGGCCGGTTGTTTCTGTTCGGTACCCTCGGACTGGCGGCGGTCGTTGTGGCCGTCTTCATTCCCCTGTGGTCCCGCGCACTACGCCAGGGCACGACCGCGGGTTACAGCGCGTCCTGGCAGTACTCTGCCTGGACTGCCTGGGTGACCCTGATCGCCCTTTCCGCTGCGCTCGTGTTGTTCCTCGGCCGGCGGCGTGTCGAGTACGACCTGCCGACGATCTCCTTCGCTATGCTGGCCGGTGGGGGTGGCCTGGTCCTGTTCGGCCAGATAGGGGCAGGGCGGGTGGTCAGCCTGATCGCCTATTCGCTGCTGGTGGTCGCGGTGTACCGGACCGCGCTGCAGGACCTCTACGCCTACCGGCGGGAACTGGAGACGCTGAGCGAAGAGTCCCTGCGGCAGACCCGCGAACTGTTGTTTCTGCTCGAGGTGGGCCGGGCGGTGGGGGAATCGCTGGAATTGGACGCCATGCTGCACAACGTGGCGGCCAGCGTGGCCAACGCGCTCGATGCGGATCGCTCGGCGGTTTTCCTGGCGGGCGAAGAAGAGGAATCGCTGTGGCTGGCGGCGCAGTATGTCCCGCTGCAGCGGGCGGGGACCCGGCACGAGGCGCAGCCGGTCTCACTGAGCGATCAGCCGTTGCTGGAGCACGTCTTGCGGCGACGGAAGCAGATGCTCGTCAGCCCGCAATCCAGCCCTTCCCGGCTGCGCCCGCTCTATGACCTGCTTGGCAGCCATGAAGAGGGACCTTTGATTGTGCAGCCACTGCTCCTGAAGCAGCGCGTGCTGGGGGTGCTGGTGGTCGGCAATGACCGAAGCAAGCGCCCATTCGATGCGGGGGAGGCGCGGCTGTGTGACGCTGCCGCCCCGCAGATCGCCGCAGCGATCGAGAACGCCCGTCTCTATAGCCGCGTCGAGCAACAGGCTGCTCGGCTGACTGCGGCGTTGCAGGCTCAGCAGGAGGAGGCCAGTCGCCGCGAGGCGATCCTGGAGAGCACTGCTGAGGGGATCATTGTCACCGATGCCGGGGGGCAGGTGGCGCTGATGAACGCCGCGGCGGAGCGGGTGCTTGGGGTCGAACGGAGCCAGGTGTTAGGCCATCCCCTGCAGCCGCTGCTGGAGGCCGTGGCTATTGACCGTGAGGTGAATCTGGAACGTCTGCAGCAGGCCGCGCTGCCGGTCCACCTGACCTTCGAGTTGCAGGGCCGGCAGGTGGAGGTCAGCGCGGCGCCGGTCCGTGCAGCCGACGGCACTTTCCTGGGGATGGTAGCCGTGCTGAGGGATGTGACCAGGGAGGTCCAGGCGGAGCGGGCGAAGCGGGAGTTCATTGCTGTCATCTCCCACGAACTGCGCACTCCGCTCACGGCCATCCTGGGCTACGCCGAGGTCCTCTACGCGGGCACGGCTGGTGACCTGAACCCCACTCAGTCCCGATTTGTCACCACCATCCACGACAACGCCCGTCGGCTGGTCAGTCTGGCGAATAACCTGATCGCCCTTTCGGAGGGGGATCGTGGGCGGCTGGAGTTGCAGTACGCGCCCACCGATCTGGCGTTCATCATCGGTGATGTGGCCAGAGGCTTTGCCGCGCGGATGGAGGCGGCGCAGTTGGAGTGCACGGTGGAGGTGGAACGCGACCTGCCGTTGATCGAGGCTGACCCGGAGCGCATCCGCCAGATTCTGGTGAACCTGGTCAGCAATGCCATGAAGTACACTTTCCCTGGCGGCCGGGTGACCATCGGCGCGGGGGCGATGCCGGTGGCGGAGGGCGGCGAGCCGGAGTACTGTCGGCTGTGGGTCAGCGACACAGGCGTGGGCATCGCGCCGGATAAGCAGCAGGTTATCTGGGAGCGCTTCTCTCGCGGCGACGGGCCGGTGAGGGAAGAGGGGAGTGGCCTGGGCCTGGGGTTGACGATCGTCAAGTCGCTCGCCGAGGCCCATGGGGGCCGGGTGTGGGTCGAATCGGCCCCCGGTCAGGGCAGCACCTTCACCGTGCTTCTGCCGGTGCGCCGTCCCGCCCCGTCGCTGCTGGAGGGGGAGCCCGCTTACCCGGCGCTGGCGTGACGCCCCCATCGCGGAACCTGAAACCCTGAAACCTGGAACCCCAAAGCCTGAAACCCTCGCGGGGTGACTTTCCCGACCAGAGCCCAATGAACGGAGAACAGGAGGAGAAGGGATGGATACGGTGCGGGAAGTGTTGAGCGCCTTGCTTCTCGCGCCTGGTGATCTGTACTACCACCTCGCGCTGCTGTTCACATTGCAGGTCCTGGTTGCGGTGGCCTGGGGCTACCATCAACGTCAGCGGGACGAGGGCGGAGCCTGGCAGGTGCTGGCAGCGGCAGTGGGCATGTTGCTCACCCGTGTGGTGCTGATCGGCGGCAGCGCCGTGGCCGGTGCTGGCGCCTTGCCCGCGGCTGCGCTGCTGCCTCCGCTGGAACGCTTCCTCGATCTGACGTTGCTGATCCTGACCCTGTGGGGTTTCCTTCCCCTCCTTCGTGACCACGTGCGGTTGGGCGCAGCCTGGCTGGCCGTGGGACTGCTTGGGGCAGGGCTGGCCTATGCCTCTTTCGCCGCCATCTGGCCGACGCTGGAGGCGGCAGGGCTGGCCTACAACGGCTACTGGCAGTCCCTGGTGTGGGACATCGCTGGCGTGGCCCTGGCTGCGCTGGGTCTCCTGCTCCTGCTCATCTGGTCACGGCCAGGCGTGGGGTTGCTGGCGGCGGCGCTCCTGGCCTGGCTGGGCGGGTACCTCTTTCAACTCCTGGCGCCACCTTTCTCCCCGCACCTGGCGGCGGCGGTGCGACTGGCGAACCTGATGGCGGTCCCGCTGGTGACCGCGCTGGCCTTCCGCGAGGCGCTGCGCACTCCTGCTCCTCAGGCCGTTGCCCCTCCCGCGCCGACCGTCTCCGGTGACCTGCGTCCCCTGCTTGACCTGGCACGAAGGGTTGAGGTGGCGGCGGACCCGGAGGCGGTGCTCGCCTCCGTCCTGCCCAATCTGGCGGGCTTCCTGGGGGCGGATTTCCTGACCGCGGGCCTGTTGACCGGCCGCGCCGGTTCTGAACTGCGCATCGTGGCGGTCCATCCCGCCCGCAATGACAGCAGTCCCCCCTCCTTTACCCTCTCGCTCAAGACCTGCCCGCCGCTGAACTCTGCCGCCCGTTCGCGCCGGTCGCAATTGATTGATGACCTGGCCACCGAACCGGGCCTGACCGCGTTGATGGGCCAACTGGGTTTTCCCCAGGGGGGACCGCTCCTCTGCGAACCGCTTGTCAGCGGGAGAGAGACGCTGGGGTTGCTGCTCCTGCCCGGGAACGGTCGTCCGATCTCCGAGGATCAACAGGAGGGAGCGCGCGCGGCGGCGGCGCTGCTGGGCGGAGCGGTGGCCAGCGCCTTCGCCCGCCGCGTGCTCCAGCAGCAGGTCGCCGACCTGACGGCAGCACTCCAGGCGCAGGAGGGGTACAAGGAACGCACCGCAGCCGCACAGGCGGAATCCGAACAGGCCCGCCGTGACTCCCAGGAGTTCGCCCGCCGGGTGACCGAACTGGAAGAGGAACTGGCCCGCCAGCGCCGCCACAGCGAGGAACTGGCGGAACTGCTCCGCCTGCGCGAGGAGCAGGCCCAGCAGGGGGCCGCTGCCGCTATCTATGAGGGGGAGATGAAGAGCCTGGCTGAGACCTGTGAGCGGTTGCAAAGCCAGGTGGAAGAGTGGCGGCAGCGGAGCGAGGAGTGGGAGCAGGAACGGGAGCACCTGCTGGAGCAGTTGCGCGTCGCCGGGGGGCAGGAGGAGCCTGTGGAGACTGCGGCGGCGAACGGCGTGCTGGTCGCCGACGAGCGGGGCAACATCGTCATGGCCGATAGCGGCGCCCAGTCCATCCTCAAACAGCGCGAGCGCGACCTGCTCGGCGTGCCGCTGCACGGCCTGCTTCCTGACCCGGTCTGGGCGCAGGCGGTGGGTGAGCTGCTCTCCGGAGCCCCAGGCGGGGATGATGGGACCGCGGTGACCTTCGAACGTGGCGGACGGGTGGGGCGCGCGCGCATGCGCCGCCTGTCCGTCAGCGGGGGAGCGCCTGCGGGATATGTCGTGATGCTCTACGCCGATCAGGAGCAGGACGACCGGGGAGAGGTACTCTCCGGCCTGGCCAACGAGTTGCGCACGCCGATGACTTCCATCGTGGGCTACACCGACCTGCTGCTCAGCGAGTCGGCGGGCATCCTGGGGGAGATGCAACGCAAATTCATGCAGCGGGTGAAGGCCAATGTCGAGCGCATGGGCAGCCTGCTCAACGACCTCATTGACCTGGCCACCACGGGCGGGACGCGCATCGAACTGAGCGCCGAGCCGGTTGACCTGATCTCGGTGATCGAGGAGGCCATCGTCGGCCTCTCGGCCCGTTTCCGGGAGCGCAACCTGACCGTCCGGCTCGACCTGCCGCTCCAGTTGCCGCCGGTGCGGGCGGATCGGGATGCGCTGTACCAGATCATGCTCCACCTGCTCTCCAACGCCGGCCAGTGCTCGCGACAGGGGACAGAGGTGGTCGTCACTGGCCATCTGGAGAAGGCGGAGGGATTGCCTCCGTACCTGCGCATCTCCGTCGCGGATACCGGCGGCGGCATCGCCCCTGAGGATCATCCGCGGGTCTTCCAGCGTTTCTACCGCGCCGATAGCCCGCTCATCGCCGGGCTGGGGGAGACGGGGGTTGGCATGGCCATCGCCAAGGCGTTGGTGGAGGCGCACGGCGGGCGCATCTGGGTAGAGAGTGAGATGGGGGTCGGCAGCACCTTCAGTTTCATCATGCCGGTCAGCGAATAGGAGAGGGGAGATGGGCCGGGCAGGCGAGGCATCAGCAGCAAGGGGTGGACTGCGCACCCTGGCGGTGGGTGCGGTGCTCTTCGTGGGGGCCGCTGCGTTGCTGCTGGGCAGCCTGTGGCTGGTCGCCACCGAGCGGCTGATGAGCCTGCCACCGGTCTCGCCCGTTGCGCAGGTGACGCCGCTTCCCACGCCGCCGGTCACGGTCAAGGCCACGCTACTGCCCCCGCCCACGGCCACCGTCCCGCCTACCCCCTCCCCCACGGGGGCGGCGACCGTTGTTCCGATGGCGCCCTTTTCCCCCACGCCCACCGTCGGCGCGGCTCTCTACCCCACCTGCCCCCCGCCTGCCGGCTGGCGAGCCTATTGGGTGCAGCCTGGTGACACGCTCTACTCCCTGGCGTGGCGCGCCGGCACGTCCGTCTTCGTGCTGATGCAGGCCAACTGTCTGGATAGTGAGATATTGCTGGCTGGCCGCATCATCTATCTGCCGCCCTCTTTCTTTGCCACCCCCACGGCTGTGCCCTGCGGCCCGCCGCCGGGTTGGGTGCTCTACACCGTCTCCGCCGGCGACACGCTGTACAACCTGGCTTTGCGCACAGGCACCACCATCGAGGCCATCCGGCGGGCCAACTGCATGCTGGGGTACGTGCTCTACGTCGGCCAGCCGCTCTACCTGCCGACCTATCCGGCGCCCCTCTCGCCGATCCCCTCCTGGACGCCGGAGGTGCCCACCTTCACTCCCACGCCGACGCCGACGGAGACCCTGATGCCGACGGAAACGCCCACACCCGTCCCCTCGTTCACGCCGACGGAGACGCCCATCCCGACGGCGACCCCCGCGCCCACAGAGACGCCTCCGCCGACGGAGACGCCTTCGCCCACGCTGCCCCTGCCCTTCTACCCCACCGAGACACCCACGCCACAGAGTGCTCCGCTGGGGTCTGATTCCTTGCAACTACCCTCTTCCCCCTCTTGACTTGGCTGCCCAACTTTCTATAATAGTATCAGGGTATCCTCTCCCTATTGCCTTCTGCTTCTCCGCGTCCTCTTCTTCCCCATTGCTCAGCTGGTAAGCCTGTGCGGCTGGTGGGGCGGTGTCGTTCGTTCCGTAGCCAGCGCATCCTATGCGCTGGCGGGGCGGCATCGTTCGTTCCGTAGCCAGCGCATCCTGTGCGCTGGCGGGGCGGTGTCGTTCGTTCCGTAGCCAGCGCATCCTATGCGCTGGCGGGCGGCATCGTTCGTTCCGTAGCCAGCG
>Ga0068707_1000858_pt1 | contig 20765 bp, 16 predicted proteins | sample YNPNPMetaG_FD_66600 | JGI IMG/M metagenome (GOLD analysis project Ga0068707, IMG submission 66600) | Anoxygenic and chlorotrophic microbial mat microbial communities from Yellowstone National Park, USA - YNP NP MetaG | ecosystem: Environmental > Aquatic > Thermal springs > Hot (42-90C) >...
CGGGCCTGCACTGGTTGAATGGTCGCAACCTCAAACCGAAAAACTCTGCCCTCAAGCTCTGGACGGCTTCGGCTGCGCGGGCCGCGCTCCATCTTGCTCGTAGTTCCGGGGATACCTCAGAGTAAAGCTTGATTGACAGACTCGATTGATGGATGCTATCGGTGTCGAGATAACGGCATCGATAAGGAGGACGAGCATGCCGCCCGTTGCCAACCAACAGACCGACCAGGTGTTTCTGACCACCGCCCAGCTGGTGCAGCGCCTGTTGCAACTGCTGGCCGAAGGCAGAGTGGATCAGGCTGCTGATATCTACTCGCGTTGCCAGGAGGACGTGGGTTACGTTTTGGTAAACAAGGCCAAGACCCAGGAAAAGCTGCAGAAGTTGCTGGCCAACATGTTCTTCCGCGCCCGTGACTTCGAAAAGGCCGCCCTGTGCTGCGAAAACCTGGGCGAGTTCGCCAAAGCCGCCTCGCTTTACGAGCAGGCCGACGACTATCAAAGCGCGGCGGAGATGTACGCCAAGGTGGAGAATTTCGAGAAGGCTGCCGAGATGTTCGAACGCAACCAGAACTTCCGCCAGGCGGCCGAGCTTTTCCTCAAGGTGAAGAATTTTGCCCGGGCGGCGGCTAACTTCGAAAAGGCGGTGGACTATTTCCTTTCGGGCAAGCTCTACCACGAGCTGGGAAAATTTCGCAAATCCATCGAGCTGCTACAAAAGGTGCAGGCCGAGGACGAACGCTTCGTTCCGGCGACCATCCTCATCGGCGACATCCTGGCCCGCCACGGCTACGTCGATCTGGCCATAAAGAAACTACTGGGGGTCATAAAGGACCGGCCGGTGGGGGCGCAAACGGCCGAGCTTTATTACCACCTGGCGGACCTGCAAAAACGGCGGGGTAACCTCAACGTGGCCGCGGAGATCTATCAGCGCCTGCTGGACTACGACATTAACTACAAGGACGCCGCCGACCGGTTGGCCGAACTCAAAGGTGCGTCGGCGGCACCCCCGCCCCTGGTCGGCGCCGCCGCGGCGGAAGAGGCCGCGGAGGGTGAAGGCCAGAACCAGATCGTCGGGGTGCTGGAGGGCTTCGATTTCCTGCGCCGGGTGCCGCTTTTCGAGGACATGCCGCTTTCGGAAATGCGTGCCTTTTACAACGTTTGCGAAGAGCGGGTGTTCGAGCCTGGAGAACTACTCATCGAACAGGATCGGCCCGGCCTGGCCCTGTTTGTGATTCGCGAGGGGCAGGTGAGCGTGGTGCGCCGCGAAGGGGATAAAGAGCGCGAAGTGGCGCAGCTGGGCCCCGGCGAATACGTAGGCGAGATGTCGCTGGTTGACGATGGCCCCACTTCGGCCCGGGTGCTGGCCAAAACGCGCACGGTAACTTTCGAGATTTCGCGGGACAATTTTCTGCGCTTCATGCGTTCGAACGACCGCTTTGCCGTGCGAGTCATGCGGGTGTTCGTGCGCACGTTGTGTCAGAGGCTGCGCAAGACCACGGCCGAGCTGGCCGGGAGGGAAGGGATATGAAGAAACGCTGGCTGCCTACTCTGGCGCTGTTATTTGCGGCGGCGGCCTGCACGGAGCAAAAAGCGCCGCCACCTGCGATCGATGCTGGCACCAAGGCCGAAGAGCCCAAGAAAGTGGAAAATCCCTTCAAGGATTGGGTGCCGCGCGAGATCGGCCGGCACCAGGGAGGGGTCACCTATGTGGGCGTCGCGCCCGATGGCAAAACCGTCGTTTCCTGTGGTCGGGACAAAACGGTCAGGCTGTGGAGCGCCGAAGGCCAGGCTCTCCACACCCTTTCCGGTCACAGCGACGAAGTGGCCATGGCCGCCTTTTCCCCCGACGGAAAAATGCTGGCTTCGGTTTCCAAGGACCAGAGCGCCATTCTCTGGGAGGTGGCCAGCGGAAAGCGCCTGCGGGTGATAAAGGACAAACCACCGCGCGAAAAGGACATGAGCGAAGAACAGCTGAAGATCTACGCCGCCACCCCGCCTCCTTTGATGAACTGGGCCGTTTTTTCTCTAGACGGCGCCCGGCTGGTGACTGCCGGAGACGATTTCGCCCTGAAAATCTGGGAGGTGAAAAGCGGCAAGAAGCTTTCGGTCATTCAGGACACGGGCTGCCGTCAGCGCAGCGTTTATCGACGCCTGGACGCGCCAGGCTGGATAAGCGCTTCGGCCTGCATGGACGACGGAGTAACCTATCTGAAATTCTGGGACGAAAACGGCAATCTCATTGGGCAGGAAGGCGATGCCGAACACGACGCCCACTACTTGGCCTTCGACCCGCTAGGCCGCTGGCTGGTAGCCGGTGATGGCAGCCTGGTGCTCACCGTCTTTTCCACCCAGGGCTCGCGGCTGCAGCGGGTGCTGGCGGGCGGCTACCATTTCTGTCTGGTTTTCGGCCGGCGGGGGCAGAACCTGGCGGTGGGCGGCGATGCCGGTCGCATAGACGTCTACGAGCCCCAGGTGTGGAAGCGCCGCGGCACCATCTCTACCGGGCGGGCGGCGGCGATAGACTCGCTGGCGGTCAACCCGGCCGACGGCAGCCTGTGGGCGGCCAGCCGTGACGGGGCTTTGCTTCGCTTCGAAAGGGAGCTAGAATAAAAAGCAACTAGCCTGGGGGTACTATGTCGCAGCCCAGAATACTGGTGGTGGACGATAACCCCGCGGTGGGAAAATTTATTGCTTCGGTCCTTCAGCCCCTCGGTTACCGGGTGCGGCTCTGCAAGGACGGGGCCGAGGCGCTGAAGGTGCTGGCCAGCAATCCGCCACAGCTGGCTTTTATTGATCTCATCATGCCTCGCATAAACGGTTATCAGCTGTTGAAAATCGTCGAACAGAAGAAGCTGGCCACCGGCACGGTTTTCATCCTCATGACTTCGGCCCGGGAAAGCACGGTGAGCAAGGTTATGCAGAGCACGCAACTTAAAGAAAGCCTGGCCAAGCCGTTGCGGGCCCCGGTAATACAGGAAACGGTCAATAAGTACCTACCGCCTACTGCCCCCTCCCCGTCGCCCGATGCAGGGGCCGACCTCGATCTGCAACTGGAGACGCCCGGCGATTCGGCGGAACCAACCTCGCTGGAAATTTCAGGCGCTTTTTCCGCTGAAGTCACTTCCGACGATCAGATAAAGAGCCGCAGCGATCTGGTTAGCCTGGTGCGGGATCGGCTGGATTCGGCGGTGGCCCAGGCCCTTTCGGAAAAATTGCAGGATATACTTTCCTGCAAAGATGGTCAGCAGCTTCTGGAGACCATGGCCGCGGTGCTGGCCTCGGCCATAAACGATCGGCTGGTGGACGAGCTGCTGGAGCTGGTAAAAAAGCACCAGAAATTGATGTGAAGTTAGAATACGCCGCCTAAGGTTGCGCCCAGATAATTCGGCCCGGGCAGCAGGCCAAAGTACAGACGCCCGGCGCTGCTTTCGGATGGAGGGACGAACTCCTTCAGACGCCGCTGGTTTACTTCTTCGATCATTTGCTGGGCTTCCTCTAGGTCGATGGCATGCCGGGAGGGAAAAGGCGTGAAGGCGTTTGCCGCCAGCTGGGCGTAGTTGATCCAAAATATCAGCCCCGTGGCTCCGAGAGCCGTGCCGGCAGCGACGGCCACCGATGCCGCCGTAAGCCCCTGGTCGCTTCCCTGTTTGTAGTAAGGCAAGGCGGCGGCGGTGGCGATGAAGCCCGAAATGGCCAGGCCAATGCCTACGTTGCGCCAGGTTCTGTAGCGTCCAGCCGCTTTTTCCAGGCGACTGAGCAGATCCTTTCGCCCGGCTAGTTCGGCCAAGCGGGCCTCGGAAATGGGCTGTCCGTCTTCGGTGATCATCCAGTCCTGGCCTTCTTCCGCCGGGGTGTGTACCCCCATGGCTACATTGCCGGTGGCGAAGCCCACCGAAATTCCCGGGCCGGAACGCACCCGCGGCGCCAGAGCCAGCAAGGGAACGTGGCCTTTGCCTTCGTGGGGGGCTTGCGCCGAGCCGGGTGCCGGCGACGCCTGAGCGGTGTCTTCGGCTGGCGTGGCCGCATCGGGTGGGGGAAGTTCGATGGCGAAGGTTTCTTCAAAAATAGTTTTACCTTCCCGGCTTACTACCCACAGGTGCAATTCCACCGCCTGCGGGCTGGCAAAGACCCTGGGAAAGATCACCGCTTCGACCTGTAGGCTTTCGGCCGCCCGACCCAGCGCTTCTTCGCTAAGCTGAAATTCCACGCCCAGCCGCCTGAAAACTTCACGGGAGTCCATTAGCTGGCGGCCTTCGGCGGCCAGTGCCTGCAGGAGGGCCTGCTCGATGAATTTCTCTCCCTGCCCGGTTCCGTTAAGCTCCACCGGAAGCAAGGCGAGCAGCTTCAAATCAGCCAGGGCTTTTTGCAATTTTTCTCCAGCCAGGCGAATGCCCGAGGCGGCAGAGGAGCTCTCCGCCGGTGGGGGTGGGTCGTTGGCGGGTTTCTGGGCCAACGCTGCCGCGCCCTGAAGGAAAATCAACAGCACCAGCGCGTAAGGCTTCATGTGCCGTATTCTCCCCTATTGTTCAATGCAGGCGGTGAATTTTGAGCATGTTGGTGCTGCCCTTTATCCCCACCGGAACTCCGCTCACTATCACCACCGCATCTCCCGGTTGAGCCAGATTGGAGTCAAGGAGGGTGCGGTTGGTAAGCTGCAGCATGGCGTCGGTGCTGCGCACCGGGGCGACTTTAATCGGCTCCACTCCCCAGTAGGCGGCCAGCAGATGATAGGTTCTGGTGCTGGTAGTAAGGGCAATGATGCGCGCCCGCGGCCTCTGGTCGGATATCAGCCGAGCGGTGCTGCCGGTTGCGGTGAAGGCTACGATGAGTTTGGCGCCGACGTCGCCGGCGGCCACGCAGGCGGCCAGAGCCACCGCATGGGGTATGGGGGAAGGCCTTTCGATGGGGAGAACCGGCAAGTGGCGATGCAGCGCCTGCGATTTTTCCGCTTCATTGATGATGCGTACCATCATCTGCAGGGATTCGAGCGGATAGGCCCCGATGGAAGTTTCGCCGGAAAGCATCAGGGCATCGGCACCGTCGAAGACGGCGTTGGCCACGTCCGAGGCTTCGGCCCGGGTGGGGCGGCTGCTAAAGCGCATGCTTTCCAGCATCTGGGTGGCCACGATGACCAATTTGCCCTTCTGGTTGGCCCGGGCTATGGCCGACTTCTGGATGCTGGGCAGTTTCTCCGGCGGCAGCTCCACGCCCAGATCTCCGCGGGCCAGCATTATTCCGTCGCTTACCTCCAGGATATCGTCCAGATGGCGCAGCGCCTGCGGGTGCTCGATCTTGGCCAGTACCTGCGGGTGGCTGCCGGCTTTTTCCAAAATGCGACGAACTTCGAGAACGTCTGCGGGGGAGCGGACGAAACTGACCGCCACCAGATCGAAGCCCAAACGCGCGCCGGCCATCAGGTGTTGACGGTCACGGGCGGTTATGCCGCTTATCGACAGGTTGCTGTCGGGGAAGTTCATCCCCTGGTGATCGCTGATGGTTCCGCCGGCGATCACCCGGCCGGCGATGTCGCGGTTGCGCACTTCGGTAATTTTGATCTGGATGGTTCCGTCGGCCAACAACAGGCGCTCGCCGCGCTTCAGATCGCACCACAGGTGAGGGTGGTTGATGGGGATGCGGTCGGCGGGAGCGGTCTCCGCTCCGCAGCGGAAAACCACCGCGGAACCCTTTTTTAGCTCCAGCTTGCCTCCGGGTAGCTTACCCAGACGGATGCGCGGCCCCTGAATGTCCTGCATGATGGCCAGCGGCCGGCGCGCCTCCTGGGCCAGGGCGCGCAGCCGCCGGAAAGTGCGCTGGTGTTCGAAGAGACTGCCGTGCGAGAAATTCAGCCGGGCTACATCCATGCCCGAGCCTATAAGCTTGCGCAGCATGCTTTCGGAGGAACTGGCCGGACCGATGGTGCACACGATTTTGGTATTCCTCATTTCAGACCTCCTGTGGCCGCAACGCCTAGCCGGCGGGCGGAACTGAAAAGTGCTGGGCCACCAGAACGGGCGCAAAGATGATCGCCACAATGCGGGATAGCACCAGGGCGGCGACCAGAACGACAAAGAACCAGCTGGCGGCAAAAAAAACGCTGAACGGCAAAGCCCGTTCCCGCGGTGTGTCCATTATGAACGTGCAGCCGCGATAGAAAACGTAGGCCGAATAACCGAAGCCGGCGGCTATGGCCGGTGCCAGAAGGTAAGGTACCAGCGAGGCTATGCCGAAGATCCACACCGGAATGGAGCTGTAAGCCACCAGTCGCAGCGCCCCGTCCTCGTTGCGGATGGTGGCGAAAGATGGCGCGGAGGAGTTGATCAGCCAGCCCTGGAAAAAAACCGAACCCACCAGCACGCCCAGCAAAAGAACGGAATAAATGAAGGAATACCAGAAACCGTTGCCGAAGATGAGGTTGCCTAGGAACATGCAGCCGCAAGCCACGGCGGCCAGCAGGCCGACCAGCTGCATGGCCAGCTCCCGGCCCGGGTCGTTTTCCCGGCGAATGGTTTCCCAGGTGTTGAGAGGATTGACCATCAGTTCTATGGAGCGGGTAAAGACGGCGCGGGCGTCTATCTTCATAGGGCGAATCATAGAATCTGGCGCCGGGGGCGTCAAGGAGACTGAGGCGCTTGCCGCTTCTCATTAATTTAATCCCGCGCACCCGAAACCAGACCATAGGCTTGAAACCCCGAGCCTGGAACCCGGCACACGGGAATCGAACGGGGACAGACCCACGAAAAACACCCCGGAGCAGAAATGAGGCGCTGCCTGGCTTGACGGATAATCTTAAAATTCATAGGAATGTGAAAGTCGCCGGGTAGTTCGGGCGCTGAAAAGGAGGAAAAATGCGTAAACTCATTCTGGTAATACTAGCTGGATGGATGTTTGCCGCCTGTGGATCTTCTTCGGGCGGGAGCAAAGACCAGGACAACGACGGCATAGCCGACGAACAGGACAACTGCCCGTCTGTTGCCAACGCCGATCAGGCCGACACCGACGACGACGGCGTGGGCGACGCCTGTGACAACTGTCCTCAGGCGGCCAATTTCAAGCAACAGGATGCAGACGGAGACGGTTTTGGAGACGCCTGCGACAACTGTCCTCAGCTGGCCAACTCCAGCCAGGCTGATGGCGATTCCGACGGCGTGGGCGATGCCTGTGACAACTGCCCGCAGGTTGCAAATGCCGATCAGAAAGACAGCGACCAGGACGGCACCGGCGACGCCTGCGAGGAAAACCCGGACCTCGACGGCGACAGCGTTCTGAACAGCGAAGACAACTGCCCTGCGGTCCCAAACCCCGATCAGGCAGATTTTGATAGCGACGGGCTAGGCGATGCCTGCGATCCGGACATAGACGGCGACGGCGAGTCGAACGGCAGCGACTGCGCACCACAGGACGCTTCGATAAGTCATTCAGCGCCCGAAATTTGCGACGAAAAAGACAACAACTGCGATGGCACCACTGACGGGGAGAACGCTTTGGGATGCCAGAACTTCTGGAAAGACGCGGACGCCGACGGTTACGGCGTTGCTGGGGATTCTAAATGTCTCTGTCAGCCGACAGGTATCTATCGGGCGACTGTGGCCGGAGATTGTAACGACTCGGATGCTACTATAAATCCCGGAGCTACCGAACGCTGCAACGGCAAGGATGATAACTGCGATAGCGCTACCGACGAAGGTTGCTGAACTTTCTGAAATCCAGGTAACCATTTTATACGCCTGAGTGACCGACCCTCGATAACACTGCACAGCCGACCCCACAAGTCGGGCAACGCCCGCCACGGCTGCTGCAACGAGCTTTCGGGACTCTTCCCCCGGCCCCTTCTCAGTCCTGGAGAGGCGAGCCGCCCCTTCCCCTTCTCATCCCCAATGCAGGGGAGGGGAGACTTTACCCGGTTGTTTGTTCTTCCTCCCCCCGGAATTGTATTCATGAAAGTGGGCTGTCCCCGAAGGAGCTCGGTTGTGATAGAACCGGCTCAAGTAAATTAACGAGGTCGCTTAGCGCCTCAATTTTTCGCTCTGCTGGCTCGCGTCGGATAAGCTCCGCGTTGCAGTGTAAGGAGCAAGGCTCGGGAATGGTCCCCCGGGGGATTAGGAAAGCCAAAGCCGTCGACGGGCAAAGTTGCGACGCCGGCCGAAATTTTGTATAGGCAGCGGCGGGAATATTTAACTTTATTCGACGGTTTATGGGTTTTTGAAAATTTGTGCAAGGGAAGGAGATAGCCATGATAGAAGTCAGCAACGTCTCCAAAAGCTACGGTAACGTGGCCGCCCTGCAGGGTGTAAGCTTCTCCATCAAGCGGGGCGAAGTGGTGGGCCTGCTGGGGCCAAACGGCGCCGGAAAGACCACCCTGCTGAAAATTTTGACCGGCTACTTCGAACCCACCGAAGGCACGGTGCGCATCGGCGGGCTAGAAGTAAGCGAAAATCCGGTCCAGGTGCGCCAGAAAATCGGCTACCTGCCGGAAAACGCCCCCCTTTACCCGGAGATGCTGGTTCAGGAAAGCCTGATGCTGGCGGCCGAGCTGCGGGGCATCGCGCCGGAAAAAAGGCCGGCTCTTTTGGAAAAGGCTATCAAAGCCACTGGCCTTACCGAGGTGCTTACCCGTCCCATCGGCACGCTCTCTAAAGGCTACCATCAAAGGGTAGGCCTGGCCCAGGCCATCTTGCACGAGCCGGACATCCTCATCCTGGACGAGCCCACCAACGGCCTGGACCCCGACCAGATCGTCGAGGTGCGCGGGCTCATCCGCCGGCTGGCCAGCCACAGTACGGTAATCCTATCCACGCACATCCTTTTCGAAGTCGAGCAGACCTGCGAGCGCGTGCTGGTGCTCATCGACGGCCGGCTGCGGGCCGACGCGCGCCTGGGCGAGCTTACCTCCACCAACCGCTTCCGGCTGGTTCTGGCCGAGGGCCAGGCGGAGCCCATAGCCACCGAGCTGCGCGCCCTTTCGGGCGTAAAGAACGTAAAGCCGGATAAGGCGGACGGCCAGCAGGTCTTCTGGGTGGACGGAGAAGAGGGGGTGGATTTGGGCCGGACGCTCTTTGAAAAGGCCCGTTCGGCCGGCTGGCCGGTGCGCGAACTGCACCGAGCCACCCGCACCCTGGAGTCGGTATTCCGCGAGCTGTCGGCGGGAAGGGAGGTGCAATTATGAGCGAAAGGACTCTGGTCATCGCCCGCAAGGAATGGCGGGCGGCTTTTCTTTCTCCGGTGGCGCTGATTTTCCTGGCCATTTTCCTGCTGGCTTCGCTGTTTGCCTTCTTTTACGTAAAGGGCTTTTTCGCCCGGGGCATCGCCGACGCCCGGCCGTTTTTCGAAAGCATGCCGGTGCTGCTGGCGCTTTTGGCTTCGGCCTTTACCATGAGGCTGTGGGCCGAGGAAGAGCGCTCGGGGACCTTGGAAGTGCTCCTGACCCTGCCCTTGAAGACCGGCGAGCTGGTGCTGGGTAAATTCCTGGCCGGCCTGGGGCTGGCGGCGGTGGCGCTGGCGCTTACGCTGCCGGTGCCCCTGACCGTGGAAATCCTGGGAGACCTGGACTGGGGTCCGGTGCTGGGCGGGTACCTGGGACTTCTGCTTCTGTCGGCGGCTTATCTGGCCCTGGGCCTGTTCATGTCCGCGCTCAGCTCCAATCAGCTGGTGGCGCTTATGCTCAGCCTGGTGGCCTGCGCGCTGCTTATTCTGATCGGTTATTTTCCCAGCCTGGTGCCGCTAGGGGTCACCCTGGACGAGATGCTGCGCGGCCTGGGGGTGCAGAGCCGCTTCGAAAGCATGCTGCGCGGCGTGCTGGACGTGCGCGACCTGGTTTATTACGCCAGCCTGGCGCTTTTCTTCCTGCTTTTGAATTACGCCGTGTTGGAGTTTCGCCGCCTGGGAATTAGCCCCCGGGTGGCCGCCCGGCGTCGGGCGCTCGGCGCCATGCTCTGGCTGGGTGCGGCCAACCTTTTGGTCTTCAACGTGGGGCTCTCGCAAGCGCGGGCGTTGCGACTCGACCTTACCGAATGGGGCGAGTACAGCATTTCCCCCGTCACCCGAAAACTGGTGCAGGGGGCCAAGGAGCCGCTTCTGGTGCGGGGATATTTCTCGGAAAAGACCCATCCGCTACTCAACCCCCTGGTGCCGCGCATCAAGGACTTTCTGCGCGAGCTACAGGCGGTAGGGGGCGCCAACCTGACCGTGGAGTTTCTCGACCCCACCGACAACGAGCAGATCGAGAAAGAAGCCCAGTCCAAGTACGACATCAAGTCGGTGCCCTTCCGCTTTTCCAACCGCTTCGAGGACTCGGTGGTCAACGCCTACTTCCACATACTGGTGCGCTACGGCGACCGGCACGAAGTGCTCAACTTCGGCGATCTCATCGACGTGGACGTGCAGGGCACCGACGTGCGAGTGCGCCTGCGCAACCTGGAATACGATGTGGCCCGGGCCATCCAGAAGGTGGTTTACGGCTTCCGCAGCCTGGAGGCGGTGTGCAACCAGCTGCCCCAGAAGGCCCAGCTCAAAGTTTTCGCCTCCCAGGCCGGGCTGCCCGAGGAGCTGAAGACCGTTCCCGACACCATCAAGAAGGTGGCCGAGGAAGTGGCCGGCCGCTGCCGGGAGCGGCTGGAATTTCAACTCATCGACCCCGACGCTCCCTCAAGTGGCATGACCCGCGAGCAGCTCTATAAGACCTACGGCGTAAAGCCCATGTTGCTTTCGCTGTTCGAGCAGCAAACCTTCTATCTGGCCATGGTGCTTCAGGTGGGCGAAAGGGCCGATGTGCTGAACATTCCGCGCAAGCTCACCGAGTACGAAATCCGGCGGGAGATCGAAGGGGCGCTACAGCGCTACAGCCCGGGATTTTTGAAAACCATCGGTTTTTACGCCAGCGACACGCCCTCCCAGCCGCAGATCCCCGGCATGCCTCCTCCCCAGGGGCCGTCCTTCCGCTTCTTGCAGCGGCAGCTGGAGGGAACCTACGAGGTGACGCGCGTCGATCTGTCTTCGGGGCGAGTGCCCGGTTACGTGGACGTGCTTATGGTAGTGGCGCCGCGCTCGCTGGGCGAGGTGGAGCGCTACGCCATCGACCAGTTCCTGATGCGGGGCGGGGCGGTCATCGTGCTGGCCGGCGCCTACGCCTTCGAGCCGGGCTTTGCTGGAGAACTCAACGTCAATATGCAGAGCACCGGCCTGGAGGAACTGCTCAAACACTACGGAGTGGAGGTGCGTCAGGCGGTGGTTCTCGATGAACAGAACGCCGCCTTCCCCGTGCCGGTGACCCGCCAGCTGGGCGGCTTTACCGTGCGGGAAATCCGGCTGGTGCGCTATCCACCCTTCGTGCTGGTGCAGGGGCCGGGCCTGAGCCGGGAAAATCCGGCCACCGCGGCCATTCCCCAGGTGGTTTTGCACTGGCCGTCGCCGGTGGCCTGTGTCGACGGCGAAAAGGCCGAAGGGGGCGAAAAACCTTCCTGCTCGGTCATCATGAAGAGCTCGGAGGGGGCCTGGTCCGTGCCCTTCTTCAGCGCCCAGCCCGATTTTCAGCGCTTCGGAGAGCTGGGGTTCGCGCGGCCTGAAAAGACCGAGACGCTGCCGCTCGGGGTGGCCGTGGTGGGAAGGCTCACCAGCTATTTCAAGGACAAGCAGCCTCCGGTGTTGGAGGAAAAGTCCGCCGGCGGCGAAAAGGACAAGGAAAAGAAAGGCGGTACCCGCGGTTCGGTCATAGAGCGCGCCGAACAGGACGCCCGGTTGGTGGTGGTGGGGTCTTCGAGCTTCTTGCAAGACATCGTGCTTTCCATCTCCGGCCAGGTTTCCGAGTCGCATCTGGCCAACCTGCAGTTCGCCAACAACCTGGTGGACTGGGCGGTGGAGGACGCGGCCCTGCTCAAGATCCGGGCCAAGGAGCAGTACGCCCGCAGCCTGGCCACCCTGACCGGCGGCGAGAAGCTGGGCTGGCAGCTGGGTAACTTCGCCCTGGCGGTGCTGGCGGTGATCATCATCGGCCTGGTCACCCTGGGGCGGCGGGCGGCGGCGGCGCCTATCATCGCGGCGGGAGAGAAGGAAAGGAGGCAGCCGTGAAAAAGATAAATTTCTGGTTGACCATACTGCTGGGCGCGCAGGTGGTATTTTTCGCCCTGGTCTGGGCGTTTTGCGGCAGGGGAGAGAAGATCCAAGCGGAGCGCCAGGTGCTTTTCGAAGGCGTCGCCCGCGACAGCATCGAAAGAATCCTGGTCGAGGAGAGCGAGGGTAAGAAAATCGAGCTTAGGAAAAAAGACGGCACCTGGCGTCTTCCCGACAAGAACGACTATCCGGCCGACGACAAAAAAATCGATCGCGTGCTCGGCCAGATCCTGGGCCTGGAGTCGATCTATTTGCTGACCTCCGACCCCGCCTATCATTACGAATACGAAGTGGCCGCTGAAAAATTCCGCCGGCGGCTTACCCTGGAGGGAGGGGGCAAGACCAGGACGCTCATTATCGGAAAGGCCGGCGCCGACAACTACACACAGGTGCGGGTGGACGGAAAGCCGCAAGTCTGGGCGGTGGATGAATTGAAGTACTGGGACCTGGGAACCCAGGTCTACGACTGGGCGAAGAAAGAAGTGCTGGACGAGGACGCAAAGCGCATTGCCCGGTTGGAAATCGAAAAAGGCGGCGAGAATTTCCTCCTAGAACGGGAGGACCTGTCCTCCTGGAATTTCGAAGGCCAGAAGGCACAGAAGACCAACGCCGACGAGCTGGCTTCCAAGGCGGCTAAGATTGAGCTGGCGGACGTGGCGGGGCTGGCCAAGGATGAGGAACTGAAGAAGAAACTAGAAGGGGCCAAAGAGGCGGTGACGGTGAAAGTTCATCTGGCCGCCGATCCCCTGGCGGAAAAGCCTGCCGAGCAGCCCAAAAGCGAGCAGCCAGCCGCAGAGGGCAAAACGGCCGAGGAGGCAAAACCTTCAAAACCGGTCATAAACCAGGTGATTACCCTGCACCTGGCGAAGGATCCGGAAAAAGACAGCCAGGTTTACCTACTGAAAGAAGGTTCTGATTATATCGTGAAAGTCGACCTCTGGCGGGTAAGGCCGCTTCTGGAAGTCAGCCGCGATAAGCTGGTCGCCAAATGACCGCCAGCCGAAAATCCCGCACCGAGTTTTTAGGTCGTTACGGTCCTCGGGCGTTGGTGCTGGGGGCTTCGGAGGGGCTGGGAGAGGCCTTCGCCCAGGAGCTGGCCGCCCGGGGGCTGGAGCTCGTTCTGGTGGCTCGTCGGCAAGAGCGTCTTTCCCAGCTTGCCCAAGAGCTGAGCAGCTCCTGCGGCGTGAAAGTCGACTTCCTGGCGGCAGATCTTTCCAAGCCACAACAGCTAGAAAGGCTCTGGCAGGAGCTTGCGCCAAGAGAGTTCGGGCTTGCGGTCTATAATGCCGCTCATTCACCAATAGGCGATTTCATCGGCATAGATGAGGCCGAACATGAAAAGACGCTGCGGCTAAATTGCGCCTCTTTGTTCAAGATGAGCCATCGGCTTTTACGCCAGCTTGCCGAGCGCAGGCGAGGGGGGCTGGTGCTGCTTTCTTCTCTTTCTTCCTTCCAGGGCACGGCCCGGGTGGTCCATTATGCCGCCACCAAGGCCTACATTCGGGTGCTGGCCGAGGGACTGTGGGAAGAGATGAAGCCAATGGGCGTGGATATACTGGCCAGCTGTCCGGGGCTGGTGGATACTCCCGCCTATCGTCGCACCGGGGCGCGGCCAGCCCCCTGGTTTGTTCCTCCGGCCCTTTCGCCGGCGCAGGTGGCCAGAGAGACTCTGGATTATCTCGGTCGGGGGCCGGTGGTAATTCCGGGGGCTATGAACTTCCTGGCCGGACAATTTACCGGCCGGCTTCTACCGCGCCAGCTGGCGATATGGCTTTCCTCCTGGGGAACCCGCCGGTTGTATCCGTAAAAGTAGCCGCTTCCTTTTCGATAATCCTCGGGTAAAACACATTTGCGCGGCGCTATATAACGGCTCGCTACCCTCCGCCTTCGTCCCTTCGGTCCTCAGGCTCTGGGTAGCTTCGCCTACGCGGCCCGCGCACCCTTGGTTATGGCTAAATCTGGCTTATTGTTATCTAGGGCCGGATTCTCTAGAATAGACTTTAATAGGGATTTTACAGGAAGGAGTCTGCCGCCATGTGGAAAAAATACGCTGTTGGCGTCTTTTCGGTTCTGTTACTTTTCGCCTGCGGCGGGGTGACACACCCGGGCGGCGACGGACCGGTACTCTGTCATACCGACAACGAATGTCCCATCGGGCAGTACTGCGACGACGGCATCTGTGTGCCGGGCAATGTGGCCTGCAGCGACCTAAAGCCCTGTCCGGGCGGGCAGGTGTGCCGTAACGGTGCTTGCGTCGGCGGCGGAGATGGTGGAGCCGACGGGTGGGACGGCGAGGAAGGAGGTGGTGACACGGCTTTAGGTCCGGACATAGAGATAGTGGAGCCGCTTCCGACGCAGGGGCAGTATCAGTTGAATTTCGGTAACGTTAGGGTGGGTGTGGCCGCGGAGCAGCGGGTGGTGGTAAGAAATGCCGGGGGTGGCGAGCTACGGATAAGCAATCTGAATTTCGAGGCTGGGGCGGGGCGTGAGGATTTCAGTATTCCCGCGGATATCATGAACGCGCTTCCGCTGGTGCTGGGGGCGGGGCAGGAGCGGGCCATACCGGTGGTTTATCTGGCGAGCGATGGGCTTACCGACCATGTGATACTGGACATCATTTCCAACGACGCGGATGAGTCGCTGGTACAAATACATTTGCTGAGCGAATTCAAGGGCGAGGCGGCGGTGGTGGTAGACCGGCGCAGCCTGGATTTTGGTGACGTGGAGGTTGGGCAGACCAGTCAGCCGCTGAACTTTATGGTATCGAACAGCGGAACGGGAAACGCGGTCCTTACGGTTCAGGATATACGCCTGGGTACGGTGGCCGGGGAAGACTTTTCATTGGAAGTGCGCGATGCCAACCAGCGACTGGTGAGTTTTCCGGCGTTGGTAAATAACGGAGATGGGCTTACGGTGTCGGTGGTGTACCATCCTAAGGCGCGCGAAGAGGATCGGGACAAGGTGGTGGTGGCAAGCGACGATCCCCTGAACCAGGTGGTGGAAGTGAGTCTTTCCGGGCGCGGAGTCACCGGCGAGGTGACCTTGACGCCCAGTCCGGTGAATTTGGGTCAGGTAAGGGTGGGAGGAACAAACAGTCAGGAGGTTACCATAAGCAATAACGGTGGGGCGGCGGTGCAGCTTACCGGGGTGGAGATAGTGGAAGCAAGCGGCGAATGGGGTCTTGCCAGTAGCGATCTGGATCTGGGGAGTCTCTCCCAGAATCCGTACGCGCTTTCGCCCGGCCAGTCGGTGAAGGTGACGGTAAGTTTCTCTCCGGTAGACGAAGGTGCCGAGACCGCCCGGCTGGTGGTGCACCACAGTGGGCCAGAGGCAATTTCCCAGGCTGAAATGAACGCGGAGGGGGTGATTCCGCCAGCGATAGAATTCGTCCCCAATCCACCAGTTCTTGCCTTCGGTGATGTACAACTTGACGAGGCTACGGGTATAAAAGAATCGAAGAGCCTACCTTTAGTGATTAGCAATCGAGGCGGACAGCCCTTAATTGTATCGAATATTCAAAGAGCTACTGGCACCAGCACGGAGTTCAGTTGGACGCCTGCGGCGCTTTCTCCCGTAGCCCCAGGAGAGCAAACCACTTTGAATCTGAAGTTCGAACCCCAAAATACCGGTCAGGAGTCAGGTTTTATTTTACTAGATACCAACGATCCGGACATCAGTACCGATGGAGTGACCGGTCGGGCGGCGATACAGTTGAGCGCGCGCGGCGTGGATCCGACAATCTTCACCCAGCCAGCCAACGGTCACGATTTCGGTTCGCTTGCCATAGGAGACAGTCGAAGCCTCGAGGTAATAATTCGCAACGCTTCGATTTACCCTCTGGTTGTAGAGAGAATCGGATTCACCGCCGGCTCTTCAGGGTTTTACGGTTTGAGCAACCTGCCTGTTCTACCTCTTACTCTTCCCGACATGAACGCCCAGGCCAGTTTTACCGTAATTTTCCATCCTACTTCTTTAGGGACCTATACAGCGGCGGTGGAAATCGCCTCTTCCGATATAGGGAATCCGGTCCATGTTCTGAATTTCACCGGAAAAAGCGAAGGTTGTCCGGCCGGCTGGGGTGATTGCGACAGCAATCCGGCGAACGGCTGCGAGACGCAGCTTAATTCTCTGCAACACTGCGGTGCCTGCAACGTTCCTTGCAACCTGAATCATGCCTCCGAAAGCTGCTCCACCGGTCAGTGCCTGGTGACTTCTTGCGACAATGGCTGGTGTAACCTAAACAACGTCACCAACGACGGCTGCGAATACAATTTGGATACCAACCCTGCTTGTTCGACATCGGCCCCGCAAATCGGCTCTATATCCGGAGACGATGGAAACGATCACGTGGTGTACAATGGCCGGGGAGAGGGTTGGTTCATTCTACATCTGCGCGAAACCAACGCGGATTGGAATGAATGCATTTATTTAAGCGCGCACGTCTATCTTACCTCGCCTGCTTCCACGAACTACGATTTGTACGTCTACTGCCATAACTGCGGTGGAAGGCTTTCCGGTAGTTCTACCACCAGCGGACAGGAAGTGGTGGCCAACCGTTGGGACGAAGGTTGCGTGCTCGGATTTCCCGATGGGGAAGACGATAGCGGCGATCTTTACATCAACGTTCGCTTCGTCAGTGGCAACGTTTGTGATCAGTGGCGTCTGGATATATACGGAAACTACCAGGTCTCCGGAAACACCTGCCCGACGCCGTGATCGGTTTTCACGCCCTTACTTCTTCGAAGAGTTTCGGCTGACCGTGCCATTCCTGCAATCGGGCCAGCGGCCGACCGTCGCGGAAATCCACGCGCACGTAAATGAGCCGGCGGCTGTGTCCCAGGGTGCTTAGATCCAGGGAAGTGACGTCGTTCCAGCAGCCGGGGTTCAAGTATTCGCGTTCGGCGTCCAGACGCCTATGGATGGGTATGTGAGTGTGGCCGAGGATGATGATTTTTCCGCCATGCTTTTTCAGAATTTCGTAGGCCTGTTCGGCCAGGGTAGGGGAGCGCTTCAACTCCCTAAAGGCCCGCAGGCCGTAGAAGGCCTGGGAGCTTTTCAGCGGAAGCCGGCTGAAGCGGCTGCGCACAATAAAGAACAGATACGAGATTACCGAAAACAACCCGAACCAAAAGTCGTAAAAGGTGGCCCAGCGAGTATAAAGGCTATAGGGCTTTACTTTGTCGATGTACGGCCGACGTCGCTTTACCCGGTAAAGGAACTCGGTTACAAAGAATATTCCCCAGGGCATGTTCAGTACGGGTTCCTTGAACCCCCGGGTCAGGAAATATTGTTGCGGATCGAAGCGAAAGATGGGTTCTAGCTGGTGACCGTGCTCGATGTGCACTCCGTCTGTGCGGTAAGCGGTGTCCACGAATTCCAGATCGCCCTGAATGGTACGCCGCAGCACCTCCTGAACTCCCGGCCAGAGAACCCCCGGATCATGATTTCCCATGATATAAACGACGCGGCGATTAGGCTTGGCGTTGAACCGCTTCAGCGCTTGAAAGAGATCGCGGTGGCCGGAGATGATGGCCTCGGTCTTGTGTACCGCCGCACGCTCGGTCAGGATGCCCAGGGGAAGCTCTTCCGGCAGCAGCTGGATCATGTTCATGAAATCGCCGTTTATCACCAACTCCAGCGGCTCAGCCCCCTGTTGCTGATCATGGTGCTCAAGAAATTCTATGAAGCGTTCATCATAAACGAAGTCTTCCAAGGCGTTTACCGTGCCGTCGGGTAGAAAACGTCCGTTGCCCAGGTGAAAATCACTTACCACCAGGATCACTCGGGACATGGGATTCTCCGCCGGCCGTCTGATCATCTGCCAGAAAGAGGCGGCTCTGCCGGTAGGATTTCAATGCTCGTTTCAGCACCACTCGCAGGATGGCGGTAACCGGCACTGCCAGCAGCACGCCCAAAAAGCCGAACAGCTCTCCAAAAGCCAGCACGGCCAGGATGACCGCCACCGGAGCCAGGCCCAGCCGGGAGCCGAGAATGCGCGGGGTGATGAGCAACCCGTCGGCGATGTTCACCCCGGTGTATATGACCGCCACCCATAAGAACCCCGACCAGGAGGCGCCCTCCAGCAGCAAAAAGATGCAGCAGAGCACGATTCCGGTGATGGTGCCGGCATAGGGGATGAAATTGAAAATGCCGCTCAGTACGCCGATGGTCACCCCCGCCGGTATACCGGCTGCGGTCAGGGCCACCGAATAGATGGCGGCCAGGGTAAGGCAGACCGTTCCCTGGCCGCGCAGGAAAGAAGACAGGGTCCGGTCGATATCGGAAATAATATCCAGAATTTCGACGCGTCGGGCGGGCGGTATCAAGGAAGAGAAAAAGTCTAGAATCTGCTGGTAATAAACCAGGAAGTAATAAGTAAATAGCGGCACCAGGATCATCCACATCAGGGAGATGATCAGCGAAACCACGCCGGAAAGAACCTGGGCCACCACGCGCGCCGCCGGCAGGGCCAGCTCTTTGGCCGAGCTAACGGCTGCCTCTTCTAGCGATTTCAGAGTGGCCGAGAAAGAATCGCCAATCTCCAGGCCAAGATGCTCCTGCAGCCAGGGTAGTATGTTGCTGCGGAATTTTTCCACATAGGCTGGCACATGGCTGGACAGAGACTTTATTTCGGTGACTATGGTGGGCACCACCAGCAGAAAGATGGCCGCCGCCAGTATAACCAGCATTAGCAGACATAACAGTGCGGCCAGTGATCGCGGCCAGCGGTGGGCTTCCAGCCGATACACCAGCGGCGAAAAGGCGTAGGCCAGCAGGGCGGCCAGGGCCACCGGAGCCAGAATTCCCCGCAGCAGGAAAAGCAGCCAGCCTGCCAGCAATACGCCGGCGGCGACCAGCAGCCACTGACGGCTGCGGTTGGATATCTGGCCGGTATTCATGTGCGCGAAACTACTTCACCTCAGCGTCGCGGGCCTTGTTCCAGGCTACCCATTCGTCGGCCGCATCCTTTTCGGCGTCGAAGGCTACCGCCGGGCCCAGCCGCCCGTCGGCCGAGACTTTTATTTCCTGCATGGCCTGGGCCACGATTTCCTCCCACTCTCGGCGGCTGACCTCATGGGGTCCGGGTACCTCCACCCGACCCGGCCCGCCCGGCTTTACCCCTTTCTTTGTTCCACCCTCGGCTGGAAGCTGGCCCGCCTTCTTGGCGAAAACCGGAGCATTGGAAACGGCCACGGCCCCGGTGTAGACGCGCACCACGGTGGCGCCGTCTTTTTTAGCGTCGATGCGGAAGGTAGTTCCCCGCACGCCGGCCACTGCGGTAGAGGTTTTGACCTGAAAAGTGTTTTTCTCGCCCGCTACTTTAGCGGCCAGAGCGTAGAGTTTGCCGGTTTTTATCTCGGCGGAGAAGGTCCTTTCGCCCGAACCAAAAGCGGCTTTTTCTATAACCAGTTTGGAACCTTGGGCCAGGCGGACAAAACTGCCGTCGTTGAGCCGAATCTCCAGCCTGCTGCGGGATTTTCCGGTAGTAACGGTGTCGCCCCAGTATATTTCCTGCTGCTCACTGAGGGCTACGCTTTTGCCTCCCCGACTGACTTCGGCCGTGCCCTTCAAAAAAGTGATTTTGCCGGCCGGTTCAGCCTTCGGGCTGTCCTGAGCCAGGGCGGAAGCGGCAAAAACTACACACAGCGCCGCAAAAAGGAATTTTCTGAGCGTCATGGCCATACCCTCCCTCAGAGCCCCGTGGGCCAGGGCTCCAGGTTTATCGAAAGCTGCTGCAACATGGCCTCGGCTTCCACCATGCCGCTGTAGGTTCTGAAGCCGGGCGCGCTTACCTCGACAGAATGCCTGCCGGAGGCAAGCTTTATCCGCTTGCCGTTTAGCGAAGCGCAGCTTCCCTGCCAGCTTCCGTCGACGCGCACCTCGGCCTCCGGCGGAGTGCAATCAACCTGCAACGCCATTTCTTTTTCACCCGCCAGCGGGCGGATGGTTTCCCGCCCTCCGGCGGCGCAGCAGCTCAGGCAAAACACCAGTAAAAATATAGCGCCCTTGGCGACCATCAGGGGATGAGCTTAAGCTTAAGCGCGTTGGGGCTGATGGATTCCACTTCCAGCTTGAAAACACCGCCGAAATCTTTGGCTTCCAGCTCCGCCGCCAGATCGCGCGTCTTGCCCGCCAGCATGACATCCAGCAGAGCACTGCCGGCGGAGAACGAACGCTGGTGAACGGCCTTTACCCCACGCACCTGGTTGGAGAGCACTTCTTCCAGTTTTTTCAGCATGCGGCTATTTTGGACGCCGGTAACGGTTATGCGCACGCTGGCCGCCGAGGACGTTTCGGCCACCCACTTGGCGGCTATTTGCTCGATCAGCTTGGCGGCAATTTTCTCCGAGGCCTTGCGTAGTGCCTGGCGTCCGGCGACGGCCGGGGAAACGTGCGGCACGGTGGCCTCTTCGCTGGCCACGGCAATGACCTCGCCGTTGGAGGTGTTGACCGCCTGCACCTGCACCGCGGCGTTGGCCGAACGCATGCGCGTGCCTTCCCAGCTCTGGCCGATGTCTCGGGCGACGGCTTTTCCAAATATCACCACCTCGGCTTCGCTGGTTTTGCCCACACGCGCCGCCTGTTTGTCGCTCAAATAGGCCACAGCCATCTTGACTTTTTTCTTGCCGGTCAGCGTGGCCGGATCGATGAAATTGAAGCCC
>Ga0068707_1000860_pt1 | contig 20762 bp, 17 predicted proteins | sample YNPNPMetaG_FD_66600 | JGI IMG/M metagenome (GOLD analysis project Ga0068707, IMG submission 66600) | Anoxygenic and chlorotrophic microbial mat microbial communities from Yellowstone National Park, USA - YNP NP MetaG | ecosystem: Environmental > Aquatic > Thermal springs > Hot (42-90C) >...
CCCCTTCCAGCCGGGGCAGGTGAACCGGCCGCGGCCTCAACGGGGGTTGCGCCGTTCCAGGAGCACCAACAGGTGCCGATCCCCGAGGGCGAAGGCTTCCTCCACCGTGCCGGTGACGGTGATGGATTCCCCTTCCCGGGGGAGCGGTCGCTCGGTGACAACGGGGATCTTGCCGGTCCCGTCGCTCACAATGAAGTACTTCATAACGAGCAGGTTCGTGGTGTCGGTGACCTTACCGGCCACGGTTACCTCCCGCCCGTCGTACTTGCGGGGGTTGGCGAGAATGTCGCCAATCCTGGTGGCGAACAGGCTCGAGCAGGCAGCGGCCAGCAGCCCCACCAGGGCGGCCAGGGCCAGGCGTCGGGGTCGGTGCTGTAACATCCCTTTGGTCCTCCCGTTGCTCCAACGCTACACCGGCAGGGCAAAAAAAAACAGGGGCGGCCCGCGCCAGCGGGCCGCCCCACAACATGCTGCGTTAGAAGCGCAACTTCAGGCCAGCCTGGTACTGGCGGGGCGGGCCAGCCAGATTCTTCTCGTTGAAGGTCGGATCCAGGGAGCCGTTGGCCAGCACCATGCGCGTCTTGCTGGTGCGCAGGTTCTCCGAATTGGTGAGGTTGAACACCTCGGCAATGATCTCCGCCTCGAACCCGCCGCCGAAGGAAAAGATCTTGGACAGACGCAGGTCCATGTTGAAGAAGGAGGGCTGGCGGAACGAGTTGCGCCGGTAGTGGACGCCATCGACGTAGGCGTTGTAGTCCACGCTGCCCGGATCGTAGCAGCGGCCGCTCACCACGTTGTAGCAGACGTCGCTGGAGGGCGTGAAGGGATAACCGGAGCGGTAGTTGACAATGGTGGACGCGAGGATGTTGAAGGGCAGGATCACCACGGAGGACACCACCACCCGGTGGCGTACGTCGAAGTCCGAGTACCCCCAGTTCCCGTCCGGATCCAGGGGATCCTCGCCCGAGCCGTAAGCGCCAATGGACACCGTGTTTTCGTTGGAGTTGGTGTCGTTGGCCTCGGAGTAGGTGTAGGAGGCATCGAGGAGCCAGCGGTCGCTCCAGCGCTTGCGGGCCTTGAGCACGATGGCGGTGTACTCGCCGTGGCCGTCAGAGGCGAATACGTTGGTGCTGGTGAAGTTGGTGTTGTTCACCCGGCGGGTGTCGTAGAGGTTGGCACCCCACGGGGTGGTGCCCACGGGAACCAGGTTGGCATCGTAGATGCGCTCCAGGTCTTCCGACTTGGAGTAGACCAGGTCGACTCCCACCGACAGGTTGGCAAAGAGTTCCCGCTCGGCGCCGATGGAGAAGCGCTTCGTCTGGGTGTGCTCGAAGTTCTGGTCGAAGAAGTAGATGGTTGGCTTGTCCGCACCCGAGGCGGGCGGGGCGGTGAGGATGTTGGGGAAGGTGGGGCAGCTCACCGAGCGGCAGTTGAAGTAGTACCGGGCGCCGGTGAGGCCATTGTTGAGCAGGGCGTTGGCGAGGAGGATCGTCGAGGTCTTGTCGTAGAAATACCCGAACCCGCCCCGGACGACAGTGCGGCCGTCCCCCAGCGGATCCCAGGCAAACCCGATGCGGGGCGCCCAGTTATCGGTGTCGTCGGGCACCTTGCCGGTGCGCGGCTCGAGGGGGTTGGTAACCGGCGGCGTGGGGTTGTTCTGCAGGTCGTAGCGGACGCCGTAGGTGACCGTGAGGGTGGGTCGGATACGCCACTCGTCCTGGAGGTAGATGGCGTAGTAGTTCACGTCAAACTTGGCGTGCCCGTCGGTAGTGTAGAAGGCCTGGGTAAAGCTGTACGCCTTGTTGTTGAAGAAGTCGTCCCAAGTGGAGTAGGTGTACTGCCCGGCCTTGTAGCGCGGGAACCAGTTGTCGTACTTGACGGCGTCGTAGTCGAAACCCGTTTTGACCGTGTGGGGTCCCAGGAAGTAGCTGAAGTTGTCCTTGATCTGCGTATGCTTCTCGATGAGGTCGTTGGGCAGGTAGTTGCGCTGCCCGAAGTTGGCCTCAAAGCCACGGATCTGCACCTCGGGGATGCCAGTGACGTTGGGAATCCGGGGCCGGCTCTCGTCGGAGTACTGGAGGATCGCCTCGTTGAAGATGTTGGCGCTGAACACCGAGTTCACGTTGGCGACGACGCTGTAGAAGTCGCCGTTCTCAAAGCCGTTGTTGGACCACCCGGTGTTAAGGTAGCGGGTGTCCGTGCCGTTGGCGCCGTCGTAGTCGGAGTTATTGTAGCGCACCGCTACGAGGTGGTTTGGCGAGATTTGCCAGTCCAGCTTGCCAAGCAGCACGTCGTTGTTGTCGGTGGAGATCTGGTTCCCGCCCTGCTCCTTCTGGAAGTCCAGGCCGGTGCGTGCTTCGAACTCCGCCTCCCGCCCGTGGGGGAAGAGCTTCCATTCCCGGTAGACGGGGAAGTCCTTGCGCTGGCCGTCCAGGGCCACGAAGTAGTGGAGACGGTCGCGGAGGATCGGGCCACCCACGGCGGCGCCGAACTGCTTCTGGTCGAACTGGGCCTGCTCGCGGCCGAAGGCGTCATCCTCGACCATGCTCTCGTTGCGCAAGTAGAACCAGCCCTCTACCTTGAGCTCGTTGGTTCCCGACTTGGTGATGGCGTTGATGACACCACCGGAGGCGTTGCCGAACTGGACGTTGTAAGAGGAGGGGATGACCTGGAACTCGCGAATGGCGCCCTGGGAGAAGGTGAACGGCGCGCGGGTCGTGCCGCGCTCCTCGCCAAAGAAGTTGGACTGGTTGTTGGCGCCGTCGATGTTGAAGCTGTTCTGGACGCCGCGCTGCCCAGCAATGTGCGCCCGGCCGTTGTCGTCGGTGGTGGACATGGGGGTGAGGGCAATGAAATCCAAGAAGTCACGCCCGTTCAACGGCAGGCTGGCGATGGACTGGGCAGTGACGGCGGACGCCACGCTGGGGTTGGTGGTCTCCACCACGGGGGCGTCGGCCGTCACCGTGATCTCTTCCGTCTGAGCCCCCACCTGGAGCGTGAAATCCAGGCGCACCATGGCACCCAGCGTGACGGTGACACCTTGTCGGAGTTCGGGCCGGAAGCCCGACAGCTCCACGCGCACCTCATAGCTGCCCGGAGGCAACAGGTCGATGCGGTAGCGCCCCTCCGCGTCGGTAAGGGCACGGCGCGTAAGTCCAGTGGCCGGGTTGCGCGCCTCCACGGTGGCTCCCGGCAGGACCCCCTGGTCGGCGTCCACCACCCGTCCGGAAAGTTCACCCGTGGTCACGCTGGACTGGGCCAGCAGGGGGGCGGCGACGAGCAGCAAGAGCGCCGCCATGGCTGTGGTTCGAAGTCCTCTCATGCGAAACCTCCTCTCGTTCCTCCCAAAGTGGAGCGTTGCTCCCTGTCTATCTTGCACCCGTCCGCGGGGTGCTGACAACCTCGACGAAGGGCAGGGTAAAGACCCAGTTGCCGTTGGCGATGGGGACGACGGTGCCGCGCTTGCTCAGGTAGTCCACCAGGATGTCGGGCATTGGCCGGTCCGCGCGCGCAAGGCGCGGAGCGGTGGCCAGGTGCGGCACCGAGCCGCCCCCGGCCGCCCGGTAGCTGTTGATTACCAGCGTGAACTGCTCGGCGGCCCCGATGGGTCGGCCGGCGATGCGCAGGGAGAGGACCCGCTGGCCGGGTGGAGCGCTGGGGTCCAGGGCGTAGTCGGCCCCCTCCAGGGTGTCGAAGGTGTAGGCCGGGCGCTGTTGGCTCCGCTCGAGGGTGCAGGGCGGCCCGGCGGCACACTCCACGCGTTGCCAGCCGGCGGCCGCGTGCTCGAGGATGTCCCGGAGCTGGGCGCCGGACACCCTGACCACCACCAACGAGTTGGGGTACGGGTAGAGGGCGTGGGCGAGGCGTGGCGTGATGGGACCGGCGGGGAAATCCACCCGCCCGGCGGACAGCGGCGCGGCCAGCGAGAGCTGCGCGCCCGTTGCGTCGAGCTGCGCCGCGTGGACCAGGTCGAGAGCCGCGTCATCCCGGGTGGGGACGCCCCCCGCGGCAAGGGGAGCGGCGAGCGTGCCAATCACCCGCGAGAACTCCGTGGCGACCCGTACCCGCGCTGGCTCCACCGCTGCCACCACCGCCGCATCCGCCGCTTCGCTCGCGGTGGGCAGGTTGGCGCCGCGCCACCCCACCACCCGCCACCCCGTGCCGGTTGGCTCCAAATCCAGGTCCACCCGGGTGACCACCTCCGCCCACCGCCCGGGCTGCGCCACCACTGTGGCTGCAAGCCGACGGGGTGGGATGTCCTGGTGCGTGTGGCCGGTGAGCAGGAGATCCACGCCCGCCACCTGCGCCAGCCGCCAGGCAAAGTTCTCGTCGCTGGACCCGTTTTCGCTCGCAGTGTCCAGGTCGCGCTCGAACCCGGTGTGGGCGACGACGATGACCACGTCGGCCCGTCGCCGCAGCTCAGGCAACCTCCGGGCCAGCTCGGCGACGGGATCTGCGAAGCCCAGTCCGGCCCACTGCTCGGGCAGATCCCAGTGCGGCACGTTGGGGTTGGTGAGTCCTACCACCGCGAGGCGCACCCCGCCCCGTTGGAACAGCGCGACGGGGGCGATGGGCAGGCCCACCGAGCTGGCACCGGTAAGGTTGGCCGCAAGCCAGGGGAAGTGCGATTGGTGCACGGCCCGCCGCAGGGGCTCGAGCCCGTAGTTGAACTCGTGGTTGCCCACCACCGCCGCGTCGTAGCCGATGGCGTTCATGGCTGCTACGGTTGGATCTTCCACGTGGGGGGAGCGGTCGGCCAGGACGTAGTGGGTGAGGGGTGTGCCCTGCAGCGTGTCGCCGCCGTCGAGCACGAGGGTGCGCGGGTTCTCGGCACGCAGGCGGGCGACGAGGGTGGCCACCTGCGCCAGCGAGCCGCGCGCTCTTCGCTGGCGGACCTCGTCGGTGGGGAGCAGGTGGCCGTGGACATCCGAGGTGTAGAGGACCGTCACGGTCACCGCCTCGCCCGGGCACCACGCTGCCAGGAGCAGGAGGGCGAGGCAGAGCAGGCGCTTCATACGTTGGCCTCGCCGCGGTACTCGCCAAACACGTCGGCGAGGGCGCGGGCAATCTCCCCCACGGAAGCGTAGGCCTCCACGGCGTCGAGTATAGCCGGCATGAGCGTGCCGCTGCCCCGAGCGGCAGCGCGGAGCGCGGCCAGCGCCGCCTCCACCGCGGCACTGTCCCGGCGGGCGCGCACCGCCTGCAGGCGGGCAACCTGCTCGCGCGCGACCGCTTCGTCCACCCGGAACGTGGGGACGGAACGCTCCTCCTCCACCTGGAAGCAGTTGACACCCACCACCATCTCGGTGCCCGCCTCCACGGCGCGCTGGGTCCGGTAGGCGGCCTCCTGGATTTCGCGCTGCTGGAAACCCCGCTCGATGGCGGCCAGGGCACCGCCCAGGGACTCGATGCGCTCCAGGTACGCCCGCCCCTCCTGCTCGACGCGGTCCGTCCACGCCTCCACCACGTAGGAACCGCCCAAAGGGTCCACCACGTCGGCCAGACCGGATTCCAACGCTACGATCTGCTGGGTGCGCAGGGCCAAGCGGACGGACTCCTCGGTGGGCAGCGCCAGGGCCTCGTCCCGCGCGTTGGTGTGGAGCGACTGGGTGCCACCGCACACCGCTGCCATGGTCTGGATGGCGACCCGCACCACGTTGTTGTCCGGCTGCTGGGCGGTGAGGGTGGAGCCGGCGGTCTGGGTGTGGAAGCGCAGCAGCCACGAGCGCGGGTCCTGGGCCCCGAACTCGTCGCGCATGATCCTGGCCCACATCCGTCGAGCCGCCCGGAACTTCGCCACTTCTTCGAGGAAGTTGTTGTGGGCGTTGAAGAAGAAGGAAAGCCTCGGGGCAAACTCGTCCACCGCCAGGCCGGCCGCCAGAGCGGCGCGCACGTACTCCTTAGCGTTGGCCAGGGTGAACGCCACCTCCTGCACCGCCGTGGAGCCGGCCTCGCGAATGTGGTAGCCGGAGATGGAAATGGTGTTCCACTTTGGCACCTTGGCGCTGCAGAAGGCAAAGATGTCGGTGACGAGGCGCAGACTCGGGCGCGGGGGGAAGCGGTACGTCCCGCGGGCAATGTACTCCTTCAGGATGTCGTTCTGCACCGTCCCCGAGAGCTTCGACCAGCTCACCCCCTGCCGCCGCGCCACCGCCAAGACCATGGCCAGGAGCACAGGTGCAGTGGCGTTGATGGTCATGGAGATGGAAACCTGGTCCAGGGGGATGCCGGCGAGGAGCGTTTCCACGTCCTCGAGGGTATCGATGGCCACCCCCACCTTGCCCACCTCGCCGCGGGCCATGGGATCGTCCGAGTCGTAGCCGATCTGGGTGGGGAGATCGAAGGCCACCGACAGGCCAGTCTGGCCCTGTTCGAGCAGGTAGCGGTACCGCCGGTTGGACTCCTGGGCGGTGGAGAACCCCGCGTACTGGCGCATCGTCCACAGCCGGCCGCGGTACATGGAGGGGTAGATACCGCGGGTGAAGGGGAACTCCCCGGGCATGCCGAGGCGCTCCTGCTCGTCGGGGGGGCGATCCCAGGGGCCGTAGACCGGTTCGATGGGGAGGCCGGACGAGGTGAGGAAGGTGCGCCGCTCCTTGGGGGTGGCGGGAGCGTAGATGGCCTTTTTCCACCGTTCGTAGCGGGCTCGATCCATGGTTCGGCCTCCCACTCCCCCCGAGCGGCGCGAAGTATAACAATTCCGCGGAGCTTTTGGCATACTAACGGGGTGTTTGGCCTGTCCGGTAGTCTCGACCGCCTCTACCTCTCCGATCTGTTCGAGTGGCTACACCTGACCCGTGCCACCGGCCGGCTGCTGCTCTCCACCGGGCCGGTGACCCGCTCCTTCGACGTCATCGGTGGCAAGGTCGCCTTCGTCTCCTCCTCCCGCGCCGCGGAGCGGTTCGCTTCCTGGCTGCTGCGCAAGCGGCTGGCCCCGCGGCACGTGCTCCTCTCCGCCTTGGCCACCTCCCAGACCCGCGGGGAGAGCTTCACCGTGGCCATCGAGCGCGACGGCGGCCTGACGCGGGAGACCCTCACCGAGGCGGCGGAATCGCTGGCCACAGCACTGGTGAGCCGCTTGCTCCACGAGGAACGGGTCAACTTTCGCTTCGACCCCGACTGGCCCGTCACCGCCCAACTCCACGTCAACCTGGACCTGGATTTCTCCAAGCTCATCATGCAGGCCGCCTACACGGCCGACACGCGGCCGCCCAAGCGCGAGCCGGCGCTGCCCGCCCTGGATGCTCTGGACGAGCGGGCGATGGAGGGCCTGTTCTGGCGGATCCTCGAGCACCTGGAGGGCGAGGTGGTGGAACTGCCCGCGGTGGCGGTGGCGCACCGCACGTTCGTGGCGGTGGGAGAGGTCCTCCACCGCTGGGTCACCATCGGCCCGCCGCTCCTGCCCATCAGCCCTGGCGACGTGCAGCGGGTGAACGCCTGCATGGAAAGCGAGCGGGAGGTAACCCTCGAAGATTCGCCCACCGTGGTGTGGGACCTGCTCTGCCTGGTCAACAGCCTGGACGCCCCGGGATTTTCCCGGGCCGCCAGTGCCCACGAGGCGTGGGTAATGGCAGGTTCCAACGCCGCCGAAATCGTCCGCCTGGTCCTGGAAAGCCCACGCTGGCGCCGACCGGACGGGGGTGAGGTGGACGTGACGCTGCGGTGCGCGGCCTTGGCCCGCAGTGCGGCCGGGCGTTGCCTCGCCGGGGAGGTGGGGTTGCCGGAGGACGTGGCAGCCACCGCGGGGGCGCTGCCGGTGGTGCTCCTGGAGCTGGTGGCCACGGCCCTCGCCAGTGCGCAGCTCCCCACCACCGCCATGCAGCGGGCAGCGCTGCGCGAGCTCTTACCCATCGTCGGTCGCACTGCCGGCACGGCGGCTGGTTTCCCGGAGGTGCTCCTGGCCGCCCTTACCGGCACCCCGCCGGAGCACCCCGGGGCGCGGGTGGCCGCCCTTGCAGCGGCTGCCGCCGGGGATGTTGGGATGGCAGGGGGAGAGCAGGTTCTGGAGCGTGACGCAGCCGTACCGCTGGACAGGGCGATGGAAGCGGCGAGAGAAGCGGCAACGAGAGCAGCAGCGGGGGAGGGGTAGCGCAGCCATGCAGGTGCTGGTCATCGGCGGGAGCAGGTTCATCGGTCGCTCGATCGTCCAGCGGCTGCTCATGGACGGTCACCAGGTCACCCTCGTGAACCGCGGTCAGACGTCAGACCCCTTTGGCACGCGGGTAAGCCGCGTGATTGGCGACCGCAGCCAGCCGGAAACGCTGGCTCGGGCCCTGGCGCGGCGGGAGTTTGAAGTGGTGGTGGACGTCATCGCCTTCCGCGAGGAGGACACGCGGCGGGCAGTGGAAAAGCTGTCGCGGCGCATCGGCCACTTCTTCCACATCTCCACCGCCTCCGTCTACCTGATCCGGGAGGGCATCCTGCCGCCATTTCGCGAGGAGGATTTTCCCGGCCGCCTGATCCCCAAGACGGAGGCAACCGCCGCGTCGTGGTCCTACGCCTTCCACAAGCGGCGCTGCGAAGAGGTGCTGCAGCAGGCCTGGGAGACGGACCAGTTCCCCTACACCTCGCTCCGCCTCCCCATGGTGGTGGGTCCCGACGACTACACGGAACGGGCTCAGGCGTACCTGGAACGCCTCGCCGACGGTGGCCCGCTCCTCCTCCCGGACGGCGGCCTCAACTCCTGGGGGTTCTTGTGGGTCCACGACGTGGCCGAAACCGTGGCCTCCAACCTAATGAACACCAATGCTTTCGGCCGGGCTTACAACCTCGCTCAGCGGGAGATCGTGTCGCTGCGACAGTTTGTGGAGCGCGCCGCTCTGGGCCTGGGGAAGCGACCGCCGCTGGTGTCCGTGCCGGCGGAGTGGCTGTCGCGCCTCCGCCTCGGCACCACCTTTTCCCCGTACACCCACGACCACGATATCGTCCTGGACATTGCTGCCGCGCAACGCGACCTGCTCTTCGAGCCCACGCCCTTCGCCACCTGGAGCGAGCAGCTCTTTGCCCACTTCCGCACCGCCTGGGATGGCACCCCCTCGAAGCTCTACGGTACCCGCCCCCTGGAGCTCAAGCTCGTCCAGGAACTGGGGCGACTGCACATCCCCCCGCTCAAGGCCGAGTCATTGGCCCAGTAACGCCGTCGCCCCCGCCCATCCCTGCCGCGTCCGGGGGTTGCCCCGCGGCCAGGACCTCCAGGCCTCGGCGCGCCGCGTCCTGCTGGGCCGCGCGTTTGGAGCTGCCGCTCCCGGTGGCGAGCACTCGCCCCGCCAGTTCCACCTCGAAGACGTAGGTGCGCAAGTGCTCCGGTCCCTCCACGCGCACGAGCCGGTAGGAGGGGAGGGGAAGGCCGTGGTGCTGTGCCAGTTCCTGGAGTGCGGACTTGGGTTCTTCGAGCGGCAGTTGCTCCAGTTGCAGGGTGGCCAGGAGGGGTCCGAACAGGCGCCTAACCACGGTGGTGAAGGCACGCCACCCCCCGTCGAGGAGGATGGCGGCCAAGAGCGCCTCCAGCGCGTCGGCCAGGAGGGAAGGGCTCGCCGGCGTCCCCGCCAGGCCCCCGCCCAGCTCCAGGTGCTCCCCGAGTCCCACGGAGGCGGCGATCCCTGCCAGGGTCTGCCGACGCACCAGGACCGCCCGGGCGCGGGTGAGCTGTCCCTCGCTGGCCTCTGGCCACCGCCGGAACAGGAGCTCCGCCACCGCGTGGGAGAGCGCCGCATCGCCCAGGAATTCGAGCCTCTGGAAGGACGTCCCGCCCCGCTCGTGGGCTGCCGAGGTGTGGCGCAGCGCCTGCACGAGCAGGCTCGGATCGCGGAACCGGTAGCCCAGAGCCTTGCTCAAGGCCGGCGGTTGGGTGCGGTGGGTGCTCACGGGCCTGGCTCCGCCGGCACCCAGGCCAGCGCCACGCGCCGCAGGGCGATGTCTTTGCGGGCTGGAGTGATCCGCAACGTCTCCACGCCCTGGCTGGCCACTTCCGCCGCCTGGGCCTGGAGCGCCGCACACTCGGCCTCGAACGCTGCCGAAAGGCGCTCCCGTTCCGCCTCCAGGGCAGTCAGGGTCTGCTCCGACTCCTCCGCGGCAGCGCGGGCCCGCTGCGCCAGTCGTTCCCTCTCGGCCACCTGCCGCGCAGCGCTGGCACCGCGTCTGGCCACCGTGCCGAGGCTGCGCCGCCGACCGCCGAGGAGGGCGCCCAGGCCGGTGAGGAGCGCATCGCCCACGCCGGTGACCACGGTGAGCTGCTGCTGCCGGGTTCGGGCGGCAAGCTCGGCGCGATCCCGTTCCAGCTCGCCCCGCTCCCGTGCGATCCGTTCCTCCAGCCGCCGCAGCTCCTCCTCGTGGCGGCGGCGCAGCTTCTCCAGGGGGGCTTCCAGCTTGGCGCTCGCCGCCTGTTGGCACCGGGCTACAAACGCCTCCCTCCCCTCCCCCTCCTCTTGCACCAGGCGCAACTCCCGGTGCCAGAGGAGCTCGAGCGCCCGACTGTCCATCTCGGCGGCGAAGGCGTCGCGCGCGGCGGCCAGGAGCTCGCGGGCGTTGGCCGGCAGCTCGGCCAGGGTGGCGCCGGGCGGCATCTGCGCGGCCAGCCCGGTCCAACTGGCGGGGGCGAGGTGCTCCCAGGCGATGCGATCCCCCGCGAAGGGGGCACTCCAGGTGCTGGCCACCCGGCGTTCCAGCGACGGCGTGGCCTTGCGGTACACCACCTCCCCCTCCAGGAGGACCACCGGCCGCAGGTGGCTGGCGGCGGCAAAGAGCTGTTCTACGCCGGAAAGGAGCGGCGGCGATAGGCCCCGGGCCGGTGCCGGGGCAGGCGGTGCCGCGCCAACGAGCGGTTTGAGTTGCACCAGGGTGAGGGGGCCGCGCAGGTAGGAGATGGCCCAGCGGGAGGCGATAACCTTGGGCTCGCCCAGCCGCGCGCCGGCGAGCAGGAACTGGCGCGGCTGGAGGGCAGCCACGGTTTGATGGAGGGCGGGACTGGCCAGGTCGAGCCCCTCCAGGGCGCGGTTCCGATCGTTTTCCGTGTCCAACCGGCCCACCAGCTTGACGCCGGTGTTGGCCAGGGCCTTGTAGTCCAGATCCACCGGGTTCTGCGTGGCGAGGAGCACGCCGGTACCGAAGGCGCGTCCCTGCTTGAGCAGCGTCAGGAGGGGCGGTTTGGTGGGTGGTACCGCCGAGGGTGGCACAATCCCCTGCACCTCGTCCAGGTACAGGAGGGCCCGCAGCTGCTCGCTGCCGCTCTGGCGACGCGTCCAGGCGAGGAGGGCCGAAAAGAGCAGCGTCAGGAAGGAGAGCCGTTCCCGCTCCCCCAAGTGGGCGAGGTACAGGACGGTGGCGCGCGGCGCGGCTGGCTTGCCGAGCAGCTCGGGGATGGCGAGGGGGGTGCCGCGGGTCCAGGTCGCAAAGGAGGGGCTGGCGAGCACAGTGTTGAAGGCCAGCACGAGTTCCTGGCGCTGCCGCGCGGGGTAGAACGTCTCGGCATCGAGCACGCCAAATTGGCTCACCGGCGGCTCGGCCAGCTGGTGCAGGAAAGTAGCAAAATCGAGCCCCTGTCCGGAGCGCCAGGCATGGTCGAGGAGCGTGGCGAGGAGCACGTGATCCCGGTTGGTGAGGGGGTCGCCACCCCGGTCCACAAGGGCGAGGAGACCCGCGGCGGTGCCGTCCAGCTGCGCACGGGCTGCGTCGGGGTCGAGGTCGGGATCAAACCCTTCGGGTCGCGCCAGGGTGGGGAGGAGGTCCACCGGGGCCAGGGCCGAGCCCGGGGTCAGGAGCTGCCAGTGGACGCCGTTCTTGACGGCAGCAATCTGCTCGCTGCCGATCCCCCATTCGGCAAGACCGGCGCGCCACTTGGCGGCGACCGCTGCAGCCGCCTGCTCGCCCTCCCCTGCCGTTTCGGGGAGCCAGGGGGCAAAGTCGGCAGGGCGCAACTCCGGGAAGGTGAGGAACAGGTTGGTGAGGTCCCCTTTGAGGTCGCACACCAGGAGGGGTGTGCCGTGGCGTGCCAGCTCTTCCAGCAGCACGATGGCCATACCGGTCTTGCCCGAGCCCGTCATCCCCAAGATCACCCCGTGGGTGGTGAGGGCATCGGCGTCCACGGTAGTACGTGTGCCGGGCCCCGCCCCCACCGGGGCTCCCACCAGCAGCTCACGCTTCATCGTCCGTCTCCCTCCGTGCCTGGAAGAGTACGGTTTCACCGCTACGGACTGCAAGCACACGGTGGAAAGGCAGGTAGGTCCCGTCCTGCAGCAGCACTCCCCGGGCGCGCACCTCCTGTACCTGGGAAAAGGGGAGCGCCTCGCGACACGGCACCCCCCCGCGCCGGGTGAGGATGAGGAGGGCCACCTGGTCCGCAGGACGGCGGCGGTCCCAGCGGAGGCGGTTGAGGAGCGAGCGCAGGGTGTTGTCCGCCACCACCTGCCATTGTAGGGCGGGGAAGCTGGCCTCCGGGAAGGTGGGGCGCTACGCTAGACGACGTGCCGCAACGGCGCGGTGCTGCGCACGGAGAGCTGGCCCACTGGGTGCCGCTCCACCCAGCCGCTCGACAAGTGGCGGCGGCGGGGGGTGTGCTGCGCGGGGAGGCGGGTGCGCGATACCCCCGTAGCGCCGCCCTCGCCGAACGCCTGGTGGCCCGTAACCGCGAGTGGGGCCACGACGTGGCGGCAGTGCTGGAGGAGTGGCTGGCGGGCGCCGAGGTGGTGGTGACTGGCCAGCAGCCTGGCCTGTGGGGTGGGCCGCTCTTGACCCTCGTCAAGGCCTGCGCGGTGGCGGCCGAGGTACGCCGCCGGCGGGCGGCCGGTCGCCGGGCTGTGGGGTTCCTGTGGCTTGCCACGGCCGACGACGATCTGGAGGAGATGGGGTGGGGGCGGGTGCCGGTGGGCGAGGAGCTGGTGGAGGTTCGCGAGGCGAGCTGGCACCGTGGCGACAGCGTGGGTGGCGCCGCCGTCCTGGGAACGGCCTGCGCCGAAGCCCTCGCCCAGCTGGCCGGAGCCCTCACCGGTGCCAACGCGCAGGAGGCGCTGGCGCTGGCGCGGTCCTGCTACCGGCCGGGCTCCACCCTGGGGGAGGCCACCGGCACATTCCTGGCGCGTCTGCTGCGGGGAACGGACGTGGTGCTGGTGGACGCCTGCGAGGCGGAGCTGGCCCGCAGCTCCGCAGCCGTGGTGCAGGCAGTGCTGGGGCGGCTGCCCGCCGTGTGGGAGGCGCTGGCCGAGGGCGAGGCGGCCATGGTGGCCAGAGGGTGGAAGCGCGTGCTGGTCGTGACACCGGGGCGGCTGCCGGTGTTCCGGCGGGTGGGGGTGCGTCGGCAGCGGCTGGCCAGCGAGAAGGGTCGGTGCCCAGCGGCGGTGCTGGCCGAGCACGCTCGCTGGCCGGAACGGTTCCTCCCCAACGCGTGGTTGCGGCCGCTCGTTCAGGATGCCGCCCTCGACACCACGGTGGCGATCCTGGGCGGTGCGGAACTGGCCTACCACTGGCAGACCGCTCCCGCGCGGCAGGTGGTGGGGCTGGTGCGGCCTGACTGGCGGCTGCGCCCCCACGTCACCGTGGTGACCGCTGCCGAACGGCGGCTCGCCGCCCAGCTCGGCGTGGGGCTGGAGGAGGTGTTGCACGCTCGCCTGCCGGTGCGGCTGCTGCCCGGGGGGGCGGTGCGCCGCGAGCTGCAGCACCTGGAGGCGATGCTTGCCGCGCGGCTGGAGCGGCTGGCCCAGCGAGCGGCGGCCGAGTTGCCGGTGGTGGGGGGGGACGTGGCGGCGACGCAGGTGCGCCTGAAAGCGGCGCTGCAGTGGCTGGCGACGCGCATCGATGCGGGGGCGCTGCGCAGTGCCGCCACCGCGGCGGCGCGCTGGCAGCGCCTGCGCACCGCGCTGCGGCCGCGGGGACGGGCCCAGGAGCGGGAACTTTCCGGGCTGGCACCCCTCCTGCGCCTGGGGGTGGAGTGGCCCCTCGAGCTCAGCCAGGTGCTGGACGTGGAAGAGCCGGGGATGAGCGTGCTCTTCTGGGAGGAGGGAGGAGCGTGGTAGCAGGCTGCGATGTGGTGGCGTTCGGGGCACACCCGGACGACGTGGAGCTGGGGTGCGGGGCTACCCTCTCGCGACTGGTCGCCGCCGGGCGGCGGGTGGGCATCGTGGACGTGACGGCCGGGGAGGTGGGCACGCGGGGCAACGCCACCCGGCGGGCAGCCGAGGCGGCAGCTGCCGCGGGGCAGCTCCGGGTGGCGTGGCGGATCTGCCTGGAGCTGGCGGACGCGGGGCTCGCCGCCTCGGACGAGGCGCAACGCTGCGCCGTGGCGGGTGTGCTGCGGCGGGCCAGGCCGCGGGTGGTGTTCCTGCCACACTGGTCGGATCCACACCCCGACCACGGGGCGACCGGTTGGCTCTTACGGCACGCCAGCTTCCTGGCCGGCGTGAAACGGTGGCACCCGGAGCTGGGGCCGCCGCACCGACCGCGCCTGCTGCTGGCCTACCCGGGGCCGCGCCAGCTCCTCGAGCCGCAGCTCGTGGTGGACGTGACTGCTTCCTATGCGGCCAAGCGGGCGGCCCTGGCCGCGTACGCCTCCCAGTTCGAGCCCGGCGAGGGGAACCCCACCCACCTGGCCAGCGGGTACTTCTTGGCCGCCATCGAGGGGCGGGACCGGGCGGTGGGGAACACGGTGGGGTGCGAGCTGGGCGAGGGGTTTGCACCCGTGGGGCCGGTGTCGGCAGACGAGGTTGCCTGGCTCGTGGGGGAGGGACCGTGCGCATTGGTGTGACCTGCTATCCGACGGTGGGAGGCTCGGGGGTGGTGGCCACCGAGCTGGGCATCGAAATGGCGCGGCGCGGCCACGAGGTGCACTTCATCTGCTACGCCCTGCCGTACCGGCTCGGCCGCGTGCCACCGGGGGTGACATTCCACGAGGTGACCGTACCGGCCTACCCGCTCTTCCAGCACCCCCCTTACTCCCTGGCCCTCGCCTCGGAGATGGCGGATGCGGTTCGCCACCACGGCATCGAACTGCTGCACGTGCACTACGCCATCCCCCACGCCATCTCGGCGCTGCTGGCCCGGCAGATTCTGGGCGGCGGCCCCAAGCTGGTGGTGACGCTGCACGGGACTGACATCACGGTGGTGGGGGCGGATCCCTCGTTCCTGCCCATCGTCAAGCTGGGCATCGACGAAGCTGACGCCGTCACGGCGGTTTCCCAGGCGCTGGCGGACGCGACGCAACGGCGCATTGGGGTGACCCGACCCATCGAGGTGATCCCCAACTTCGTGGATTCGGGCCGCTGCGACGCGGACCTGGTGGCGGGTTACCGCCGCCGCCTGTCGCCCGACGGGGCGCCGCTGCTGGTGCACGCCTCCAACTTTCGCCCCGTGAAACGGGTCATGGACGTGCTGGAGACGTTCCGCCTCGTGCAGGAACAGCTCCCCGCCCACCTGGCCATGGTGGGCGACGGGCCCGATCGGGGAGCCGCGGAGAAGTTTGCGAGGAACGCCGGGATCGCGCACCGGGTGGAGTTCCTGGGCAACGTCACGCCGGTGGAGGGAGTTTTGGGGGCGGGGGACGTGTTCCTCCTCCCGTCCGAGGAGGAGTCGTTCGGACTGGCGGCTCTGGAGGCCATGGCCTGCAGCGTGCCGGTGGTGACGTCCAACGCCGGGGGGTTGCCCGAGCTCGTCGAGCACGGCCGTGGTGGGTTCCTGTTCCCGGTGGGGGACACCCGAGGCATGGCGCAGCAGATCGTGGCGCTGCTGGCCGATCCTGCCGAGCTGGCCCGCCAGAAGCACCTGGCCCAGCAGCGCGCGCGCTGCTTTGCCACAGGGCCCATTGCCGACCGCTACGAGGCGCTGTACCAGCGCCTGCTCACCGCTGCCTGAGCCCCGCTTGCAGGGGCGACGCCGTTCCGCTATAGTAGGGGCAAGGGAAGCTTCTGGAACGCGGTCGGAGGGAGTGGTTCTCGCAGAGGAGTGGTTCTTGCAGAGAGGAGGGGTGAAATGGGAGTTCCTGAGAGTGGCATGCCGGTCGCCCCGAGTGCCGGCAAGGCGGATGCTGGGAAGCGGATCGTTGCCGCGCTCATCGACGCGATTCCCGCCATCATTGTGGGCTTCGTGCTGGGCCTGATCCCGTTCATTGGCGGGCTGATTGGCGGCCTCCTGGCAGGTGCTTGGTGGCTGGTCCGCGACGGACTGGAGCTGGAGTTTGCCGACAAGCGGTCGCCGGGCAAGAAGATCATGAAGCTGCGCCCGGTTCGCCTGGACGGTCAGCCCATGACCATGGAGGTCTCGATCAAGCGCAACCTGCCTCTGGCGGTGTACTGCGTTGGCTACCTCTTCTGGGTCATCCCGGTGCTGGGTTGGTTGGTGTCGCTCCCGATCTTCGCTATCGGTGCCATCGTCTCGCTCATCGAGGCGGTCCTGGCCCTCACCGATCCCGAGGGGCGGCGCATGGGCGACAAGTACGCCGGCACCAAGGTGATCGAGGCGGGCAGCTAAGGGCCTTGACGGTCCCCCTCAGGGGAGACGGGCGCCGAGCAGTGGCCAGCTCTTGCTGCCGCTGCAGGAACCGCCGCCGGACAGCACGGTGGTGCAGGTGCCGGTCACAGCCCCTGACGCGGCAAGCACGGCTGTCACCTGCACCGTGGCCGTTACCCCCCCGGCGGAGCCGCTCACCGAAAAGGCGACGTTCCCCACCTCGTCGATGAGCACCGGTTCGGGCAGGTTGCCGGAGATGGCGAGGAGTTCACCACCACTGCACCCTGCCACGTCTTCGGCGGTCACCAGCACGGTGGCGTCCAGGGCGGTGACCGCCCCACCGGCAACGGTGAGGGTGAGGGGGACGTCGTAGCGCGACTTGTCGAGCTTACACAGGTACGTGCCGTCGCGGCCACCAGGCGATGTCATCTCCACGGTGGACGGATCGCCGGTGATGTTGTCGATGCGGGAACCAAACGCCAGGATCCGACCCTGGCCGGAGGTAACGGTGAGGCGCAGCCGCTGGTTGGCGCTGCCCGGCCCCGTCACGTCGTTGACGTTGAACTGCTTGGCCTCGCGGCCCTGGACGGTGTAGGACTTGGCAGCCATTTCATTGCCCGCCGCATCGAGCCGCTGGACGCGGACGGTGGCGGAGGCCCCGGTGGTCTCCACGAAGCCAAAGTTGGAGCGCCACACGCCGCCGCTCTCCTGGGCCAGCCCGATGAGGTCGGTGGATTGCCCGGCAGCGATGGCGAGGGAGGCTGGCAAGCCCACGAAGAGCTGGCCAGCGGTCCCGGTCCCCTTGCTGGTGGGCACGTTGGCGTCGTAGATGCGGCCCGTGACGATCACGGCCACGTCGGCGACGAAACGCAGGGCGCCGTACGCGTCGTCCTTCCCGAACAGCTCCAGCACGGCGTCGGCAATCTCCCGCACCTCCCCCGGGGCCACCTCCACGGTGCTGGTGGGCGGGGCGAGGTTCGCCACGTCCCGCTGCAGGAAGCTCACGGTGACGGTGGCGGGGGGGTTGCCGGGAGGGTTGAAGATCCACACATCCGTCCGCCACTGGGAACAGACCCCCTCGGGGCAGGCGCCCCGCGCGTGCCCTACCGACGGAAGGAAGAGGTCGGTACCGGGCGCCGCCGCCAGGCAGCACCCGACCCCCACTGTTGCTGCAAGCACTGGAGCCACGAACCGCATCCCACCCTCCTTTGCCCGGAGCATCCCCTGCCCGCCCGGGGCGGGACAGCGGATGCTCCGGTCCCCATCGGATCCGCTACTGGCCGCTGCCGGTCCACCCGGCCCGCCAGGCCCGGTTCACGGTGCCGTTGCAGCTCGCCCAGCTGCCGGTGCCGCCGCTAGTCTCGCTGGTGAGGTTGCCGGTGAGCACGCCGTTGGTGCTCAAGGTCCCGGAAAACGTCCAGCGCGTCGTGAAATACGTGGTGGAGGAGTCGCCGTAGGGGATGTCCACCTGGGTGGAGAAGCTGCCGTCGCTAGCCAGCGCCAGCGGCGTGGAGAGAGTCGAAGAGAAGTCTACCACGTAGCTGTCGGCGCCGCAGGGCAGGCCGCACAGCCCGGAAAAGCCGGTGAGCCCCAGGTTGGAGATGGAGAGCTCCACGCCCCCGTCCACGAGGGTGCCGTCAGGGGTGAGGACGATACCGTCGAAGCGACCCGTGGTGTTGGCGACCGTGGCGGGCTTGGTGGTCATCTCCACGGTGGAGGGGTCACCGGTCCGGTTGTCCAGGCGCGAGGCAAAGGCCAGCACCCGACCGCTCCCCGCGGTGACTTTCACCGTGACCCGCTGGTTGCTCCCCAGGGGCCCACCGATGTCGGTGATGGAGTACTGTTTCGACTCCCGCGCCCGCAGCGTGTAGGTCTTCGTGGCCAGGGTGGCGCCGGTGGCGTCCAGGCGCTTCACCTCTAGCGTGGCGCTGGCCCCGGCGGTTTCCACGAAGCCAAAGTTGGACCGCCACAGTTGCGCGCTGTCCTGGGCTAGCCCCACGAGCTCGGTGGACTCGCCGTTGCCAATGGCCGCCTGCGCCGAGAGCCCGGCAAAAAACTGGCCAGCTGTGCCGGTGCCCTTGTTCGTCACCACGTTCTCGTCGTAAATGCGGCCGGTGACCACCACGGCGGTGTTGGAGACGAAACGGAGGGCTCCATACACGCCGTCTAGGTTGAAGAGCGAAGAGATGATGTCCACGTACTCCTTGGTTTCGCCGGGGGCCACGGTGACGGTCTGGCTGGGGGCCGAGGTGTTCTCGGTGTCGCGGCGCAGAAAGGAGATCTGCACCGTGGCGCTGGACGAGGCGGGGTTGTAGATCCACACATCGGTGCGCCACTGGGAGCAGATGCCGCCAGGACAGGCCCCTTGGGCGTGGCCCACCGAGGGCAGGTACACGTCCACGGCTGGCGTCACGGCCAGCGCCGGCACAGCCACAACGAGAGCCAATGCAACGAGTAGCAAACGGTTCATGGTCTCCTCCACGAGCATGAGGTATTCTACTCCACTGTCAACGCCCGATGCGGTGCGGCAGCTCACGGGTGGGGGCAGGGGCAGGAGCTGCATCACCGGTGAAGACGAGCGTCTCCGTTGGGCGTTGACAGTGCGTCCCGTCAGCAGGGTGGGTGGCAGGGGAATCAGGTGGAAGATGGTGCCGAAGGCCGGACTCGAACCGGCACGGCTTTCGCCACACGCCCCTCAAACGTGCGCGTCTACCAATTCCGCCACTTCGGCACGGTTGCGCTGCGCCAAACCCACGTTACGGCTGCTCCGCCGGGGCCGGTGTCGCGGTGGCTGCCGGCGCCGGGGTGGTGGCGGCCGCCGGGACCTTGACACCGGCGGTCACCGACTTGGTGCGTCGGGCGGTGAGCACCGACAGTCCAATGCAGAGCACCACGAAAACGACGAAGGAACCGGTGGTCAACTTGTGGAGGAGGGTCGTGGTGCCACGCGGGCCGAACGCCACCTGGGAACCGGCGCCGCCAAAGGCAGCGGCCACGTCCGCCCCCTTCCCCTGCTGCAGCAGCACCACGAGGATCAGGAACACGCACACGACAATGTAAAGAATGACCAAGAGCGTCAGCACCGAAACCTCTCCCCTCCCCGGTCATGCGCACGGGGCAGTGCGGATGATAGCCGAAAACGCCTCCACGTCAAGGCTCGCGCCCCCCACCAGGGCACCGTCCACGTCCCCTTGCGCCAGGAGCGCCTGCGCGTTGTGGGCGGTGACGCTGCCGCCGTAGAGGATGCGCACATCCGCCGCTGCCCCTTCGCCCCACAGCGCAGCGCACCGGCCGCGGAGGAACGCGTGGGCCTCCTGCGCTTGCTCCGGGGTCGCGTTGCGACCAGTGCCGATGGCCCACACCGGTTCGTAGGCCAGGGCCAAGCGCTGCGGGTCCAGCCGGTCGAGAACGGCGCTCTGCTGGCCCAGAACCTCGAGCGTCCGCCCCTCTTCCCGCTCCTGGAGGGTTTCTCCGAGGCAATAGATCACCGCCAGCCCCGCCCGCTGCGCCGCACCGGCGCGCTGACACGCCGTCTCGTCCGTTTCGTTGAAGAGCCGCCGCCGCTCCGAGTGGCCGACAATCACCCAGCTCACCCCCAGCTCGGTCAGCATGAGCGGGGAGATCTCGCCGGTGAAGGCGCCCTCCTCCTCCCAGTGGCAGTTCTGCGCCCCCACCGCCACCGGGGAGCCCGTGGCCACCATGGCCGCCACCGGCAGGAGGGTGAAGGGCACGCACACCACCACCTCGGCAGGGCAGGCGTCGAGGCGCGGGATCAGCGTCTCCAGGTACTCCTGCACGCGCGAGCAGTTCCCGTGCATCTTCCAGTTGGCAGCGAGCAGTGGCCGGCGCACCGCTCACTCCTCCAGTACGGCCAGCCCCGGCAGGGTGAAGCCGGCCAAGAACTCCAGGGAGGCTCCGCCGCCGGTGGACACGTGGGAGAGGGCGTCCGCCACTCCCGCCTGCTGCACCGCTGCCACGCTCTCGCCCCCCCCCACCACGGTGAAGGCGCGACTGGCCGCCATGGCCCGCGCAATGGCCAGGGTTCCGCGGGCGAAGGCGGGACGCTCGAAGACCCCCGCCGGCCCGTTCCAGAACACCGTGGCGGCACTCGCAACTGCGGCTTCGATGCCCGCCTGCGTCAGTGGTCCAATGTCCAGGATCTTTTCCTCGTTGCCCACGCCGGTGACCGGACCGATGCGCCCCGTCTCTTCGAGGGTGCGGGCGATCACCGCGTCCTCGGGCAGAATGACACGGCAGCCGCGCTGGCGGGCGAAGTCGAGAATCTCCCGCGCCGTAGGGAGGAGGTCGCGCTCCACCAGCGACGCTCCCACCTC
>Ga0068707_1000861_pt1 | contig 20757 bp, 14 predicted proteins | sample YNPNPMetaG_FD_66600 | JGI IMG/M metagenome (GOLD analysis project Ga0068707, IMG submission 66600) | Anoxygenic and chlorotrophic microbial mat microbial communities from Yellowstone National Park, USA - YNP NP MetaG | ecosystem: Environmental > Aquatic > Thermal springs > Hot (42-90C) >...
AGCTTCACCCTCTCCCAGGTGTCCGGATCGAAGGCCCAGCCGTTTTGGAGGTAAAGGCGGCGGCGTTTCCAGGTCACTTCGGTGCGGCGCTCCCGGGGGTCCAGGCGTTGGGGCTGCACCGGTGGGGGGTCATCATAGGGCAGGGCCTCCAGGGTGTCTTTATGGAAGCAGAGGCCATCCTGCCAAAAATAGCCGTCCCAACTTTCGTAAGGGCGGGAGGTGTCCAGGAGCTTGGGCTTGGCCAGTTCCACTTCGGCCTGCCGGATGCCGGCCAGCATGGCCTGGGTGAGACTGTTCTGCGCCCCCCGAGGCCGGCCCGCCGGGTTGCCGGACACCCCCTTGGGCCACGGCCGTCCCCGAGGGCGCTTTTTTTCCATTTTTTTCCACAAATCAGGGTTAATAACGGTGTATTTTTCGTCTTTGGCGGCTATTTGAGACGGTAGTTTTGTCCCATTGATTTGCTGTTTTCGGTTCGGACTCATGGTTCTCTCCGTTGTCTTTTACCAATCGTGGGGTTTCTGGTTTCGTAATATTCAGTCAATTAGCTGTTAAAATTCAACAGAGTCGTAAGGTACCAAAATAAGGGAGACGATGGAAAGCATGTCCAATGTATGTATTTTTTTTAAAATCAATCTTTTGACCCGCCTGGCTTGGTCGGTTCACTCCCTTGGCAAAGGTGTTTCAGGAGAAGGTACCAGCGAGACTAACTGAAATTGTCACACTGTACCATAAATTCTCCACCTTGATGGCTGAGGCGCCGACGCTTCTTCATGAAGATACGAGCTGAGCCTACCCAATGTCCTTCCCTCCCCACGAAAGAAACGAAATATACGAAAAAAGATTGCCAGGGGTTATTTCGTTTTTTTCGTTTATTTCGTAACTGCCTTCCAAATGACTGCCCGCCGTCCACCTGTCTCTTTGGTCACGGTGACAACCTTTCGCATGCTCAGTAACAGAGCAAGAGCCTGATTGATCCTTCCTGATTTTAAGTTTCTACCAAAGAGATTATTAATGTCGGTCTGGCTCAGGCCATCAGGGGCATGCCTCAAGGCCGCTAAAATCTGGTCGGCCACCGGGTCGCCGGTGGCGTCGGAGAATATATAGCGGACTGAGGCTTCGCAGTAATCCCACACCGCCAAGGCCGCCTGGAGATGTTCCGGGCGGATGATGTTGGTTCGGTCGAGGAGGGCGTAGATGCAGGCCAGGCGCACCACTTGGGCCTCCGCCCGTGACACCAAGGCCCCGAACATCCCGGGCTTGCCTTCAGACAAAGGACCGTAGACCCCTCTCCACACCAGCCGGGCTTCATCGTCGAAGCTCATTTTCCCGGTATTGCGGGCCGACTTGACGGCATCAGTAAGTTTTCTCAAGAGAGGAGCCAAGTCCACTTCCTCCAGGCGCCCCCCTTCAGGAAGGAGCTTGGATCGCCTGACGCAGACCCAGAGGAAACGGTTGCCAAAGCCATTGGCGGCTTCGGTCCGGTCCAGGTAGCGGCACAATTCATCTTTGGTGATGTGGGCGATAATGGAGATGTGCGCTCCTGTGGCCCTGCCAGGCGAGTTTTTGGCAAGGCCGCTGAGGTTGGAGCCGTCCCAGGCCTGCCTGATGATGGCGGAGAGGATATTGCCGTCCCGCCCCATCACCCGAAGGGTAGAAGCGAACTCGGGCTCGTAGACCAAGAGGCGCTTGTCACTGACACCTGGGTCAATAATTATTTCGGAATATTCTCCGGTGAGCCGGCCCTTTTCTTTGACGGGTTCCAGTTTGATGATCGGGTCTCGGACCTGCCAGACGAGACCTTCCCCGGAAGCAAGTCCGCTCATAATCCGATTACCGGCCCATTCTGGGTCTACAGCGCGGTAAATATTTCTAACATGCCCATAGGAAGTTCCCTTGCGCGCCTTGGAGGTTTCCCCCACCTGACAGGCAAAAAGCTTGGGGTGGTGCATATCGGCTTCTACCTGGAAGTAGGCGCCAGCGCCGATTACATTTCCGAAGGCGACGTGAAACTGCATGAGCAGGCCCACGGGGTCCGCCTCGGTGTGGGGTTCCACCAATTTGACGAAATCCCCCGCCAGGCCATACAAGGCTTCTTTTCGCAAGGGGACGGGCCAGCCGGGCGGCAGTGGTGCGATGCCGGGTTTGGGCTCCTCCGCTTCGGTAGCGCCGGCTTTTTCATCATCATCGCCTTTACCTGCATCATCACCAGTGCGGCAATGCTCCCTACAGTCCTCAGCTTCAGTTTGAGCAATTGCTTGCCCTCTCTCTTCGGAGGGGCTTTTGTAGAATTCGGTGGTGCCGGTCACGGCTTTGGTGATGGTTTTCTCGCCATAGGTGCGTCCATCCGCATAATGGCGCTCATCCCATTTGGCCCGAAACATGCCGGATTGCCGAAAAAGCCGGTCGATGGCGCTGGGGTCCCCCCGGGTCCAGAAGGCCAGGAGGCCACACAAGGCGAGGTCGGCTTCAGATTTACTCGGATACCCCGCTCCTTCCCAGTCCCCCCGCCACAACTGACTGAATTTCTGGCCATTGGCCGCCTGATGCGCCTTCTCAATTATATCCGCCTCGGAAAAGCCAGGTGCCGGAGAGGAGGTGGGGGCTTCCGCCCGTGATGTTTCTTTGCGCTCCCCGCCGAATATCCTGCTGTGGATTGCTACAATTTCGTTGCGGCGGTCTTCGATGCTGGTGGGTGCAAACCGAAAGTGGTTGCCGGTCATGGTCATGTAGCGGGACCGCTCATACATTTCCACCTGGTCTTTTTTACGGCCCCCAGGAGGCAAGTAGCCTTTGGCGATGATGTGGAGGCCTTGCCCACTGGGGCTTATCTCAGTGTAAGAGGAGATCTGCGTTACCACCTCCATGGCCCAGGCATGGATGGCTCCTGTGCCAGGGTCCAGGCATTGATCCACGTCAATGAAGACATAGGGGTCGTCCTTGGTAAGCACGAAGCCGAGGCCCTTGATGCCATTGTCCTGGTGCCTTTGCAGATAGGCCAAGGCCTCAGGAAAGGTGGCAAGGGTTTCCTGCCGGTCAACCGCCGCATTTCCACCAGTCCGCACATTGACCGGGATTTTCGTGGGCTTGCTTTTCCTCACCTCTTCCCGCCAACAGACCCATTGGGGCCTGTCTCGGAGTTCCTGGGGAATGCTTTCGACCCTGATGGGACCGGCACCAGGGGTCCCCGTGTCATTTCGACATTCCGCCTGAGACGCCCGGGTGCTCATGACGCACCTCCTGGCCGTGGAGGGGTGAGGTTGTTGGCCTGAGGGAAAGATAGATTGACAAATTCTTCAATTTGATTTAAATTTCTATAAAACGTTATTTGCATTTTTCCCTCCTTTCCCCGACGGTCTGCCCCCGTCGGGGTTTGATTTTTGAGCAGTTACGATCTTGCTGGTCACCTCCTTCCTTGGGGCGGTAATCAAATCGCCATGAATTTTCCGGGCTGGTACCCGACGCTCCTTGAGCCACTCGGAGATCTCGTCGGTGTCGAATCTCACGACGCCTTCAAGTTTGTAGCAAGGGATGACCCCACGCCTGACCCAGGAATAAACCGTCACCTGGGCTACCCCTAAGGTCTTGGCCAATTCATCCGGTCTAATGAGCTTCTTAAGCTCTGTCATGGCTGAACCCATCCCGGATGGCTATGCGCCTTTGGGCAACCACTCATCTTGCGCCTGCTTGGTGTTTTCCCGGATGAACTTGACTATGTGGTCACAGCGGAAGCGCAGCTCTCCCCCCACCTCTACATAGGCAATTTTCTGGTCCTTAACCAGAACCTCAAGCTCTGTAGGGGGAATCCTGAAAAAACTCGCGGTTTCTTCGGGTGTGTAGAGTCTCATAATTTCCCCTTTCACTTGTGTAAAGGGGAATTTAAGGAAGGGGCTTATTTTCCTTTGCAGAAAACCGCTAATTATTCCATCGGCGGTTTCGGGGCCTTTCGACCTGTTTTAGGGGAGGCAAGCAATTCTAAGTCATCCTCGGACTTGGGGGTCTCTCTCTGATATTTCTCATCCTGAGAGACATATTTCAAGACTTCAGGGCAAAGAGCTTCACAGTTTGGACGTTCAGGACATTTGTCGCAAGTTTTCCTCAATCTTATGGGAAGCTTTGTCGGCTTATGCCTCTCGGGGTCGAACTTTTCTCCATGAACTAATTCAAAAGCCCGATAATAGGCTTTCCTAACGGTTGAAATATTAATTAATTTGATGAACTCAGCCTCATAACCGATATTATTTAAGGATCTCACACGAAATGCAACTTTTTCAATAATTTTTTCAGCTGTTTTTTTAAATGATTTTGTCTGATTATAAATGTCCCAAACTTTCCATTTATTAACAATCCTATCATACGTAATTCTCGATTTGCTTTTAGAAACAAAATATTGATAATAATCAATCTGTTCTATAATTTTTGCAATAAGAGCATCTTTATCGGCTTTCAAGTTAATTTTAATTATTAAATTCTCTTCGCCATCAAAGACTGGAACAGGCAAAAAGCGTGGTCTTTCTTCTTTCTCTATTTCTTCTTCGGTCAAGTCCCTAAATGCTGTGGGGTAAAGAACTTCAACTATCTCTCTTTCCTCAATGAAAAAACCGCTTTCCCAATGCTTGGGGATATCTACATATGGATGAAACAAATAAGTAATGCCGTATTTTTGACATAAATCTTCAGCTTTTTTTGCTGCTTCGGGATGGTCAAAGTAATCCGCCTCGTCTATGCCCTTTTCTCGGCACCAGAGCATGAAGTCCCAATAGTCCGCCCGATAGGAAGGTTTTCTCCGAAGGGCCTGGAACTTATCGTAGGAGCTTATTTTTCTGTCGGGTAATCGGGTTCTCATGAGGCCTCCTCCAGGTGGCTTTTGAAGAAGATAATCGGCCCCCTTGATCGTCGGGATTAACCCACGCCTTCACCGGAAGGCATATCAGAATTGTTTACCAAAAGTTTACCATTTATCTTCTCTAATGCCTTTTTCTTCTCTATTTCTTATAATGTTTATGCACCGGCAATTCCATTAATATCAGTAACTTATGATTTTATGGGCAAAAAATGAAAAACCCCTGACCTCATTCGCATGCAGGAGGTCAGGGGTTCAAATCCCCTCATCTCCACCACAAATTAGGAAGGATTACAACGGGTTGGCAATCACAGATTGTCAGCCTTTTTGTTTTTCAGGGGATTTTGCCACACCTTTTTGTCAACCTCCAGGCTGGGAAGCGCCGCCACAGCCTCTTCTGAGTGGACCCGGGAAGGGTGGCTAGAACGCAGGGTTACTTTTATATCGGCATAGACTGCTCCCTTGCCGAGGAATCGAAGTCCCTGGTGGGAGAACAAAGGTAACAATATTCCCCTGCATATTTACCAAGCAAAAGAAAGGGGTCAGCCGAAACGGCTAACCCCTGATTTTCTGGCTCCCCGGGACGGACTCGAACCGCCGACCAAGTGGTTAACAGCCACCCGCTCTACCTGCTGAGCTACCGGGGAAAATGAGGGATTTTTAGGAGATAAGCCGGCCGCCCCCGGGGCCAGCCCCTTTATTACCATGATATCCTCTCCGAATGGTTTGTCAATGTCATTTTGGCGACAAACTGGAAGCTTGCTGTCTCTTTTCAGGACTCCAGGGTGATCCCTTTTTGCAATAAAGAGGTTCGGACAAGAGCCAGGGGTCATGAACTCAGCCCCTGACGGTCCCCCAAGATAAGACCCTTGGTGCAGCCTCAGCGCCCGCCTTTGCCTTGAATGGCCGCTTTACCTGCCTCAGCTCCCTGGCTTCCGGCTAAAGGCAGGGAAAGGAGGCTTCCCGCAAAGGCAGCAGGGAAAAAACAGGGGCCATTCGGTCCATCCACTCCTATCCTGAGATGCCATAATCATAATGGAGAAATTATGCCGGGGCTTTGGGAATGGCGGCTGAAAACAGCCGCCAGAAATAGGGCTTAATACCGTCTCCTTATTTTGAACCCCGGTCTTGGGAGCCGCTAGGCTGGTTTGGCAGGGTTTGTCAAAGAATTTTAATCTTAAAGTTAATTAAGAAGATTTTTTTATTGACAAAAAATTTTTTTAAAGTCCATTATAGGAAAAATCCTTAGGTATATATACTGGCTCCTGGCAGGGGAAAGACTTTTTGTGCCAGAGATATCCCTAGGGGTTTCCCCGTTTTTTGTGGTAGTCAACCAACCCCTGGCAGTTCCTGACCAGATTCCAGGGAGGGAATGGTCATGTCCTGTCAACCCCGGATCTGCTCAACTCCCGCGCCGCAATGGTGCCATAGCTGGACCTGAGTTATGCGCCCCAACCTTTTCCGGTTTTTTCTGGCGGATTGGCGGGCCCAGCTGCCCTACCGGCGCTATCTGGAATGGGAGGATCGCCCCCGACGGCTGGCAGCCCAAAGCCTCTCCTTTCTCACACTCCTTCTGGGGGCCCTCTACTTGGGGTGGCTGGGGCGACTCATGGTCCGCCGCCCAGGAGATCAAAGCCTTCTCTTTTTTGTAGCCGAAGCCCTGGCCTATTTGATGCTGGTGTTTTTGACCAAAGCCTTGCTCCGGCGGCGGGTGCACCGTCCCGAAGGTCTGCCTTTGAACCGAATACCCACAGTGGATGTTTATGTGACTTACAGCGGGGAGCCCCTGGAGGTCATCCGCACCACCCTCAATGCGGTAAGCCGCTTGACCTATCCCGCCTTCCAGGTTTTTCTCCTGGACGATTTCGGTTCCTTGAAGGTGGAAGAAATCGCCCGGTCCCTAGGGATTTCCTATCATTCCCGGCCCCGGGCCGGGCTTTCCAGCCAGGATGCCAAGAGCGGCAACCTCAATTTCGGCTTAGCCTTGGGCCAAGGGGAGCTCATTTTGGTGTTGGATGCCGACCAGGTCCCGGACCCGGACATTTTGTCGCGCCTGGTGGGCTTTTTCCAGCTGCCCCGGGTGGCCTATGTCCAGTCCAGGCAGTCTTTTTATCTGCCGGAAGGCGACCCTTTCTTTAATCGGGATGAAATTTTCTACGATATTGTGCAACCGGCAAACGATGAGGTCAATGCCGTGATCTCCTGCGGTTCCGGCATCCTTTATCGTCGGGAGGCCTTAAAGGAGCTGGGAGGCTTTGCCACCTGGAACATCACCGAAGACCTTACCACCTCCTATGAGCTATTGAGCCGAGGCTGGAAAGGGATTTATTTTCCTTACAGTCTATCCCGGGGGCTGGCTCCCCTGACCCTGGCCGGGGTTTACCGCCAGCGGTTTCAGTGGGGCCTGGACGCCATGCGCCTCTTTTTCTGGGACAACCCTTTAAAGAAACCAGGTCTTACTTTCAACCAGCGTCTGCACTTCCTTCTCATCATGGTGAATTATCTGCTAAGTGGTTTGGTTTTCCCGGTGTTCTATTTCCTGCCCCTTCTTGGGTATTGGGAAGGCTATTCCTGTTTCCAGGGACAGGAACTGCATTATCTGGGCCTCCGGGGCTTGTACCTTTTGGGCACCATCTTTATGTTCCGTTATGTCTTTTTCCAGAAGGACTCCCTCAAGCAGTTCAAGATGTTGAGTGGGCTCTCACCGGTTTACACCGCCGCGATATTCGCCGCCTTGTTCTATGTTCCCGGGCGCAAGCCCTCTTATCGCGCCAACAACCACAATCCCCTGGGGGAGGCCATGGGGTATCTTTTGCTTTTGCCCCAGTTGGGCATCATTTCCTTGCACCTGATCATGCCCTTTCTGGCGTTAACCCTGGGCTGGGCTCCGCCCCATCTCATTGCCCTAAACGGCCTGTTTTCGGCGTTCATCATCTGGGTCTTGGCCGACGTGGTCCTGGCCGGACTCAAAAAACCCCAATGGCATCCCGCCCGGGATCCGAGGCAGGTGTATGGTTTTTAGGCGTCGCTGGTGGCTTCTCCTTATTCCCTTGGGGTTCGGGGCTCTGGTCTTTACCTATGTCTGGATCAAGGATCCCTATTTTTATTTGACCACCGAGGGTCTTTTCCGCCGGGCCCAGGAGGCGGAGGCCCGTGGGGACCTGCCCCTGGCCCTGGAGCTGGCCGAGAAGGCCTGGCAGCGCCACCCCCGGAATTCCGATTGCGGTACCTTACTGGGCTGGCTGTATTTAAAGCGCCGCCAGCCGGAGCCCGCCCTTAAGCTGCTCCGGCAGGTGTGGAACCAAGACCCTAAGGCCACCGCCGCCCTGAAGGGTCTGGCCCTGGCTCTGGACCAAATGGGTCAGGGGGCCGAAGCCCGGGAAGTTTTGGCTAGATATCTTGAGCAAAATCCTCAAGATGCCGATGTGCTCCTCTTTGCCGCGCAGCTGGCCGGCCAGCGGGAGGAGGATCAGGACCTGGCCCTGAAATATTATGAGCAGCACCACCGTCTCAAGCCCACCCCGGAGGTGCGCCGTGTGTTAGTGGATCTTCTGTGCGCCAAACAGCGCTTCAAGGAAGCCATTCCCCTCCAGGAGGAGGAGGCCGCCCAGAATCCCGAACCAGCCGCCCTGCACCGCCTGGCCTTACTCCATTACTGGAGCCGGGACTATGAGGCTGCCAGCCAGGTCTATGAGCGTCTCTTGGAGAAGGCCGCCGAAAATGCCCTCTACCGCCAGGAAGCGGCTAAAGCCGCGGACGCGGCCAAGCGGGTGGACGCCGCCCTGAAGCATTATTTGTGGCTTTACGCCAAGTCCCAGGGCACCAGGGAGAACGCCCTGGCTCTGGCCCGGCTGTGGTCCCAAAAGGGCAACCACCAGGAAGCCGCGGCAGTGCTGGCCGGGGTGCTGGAAGACAAGCCCGAACCGGATACCATGCGCTGGTACGCCCTGGAGCTCCTTTTGACCGGCGACTTCAAAAAGGCCCGCCAGATTTACCAAAAGGCCTGGGAAAGGGGGGATACCCACCAGGAGACCATCATTAACCTGGCTCGGCTGTATGCCCGGGAAAAGCAGTTTTCCCGGGCCGTGGCCATGTGGCAGGAGGCGGAACGCCGACAGCTGGTTCACGGGGATCTGCGTTGGGAAGCCGCCCTTACTTATTCCTATGCCCAAAAATACCGCGAGGCCCTGAATATCCTGAAACCGGTGGAGCGGGATAATCCCCGCCACCCCCAGTTACTGGTCTTTCTCGGGCAGATGCATTTTTACCAGAAGCACTGGGGGCTGGCCGCCCACTATTTTCAACAATATCTGGAAAAACATCCCGAAGACCAGACGGTGAGGCAACTTTTGGCCGAGGCCCTGTCTTTTCAGCCCGAAACCCGGGATCAGGCCCTCAAGGAATATGGGGAGTTACTCAAGCACCGGGATGAAGTGAGTCTGCGCCTCCGTCGGGCGGCGCTCCTTCTGGAGGCCAAGCGGTGGGCGGAGGCCGAGGGGGAGCTGAAAGAGTGTCCCATACCCCAGGATGATCGACTGCTTAAGGAGCAGGCCCGCCTGCTCCTGTGGGCTGGGGACCTGGAGGCCTCTTTAGACCGCTATCAAAGATATCTTGAGCGACAACCCCGGGACCGGGAGATCCTTTTGGAGAAGGCTCGGGTGCTGATTTATCTGGGCCGCGCCCTCGAGGCCCTCAAGGTCCTCCGCAGCCCGGAACTTGGCCACGGTGTCGGCCATCCCCAGTCCCCGGAGGGGCGGGCTTTGCTGGTAGCCTGGATCCAGGCGGCCCTGGCCCAAAAGGACTGGCCCGAGGCCAGCCGTTGGGCCTTACGCCTTCTTAGGCCCGCCATTCCTGCAATGCCCCGACCGCCGCAAAGCCTAAAGGAAGCCCATCAATGGTTCAAGGAAGCGGGGAAGCCAGAGGAGCTGTCCTTGGAGGAACGCACCTGGGTGGCCCGGGCCCTGTGCCATGCCCCGGAGCCGGAGGGGATTCTGCTGGCTGCCGAATTAGCCTTGGCCAACCTGAGAAAGAACCGGTATCACCATGCCAGTCTTCTCATCCTGACCCACCTTCTGCCCCGTTTTTCCCGGTTTGAGGAACTCTCAGCCCTGGTTTACCGCATCCCCGGCATCAGGGCAGACGGGCCGGAATATGTCGCGGCTTTGGCCTTTTTTGACAGCCAGGCCGGGCGCCACGGCGGCAAACTGAACTATTTGCTGCACGTCCTTCAGGAATACCGGCGTCACCGGGTACCCGACAGTCCCGGGGAACTCCTGGCGCTGGCGGATCTGGCCAACGAGCTGGGCAACCCGGCGGCCACCCTTGACTATTTGCGCCGGGCCCAGGAGGTGAAACCCCAAGACCGGCGACTGGCACAACTGGTGACCCAGTGCCAGTTGGCCCAGAAAGATTACGGCAGGGTGCTGGTCGCCTTGAAAGAACAGGCTGCCACTCCCGAGACGGCCCTGGAGATGGCCCGGCTCTACCTGATGCGGGGCCAATACGAAGGGGTGAAAGCGGCCGCAGCCCAAGTCCCTGCCGGTCATTCCTTCTACTCCCAGGTGCAGCTCTTGAAAGTTCAGGCCTGCCGTCTGCAACAGAATTACAACGAAGCCCTTGAGACCCTGGAACCCCTGGCCGCCAGTCTCCCCCGGGAGGACTATCTCATGGAAAAGGCCAGGATTCTGGAGGCCATGGGAGATCGGCGGGCGGTGGCCCTTTATACTGAGCTCATGAAACAGACCACTGACCCCCAGAGGTCCAGGGTGGCGGCGGCCCGCCGGGCCCGGGCCCTCGGAGATCCCGCCGGGGCCTATAAGGCCTTTGCCCTGGCCGTCAAGGAAGCCCCCCAGGACCTGGAGCTCTTGCACGAAATGGAGGCGGTGCGCCAGAGCCAACGGCCCTTTCTGGCCTCCCGGGCCTTCCCTTATCCCCATGGAGAACGGCGACCGGAAGAGACCCTACGCCCCTGGCAGTTCTCCCGGCCTGACCGGGAGGTGTTCGGCGGTCTGCCCAAGCCCCGGGCCTTACCCGTGGCTCAACCGGAAACCCTTTGGTTTCAGGACAAAAATCAACTTTACGGCTGGATCCTGAGAGCCACCGCGGGCTTCTGGATCGCCAAGGTGGTGCCGGTGCAGGTAGCGGTGGAATACCGTTATTATCACCAAAACCGCGAGTCCCAGGAGGGAAAGCTTTATGACCTGGGGCTGGACCGCCTGGACGCTCAGGCGGTGCACAACCAGAGCCGCCTTACCCGGGCCGACCTGACCCTGGGGGTGGGCCCCCTCAACCTGGGGGACCGCCTCCGGCTGAGCGGTGATCTTATTTTAAGAGGCTATTGGAGTCGGGTGGTCCGGAAAATCGTGCAAACAGGTGCCAAATGGTATGATTTCCCACCGCCACGCCATCTGGTTGACGAAGTGGCCACCGCCACCACCATTGACAGGGAATATCGTTCCCGTCTTCTGGGGCAGGTGCAGTTGGATTTTCCCCTTGGGCCCCAGACCGACGCCGCATTCCGGTATGCCCGCCGGGACCTCTTCGACCTGGACCCCTATCTGTTCCCGCGCCTTTACCAGTCTGTCCAGAATTTGGGGGATGTGCGCCTGGTCACTTACCACCAAATGGAATTCAGCTACAATCACCAGTTTACCCCCAGGCTGGTTTGGCGGGGACAGGTGAGCGGCGCCTTCTTTTCAGACAACAACCGGCGTTTGAGCCTGTACCAGGGTCTGACCTGGGAGGCCTTAAAGGACTCCCGCCTGGGATTGGCCCTGACCCCCCATTATTATCTGGCCGCCTATCAAGACAGGAAATCAGCCTATTTCAGCCCCAATTCCTATAATGCCCTGGGGCTCACCGTAGATTTTCATCGTCAGGTCTTCCGGCTGCCAACCCTGGTCCTGCAGGGGACCTTGGAGGCCGTGGGCCAGGACGGCCGCTGGGGACCGGCACTTAACGGTCTGGCGGCCCTTGAATTCGAACCGGTCCGCAATTTCCTAGTGAATCCTCATGTCTTCTATTTTCGGGAATGGGTGAATCATTATCATATCTTCACCGCAGGACTGTCCCTGCGTTACACCTTCTAAGGCGGGGGCTGGCGGCGGTGCTGGTGCCGGCGCTGTTTTGGGCACAGGGATGTGCCGAGGTGACGCACCCCACTCCCACTGTAGCGGAGGTGGAGGAAGCCCAGCTCGCCGCCACCCGACGCCACCCCTTTAAGACCTGGAGCCTGGAGCGGGCCTCCCGGGTCTTTTTACGCCTGCTCGGGGTCATCCCCCAAACCCACGGCCGCACCTACCCCTTCCTGGGCTTCGATTGGTGGGTGACAGAAGGGGGCAAAATCGTCATTGACAATGTCTGGCAGCCCTCTCCGGCTCATGATGCGGGCTTGAGACAAGGGGATATCATCGTCAGCCTCCACAACTGGCCGGTTTATCCCTGGGTGGCGGAGTTTGACCGCAAAATCCGGGCCGTGCGCGAAATCTCCCGGGACCTCACCTGGCGCTCCCTCCCCCGCCCTTATGGCCGCCGGGGTCAGGCAGGGGGCCTGAACCTCCTCACCCTGCCGGGAGAACTCCTGGTGGCCCTTATGCTGGACGCCCGGCATTTGGCCATGGAGGCCCGGGGCCGGTATCTCTGTGGACCGGTGGATCTGGTGGTGGCCCGGGGAGAGGAAACCTTCCCCCTCACCCTTTACCCCCAGCATCTGCCAGCCGAATACGCCATTCTGGTGGATACCCAGGATCGAAAGGTCAACGCCTATGCCGCGCCCGGCCGGGTCATCCTTTCCCAACGACTGGTTTCCCTTTGTCTGAACGATGATGAGCTGGCCGTGGTACTGGGCCATGAGCTGGCCCATCAGGTTCTGGGCCATCTGGTTAGAGGGGCGGGGCACCGCCGGCTGGGCGGCGCCGCCGGTCAGGCCTGGAGGCTGGTGGGACTTTTCGCCACTCGCACCATCAACACCCTGACGGACCTGCGCCGGGACTACTGGCTCCGGGAAGCCCCCCCCTCTGTGGTGCAGGATGCGGTGGTAAGCGTCTTTTCCCGGCAGGATGAGCGGGAGGCCGACATTTATGGCCTGTGGTACGCCCATCAGGCGGGATTCGACATTGAGCGGGGCTTGGCCCTGTGGGAGCGCCTCGGCACCTTGCTTCATGACCCCTTCGACACCACGGAATTTCTGGACTCCCACCCGGCGCCGATGGAGCGCCTGGCCCGCCTCAAACGCACCGCCAGATATTTCAAGGCCGGCCAGGCCGCGTCCATCTTCTTGCAGGCCCAGGACCTGGACCGCCAGCCGCCGCCGGAATAGGAGATTGGGCTAAAAGTCTTGGTTAGGACGGGAGAAATGCCTCTCCGGAAGCGGCTAGCTCTAAGAGGGAGTCATTGGAATCGCCCCCTTGGGGTGAAAAACAGGGGCCCCGGGTCTCGGTCTCCCTGAATTAACCTTTATAACCCCAAGAGAAATTCTGGTTCCGCATAAACCGGATGCCACCTTGCTCTGACCAATAAAATGGGGAAGTATAGCAGATCCTGCTCAGGACCCCTGTCACGCCGCCTGTCCTCCTGCCTTTCCTGGATGTGGCCTTACGAGGGGACCTCAGTCTTCATCAGTTTGAGCCGCCGGCGCCGGGTCTTCATTCTCCGGGGTGGGGGACTTTTTCTTCGGGGGATAAGGCCCTTGCGCCCTTCTTGACCGGAATGGAGCCTGCCTGCCCTTTGGGAGCGGCAGGAGCTCCCGAAGATTCCCTCCTTGGGCCCCTAAGCTTTTATCGTGGCAAAGGAAAAATGTTACTCTTCCCCTCCCGCCGAATCGGGGGGCGTTTTCCCCTGACAAAAATCCAGGAAAAGGGAAAGATAATGGGGGTCATAACTTTTTTGGCTGCTCCAGGCGGAGGTCATGATATGGAAGGCCTGACGGCGGCCTAAGGGCGGTCGCCAGGGGCGGAGTGAGGTAATGGCTTCATAGCTGTCCAGGATCTTCAACACCCGGGCCCAGGGATGAATGGCCTCCCCCACAAGGCCTTGGGGATAGCCGGAGCCATCCAGACTTTCATGATGTTGCCGGACCATCTGTAAAATAGAGTCTGTAAGCCCCCCCAGGGATTTAAGGAGGTCGGCCCCCAGGTCCGGATGGCGCTTGATTTCTTCCCATTCCTGATCGCTCAGGGGCCCCGTCAGATGGAAGACCTCGGCGCCCTGAACCATCATGCCCAGGTCATGGAGGATAGCCCCCAGGGCGAAGACCTCCCGGTTTTCCCTGGTTTCCTCCAGGTAAGGGGAAAAGGCCAGCGCCAGGAGGCCCACATTCAGACAATGGCTGAAAACCCCGGAATCATGACGCCGCAGGACTTCCAGGGTGGATGGGTCACACCTGAGACCCTCCCAACACAGAAGCCAGTGGTGGATCAGGTCTCGGGCCAACTTGAGCTGGTCCGGAGTCCTGGGGTCCTCTTGCAGGTAAAAATGTTGAATCCAGACTAACAGAGCGTCGGTGAGACGGCCCAGGGTGCTGGCCTCCAGGGGGAACCCCTCCCCTTCCAACCGGGACCAAAAATATTGCAGCACCGACCCGGTCTCGCTGACCGGGAAGTAGGCCCAACCCAAATTCTTCTCATCACCAAGGAAGGGCTCTCCTTTGGGCCAAGCCCGGATAACCTTCCCGGGATGCTCGGCTGTCGGCACAAACACATCGAAAGTCAAAATGTCGCCCACCAGGAGGTGACCAAGGCGAAAGGGCACCAGTCTGAGGGAGTCCTCCCCAAAGATATCCTGGTCCAAATCACCCCGGGCTTCGGGAAACGGCTCAGCCATGGGAGTCGGGGACCTCCTTAACAGACTGACCAAACGGTCTGCCTCTTATTTTCGGTTCCGGGTTTCATTCTGACTTCGGGTTCTACCGGGATAAACTCCTCCGAAGGAGTATTGGGCACCTGGAGGTGGCGGAGCCCGCTACTGCCTGAGGTATGGCTCTGGCCCCGGCACCCATCTTTCGGTAATAAGTTCCTGAGCAAAGGGCTCAGGCCGTGGCCCGATGCCAAGCACTAACCCAGGGGGCCGCCTTCGCCTCCTCGGTAGCAAAGAGTTCGGAGGCCTCCTGGCCCAAAACCGGACCCCGGGATATCTCCCAGACCTTCTGGGCGATGGCTCTGAGTTCCTGGGCCGGCTGGCTCTCATCCTTGTCCAGGGGGAAGGGGATCATCAGATTAACCGCGGCCTCCACCGCCAGGTCATAAGAGATATGTCCCATTATTTGCGGGCAAATATTTAAAAAGGTGGTGGCCACCTCCCGGATAATGAGGCCGGCCATCATGTCCTTGTCTGTTTTCACCATATTGACCACCAAATAGACCTGGTAATCTTCCAGGACCTTTTGGAGGCGGGAGTACAGGGCCTGATCCCGTTCCTTCAAGTGGGCCGAAAGGGCGCGCACCGAGGTGATGTCCATATCGGGATCTTTGCTGTCCGTTTGCCACAATAGCTCCAGGAGTTCCGTCTCCTTGGAAAATTCCCGGGAGATCTGCCGATATAGGGCGCTTTTGATAAAGCCGTAGACATTTTGCAGGGAGGTGGCCTGGCTGGTGAGGAGGCAGATCTTCCCGGAGGAATAGTTGAAGAAGTCCAGGGTGTTGTAGGAAGTACCGGCCCCCAGGTCCAGGAGGACAAAGTCAGCCGGAAGTTCCTCGATTTGGCTCAGGATCCTGAGCTTCTGGGAATAAGTGGGGTTGGCCGCCCCCAGGATATCATCTGCCCCGCAGATGAGCCCGATGCCTTTCACCCCGGTCTCAATGACTATATCCTCCAGGCGGGAGACCCGCTTCAGGATAAAGTCCTCCAGATTATGGGGGGGATAGCGCACCCCCATCAAGGTATGGAGGTTGGCCCCGCCCAGGTCGGCGTCCACCACGATGATTTTGTGGCCCAAACGGGCCAGGGAGATGCCCAGCCCCAAGGTAAAGATGCTTTTGCCGATCCCACCTTTGCCGCCCCCGATGCTCCACAGTTTTTTGGCAATTTCGGTGTGCATCTTCATCTCCTGCAGGTGTTGCTGAACTCCTGGGGGTATTTCATGAGGAAGGCCCCCGCCCGCTGAACATGCTCCACAGGCTTTTCCCGGCGATGGTCAGACTGCCGTAAATGGCTAGAATGACTCCGAACAGGCGGTAAGTCTCGGGGGCCCCATAATAAATGCCAGCTCCGGCCACCACAGCCCCGGCCCCCACCCAGTAGATGGCAGTGTCCAGGGGGGGACCCTGAGCCTCAGGGGCGGCGGAGGAGCCGGCACTCCGGTCCTTAACCGCGGTCGGCCAAAAGCTACGGGGGGCCTCCTTGTCCCGCCCCGCACCGGGATAGGCATAGCCTGCCTCCTCCTGGATGGCGTCCCAGTGGTCCCAGAGGTTCTTCAGATCCTGAGGGCAAGCCAGGAGCTGTTCTTCCAGGGCCCGTCTTACCTTGAGATTGGATTCCGACAACTCCAGCCCCAGGACCAGCTCGGGCTCATCAGGGCTCCGGGGACGGGCCCACAAAACAGTGCTCCGGATCTGGGAAACTTCCCCCCCCGGAAGATAAATGACGGCCTCCCGGCCCACCGCGGCTTCCAGATCGAGATCATCCGGGGCCAGGTAGGTGGCCAAAATCACACCCTTGGCCGACAGGCTTCTCACCATAACCGGGAACTGACAGGCCCGGCCCTTGGGGGAAAACACCTCCAAGGTGAGAGAAAGCGGCGTTCCCGAACCTTTGGGCTCACTTGACGGTGTTGGCATCACCATTTGCGCCATCCTCGCTTGTCACCTTTAAAGCTCAGTTGCCGGAAATATTCCAGTTCCCGGGCCCACTGGGCCTCGATTTTTTCCCGAAGCTGGCGATTGTCCCGCTGCTGCTGGCGTAAAAATTCCTGCCAGGCTCCCAGTTTGCCCAGCTCATAGATCATGGCTTCATATCGCCGACGCTCCACAATCAAATGGTCCCGTCCCAGACGGAAGAGCTCGGCCCAAGAATCGTACATTTCTCCACTTTCCTCCTGAAGGTGGGCATGGCCATGAGAAGAAGAGGCGCGGCCATCCCTGTCCTGGGAGGCCCCCCTCTCCCAGGTTCCGGGAGGGCTCCCTGTGGTGGAAGGCACGCCGCCGGCAGCACCTTGTCCCCCCGGGCTCCGGGTAGTTGCGCAGTCTTTATCCGAGGCATCCCGGGGAGGATTAGGGGCAGGACCCTCCTTAGCTCCTGGGGTGAACCTTTCCCTCCCCGCTCCGGACAACTCCACCAACCTTTTGAAGTATTCCCCCCGATTGGGGATGTGACTGCTATCCCCCATGGGGGCATGCCACAGAATACCCATCAGGACCTGGAAATCGGTGAGACCGACCCCCCGGGCTGCGGCCAGAAGGTTCTGATAATATTCCTCGGGGTGGGCCGAAGGGGCAAGAAGGGCCTGGAGCACCGTGGGATATTTGGTGATCTGGGGGTAGATTTCAGCCCAGGTGGGCACCGGGGGAACCGAGGCCGCCGCGGCCCCTTCCAGTGCGGGGGCGCTTTCTTTGAGAAACTTGCAAAGGGCCGGACTGGGGCGGGTGGGGGGATTTTCCCACGGCGGTCTCAGCCAGCGCATGGGGGCTTGGCCCTCCGGCTCCAAAGAGGGCGGCGCCAGCACCATGCCTTCTTCCCCAAAAATCATGATCTGAAAAGATTCCAGAAAATAAGAAGGCGGGGGCTGCCACCCCCGTGGCACCGCATAATAATGTTGTTCACGCTCCTGGCCCACCTCGGCCACACAGCCCGACCCCCAATCCCCCCGTTGATTGAAGGGCGGCAGACTCTCCCGACGGTGCACCTCCAGGACAATGAGGCGGGAGGGGTTCCCGGTGCGGACCCCCAGATTCACCTGAATCCCCTGCATGCCCAGGTCCGTGAGTTTCCGGGACCAGAATTCCTCGGGGGCCCGGAAATCAATGTCCAGATGGGTTTCCCCCCGGGCATTCACCCCCACCAGATCCCATCCCAGTTTCAAATATTTATTGGCGTATTTGATCAAAATGTCACTGTAATCCAGGTTTTTTTTGAGGTTCAGGATTTGGCAGACTTCCTCATCCCGGATTCCTGGCTTGCCTTTCTTGGCCAGCTGCTCTTGTTGGAGAAAAGGTCCGTCCAAATCGTTTTGCGGGCCCATGGCGACTGAATTTGCCGGGGAGAGGGAACGCCCAACTAAAGAAAAGTTCTCCCGGCTCACAAATAATGGCGGTTTTCGCCCCTTTTGGCAACGATCCCCGGAAACCCCAAACCCTCCCGACCCACCTGACAATTCTATTGTTCCATCGGCCTTCCGGGGCGAAACTTGAATTTTCCCGCCAGGGCGGCTGGCCTGGCAGGCGGGCAGAGAAACACTCTGCCAGTCCTGGCTCCCGGCCAGGAGGTTGAACCCGGAACCGGTGCGGAGACCGCCGGCCCGGGAAGCCACCGAACACCCCAGGGCTGCGGCTTGACAAATCTCTCAAAGAGGCTAAGATTTTTTTATCCTTCCCTTAGGAGTTCACCATGATCAACTATGTGGCGTACCGCAAGTTCGTCACCCTGGCGAACGGCAGGCGCATGATGTTCCGCTTTCTGAACGAACAGGACCGGGAGGAACTCATCCGGCTCTTCCAAGAAGCCCCAGAGGAGGACACCCGCTTCCTGAAGCAGGATGTGAAAGATTTGAAACTGGTGAATTCCTGGGTAGACAATATCAATTACCGCAAAGTGCTGCCCCTGGTGGCCGTGGACCTGGAAAACAACCGGCTGGTGGCGGATGCCACCCTGCACCGGGGGAAACACGCCGCCAAACACATCGGCGAGGTGCGCATCTTTGTCTCCCGCCCTTACCGCAACCTGGGGCTGGGCTCCATGATGTTGGAAGAGCTCATCAATTTGGCCCAAAAGGAGAATCTTTACTGGCTCAAGGCGGAAATCCTCGCGGACCACAAAAAGGTCATCAAGGCCTTCCGGAACAAAGGCTTCGACATTAGAGCCACCCTTGAAGACTATTTTATCCGCAAGGATGGCGTCACCCACGATGTGATGCTGATGATGCGGCCGGTGCGGAAAAGGGAGGAGGCGGAGTTCTGAGTCCGGCCCGCCGGAGGTCAAGGCAAATCTTTGCTGGAGGCCGCCGGCGGGCGGCTTCTAAGGCGCGGGGGGCTGAGTCGGCCGGGCAAAATATTCCCTGATGGTCTTCAGGTCAGGAAGGACCGGGCTAATCGATTTCCTCAAGCGGGCCAGGCGGGCGGCTGCCTCCTGGGCCCGGTCAGCCAGTTTGGTCTCTTTCCGCAGCCGTTCCCCTGTGTCAAAGGCCGCCTGCCAGTTGTTGCAGATGAGCAGCAAGTCCGCGCCCGCAGCCAGGGCCTGGCAGGCTGCCTCAAAAAGGGGCCAGTCCCGGGCGATGGCCCCCATTTCCAGATCGTCCGTCATGATCACCCCCTGAAACCCCAAACGCCGGCGCAGCCAATCCGTCAGAGCTACTTGCGACAAGGTGGCCGGCCGGATGTCCCAAGCCGGCACCTTAAGGTGGGCGGTCATCACCGCCGGAGCGCCCGCCGCCAAGGCCCGCCGAAAGGGAAACAGATCCGTTTCCCGGCAGGGGTCTGGATTCTGAGCCGTGGGCAAAACCTCGTGGGAATCCCGATCGGTGTCCCCCAGCCCCGGAAAGTGCTTGGCCACCGGGATGACCCCCCCGGCCCGATAGCCTTGCAGCGCCCCAACCCCGAAGGCCGCCACCCGCTCCGGCTCCGGCCCGAAGGACCGCTCCCACTGGGGACATTCCGGGCCCCGGGCCACATCCAGCACCGGGGCCAGGTTCATGTTCAGGCCCACCAAGGCCAGCTCCCGGGCCACGGTTTTGGCCAAGAGCCTCACCTCATCAGGGGTTGCGCTCGCCCCCAACTTTCGGGCTGCGGGGATGATGGTGAAAGGAGCCTTGAGGCGCTGCACCGGGCCCCCTTCCTGGTCCACCGCCAGAAGGAGAGGCAAGTCCCCCAAAAACAGGGCCTCCTTTTGTAATTCCCGGGTAAGGTGCCAGACCTGCTCCGGTCCTTCCAGGTTCCTGGCAAAGAAGATGAAGCCTGCCACCCGGAGCTCCCGCACCAGCTCCCGGGCCACCTTGTCCACCCGGGGGCCCGGGAGGCCCACCATGAGTAGCCGGCCGAAGAAGCCAACCTCATCCCTGGCGTTACCTGGTGCCATAGAGAAACTCCTGACCTCCCTTCATTTATCACTTAAGATGTCATCATAACGGCCAAAATAAGCCTTGCCAAGAAAATCCAAGGCCAGAGGAGGCGTTGGGGCCCCAAGCCCCCTTGCCTGGCACCCTACACTATAAGGTAGTTAACCGAAACAAGTTTATTCCACAAAATAGATGCGGCAGGCCCGGTCCAGGTTCTCCGGAGTCAGGGCCGGCGGGATCCGGTGGAACTGACAGTAATCCAGGATTTGTTCCAAAAGATCCCGGGGATGGCAGGCGTCCATGGGGTGCAGGCCGTTGTCGTAATAGTTGGCCAGGAGATATTCCACGGCCTCGGCCTGATATTCCACCTGGTAGGTTTGACAAACCAGCTTGAAGATCTCCACGAACTGCTCCCGGGTGACGTGGTTCACCTTCACCTTGGAGCGGATGCGCCGCAGGAAGGCGTCATCCACCAGGCTGCGGGGCTCCAGGTTGGTGGCGAACACCAGGAACTGGTCAAACGGAATGGCGAATTTCTGCCCGGTGTGCAGACACAGGAAATCCTGGCGGTTTTCCAGGGGGATGATCCAGCGGTTCAGCAGCTCCTGGGGCGCAATCTGCTGGCGGCCGAAATCGTCCACGATGAACATGCCGTTGTTGGCCTTGAGCTGCACCGGGGCTTCATAAAATTTCAGCATGGGGTTGAAGGCCAAATCCA
>Ga0068707_1000863_pt1 | contig 20749 bp, 22 predicted proteins | sample YNPNPMetaG_FD_66600 | JGI IMG/M metagenome (GOLD analysis project Ga0068707, IMG submission 66600) | Anoxygenic and chlorotrophic microbial mat microbial communities from Yellowstone National Park, USA - YNP NP MetaG | ecosystem: Environmental > Aquatic > Thermal springs > Hot (42-90C) >...
GCACCATGGGAGGGCTGTGGGTGGTGGCCGGCTGGATAGGCCAGCAGACCATCGTTTTCCAAACCACGATGATGGCTTTCTGGAGCGTGTTCGTGACCTGGCTGGGCCTGGCTCTTTTCCTGGGGCGGGGCTGGTGTGGCTGGTTCTGTTACCTGGGCGTAGCCCCTGGCCTGGCTTCTTTCGCGGGCAGTCTGGGCTGGCTGCGCCGCTGGCGAGAGCGTTTCGCCCGCCGCTGGCTCGATCCCATCCGCAAGAACGAGCTCTCCACCCGATTCGGCTACTTGCGCCACGCCGTGCTTTTGAGCGCGGTTCTCCTCACCGGCTGGCTGGCCACCCCCGTCTTCTGCTACATCTGCCCCATCCGCGTCCTCTTCGACCAATGGGAAATCCGCTCCGATGTCTTTACCATCATCACCGTCGGAACCGGTGTGTTTCTCTTTCTGTCCAGCATGATTGTCGGCCCGTTGCTGACAGGTAAACGTATCTGGTGCATCTACCTCTGTCCGTTAGGCTCGGCCACCTCTTTCATCGCCTGGTTGCGGGCCAGATTGGGCTTGCAGCCTGCAGGAGCTCGCATTGATGCAGCAGATTGCAAGGAGTGCCTGTCGTGCGTGCGGGCCTGCGAGTTCAACGTGATCTCGCCCCAGGCCATCGGTCAGAACGTGCCCCAGGGCAGGGACGTGTTCGCAGGCAGCGAGTGCACCGCCTGTGCCGATTGCCTTGCAGCCTGCCCCCAGGAGGCCATTGAGTTGACAGAGTATGGCTCTGGTCGGGTCAGGACTCTGTCCTACGTCAGGCAGGTGGCCTTTGTTCTGCTGCTGGCCTTTTTCGTCTTTTACACTGTCTTTTTGCTGAAAACTTATGTGCCCTTGTTTGGAGCGAGATAGATGATCTGGCAGGGGTTTCTGTTGGGCCTCTCCACAGGTGTCTTCTGCCTGGGCTACTGCACCCCGGTTTTGGTGCCCTACGTGCTGGCTGAGATCCGTCCCCGGCTGGGAATAAGCCTGGCTCTGGTTGGCCAATTCCTGCTGGGGCGGCTGGCGGCTTACGCCCTTTTCGGCCTGGCCGCTGGCTATCTTGGGGTGTGGGTCGGGGGTGGTCTTCCCCGTTGGCTGATCGCCCTCTCGCTGGTGGTGCTTTCGTCGCTGCTTATCCTCTATGCCCTGGCTCAGAACCTGCCCCGCCCTACCCTGTGCCGTTTCGTGAGGGAACACAGCGCCCGAATGCCGTCGGCCTTTGGCTTCCTGACTGGCATCAACCCCTGTCCGCCTTTTTTGCTGGCTACGGCTTCCGCTTTCGATGGCGCCGATCCGCTGGGCGGGGTGCTTCTGTTCGTTGCCTTCTTTGTGGGCACCAGCCTGTATATGTTACCTCTGGCCTTTATCGGCCTTCTCTCGCGGTACGAGCAGATCAGAGAGATAGCCCGTCTGACAGCCATCATCGTGGGGGCGGTCTTCTTGCTCATGGGGATTGGCTATTTGTGGCCCCCTTCAACGTGAGACACAAAAAAGCTTGAAAAGACGTCCATTTTGTGGTATAGTTACCGATGAACTCGACGCGAGAAGGGCCGGCTGAAATAAGGTGGTGAAGGAGGCAAAGTGAGAAGGATTTGCGTGATCGGGGTAGGTTATGTGGGCCTTGTGACCGGCACCTGTTTCGCCGATCTGGGCAATCAGGTAATCTGCCTTGACATTGACGAAGCCAAAATCAAGAAGCTGAAGGCTGGAATAATGCCCATCTACGAACCAGGACTGGAGGAGATGGTACGCCGCAATGCGCAGATGGACCGTCTGCGCTTCACTACCTCCTACGAGGAAGGTGTCAAAGAGGCGGAGTTTGTCTTCATCGCCGTAGGTACTCCTTCAGGGGTGGACGGCGAGGCTGATCTCAAGTACGTGCGCATGGCCGCCGAAAGCATTGCCGCCGTCATGGATCATCCCTTGATCATCGTCAACAAAAGCACCGTGCCGGTGGGCACCGGCGACTGGGTGGCCGAAATCATCAGGAGGTACAAAGTCAACGACGTAGATTTTGCGGTGGTCAGCAACCCGGAGTTCCTGCGCGAGGGCTCGGCTGTCCATGATTTCATGTTTCCCGATCGGATTGTGTTGGGCTCTCTCAACCGGGAAGCAGCGGAGAAAGTGGCTCAGTTGTACCTCTCTCTGCGGGCGCCCATCATGATCACCGATCTGCGCACGGCGGAGATGATCAAGTATGCCTCCAACGCCTACCTGGCCAACCGCATCTCCTTCATCAACGAAATCGCCTCTATCTGCGAAGCTCTGGGAGCCGATGTCAAAGAGGTAGCCATTGGCATGGGCTACGATAAGCGCATCGGCCCCGCCTATCTGGACGCCGGTGTCGGCTATGGCGGGAGTTGTTTTCCTAAAGATGTAAAAGCCCTGGAGCACATGGCCTCCATTCACGGTTGTCACCCTCAATTGCTGCGGGCGGTGATGGAGATCAACCGTGACCAGCGTCGCCTGGTGGTACAGAAACTGCGGGACCTGCTGGGGGGTCTGAACGAGAAAGTCATCGGCATTCTGGGTCTGGCCTTTAAACCCAACACCGACGACATGCGGGAAGCCCCTGCCGTGGAGATCATCCATCTCCTGCAAAATGAAGGAGCGCGCATCAAAGCCTATGACCCTGTAGCCATGGAGGTAGCCAGAAGCATCCTCAACAATGTCACCTACTGTGCCAATCCCTATGAGGTGGCTGAAGGCAGCGACGCTTTAGTTGTCATAACAGAATGGAACGAATTCAAGCACCTGGACATGGCCCGTATCAAACAGGTGATGCGCCAACCGATTCTCATTGACGGCCGTAATATTTACGACGTACACGAGATGAAAAACCTGGGCTTCACCTATCGGGGGATGGGGCGAGGGTATTGAGAGAACGGGTTTCCGTCGGCGTAGACATTATCGAGATCAAGCGCATACAGCAAGTCCTCCAACGACACGGGGAGCGTTTTCTACAGCGCGTTTACACGGAAGCGGAGATGGCCTATTGTCGAGGACGGGTTCCCGAACTGGCAGCTCGTTTCGCCGCCAAAGAGGCTGTATCCAAGGCTCTGGGCACGGGCATCGTCGGGCGGGGGGGCATCTCCTGGCGGGAGGTAGAGGTGCTGCCCGACGCACGGGGTAAGCCGTTGGTTCATCTGCACGGGCAGGCCCGAGACCGGGCCGAGAGCCTTGGCCTGAAAGCGTTTGCCATCAGCCTCTCCCATTCCCAGGAATACGCTGTAGCCTTTGTGGTGGCCATGTAAGGTGAAAGGAGACAACTATGGTTAAGAAAATTCTTTTTTGGACAACCATCGTGGCGTTTTTGATGTTCTTGATGGGATGTGGCCCTTCTGCAACCGAGGTGGCTGCTCCGCCGACGAAAGCAGCACCACCCCCGACGCCCACCGGGGTGGTTCCGCCCACAGCTACCCCACAGCCCGGGCCTGTTCAGCCTCCAGCTCCTGCCGTCAGGCGGGTTGTGCTCATCATTGCCCATAAAGGTTTCCGGGACGAGGAATACCACGAACCGCGCGCCGTGTTGGAGGGCCAGGGGTTCCAGGTCACTGTGGCCTCCTCGTCTCTGGAAATGGCCACCGGGATGCTGGGCGCGCGGGTGCAGCCTGACATCCTGGTGAATGACATCGTGGTGAGCGACTATGCGGCCGTTGTCTTTGTGGGTGGTGTTGGAGCAGCGGAGTACTGGGACAACCCCATAGCACACCGCATCGCTCAGGAAGCCGTGGCCCAGAGCAAGGTACTGGCGGCCATCTGCATCGCCCCGGTGACGCTGGCCAGGGCTGGCGTGTTGCAGGGCAGGCGAGCCACCGTATTCGAGTCGGAGACTGATAAAGTGCAGGCCGGCGGGGCGACCTGTACTGGCGAAAGCGTGGTGCGCGATGGGCTGATCATCACCGCCAACGGCCCCGGCGCAGCCCGTCAGTTCGGCGAAACCATCGCCGCGGCGCTGAAAGAGCAGAAGTAGTGTCTCTCCTGGCTCTCTTCCCGCGCCGAAGCTGCCCACCTCACCCACCACCCGACAGCAATGCCGTCGGCAACCCTGGCCCGGAAGGGGAGACGCACATCAGGTGGTGATGCATGAACTATAGTATTGCCCTCGAAAAACCATCACCATCGCGAAGATTTTTGTCGCAGGTCGGATTGCCAATCCGACCTGCTTCGGTTGCGGCTTGCCGCGCTACGAACCACAATGGTTGGCCCTTTTGGGTTCCAGCCTGGCCGGGTCAGGAGAACTGCGAAAGTATAGTCCAGACGGAGCAGCGATGCTGAAAAGATGGCAACTTTGGCTTGGCGTGGCGATCAGCGCCGTTTTTTTGTATCTTGCCCTGCGGGGGCTGAAGCTGGACGAGGTCTGGCTGGCCGTGAGGACAGCCAGCTACTGGTGGATCATTCCAGGTGTGGTGGTCTACTTCTTTGGGGTGTGGGCCCGCACCTGGCGGTGGCATTACATGCTGAGACCCATTAAACCCGTGTCTCTGGTTCGTCTGTTCCCAGTGGTGGTCATTGGCTACATGGGCAACAACGTCTACCCGGCCCGCGCTGGCGAGCTCATCCGTGCTTACGTGCTGCGCAAAAAGGAAGCTGTCAGCATCAGTGCCTCCCTGGCCACCATTATCGTGGAACGCATCTTCGACGGGGTGATTATGCTCCTCTTCGTCTTTGTCTCCCTGCCCTTCACCCCTATGCCGGGGGAACTGCGACAGGTGGTGGTGCTTTTCAGTTTGCTTTTTTTCGGGGCTCTGGCTGTCTTCTTCGTCATCGCCGCCAACCCGGCTCGCTCGCAGGCCGTTTACAACGGGCTCATCGCCCGGCTGGTGCCGCCTCGCTTCCAGGATTGGACCCGTGGCCTGCTGGACCGTTTCATGGACGGACTGCACTCTCTGCGTAGCGGCAGGGACGTGGCCATGATCTTTGTCACCTCGCTGGTTATCTGGCTGGCCGAGACGGTCAAGTACTGGTTTGTGATGCACAGCTTTGACTTCAATGTGCCTTTCTACGTTCTGATGCTGATGAACGGTGTAGTCAACCTGGCCACTACCATTCCCTCGGCACCGGGCTATATAGGGACTTTCGACGCGCCAGGCATCGAGGTGTTGGAACAGTTCGGGGTGAGCCGTGTCATAGCCACCAGTTATACCCTGGTCCTCCACGCTGCCCTGTGGTTGCCCATCACCCTCCTGGGCTTTTATTACATGGGGCGGGAAAGCGTCTCATGGGGCGAGTTTGGGCTGGCGACAAGGGTAAGCGGATAGAACACGGATAAACGGATGGAGAGAGGAGGGAGCGAGCTATGGGGTTGGTGAGCAATGCGCCTCATCAGGACTTGACCCATCGGATCATCGGGGCGGCGATGGCTGTCCACAACGACCTGGGGCCAGGCCATCGCGAGGAGGTTTATCAAAGGGCATTGGCCGCCAAGTTTCGGGAAATAGGCCTGTCCTTTGAGGAGCAGGTCCCGCTCCCCGTGGAGACGAATGAGGGCGAGGTGATCCTTGTTTACCGGATGGACTATCTGGTCGATCAGGCCGTGCCTGTAGAAAAAGCCTACAGCCATCCCCTGACCAGGGATGACCTGGCCCAGGTGATTGACTATCTGGCAGGCAGCCAGGTCAGGCCCTCCAGTTCCACTCCGGGCGGGTTTCTAGTGGCCCTGTTCATCAATTTCGGGAGACCTCGCCTGGAATTTCGGCGTGTTTTCCCACCCAGACAGGTGAGCGAACATCGGCGACAGAAATGGGGGAAGCGACGCTGGTAGAACAGAGACAGCTCGATCCATTCACCCGTGACTCCCATCCGTTTATCCGGGGCCTCATCCCTGACACTGAACAATCCCAAGGAGGTTAGCCTTGAAAATCGGCATCATCGGCGCAGGCTTTGCCGGCCTGACGGCAGCCTACGAGCTGACCAAACGTGGTCACGAAGTGACGCTGTATGAAAAGGACGCCGTGGTGGGTGGACTGTCCTCCGGGTTCAGAGACGAGCGGTGGGAGTGGTCCCTGGAGCGCTTCTACCATCACTGGTTTGCCTCCGATGCAGAAGTCATCAGCCTGATCACCGAGCTGGGTCTGAAGGACCGGCTCTTCTTCCCGCGACCCACCACTTCCCTCTGGTATAGAGGCAAAGCCTATCCCTTTGACAACTACCTGCGGGCGGCGCTTTTCCCTCACCTCTCGTTAATAGACAAGTTCCGCGCTGCACCGGTGGCGGTTTACCTGCGCCTCACCCGCAACTGGCGGCCGCTGGAAAAGTACACGGCTCACGAGTGGCTTACCCGCTGGCTGGGCCGTCGGGCTTACCAGGTCTTGTGGGAACCTTTGCTCACAGGCAAAATGGGCGACTACTACCAGGAGGTTAACATGGCCTGGTTCTGGGCCCGTCTCTACAAGCGCAGCCCGTCCTTAGGCTACTTCGTGGGCGGCTTTCAGGCCCTGGCTGATGCCTTGCTGGAGAGAGTGGGCGCCCAGGGAGGGACCATCCACCTGAACACTCCGGTGTATGAGGTCAGGCCCGCCGCTGAAGGCAGGCTTCGCCTGCAAACGGCTGAGGGCGAAACCGTTTTCGACCGGGTGGTGGCCACCGTCTCTCCCCGGCTCATGCTTCGGCTGGCCCCTGATCTGCCTGCCCACTACCAGGCTCAACTGCTGGAGCTACGCTCCCTGGGAGCTCTGGCCCTCATCCTGGCCCTGGACCGGCCTCTGACCCAGGGACACTACTGGATCAACCTGCCCAAGGCCGAATTCCCGTTCCTGGCTTTGGTGGAACACACCAATTACATTGACCCGGCTCACTACGGCGGCGACCATCTGGTCTACCTGGGCGATTACCCGCCGCCAGGGCACGAGTACTTTCACTTAAACAAAGAGGAACTGCTGGAGCGATTTCTGCCCCATCTGCCCCGTTTCAACCCGGACTTTAGTCCGACCTGGGTGCGCCAGAGCTGGCTCTTCCGCGAGGAGTACGCCCAGCCAGTGCCCCTGCTGAACCACTCGCAAAAAATCCCCGACCTGCGGACTCCAATCCCCGGCCTGTTCTGGGCCAGCATGAGCCAGGTCTACCCCTGGGACCGGGGCACCAACTACGCTGTAGAGTTGGGGCGGACAGTCAGTGCCATGTTGCACGGATGAACAATGGAAGAGACTCAGGAGGTACCAATGAAAGCCGTTCAATTCGTAGTCAGTGTCCCGCGCTATGTTTTCACTCTGATAGCTGGCCGACTCTACCAGCCTGCCTTCTACGGTCCGCTGTCGTTGGTGCAGTATCGGGAGGTGCCGGAACCTCAGCTACCAGGCCCTGATTGGGTCAAGATCAGGGTTCGTTATGGGGGAATCTGCGCCAGCGACGTGGGTATGATCCGCCTGAAAGACAGCCCCGCCCTTTCACCCTTCGGCTCGGAGCGGTTCACCATCGGCCACGAGAACGTGGGGGTCCTGGTCGAGGTGGGGGAGCAGGTGGAAGGCTTTAGCGTGGGCGAGCGGGTGGTGGCTGACCCGGTGCTGGCCTGCGCCGCGCGCGGGATTGATCCGCCCTGTCGAGCGTGCCGGCAGGGGCAGTTCCCCCGCTGCGAAAATATCACCGGAGGTAATCTCTCACGGGGGATTCAGATCGGAGCCTGCGCCGACACGGGAGGCAGTTGGAGTCCCTATTTCGTGGCTCATCGTTCCCAGTTGTTCCACGTCCCGGACGGAGTCAGCGATGAAAACGCCATCCTGGTGGATGCCTTCTGTTCCGCCCTGCATCCCGTCATCCGCAACCTGCCCGGCGATGAGGACACGGCACTGATCATTGGCGCTGGCACCATCAGCATCTGCGCCCTGACTGCTCTGCGAACCCTGGGCAGCCGCGCCCGAGTTATTGTGTTGGCCAAATATCCTTTCCAGGGGGAACTGGCCCGGCGATACGGTGCCGACGAGGTGGTCTACCTGGATAGAGAGGGAAAATATTACACCACCATGGCCGGGCTGGTGGGCGGGAAATTGTTCCAGCCGGTACTGGGCAAACCGGTGATGATCGGCGGCGCCGACGTGACCTATGACTGCATCGGCTCCGAGGCCAGCGTCCGCGACGCCCTGTGGCTGACCCGGGCCGGTGGCACCATCGTCCAGATAGGTCTGGGGGCAGAAGGGAAAATTGACTGGACGCCCCTGTGGTTCAAGGAGCTTACATTGGTGGGCACCCTTTGTTCCAGCACCGAGGAGTACCAGGGTCAGCGAATCCGCTGCTATCAACTGGCTTTGGATTTCATGGCTCAAGGCAGGGTGGACCTGTCCCCTCTACTGACTCACACCTTCCGGCTGGATGATTACCGTCGCGCGCTGGCTATGAACATGAGCAAGGATCGCCATCGGCTTGTCCATTCGGCTTTCGTATTCGACTGAGGGTGTGTCTGAAAATTAGCGCTCTAATTCCAGAAGATCTCCAATTTGTACTCTGGCCAGAAGATTGGGGTGGCCTTCGATGAAGTACTGAGCCGGGCGTTGGGAGGCATAATAAGGGCGAAAGGGGCGGGCCAGTTTCTTGTCCACCACCCTTTTTTCTGCATCCAGCCAGATGACTGCGATAGGGAAAAAGACGAAGAACATATGGATGGAGGTCAGGCTAACGCTGGCCTTCGCCTCAACGAAGACAAGGGCTTCCTCCTCCCGGATAGCGCGGCGGAACATCAGGCCCAGGCCCCGGGCAAGGAGGGTGTCGCACCACCTGACCTCGGTGGCGATGATCTGGCCAGTGGTGAGGTTCCTGATCATGGTTCCAGCAGCATCCGCAACTGGCGGGCTGTTCCTACGGCCTGGGCCTGCCAATGGTTGTTGGCGAAGATAAAGGTTCTCTCTGCCCGCTGGTCGAGGCTTTTGATTTTGGGCACCCACTCGGCCAATTCTTCGTCGCTGTAGGTATAGTCGTAGCGCTCCCAGGCCTCGTCGTGCTGCCACCACTTTTGGGCATTGCGGCCGTGAAAACGGACGTAAGCCGTTTCGGCTGTCACCTCGGCTACGGGAGGGATGAGTCCCTTGAGCCGGGGTTCATCCACGCAGCAGAAGCCCAGGCGGTTCTCCCGCAGGAAAGCAAAATTCTCCGGGGTAAGCCACCCGGCGTTGCGGAATTCGACCACCACAGGCAGGTCGCCCAGATGTTGGCGCAGAAAGCCCAGGTAATCCCGGTTGGTCCTGTTGGCATGGAAGGAGTAGGGGAACTGGGCCAGGATGCAACCAAACTTGCCGGCCTCGAGGAGGGGGGTCAAAGCCGCCACAAATTGGGCGAAAGCGGCTTCGTTGTCCGTCCGCTCATGGGTCAGTTCTTTGGGGGCTTTCAGGGTGAAGAGAAAGCCGGTGGGGACCCTGGCGGCCATACGTTCCAGGGTCCTCGCCTCAGGCAGGCGATAATAGGTGAAGTCCAGCTCGCAGGTTTTGAATTCACGGGCGTAGAAAGTCAGCCAGTCCTTTTGGGGCAGCTTCGGCGGGTAATAGGGGCCAACCCAGTCCTTGTAGCTGAAGCCGCTGGTGCCGATCAGGATCACCTTCCCTCCTCCGGGCCCTGAGCAATAGACCGTTTCTCTTCCTCCACCAACACCCGGCGCAGGATTTTGCCCACCATGGTTTTGGGCAGCGACTCACGGAATTCGACAAACTTGGGGACCTTGTAGGGGGCCAGGTTTTGACGGCAGAAGTCAATGATCTCCTCCTGGGTTGCTGTCTCCCCTGGCTTGAGGACAATGTAAGCCTTGACCCGTTCGCCCTTCTCCACGCCCACAGGGATACCGGCCACAGCCGCTTCCAGGACCTTGGGGTGCTGGTAGAGCACGTCTTCCACCTCGCGAGGATAGATGTTGAAGCCACCCGTTCCCAGGATCATGTCCTTCTTGCGGTCCACGATCTTGAAATAGCCCTCCTCGTCCATGGTGGCAATGTCGCCGGTATACAGCCACCCCCCACGCAGCGTATTAGCCGTCTCCTCGGGTTGGTTCCAATAGCCTTTCATGACCTGGGGGCCTCTGACCACCAGCTCACCTATCTGGCCGGGCGGCAGGTCCTTTTCCCCGGTCTCTACGTCGACGATCCTGGCTTCTGTGTCGGGGAAAGGCAGGCCGATGGTGCCGATCTTGCTCCGGCCAAATACAGGGTTGGCGTGGGTGACCGGGCTGGCTTCACTGAGCCCGTATCCTTCGACCAGCCTGGCGCCGGTGATGGCCTGGAATTTCTCCTGTACTTCCACGGGCAGCCCTGCCGCGCCGCTGATGCAGGCCTTGATGGAACTGATATCAAATTTGTGAATCTCCGGATAGTTGTTGATGGCATTGTACATGGCCGGCACACCGGTGAACACAGTGGGACGATGTTTATTGATGGCCTTCAGGATGTGGATCAGCAGGCGCGGGTTGGGGATGAGGAGCAAAGCCCCTCCAATGAGGACACCGTGGTTCAGGCATGTGGTCATGCCGTAGCTGTGAAAAAGGGGCAGGACGGTGAGCAGCACTTCTTTGCCCTCCTCGCTTTTGGTGAACCAATGGCGAGTCTGCACAGCATTGGCCAGCAGGTTGGCATGGGTCAGCTCGGCGCCTTTGGAGATGCCGGTGGTGCCGCCGGTGTACATCAGCACGGCTGTATCCCTGGCACTGACTTCGACCGGGGTCGGTTCAGCCGGGGCGTCAGCCAGCAAGTCCTGGAACCAATAGGTGTCAGCATCGCCTGCAATGTCCTGATAGTGACCCTCCTTTTTCTCCACGGCCAGGGTGAAGAGGAACTTGAGCAGGCCCGGAAAGTACTCTTTGATGTTGGTTACAATGACCCGCTTGAGGGGAGTCTCGGCCCGAATCTTCTTGACGGTGGGATACATCAGGGAGAGCGAGACGATGGTCTCGGCCCCAGAGTCATTGAGTTGGTGCTGGAGCTCACGGGCCACGTATTGGGGATTGCAGGGCACAACAATCCCGCCGCACATAAAGGTGGCATAGTAGGCGATGACGAATTGGGGGCAGTTGGGCAGATAGAGAGCCACCCGATCCCCTTTTTTCACCCCCAGTTTTTGCAAGGCAGCGGCGAAGCGCCTGGTGAGATCGTAGATCTTTTGGTAAGTCATTTTGGCGTCGAGGAGCATGTTGCCCAGAGGCTCAACGACGTTGCCAAAGATGGTAGCCGTGCTTTGGGGATACTTGTTGGCTGTGTCCACCAGAAGCTGGTGCAAGGGAATCTCGGGGTAGACGAGGTTCGCCGGAACACCTTCCTCATAATGCTTCAGCCAGGGCTTTTCCATGATTACCCTCCTTTCCATTCGCAAGACCTGATGGGTTTTAAAATCAGTCTACTGCTAGTATAGTGCATTTGGAAGCAATTGTCAATGGCCCAAAAATGCAAAAAATGCCGGGCAGGATCGAGCTTTTCATGTTCCTGGTGTTGATGACAGTGTCTCAGTGTCCCTGTCTTGTCAAACTGAGCAACCCTCCCCCTTAGGGCCCTGTCAAAGTCCAGATTGCCGGGCGACGAAAGGGGAAGTGACGGTCACTTTATGGGTCGGCGTGCTATTGCACTCCAGAGCGACGACTTGGACAGAGCCCTGCTGAAGCGAGTCAAACTTGACGTTTAGGCTTAGATAGTTTATACTTATATTGCCAACGGGGTGTAGCGCAGCAGGCGAGCGCGCAGCGTTTGGGACGCTGAGGTCGGAGGTTCAAATCCTCTCACCCCGACCAAGCACAGGATAATCCTGCGCTACATGCTCATAGGGATTTTCGCCAGAGTTCAAAGGCGATGACGAAAGGGGGTGGTTGCGCACCTGGTCTGTTCTCACGAGTCTGCCAGTGTACTTTCATTGACCAAGGCTTATAATAACTTGCCAGACAAAGGAGGAGAAAAATGAAAAGGGTTTTCGCTTTCCTGACTTTAGTTGTTTTGTTGTCGCTGGTCGCCTGTGGCCCTACACCGGCCCCAACCCCTACGGTTCCCCCACCTCCACCCGCTGCCACGCCCACTCCAGTTCCTCTCCCTACCGCTACCGCAGCCCCCACTCCGACTCCGGCGCCAGCCAAAATCGAGCGGCCAATCAAGGTAGGCATTGTAGATACCTACAGTGGGCCACCTGCTGTTTACGCCAACGATGCCCTCAATGGCTTCAAACTGGCCCTGGAGGAGATCAACAAAGAAGGCGTGTTGGGGGCGAAGATTGAGTTCACCACCCGCGATGAGAAGTTCAAGCCAGACGTTGCCCTCACCATGGCTAAAGAGCTGGTTTTGGATGAGAAGGTAGACCTCCTCGTTGGCACCATCAACAGTGCGGCTGCTCTGGCCATCTCCGAGTACGCCAAAGAGGAAAAGATCCCCTTCATCGTCTGGATTTCCAAGAGTGAGAAGATCACCGGAGAGAAGGGGCACCGCTACGTTTTCTCCAGCGGTGAAAATACGGCCATGGCGGGCAAAGCCGGTGCCTCGGCTCTGGCCCAAAAGCCTTTCACCAGGTACTGGATTGCCGGGGATGATTACGAGTATGGGCACGCCATAGCTGATGCCGTCTGGCGCAACCTCAAGGCACTGAAGCCTGAGGTGGAGCTGATAGGGGAATCGTGGTGGAAGACAGGTGAACCCGACCTGGTGCCCTATTTCACCGCGATTATGGCGGCCAAACCTGATGCGGTTATCGTCTGTGGTGGGGGGGCCACCATGACCAACTCTCTGAAAGCGTGCAAGGCAACCGGGCTCCATGAGAAGGTGCAAGTCTACATGCACACCGCCACAGACCATGCGGTCCTGAAGCCGCTGGGTGCGGAAGCCCCGGAAGGGGTGATGGGCACCATGGACTACCATTTCTACTATCCTGACACCCCAGAAAACAAAGCCTTTGTCGAGGCTTTTAAAAAGGCCTATGGGGAACCGCCTGGCTTTCCTGCCTTTCACGGCTACATTACCGCCCATTTCATCGCGGAAGCCTTTAAGAAGGCAGGAGCCCTGGACAGGGAAAAGTTCATTGATGCTCTGGAGGGGCTCAAGATAGATACTCCTGTCGGCGAGGTAGAGATGCGAGCCTGCGACCATCAGGCCGTGCTACCAATGTTCATGGGTGTCACCAAAAAGGTCCCGGAATACGACTTCCTCATCTCGGCTGATATTGTGACCCTGTCCGGCGATGAAGTAATGCCCACGTGCGAGGAGATCAAGAAAGCGCGCGGAGAGTAAGACAAACCGAAGGCAATGCCTTCGGCTCACTTATCCTGCCACAAACCATCAGGAGCTGGGGGCTATCAGGCCCCCAGCTCCTATAAGTAAAATCTATCGCAACCGCGTAGAGTTTGTCGCCATCAGGTTGCGGAATGCGTGGAGAAAGCTGCACCATGCCTGGACAAAGCTTCAGTTTCGCCGCCTTGGGCAGCCAGTTTCTGGTTGGGCTTAGCCGGGCGATGATCCTGTTCATCGTTTGCGCCGGACTTAGCTTCGTTCTTGGAGTGCTTCGGGTTCCCAACGTGGCTCACGGGGCCTTGTACATGCTGGGAGCCTTCTCGGCTTACACCATCTCCACCCGAATTGGCGGCAGCGCCGGCTTTTGGCTGGCCCTGGTCCTGGCTCCCTGGGTAGTGGCGCTGGTCAGCCTGATAGCGGAGAGGGCGCTGTTTTGCCATCTTTACCAAAGGGAACACCTGATGCTGCTCTTGTTCACCTTCGCCTTGTCGCTCATCCTGAGCGATCTGGTCAAGTTCGTTTGGGGTGCAACTTACAGGTCAGTCCTGGCACCTTCTTTCCTGAAGGGCTTTGTCCCTGTATTTGGCTCCCCGTTCCCCCGCTACAATTTCTTTCTCCTCATCATGGGTCCCCTGGTAGCCGTTGGCCTGTGGCTCTTTACAAATAAAACCAGGATGGGCAAGATTTGCCGGGCAGCCGCCGTGGATAGAGAGATGGTTGGAGCATTGGGCATCAATGTCAGTTGGGTCTTCGCCGCGGCCTTTGTGATCGGTTGCTATCTGGCCGGGCTGGGTGGAGCCCTGGTTGCTCCGACCGTGAGTGTCACCCTGGGGATGGATCACACCCTCATTATTGAAGCCTTCCTCATCGTGACGATCGGGGGATTGGGCAATATATGGGGCGCGCTTGTAGGCTCTCTGCTCTTTGGAATCACTCAATCCCTTGGCGTATTGTTCTGGCCACAATTCGCCATCGTTTTCCCCTACGTTGCGGTGGTGATTGTGCTGCTTCTGCGGCCCAGAGGGCTGCTCAAGTCAGTGTGGTAGCAAGGAGGCAGCATGCCCAAAGGAGTAGCGAACCTGATTCCGCGCCGGGGGCTATGGTCCGCTGGGGGGATCTTTTTCGCCCTGCTCATTGTACCCCAGTTCGCTCCTGAATTCTATGTTTACATATTGACCCTGATCTTTGTCACCGCCTTGTTGGCAATGAGCCTCAACCTGGTCATCGGTCATGGTGGGCTGTTCCAGTTTCACCATGCCGCTTTCTACGGCGTGGGAGCCTATGCCTTTGCCCTGATACTGACCAAAACTTCTTTGCCCGTATGGGTAGGCTTCATCGCTGGCCCTCTTACCGCCGCAGTGATGGGCCTGTTGATCGGCTGGTTTTGTGTCAGACTGAGTCAGTTGTACTTTGGCATGCTTCAGATTTCTCTGGGCTCGCTGATTTGGGCTATCGTCTTCCGGTGGTATAAATTCACCGGCGGCGACGACGGCATCCACGGCATCCCCAGACCATCGTTCCTCTCTTCCTCCAACAAAGTCTACTATTTTGTTTTACTCATCGTCACCTTCTGCCTGATCGTCATGTACCTGATCTTGAAATCCCCCTTTGGGAGAACATTGCAGGCTATCCGCGACAATCCCCAGCGATGCGAGGCAGTCGGGGTCAATGTCAGACGCCATCAACTGATGGCTATCGTCATTGCCACTTCCTTCGCCGGGATGGCCGGTGTCCTTTTTGTAGTCCTGGAACGTTTTGTCGTGCCCGATTTGTTGTTTTGGACGCTCTCTCTTGAGATCCTCATCATGTGCCTCCTGGGAGGATGGTTCACTTTTGCCGGGCCCGTATTAGGGGCAGCCCTCATTGTGGCTTTACGCACCTTTGTCGGTAAATACACCGAGTACTGGACTTTGATTCTGGGGATCATCCTGATCCTGCTCATTTTCTTCCTGCCAGAAGGGGTGATGGGCTATTTCCTGCGAATCAGCGAAAGGAGCAGGTAGAGATGCTGCAAGTGGAAGCCGTTTATAAGTCGTTTGGTGACTTTACGGCGGTGTATGGAGCTCATCTGACAGTTGAGAGAGGGGAACTGGTGGCCGTCATCGGACCCAATGGCGCTGGCAAGACCACCCTGTTCAACCTCATCACTGGCCAGTTGAAGCCAGACAAGGGGAAAATCCTCTTCAAGGGGGAAGAGATCAACGGCTTACCCCCTTATGAGATTTGCAAAAAGGGCATTGGTCGTTCTTTCCAAATCGTCAACATCTTCCCTCGACTCACTGTCTTTGAGAACGTTCAGGTAGCTGTGCTGGCCCAGCAGCGGAAAAGCTCCAACCTGTTCTTTCCTGCTCAGAGCCTGGCCGTGGAGGAAACCAGCCACATCCTGGAGAGCGTGGGCCTTTCTGATAAGGCGGCGAGCATAGCCGGTTCCCTTTCCCACGGCGATCAAAAAATACTGGAAATAGCGATTGCCCTGGGCAATGACCCGGAGCTGCTCATCCTGGATGAGCCTACCGCAGGTATGTCTCCTGAGGAGACAGCAGCGACGATAAAGCTGGTCAGGCAACTGGCAGAAACGCGAGGCCTGACCATCCTGTTTTGTGAGCATGACATGGATGTGGTGTTTGACATTGCCCAAAGCATCATGGTCATGCATCATGGGCAAACCCTGATCCAGGGTAAGCCGGAAGAGGTGAGGAAAGACAAGAGGGTACAAGAAGCCTATCTGGGCAGTGTCGAGTTGGCCGAAGGGAGGTGAGCCGGATGCTTGAGGTAGAGGGGATCCATACCTACTACGGCCTGAGCCATATCCTTTTTGAGGTCTCTCTCAAAGTCGAGCCGGGGGAGATTGTCTGCCTTTTGGGCCGAAACGGAGCGGGCAAGACCACCACCCTGAAGAGCATCATGGGCCTGACGCCGCCGAAGCAGGGTAGCATCCGGTTCAAGGGAGAGGAGATAACCGGCAAACCGCCTTACTTGCTGGCCCGCAAAGGCATTGGTTACGTCCCTGATGACAGGAGAATTTTCGCTGACCTCACTGTGGAGGAGAACCTGGAGATAGCCGCAAGGAAAGTCGAGGGAGCCCAGAGATGGGACAAAGAAAGGGTCTACGAGCTTTTTCCCGCTCTGAAGGAGATCGCATCCCGCAAGGGGGGGTGCCTCAGCGGCGGCGAGCAGAAAATGCTGGCCATTGCCCGGGCCCTGATGGGCAATCCAGAGCTCCTGCTTCTGGACGAGCCCACTGAAGGGCTGGCCCCTATGCTGGTCCTGGCTCTGGAGACCCAGATCAAAAAATTGAAAGAGACTGGCCTGACCGTTTTGCTGGCCGAACAGAACGTCAGATCCGCCCTCAGACTGGGGGATCGGGGCTATATCATTGACAACGGCCAGATCCGTTATCAGGGTAGCATAGAGGAGCTGAAAGAGAACGAAGAGGTCAGGAAAAGGTATTTGCTGGTATAACCTCCCCGGAGGTAAATTTTTGTCACGGGCATCACGCCCTGGATCAAACCCAATTTCTTAACCAATTTTCCCTACCCTTCTCATCCTGTAAAAGAGCCTGTCTCACAACTCCATATCATAGATGCGCCAGGTCTTGTAGTGACGGGCACCCATGTGCTCGGATACTTTCAAGATCAGGTCGTTGTCTTCCAACAACATGGATGTCTCACACCACTGATAGCCACGAGCCATGGCGTATTTCTTGGCTTCGAGGAATAGAATGGCATCAATGCCCGTTCGCCGGAAGGCCGGGCGAATGCCAAAGAACATGAGCCGCAGGCGGGGGATGTGGCGGCGTTGTCGCAACACCCGCACCAGGCGCACCAAATCGGTATCGTGTGGCCAGCGCCAGCGAGGCCGTAAGGGCACGTAAAGATCAGGCAGAGCGCCAAAGACGGCCGCCGGCTCCCCATCCACTGTGGCGAAGCGCAAAAGAGGAGGATCCAGCACAGGGCGCAAACTCTCGGCCAGGGCATCCGCCTCTTCGTTTGTGAGGGGCAGAAAGCCCCAATTCTCCGCCCATGCCTCGTTGTAGATGCGGATCAACAGGTGGAGCTCTTCGTGAAAAGCTTTCAGGTTGGCCTGTCGTGTCTCGATGTTCCGCCGGGCACGAGCCCGCTCCGCCAGCCGCTCCAGACGCGGGTCAACAGGCGTCTGAACCTCCAACTCGTAAGCGTGGTAGTCCTTGGCCTTGTGAAATCCATAGCGTTCCAGGAACGCAGCGTAGTAAGGTGGATTGTGGGTCAGTTCCACAGTGGGAGGATGTTCAAAACCCCAGACCAGGACGCCCTGCCGCTCGTGGGTGGCGTTGGAATATTGGCCGGGACCACGCAGTATGTCCATTCCCCGCTGCTCAACCCAGGCCCGCGCTGCATCCAGCAGGGCCTGAGCTACCTCAAAGTCCTCCACGGTCTCAAAGAAACCAAAAAAACCGATACGGGTATGGTGATAGGCATTGAAACGGTGGTTGATGGCTGCCGAGATGGACCCCACCAGTTCGGAACCGCGCCGGGCCAGGAAATGGGTCACCTCAGCGTCCCGGTGATAGGGATGCTCTGGAGTCAACAGGCCGACTATGCCCAGAACCTTATTACCCAGGAGGTCGGCCTTCAGGGGCGGGGTCCAGCAAGGATCACCCCGGTGAATGTGCCAGGGCACTTCCACAAAATCCCGCAATCGCGGGTCGCCCAAAGGAATCTCTTCAATTGAAAGGCCAGCCATTTTATCTGCCTCCATGTTAGTGTCCTTTGTGGTTCATTTTCCTGCCAGGGGTCACGCCTGGGGCTGGTTTGGAGCCGCGAGGCGCTTTTCTTCTGGTCAACCCACTGCAATTATACCATATCTTTCCTCGAAGGCAATTCTCCCTTCGGGGAGCATCACAGACGGGGGGCATGTCCAACAGCGCATCAGGCATCATGATGAGCGATGGAATGTGAACGCCAGGGTGCGCAGGGAGGAACCACGCCGACCGAAACTTTCCGCCGTTCAGAGAAATCAATATTGACCTTACTCCCCAATTCTGGTATACTTGACCTCGCAACCAGCAGCGGCCCTTGGTGTTTTATAAATAGAACACCAGGGGCCACACTGTCAAGGAAAGGCCCTCAGGTGAGAGAGAATGAAGATGCCCTGGTAGAGAGAGCCAAAGAAGACCCGGCGGCTTTTGGCATCCTGTACGAACGGTATGTGAAACAGATCTATAACTACATCTACTATCGGACCGGCAATCACCACGATGCCGAGGACCTCACGGCCAGGACCTTTTATCGGGCTTTGAGCAACCTGGACGGCTATGTGAATCGGGGGATACCCTTCTCGGCCTGGCTCTATCGCATCGCCCATAATCTGGTCGCCAACTGGCATCGGGAGCAAAACCGCCGCCAGGTGATTCCTCTCAATGATCTGGCTCTGACCAGGCGCCGCAGGACCGATGTCCTGCAATTGATTGAAGCCAACGAGGAAAGAGAGTCCCTGCTTCGAGCCATCCGTCGTCTCCCTGCCGACCGCCAGCAACTCTTGATCCTCAAATTTGTGGAAGAGATGCCCAACGCCGAAATCAGTCGGATCATGGGGCGCAGCGTAGGGGCTGTCAAGTCCCTTTATCACCGCACCCTGATCGCTTTGCGGAAAGAATTGGAGGAAACCTGAACCATGATCAAGATCGTGACTGACAGTACCAGCAATCTGTCTCCAGAACAATTGCAGAGATATGACATCAGAGTGGCCCCTATCTCCATCCAATTTGGGATGGAGACTTACGAGGAGGATATTGACATTGACCGGGACCTCTTCTACAAGAAGATTGACGAGTTGGGCATCATCCCCACCACCTCGCAGCCGTCGCCGGGCAGATTCGCCGAGTACTATCGCGAATTGACAGACCAGGGCCATTCGATCCTCACCATAACTATCACCAGCAAGCACAGTGGCACTTACCAGTCTGCCATACTGGCTAAAGACATGGTACCCGGTGCGGACGTCGAGGTCTTTGACTCGACTACCATCTCTCTGGGGACGGGATACATGGTGTTGGAAGCAGCACAGGCAGCCGAAGCCGGTCAAAGCAGAGAGAGAATACTCCATCGGCTGGCAGAGATCCGGGACAATATGTGCCTCTTCCTCACCCCAGCCACTCTGAAATATTTGCAGATGAGCGGGCGAGTGGGCAGATTGGCGACGGCTTTTGCCTCTTTGCTGAACATCAAGCCCATTATCAAGATAGAAAACGGCCTGCTTGAAGCCTGCGAAAATGTGCGTACCAGAGCGAAAGCCATCAACCGTCTGCTGGAACTCACCGAAGAGAAAATGGGCACGACCCATCCGCTTAACCTGGCCGTCATCCACGCCAGGTGCCTGGAAGAAGGGCAGGCTCTCCTGGAAAAGGCCCGGGCCCGGTTCAACTGCCAGGAAACTCTGATCGGTGAGCTGGCCGCTTCCCTGACGGTGCACGGCGGGCCGGGTATACTTGGCCTTTTCGCGTATAAGGTGTAGTATTTGACGTGACAAACCCTGACTTCGGAGACCATCATGGCAGACAGAGAATGGATCGAAATATTGGCTACCCACGCCGACAAACTGAATGCAGGCACAAACGAAGAAACAGAGTACCTGGCCACGTTTGAGCATCAGGATACACTTCAACCCTTGCTGTCGCTGGCCCGCAAGGTGAAGAACGCTTTGGCTCCGGTGGAACCAGACCCTGCTTTCCGCGAGGACCTGCGTCGGAGCCTGCTGGCGACAGCCTGCCAGCGGTTGGTGTCTCGATTGGGCCGTTCGGCTGAGTGCCCCCGAAGCCTTCGGGCCAGGCAGCTTGAGCGGGCAAATTCTCAGGCCGAAGGCTCGACAGAGTGCCAACGCCCTGCGCCCTTCTTTAGAAGGTACAAAAAGGAGATTTTGATCGGAGCGGCTGCTTTGGGTTCCATTGTCTCCGTGGCCGGAATTGTCGCCTACTGGATTTATGCCCGGACCGCCCGGGCTTAGTACGCCCTGCCCCGATGCCGACGCGTCTCTGGATAGGTGTCACTCAGGAGCCCAACCCAACCGCTATATGCCCATCGTCGGTGATCCTTGGCGGTGCGAAACCCTGTCAGAGTCGCGGTTTCCGTTCTGTACCGTTTTAAAATCCCTGCTCGCCCAGGAGGGCCCGCGCCTCTTCAGCCAGACCCTCCGGCACCATCACTCGCACCTCACCCAGGCCGTCCACCGTGATGCCCAGGACGACGCCAAGGCTCTCGTAGTCCAGCAGGACAGGGATGCCCGTGCTTTCCAGCTTGGTCTTGAAAACCTGGGCTTGCAGTTGTCCAGAGGCAGTGCATACGGTGACCAGGCCTGGTTTATTTCGCTTCTTACGTTGCAGCATCGGATTACTCCCTCCACCTCTCTTGATATCCGTACTATACGCCCAAGTGGTGGTTTTGTCAAGGCCCCGGATTTGTTCGATTTGACGTAACTTTCAGCCGATTGAAATCATCCTCCCTGGGCACTTCGTGCCAGGTGTCGGCCTCCACCGACACCCCTCAGGAAAAGTGGTCGGCGAAGGCCGACCACCGGCCACAGGCCCAAAAG
>Ga0068707_1000866_pt1 | contig 20718 bp, 21 predicted proteins | sample YNPNPMetaG_FD_66600 | JGI IMG/M metagenome (GOLD analysis project Ga0068707, IMG submission 66600) | Anoxygenic and chlorotrophic microbial mat microbial communities from Yellowstone National Park, USA - YNP NP MetaG | ecosystem: Environmental > Aquatic > Thermal springs > Hot (42-90C) >...
ATGGTACGGCACAAAGGCGCCTGGCAGGAAACCATTCAGGGAATCCGTAATGCATTGAAAAGCCGCCTCTTTGTCATGACCAACTCCACATTACTACAAACCAACAGTACCCCTGAAAATCTGCGCCGCTTGCTTGAATTTCTCGCTGTTCTTGGGGTTCCAACGATTGGGCTGAACGCGCTTATCTATTCAGGACATGGACTGGAAGTCAATACCGGGTTACCCGAAACCAGTCTGCTGCCTTTGCTTGAGCTGGCACGTAGTATGACAGAACAATCTGGGCAGCGCTTGATCTGGTATACCCCCACACAATACTGTCATTTCGATCCGCTTCAACTGGATTTGGGCGTCAAGGGCTGCACAGCAGCATTGTACAACATGTGTATTGAACCAGATGGCAGCGTGATTCCCTGCCAGTCTTATTATCAGTCACTGGGCAATATTCTTGAAACGTCTTGGGACTTAATCTGGAATCATGAGCTGGCGATACAACTGCGAGAACGCAAAGATGTTCCTTTTGCCTGCCAGTCCTGTGTATTGCTTCAGCAATGTGGTGGCGGCTGCCCGCTAGCACGCCGGACAGAACATAACGCCCATCCGTTCCCTATTCTTCCCCTCCAGTTTGACAAAACGGAGATGTCTCATGAACCCATTCCGTAAATTGCTGGAACGACTATTTCCTCCACCTTATCAACCTCTTCCCGCTGGTATTCACCACTACCAATCTGCACCAGAAGCTGGATTTCCCTACCGTCTGCACTTGCGTCTGGAAAATAACGGCGAGGGTGTACTGATTGTTAACGCCAGCACAGTTTTGCATCTTAATCAAACTGCCGCAGAGATGGCTTATCATCTAGTGAAACAAACCCCACCTGAGGAAGCTGTTAGACAAATTGCCGGACGGTATCGTGTTTCACGACAGCAGATTGCTCAAGACTTTGAAAGTCTTAAACAGCGTCTCGAAACGCTGATCTCCACACCCGATCTTGACCCGGTCACCTATCTGGGATTCGAGCGTCATGAGCCTTACAGCCAGCTTACAGCCCCCTATCGGCTGGATTGCGCCCTGACTTATCGAACGCCATCTGCCCCCAGCATTCATGACACACTCCAAAAACGCGTCAAACGCGAACTAGTTACAGAAGAATGGCAGACAATCTTAAGTAAAGGCTGGCAGGCAGGTATCCCGCATATCATCTTCACTGGCGGCGAGCCGACTTTACGACCGGACTTGATTGATCTGGTAGCTTACGCAGAAAGTTTAGGACAGGTTACTGGTCTGCTGACCGATGGTTCTCGGCTGACAGAGAAAGACTATCTACACCACCTTCTCCAAAGCGGACTTGATCACATGATGATTATACTTGACCCAAGTGAGGAACAAGGCTGGGAAGCCATACGAGACACATTGGCTGAAGACATCTTCCTTACTGTCCATCTCACCCTGACCCCAAGAGAAAAGGAGAAAATCGCTGAATACATTAAGAAGCTGGCAAAAATGGGCGTTCAATCGCTCTCGATCAGTGCCAGTGACCCTGATTTGAAATCGGAACTTAATCTCGCCCGCCAGATAGCCGCTGATCAAGGCATGTCCCTAGTCTGGGATTTGCCTGTTCCATACTCAGGTACTAATCCGATTGCTTTGGAACTTGAAGAGAGTGGTGAGACCCCGCAGGGCGCAGGACATGCTTGGCTGTATGTTGAGCCAGACGGCGATGTGCTACCCGGTCAGGGGATGCAAAAAGTGCTCGGTAATCTACTCACCGATGATTGGGAAAAAATCTGGAGTAGCCGATAGCGTCCATGTTCACTCCTACCGAGTGGCATCAGCGATTTAAACTCCAGGCTGGTTGGACACAACAGCTCCGCCGGTTTTTATTAACAGAGGTCATTTCTCCATCACCCAATCGTGTACTGGAAGTTGGCTGCGGCAGTGGAGCGGTTATTGATGAAATCCATAACTCTGGACTTTTACCAGCGCACACGCGTCTTTTCGGGTTGGACATCCGCTTTGACTTTTTGCAACTGGCACAAGCCCGAAAAGTCAACCTCACCTGTGCAAACGCCTATTCTTTGCCATTTCCATCTCACAGCTTTGACCTGGTGTATTGCCATTTCTTGCTCCTCTGGCTGAAAAACCCACTTCAAGCATTGATGGAAATGCGCCGCGTTACCCAGTCCCATGGATGGGTTATCGCTATGGCAGAGCCAGATTATGCACACCGAATAGACTATCCGTCCCCATTAAGCGAAATAGGGAAACTGCAACGCCAGTCTCTCATTCAACAAGGCGCTAATCCAGATATTGGTTGTATGCTGGCAGGTTTATTTATGCAGGCAGGTTTTCGAAATGTAAAAACCGGTTTACTGGGTGGGGAATGGAATGTTCCTCAAACTGAATCTATTTGGAAAGCCGAATGGCATATTCTTGAAGCCGACTTGCAAAAGCTGGTTTCCCCAAAAAACCTCCAAGAATATCGCCAACAGGATGCCTCAGCCTGGCAAAAGGGTGAACGCATCCTGTTTGTGCCCACATTTTACGCAATAGGACAATCCCCCTAAATAATAGTGGTTTCCATCAGGAACCGATTTTCTCGAATTGCTCTAACATTTCCTCTACTGTTAACGTGGAGGGGGAAAAACCTAGCGAAGCGCAGCGTTGTGCAAGCTGGGTAATTTGTGGAGGCTCAAGATAGGTCTGCGCCAGCACATCCGCCATGCGAAAGACATCGCGCGTTTCCCCATCCGCCAGAATGCGGCCACTTCCCATCACAATCACACGACGAGCATATTTTGCCACAATCGGCATATCATGTGTGATGATAATAATGGTATGTCCAAGCTCTTCATTCAACCGTTTCAAAAAATCCATGATCTCCAGCGACTGCCGCGCATCCTGACCGGTGGTCGGCTCATCAACAATAATCACTTTCGGACGCAACGCAAGAATAGAAGCAATGGCAACCCGTTGTCGTAATCCTTTGGAGAGAAAGAAAGGATGCTCTCCAAAATACGCTTCATCCAACCCAACCACCTTGGCAGCCTCTTCTACTCTTTCCTTGACCTGATCCTCAGGCAGCTCTATATTGCGAGGACCATAAGCGATTTCATCCCAGCAATTATTGTTAAACAATTGATGATCAGGATTTTGAAACACATACCCAACCCGGCGCACCATTTGCACAATGGGCGTGTTCTTTGAGTTCAGTCCATCAACAATGACATCGCCTCGCGTGGGTTTAAACAGACCGTTAAGGCACTTTGAAAGAGTGGTTTTTCCAGAGCCATTCTGACCAATGAAGGCAATGAACTCACCATTGTAAATTTCCATGTTAATATCAGACAACGCCAACGTGCCATCTGTATAGCTGTACCATAGATTCTTGACCTCGATGTAGGGTTTTTGCTCACTCATTGCTGCTCTCCCTGAAGAGTTCTATTCTTGATCAAATCTTTGAGTTTCTTCTCCGCCTCGTCAAGTGTGAGCGGCAACTGATGGTTTGAATATCCCGCTACCATCAGTTCATAGAAAAACAATAAGGCACCCGGTGGGTAAACACTTTTTTCTAACAAGAGAGGCATATTTTGGAAAAACCGAGGCGTTTCATCCTCAAGAATCAGTTCTCCGTTTGAGAGCAAAACCATCCGATCCGCCAGAGGTATCAAATTCTCCAGACTGTGTTCAATGACAATGATTGTATTGCGATGCTCTTTCTTAAGCTTTTCCAGCACTTCAAAAACCCGCTTGCGGCTGACCGGGTCAAGCATGGAAGTTGGCTCATCCAGAATCATAATCTTTGGTGTCATTGCCAAAACAGCCGCAAGAGCAACACGCTGTTTCTGACCACCCGAAATCTCGTACGGCGGTTTCATCAGTAACGGCTTTAGATTCACGAGATCCGTTACCCATTCAAGGCGCTCGCGAATTTCCGGGATACTCATGCCCAGATTTTCCATCCCAAAAACTAATTCATCTTCCACAGTCATCGCAGTAAACTGCGCCTCGGGATCAGAGAAGACCACACCCACGGAGCGTTGTAAATCACCCTTTGCATATTGCTCAACTTCCTTGCCAAAGACAAAAACCTCACCTTGCTTGATTCCATTGTACTGCCCCGGGATCAAACCATCCAGAGAATAAGCCAGCGTGGTCTTACCAGAGCCATTCGGTCCAATCACGCCAATAAAATCACCCTCCGCAATCGTCAAATTGATGTTACGCAAGGCAGGTTCACTGGTATTAATATACTGCCAGGAATAATTTTTAACCTCAATAATCACATTCGACATTGCATTTCTCCTTGCCTAACCAATCACCCTTGATGCCCAAATTGTCAACAGAGATGTATCCAACCCAAAATAACCAAACCCATATTTCAATACCAGAAGAGCTATAAACGAAATTCCAATCATGATGGTCAACACAACATCATGTGGCTTGAACGAATAATGGGTCAGAATATAGTCTGCGCGTTTCACCTTACTTGCTTCACCAGTGAATGCATATCCGCGCGCTACCAACGCATTGGTGAACTCCTCTGACCGGCGCAGAGATAGGGCAAACAACGGGATCATATACATGACATATTTGCGTATTTTATAGGGAAGCGGCTTACCAGTAGTATCAAAGCCGCGTGCCTGTTCAGCTTGCCTTACAATTTGAAAATCTTCTAAAACCATACCCGCTGAACGCAATGCCATTGCAAACACGTAGGTAACCACAAATGGTGCCTTAATACTGCGCATGGCAACAATTACATCCCGCTCGCGCGAAGTACTGAGGAAGAAAACCATCGTGACAATCATGGGCAGGATTCGGAAATAAACAACGATTGCATCACGAATTCTTTCCCAATAAATCTTGATCACCCCAAGCTGAACCAGCAGATGATACTCTGGATGATTGCCACTGAAAATGACATACGAAATCAGGATAATAGACCCCATCGAAATAGCAACCGGAACATAGATGCGCAATATCTTAATGTCCACCTTGCTTAGCCACATCAGGATCAGGACAACCACCATGAGCAAGGCATTCCATTCCGGAGCAACAATAAACATTGGAAACAAACTCACAACTAACAAAAAAAACAACTTAACAAATGGGTGAACCGCATAAATTGGGGATTCATTAGGTACATACCCCAACATGGTTTTGTTCATTTGAAATTCCTCCATCACACATAATTGGGAGGAGGTCCTTACGACCCCCTCCCAGAGTCACAGGTCAAAGCGTAACAAACTTTATGCCCACCATCGCTTCACAAAGGCTGGGGTGCGAATGACAACACCTGAGAGCGCCTTGAGCAAAATAAAGTTAAACACGATCCCAGCAACAACATTCCCGCCGAACCATCCCCAGATAAACAACGGCACCGACTCGGTTGTCAGCAAACCAAACCCTTTCAATACTACCAGGGGAGAGTACAAGGCGCCAAATGCACTGGAGACAATCATGGACAGGAAGAGAATCAGGTAATCGCGGCCTTTCTTCAGGCGGGGATCGGCCTTAAAGTAGCGGAATGCCCACGCTGGCAACAAACCCTGTACCAGGTTGGCAGGAATGTATGCCAGCGAGACATAGAATGGGGTGCCAGCAATACCGTTAGAGAAGAACGGGAAAATAAAGCCGGCAATGACGCCCCACAGCCCGAACCAGATCGAGCCCACCTGTTGAACAGCAATGCCTGTCCAGAAAAAGTTCACACCAAAACCCAGCGGGAAGCTGATACTGCCAAATGCTCCCACAACAAATCCGATACCGATCAGTAGCGCAAGAATGACAATATGAATAACGCCCACCGATCGTTTTTCTCCTGGCTGAACAGTCCAGATTTGTTCAGCTGTTAAATCTGCAGGTTTACTTGTAGCCATGGCAAATTCCCTTTCTACTGGTTTGGAGTATGATAAAAAATTTGATAAAGAACCAAAAATTTTACTTGCTGCTGGCGACCTCCTTTCTGCTTATTTCGCACATACGCTTTGACCACTTGAATTATATATCAGTTTCTGTATAATTCAACCCATAAAAATCGAGAGAATTTCAACAATAAAGTATAACAACTTTTATCAAACCCTCCCTCTAAAAATCTTATGCGCTTGAAAATCCAATTTCCACATAGCTGGAACCTTCTGCCCGATGAGGCAGTTCGTTTACAGTCCAGTCTCAGCAAAAAGGTCGTTATTACGCCTCTGCCTGAAATTATCAGTACCATTGGCGGCATTGATGTTGGCTATGAAGAAGGCAAAGCGCGCGCTGCAATTGCGGTGCTGACATACCCGGCTCTTCAACGAATTAGCTATTCTGTTGTAGAAATACCTTGCGACTTCCCATATATCCCGGGGTTGCTTTCCTTTCGCGAAGCACCGGCAGCGCTGGCTGCGCTCGAAAAACTACCGCAGCTACCTGATGTATTAATGATAGATGGTCAGGGCATTGCCCATCCAAGGCGTTTAGGAATCGCTTCTCATCTAGGAATTTTGCTCGATATACCAGCCATCGGCTGCGCAAAATCCCCACTCATCGGCCATTATATGGCATTAGGCAACAATGCAGGGGATAAAGCCCCGTTGATTGATGGCAATGAAATACTGGGGATGGCAGTTCGCACAAAGAGTGGTTGCAAACCAATGATCATTTCCGTCGGTCATCGTTGTGATCTGGCAGACGCAGTCCAACTCGTCCTACACTGTTGCCGCGGCTATCGGTTACCAGAACCAACCCGTCTGGCGCATAAAATTGCCTCAGGAACTTCGTCAGGAAAATCGCTCTTCGATATCTGAAAGGACTCTTTTCTAAATTTCTAGCATACTCTTCCTTTTCGTAGCCACATTTCAGCCGCAAACCACCCCATGCTATAATATCAGCGGAGGAAATCAATGAGCCGTCATACTTGCAGTCAAGCAATGATCGAACAGTTTCTTGCCGATGGTATTCACCTGATGTTTGGAAATCCGGGTACCGCCGAGCAGGGTTTTTTGGTCACACTGCATCAATACCCAGAGTTTCGCTATATTCTATGTCTGCAAGAAGCTATCGCTGTTGCTGCCGCAGACGCCTATGTGCGTGCCATCCATCACCCAGTAGTTGTTCAATTACACGCTGGCGTTGGACTGGGTAACGGTATTGGTATGATCTTACAGGCTGCTACCTGCAATTCCCCGCTGGTAGTGATTGCCGGCGAAGCTGGCTTGCGTTATGATGCTTTGCAGGCACAAATGTACGCCGATCTGGTCTCTATGGCAAAACCAGTGACCAAATGGGCAACCCGAGTGGTTGACACCGGATCCGTATTGCGTGTCATCCGCCGGGCAGTTAAAGTTGCCATGACCCCCCCTGTCGGTCCGGTATTTGTTTGCCTGCCTGCTGATATTATGGAATCGGAGTGCCAAGAGGAAGTCATTTCAACAACCATCCCTGTAACTAGCAACTTGCCTGAATATTCTGTTCTTAAACAGGCTGCCCGGCTGCTGCAAGATGCTGAACATCCCATGTTAATCATTGGCGATGGCGTTGCCTGGTCGGGCGCTCAAGATGCATTACAGCGTGTAGCTGAGCTGCTTGGTGCAGAAGTATGGGGCGCAAACAGCCATGAGGTCAATTTCAGTTTCCGTCATCTATTATGGCAAGGTGAGCTTGGGCATGTCTTTGGCAGTAAAAGCAGCACCATCACCCGTCAAGCGGATGCGATTCTGATCGTTGGTACATACGTGTTTCCGGAAGTTTATCCAAATTTAAGCAATGTCTTTGCTCCAGGTGCAAAAATTATCCATATTGACCTCGATGCATATGCAATTGGCAAAAACTTTCCAGTGACTTTGGGTGTTGTTAGTGATCCAAAACTAACTCTGAATGCCCTGGCAGACATACTGGAAAACGAAATGTCACCTGAACAAAAAAGTGCTGCCCGGCAACGCACAGAAAAAATCAGCCAGATCAAGAACCGAAAAATAGCCAAACAATATGAACAGGATTATGTGCGGCGCGAGGATGTCCCGGTCGCCTTTTCGCATTTTATGGAAGAACTGATCAAAGTTTTGCCTTCGGATGTTGTGATCTTTGATGAGGCTTTGACAGCTTCAGGCACATTAACACGTTACCTTAAGCCGCATTTGGCAGGTCATTTTTTCCAGACTCGGGGTGGGTCACTCGGGGTCGGATTGCCCGGCGCAATCGGCTTGCAACTTGCTTATCCTGACAAACTGGTGGTCGGTTTTACCGGCGACGGTGGGGGGATGGCAACCATTCAGGCGCTTTGGACAGCCGCCCGTTACAAGCTCCCGGCAAAGTTTGTTATTATCAATAACGCGTCCTATGCCCTGCTAAAGGTCAACGTCCTCCAATACTGGCGCGAACAGAGAATTCCTTCCCAACCCTTGCCAGAGTTTTACAATCTGGATACACCTTGCATAGACTTCGTCGGTATGGCGCAAGCAATGGGTGTTCCTGGCACCCGCATTGAAACCCCCGATCAAATCATGCCTGGCATTAAGCGAATGTTAGAATCAAGAACGCCTTTCCTATTGGAAGTAGTAACCGCCGAAGATATTTCCGATTTCAATTAGAACGAGGCTCACAATGGTTAAGCGTATGGTGCTTGTCGCCGGTAACATCGGTTCTGGAAAAACTTCCCTTACAGAGCGCATTGGACAACAATTAGGGTGGCACACCGCTTATGAATCGGTGGCGGATAATCCCTATCTGCCGAATTTCTACGCGGATATGAAGACCTGGTCTTTTCATTTGCAAATTTATTTTCTTGGCCATCGCGCACAGCAGCATCTGGATATGTGGAACGATCCACGTTCCACTATTATTGATCGCAGCATATATGAAGACGCCTATATCTTCGCGCGCGCCCTGCATCACATGGGCAATCTTAGTGAACTGGATTACCAATCCTATCGCCGGGTTTTTGATTTAATTGTTAAGAACCTGCCGGCACCCTCGCTGCTGATCTACCTGAAAGCTCCTGTACCAGTGTTGATGGAACGCATCCGCAAACGCGCTCGTAATATTGAAACCGGGATTACCGAAGAATATCTTTCACTACTAGAAAGCTACTACAGCGAATGGATAGCAACTTTCGATCTCTGCCCTGTGCTGACTCTGCGCACAGATGACCTCGATTTTGTTCATCAACCCAGACATCTGGATACTGTTGTCAAGCGCATTCAAGACAAGCTGGCAGGCAAAGAAGAAATCATTTTTTAACTCTCAGTATTTCCTGGCGTCATCCAGTTCTTTTGCCAGCATCTCATTGGACAAAAGATGCAACCAAATCAGCTTTTCTTCGTATAAGGGTTAGAGCAAATCGTTAAGGACGCTATCGTGAGTAACCTTGAAGCCGAATGGCTGCAACAAGCTCGTCAGGGCAGTGATGAAGCTTTTGAACATCTAGTGGAACACTATCAGACCCCTGTGTACAATCTCTGTTACCGCATGCTAGGCAACCCGCAAGAGGCAGAGGATGCTGCTCAGGAGAGCTTTTGGCGCGCATATCAGGCGTTGCAGCGCTATGACCCTCAACGCTCTTTTGCCACCTGGCTGTTATCTATCGCCGCCCACTATTGTATTGACCAGCAACGCCGAAGACGAACCACCAGCATCCCGATTGACGACGCCATTGAGGAAATATTTCCTGATCATGCTCCTGACCCGGAGACTGCCACTATGGTATCCGAGCAAGACAAACAACTCCATCGGCTTTTGGCAGCATTGAATCCCGAAGATCGCGCCGTTCTAGTCTTGCGCTACTGGTATGACCTTTCGGATGCCGAGATTGGTCAAACACTCTCCATGTCCACCAGTGCAGTCAAAAGCCGATTGCATCGCGCACGCCTTCAACTCGCTAGAAACTGGCGCGCATCTGTATCAGAAGCAACTCGCGCGGAAAGGAAATGCCATGAATCACCAGCCTTTTGAGAACTGGATTCTCGATGACAACGAACCAAGCTATGAAGAGCAACGAAATCTACAAGATCATCTCGCCATCTGTCCGGAATGCAATCAATTGCATGAAAACTGGCAGCACATTCGCTTCGCTTTTAAGCAGACAACCCCGGCAGCGCCCAGGCAAGGTTTCACAAAGCGCTGGAAGGAGAACCTTGCTGCCCGGCGCGCCCTTCAGCAACAACAAACCCGCCGGTTGTTATTGTTTCTGGTCAGCGGGTCGTTGCTTGTTTTATTGGCGTTTATCATCTATCTTGCCATCAACATCTCATTAGTAAATCTTATCGGCTCACTTTTAGAAGGTCTGGCATACTTCATCGTGGTAATGAATCGAATACAACATATCTCTGCCATTCTTCCCACACTACCTCGCGTGATCCCGCCGGGTTTGTGGATATTAATCTCCACCTCCGCCAGTACGCTTAGTTTGTTGTGGGTCTTCAGTATCTGGAAAATCTCAACAAAGGGAGTGACCCCCAAATGAAAATTCTTTCTAAATTTGTGCTTATTGGCTTAATCATCTCTGTCATGATGCTGGCACTCCCAGCGCAGGTTTTCGCACAGGGACCAGATGACAGTGATGGGCAAGTTGTCTTGGGCGGTACCTACAAACTCGCCAGTGGACAAAAACTCAATGGCGATCTAGTGGTTTTTGGCGGTGTTGCCACCGTCGAACACGGAGCTACAGTTGAGGGGGATGTCGTTTCGATTGGTGGAGCCATGGATGTAAACGGTATAATCAAAGGTGATGTTGTAGCCATCGGCGGCGTGATCAACTTAAAAAAACAAGCCCTCGTAGAAGGCAATCTGATTAATATCAATGCGGTCCTACAACGCGAAGAGGGATCGGTCATTCAGGGTCAAATTACCACTGAATTCCCAGACAATTTCAAATTCAACTTCAACATGCTGCCATTTACCATGCCAGCTAACCCCAAATCGCCGCTTGCCCCGGGGTCGCTTGTTCGTCTTGCACTTGATCCCATTGGTGATATTCTTGGGATGCTGTTGCGGGTCCTGGCAATGGGAGCTCTGGCAGTGCTGGTCAGTCTCTTCGCTCAAAAGCCAACCGAACGGGTGGCACAGGCAATCGTTGACCAGCCGGTTGTTGTCGGTGGTCTGGGGTTACTGACGCTGGTGGTCGCCCCTGCCCTGGTTTTGGTCTTGGCAATTACCATCCTGCTCGCGCCTCTTGCACTGCTGGGGGTGATTTTGCTGGTGATTGCAGTGGTTTTTGGCTGGATCGCCATGGGGTATGAAGTGGGGCGGCGCATGGCTGTATCTCTCAAGTCCGACTGGACAATGCCGGTCAACGCAGGTCTTGGCACATTGATACTGACGCTGATCGTCAGCCTGATTGGTTATCTACCGTGTATCGGTTGGATTGCACCGTTTCTGGTAATCATCCTGTCGCTTGGTGGTGTCTTGATCAGCCGCTTCGGAATTTCCGTTGCCAGAATAACCAGACCCTCTACACCACCTCTCGAGCCATCTCTCAACACCGATAATAACCCGCTTGAAACACAAAATCAATCAATGCCGCCGGTAATCAATATTGTGGAAACGCCACAACAGCCGCCGGTTGAGAACGCAAGGTTAGATAATAGCAAAACCACCAGTGAGAGCGAAGTGTCCACTGAAACCCCGCCCAAACCGAAACGATCGCCGCGCAAAAAAGGTTCTGGCTAATTTTCATGAGGACAGGTCAGGGTGCCTGTCCTCTTCTTGTTATTGACGATAAAACCCCTCTTGTTCTATGATTTCAGCCACTCGTTCCGGTAAAAAGAAACGATAAGGCTTCCCCTCACGAATGCGCCTGCGAATATCAGTAGAAGAAATCTCCAATAACGGGGCATCCACAAAGCGTAATTTTCCGGTTAATTCTGGCAACGCCTTAAGAAGACGGCTTAAATCCAACTCATCTTCAGGTCGGCGCATCACTCCAACCTCATCTGCAATTGCCGCCAGTTCATGCGGACGATGCCAGCGCGGTAATTCAGCAATTGCATCACCACCGATCAGGTAGATAAGCGAAGCCTGAAAATATTGTTCTTTGATCAGACGCAGTGTATCAACCGTATATTGAGGTGCCGGACGATCAATCTCCACCCGTGAAATTTCAAAAGCCGGATCAAGCGCCACTGCCTTCTCCAACAATTTCAAACGTTGTTCAACCGGGCTGATCTCCTGATCAGTTTTGAAGGGTGAAACCGGTGTCAACACCCACAATACACGGTCAAGTTGTAGCTGCCAGCGCGCCTCTGTTGCCAGAATCAGATGACCAAGATGAGGCGGATCAAATGTCCCGCTGAACACCCCTAGACGCATAGCTAATCCATCCATTCCAATTCATAATCATCGCCGATCATGACCGTATCGCCATTCTGAACGCCTGCCTTGCGCAACGCCTCATCCACTCCGAGATTTTCCATCAGACGCTGAAAACGGCGCACAGAGCCTTCGTATTCCCAGTAAGTCATCGCGGCTGCCCGCTCAATCGCAGCACCACGTACCCGCCAACCTTCAGCGATTCGTTCAATAGTAAAGGCTCTCGGATCTTCGGCCGGGCGATAAACCGGCAACGCATCCTCTGATGTCTGCTCACGCGCTGTCTTAAGTAGCTCTGCCGCACGCCACAATACCAGCTCTAAATTAATTCGTGCCAGTGCAGAAATCGCCATGACCTGCTTTACCCCATGCTTGAGCAGGTTCTGCTCCACCTGCCCCCAGCGCTTCTTAACTTCTAGAAGATCTATCTTGTTGAATACCACGATTTGCGGTTTTTCTACCAAAGCTGGATCAAACAATGCCATCTCGCTATTAATCTGCGAATAATCCGCCACCGGATCATCGGAAAGTCCATCCAGCACGTGAATCAAAACGCGCGTGCGCTGGATATGACGTAAAAACGCATCTCCCAGTCCAGCGCCGCGATGCGCCCCTTCAATCAGTCCAGGAATATCCGCTAGCACCAGAGAGGTATTAACATCCAGGTCAGCAACACCAAGATTGGGTTCTAATGTAGTGAAAGGATAATCAGCAATTTTCGGGCGAGCGTTCGTTACCGCTGCCAGAAAGCTGGATTTGCCCGCATTTGGCACGCCAACGATCCCTACATCAGCAATAAGCTTTAACTCAAGCCGCAAATAGCGTTCCTGTCCTGGCTCGCCCCTCTCTGCAGTTCGTGGTGCCTGGTTGCGCGGGGTGGCAAAGTGTGTGTTGCCCCTGCCGCCCCGCCCACCCTTACAAACCACCAATCGCTGACCGGGTGCGACTAAGTCGCCCAATAACGCTCCGCTGGGCTCATCATAGACCAGCGTCCCCGGTGGAACCGGGATCACCAGCGGATCGGCTGATTTTCCGGTCATATTGTTCACCCCACCTTTTTTTCCATCTTCGGCAATAAAACGCGTTCGCTGGCGAAAAGCCGAAAGGGTATTCAGTGTCGGAACAACCTCCAAAATCACATCCCCGCCATGCCCACCATCTCCGCCGTCGGGCCCACCGCGCGCCACATACTTCTCGCGATGAAAATGGACAAAGCCATCCCCTCCCTTGCCCGAACGAACATAGATGCTTGCCTCATCAATAAACATGGCACAAATAAACCAAAGCGTCTCAAGCAGAATCCCTTACACTTGGATAAAATAATTTAAGCCTTAAACCTTGCTTTCAAAATGTCCTTCAGCGTCGGCTGACCAATTTCCTGCAACTCATAGCGCACACGTTGCAGTGGTTTTTTAATCTTAATGACACGGGTCAGATCAATGGGCGTTGCCGAAATCACCAAGTCGGCATCGGAATGATTGATCGTTGCTTCCAAATCGCGTGTCATCGCCTCGCCATAACCCATCGCCGGCAAAATCATTCCAGTATTCGGGTACTTCTGGTATGTCTCCGCAATCGAACCAACCGCAAATGGTCGTGGGTCAATAATCTCCGCTGCGCCAAAGCGGCGCGCTGCTACCCAACCAGCGCCATACGCCATCTCACCATGCGTTAGGGTAGGTCCGTCCTCAATCACCAACACACGTTTGCCCTTAATTGCCTGTGGATCATCCACAAATAAAGGTGAAGCACCTTCTATAATAGTGGCTCTTGGATTAAGCGAACGAATGCGCTCGCGCACCGTGATTACATCATCTGGATCAGCCGTGTCTACTTTGTTAATCACAAACACATCCGCAAGCTGTACATTTGTCTCGCCAGGGTGATAACGCACTTCATGACCGGGACGATGCGGATCAACGACAACAATGTGTAAATCCGATTTGTAAAACGGGAAGTCATTGTTACCGCCATCCCACAGGACCACATCTACCTCTTCCTCAGCTTGGCGTAAAATTGCCTCATAGTCCACACCCGCATAAACGATCATGCCATTGTCCAGATGTGGTTCATACTCTTCGCGTTCCTCAATCGTGCAATCATGCAGGTCCAAATCGGCATAAGTGGCAAAACGCTGAACCTTTTGTTTAACCAAGTCGCCGTAAGGCATTGGATGGCGAATGACTGCCACCTTATAGCCAAACTCGCGCAAAATAAGCGAGACGCGGCGGGTGGTCTGGCTCTTACCACTCCCTGTTCGAACTGCACACACTGAGACCACCGGCTTTTTAGACTTCACCTGTGTACTGCCAATTCCCATCAGGCGAAAATCTGCGCCGCTTGCCAGCACCAGTGAAGCCCTATGCATGACATACTCATGAGAGACATCACTATATGCAAAAACCACCTGATCAACCTGATGTTCCTCAATCAGACGTGGCAATTCGCTTTCCGGGTAGATGGGTATTCCATTGGGATACAAAGACCCTGAAAGCTCACCGGGATAACGACGACCTTCAATGTTGGGTATTTGTGTTGCGGTAAAAGCAACTATTTCATAGTCTTTGTTGTTGCGGAAAAACACGTTGAAATTGTGAAAGTCGCGCCCGGCTGCGCCCATGATAATCGTTCGAATTCTGGTCATTCTTGTTCGCTCCTGGTGTTAAGTTGAGTTAGAACTTGGTGAATAAGAAAGTTTGTCACTACATTACATCCGGTGCCGTAATTCCCATCAAACGCAGACAGTTTTCAATGGTCTGACGCGCTGCTGCCACCAGTCGAAGCCGCACAGCGCGCACTGATTCTTCCGCTTGCAACACAGGACACTGATTGTAAAAATCATTAAAGACCCGCGCTAGATCATAAGCCAGATTGGCAAGATACAAAGGTCGGTATTCTTTTGAAGCACGCTGAACTTCTTTGGGAAAGCGCGAGATCAATTCGACCAACTCAATTTCAACTGGCGAGAGTTCATATACTGGCAACTGTGAGTCAGGCAAAGGTTGGTTTGCCTTGCGCAAGATGCTATTTGCCCGCACATAAGCGTATTGAATATAAGGCGCCGCCTGTCCATTGAAATCCAGCGCACTTTCCCAATCGAAAGTCACTATTTTGGTATTGTCACGCGAAAGCATTGAATACTTGATCGCACCCAGCGCAACTGCCCGAGCGACCATCTCCTGTTGTTCTCCAGATAGTTCCGGGTTTTTGGTACGCACGATTTCCAGAGCGCGCGCAACAGCCTCGCGAACCAAGTCCTCAAGCAATACCACTGTTCCATCGCGCGATTTCATCGTCACATTGCCAGGCAAATTGACAATCTCATAAGCCAGATGATAACAATTCTTCGCCCAGCCGTACCCCATCAGCTCCAACGTTTTGAAAATCTGTTGTAGATAGAGCGATTGACGCACGTCTATAACATAGATGGATTGGTCGAGGTCATACTCCTCAAATTTCTTGATTGCCAGAGGAATATCCTTGGTCGCATATAATGAAGTGCCATCGGAACGCAGTACCACCAGCACACGATACTTTTCTTTCTCCCCAAGGATTTCATCCAATGGAATAATCACCGCTCCTTCTGGACGTTCATCACGCGCAATGCCGCGGGCAATCAACTCTTCAACCAGCTTCTTGCCGGGTTCCTCTACCTCGCTTTCAAAATAAACGCGGTCAAAGTGCACTCCCAGCATTCGGTATACCTGTTCGAATCCTTCCAATGACCAGGCGCGGCTTTTTTGCCATAGTTCAAACACCTGTGGATCACGGCGGTCCCAACGGGCAAACAGGGCGCGTATCTCTGCCTCTGCTTCCGGTGAACCCTCGCTGCGCCGTTCTGCCTCAGCGTAAATATCGCCCAGCCAGCGGATGCGGTCTTCGCCGGGTTCTTCACCAAGATGGAACTTTTGATAATTCCAAAGCCACTTAATTACATGCAAGCCAATATCACCAATGTAATTGGCACGGATGACCGTATTCCCGGCAAACTCAAGCAGATTTGCCACCGCTGCCCCTAAAATCACATTGCGCAGATGTCCGACATGGAAAGCCTTATGCGTATTGGGCTGTGAAAACTCAACCATCACACGGCGGTTCAACGGTTCACCGCGTCCAAAGTCTTTGCCTTTTGCCAGAACCGTATCAATCACCTGCCGCGTATATTCCGGCGTTGAAAAATAAAGATTGAGGTAACCTTTGAGTGCTTCAATTTTCTCAAATCCCGCCGGCTGTCCCAAAAATTCAGCCACTGCACAGGCAATTTCCTGAGCACGCACAGGAACATTGACCTGCTTGCCCTGACGCGCTTCCTGAGCAGCTAAGGCAAAAAATGATGTGGAAATTCCCCAATGCCCGCTGAAAGGAATCCAGCTCCATTGTAAAACCGGTTCTGGCAAGCCCTCCTCAAGGCAAAACTGCTTAATTTTTTGCTCAATCGCCTTTTGCTCGATCTCAAACACGATCACTACCTCTGCATATCTGAAAGACAAAAGCGGGAGCAAATGCACTCCCGCTGTCGGCCTGTTCAAATTCCCCCCTTCCAAAGGGGAGAAGAACTCGGGTTATCTGGCCAATGCAGCCAGTTTGCGCATTAACCGACTCTTGCGGCGAGCTGCATTGTTTTTATGAATAACACCTTTTTCGGCAGCTTTGTCTAGAGCACTGACAGCCTGTCGCACAGCTTCTTCCGCTGTTTTTACTTCACCCGTGTTAATTGCCAGACGTGCTTTTGAAACGAATGTGCGCGCACGACCACGAAAAACACGGTTGCGAAGCCGCCGTTTTTCATTCTGCTTGTTTCGCTTTATTGCAGACTTAATGTTTGCCAAAGTCTTCCTCCAAAAAACAACTTCCACAAGATTTACGAGTTTGAATTTTACCCCACGCAATAAATTTTGTCCAGTTTTCGCGTTAGTTCAACTAAAATGTTACTGTAGTAAGATGGTTAACTCAAAAGAAAAAGTTAGCGGAGCTAGCCATGGTCGAGATGGAACGCATGGCCATCAACGAACGGCGCAAATACCTGTATAGGATGTGGAAACGTTATTGCGAAGCAAACCGCAAGGAAAAGGGACGGTTGTTGGATGAGATGCAAGCGGTCACGAGGATGCACCGCAAATCGCTGATACGGATTTTGACTGGATGGCTGTTGCGCAAGGAACGCAGCTGCGAGCGTGGACGGCGTTACGGTGCGGCGGTAGAGGATGCGGTGCGGAAGATTTCGTTGAGTTTGGACTACCCGTGTGCCGAGCGGCTGAAGCCCCCCTTGGTCAAGATGGCGGTGCAGTTGAGGGAACACGGGGAGTTGTCGATCGAGCCACAGACCTTGGAGCAGTTAGGACGGATAAGCGTTTCGACCCTGAAACGGATGTTGAAACGGATTGGACGGCAAGATGACAAAATTGCCGACCGAAAGCTGCCGCGCCGCCAGCGCAATCATCTGCGCAAAACCTATCCGATGCGGATGTCCCGTGGGATGTGCCGACGGCAGATCACTTTGAAGTGGGCCTGGTGATGCATAGCGATGAGAACAGCCGGGGTGACTGTATTCACACCCTCCAGATGGTGGATGTCAAGACCGGCTGGAGCGAAATTGAAGCGGTGTATGGACGTCGTTACCTTGCGATCCGAGATGGATTTGAGAACATTCTCAGCCGCTTGCCCTTTCCAGTTCGGGAACTGCATCCAATGCGCATTTGCTGCGTTTCTGGAAAGACAAAGTCCACATGTTGAACATCTCCCGTTCCCGCCCTTATCATATTTGTCGAGGAAAACAATCACAGTCTGGTGCGGGCATACGTCGGTCACGGGCGTCTTGACCGCCTGGAACATCTGCACATCCTGCGCCAGTTGTGCTCCGCTCTGTGGTTGTATCAAAATTTCCTCCAGTCGCTCATGCGCACCCAGCAAAAACCCGCCTGGGCGAACAGCACTATCGGCGAGTCTTCGACACCCCCACACCCCCCTTTGAGCGCTTGTGTGAGATCGAAGCCTTGCCTCGCAAGGTGTTGAGCCGCTTGCAGACCCTGCGCCGCCAGACCAACCCCATTCAGTTACGCCAGCAAATCGCTGCCTTGATTGAGCAGCTCTGGGCTGTGCCAGTCTGCCCAGCCCGTTGACATTTTCCAAACTCTCAGAAAGGAGCATGACCCTTCAGTAGCATTTTCTTTTGACCTATACGCTACCCTTCGTTAACATTATCGTGTCTGTAACATAGATGGTTGGTTTTGACAAATAGGCGAGCTCCGAGTAAGATGATAGATACCACCATCACAACGGAGATCGCCATGTCGATTGTTGTCCTGCAGCTGCCAGATGTCAAGCGCAAAACAGAAACTCGTCCCAAGAAGTGTCGGTATTGCTGCGGAGAGACCTTTCAGCGCTGGGGAAGGGTCAAGAAGCCGGTACGAGACAATCGTTATCAGAATGTGCAGGTCTACCGTTATCGCTGCTGCAGCTGCCACCGAACCTTTCGTCACTATCCAGAAGGTATTGACCAGGCGGATCAGACGCAGCGGTTGCGCAAACTGGCAGCGATTTACTGGGTGTTGGGCATGAGCTTGCGAGCAACCCAGATCGCCCTGTCGGCATTTGGAATAAAGATCAGTCACATGACGGTGTGGCGTGATCTTCAGGAGCAGGCTGAGCAGTTGGGAGGCCGTCGCCGCTGGCAGCCAGTGCGGGTCTTGGGCCTGGATGGGCTGTACCCATTGGCGAAGGGCAAGAAACAGGCGGTGCTGATCGCTGTGGACCTGGGAAATGGACAGCCAGTGGCAATTGGACAGGTGGATGAGAGCAATCCCTGGACCGTGCGCCGCTGGCTAGAACCGCTGGTCAAACGGCTTGGGGTGAGTGTGATCGTAAGCGACGACCTGGCAAGCTTGCGCAAGGCGGCTGAAAAGCTGGGTCTGGAGCACCAAGTCTGCCAGTTTCATGTGCGGCGTTGGGTGGGGCGCACCCTTCACGAGCTGCAGGAAACGGTGCCGAAAGAATGGCTGTGGGTGCTGGATGAAATCAAGAGCTTACTGGCTGAGTTGCCGCCTGAGGGAAGCCGCCGCTTGTTTGAGCTGTGGAAACAGATCCCTGAACGCCGTGTCGGGCAAGCAGGTGTGCGTTCACCCTTGGAAATGCTGCGCTGTCTCTTGCTCCGCCTGAGTGAACACTGGGAGAGCTATCGCGTGTTTGACTGGCACAAAGAGGTGCCTTGGACCAATAATGGCACCGAGCAAGTGATTGGCAGGATGAAGATGCGCTCCCGTACAGTGCGCGGTTACAAATCCTGGCAGGGCATGTGGGCTGCACTGCTCCTGGCTGGGTCCGGTGCTGCTTTCTAAGCTGTTATTGGGCAGGGGGACTTCCTGCCTTTTGCCTTTTCCCGAAATTCACCCACCGCTGATGTTAAAAACACACATTATCTTTTGACTTGACACGTCACTGACGAAAATTCTAAAATCATTGTAGAATGTGGATATGGAATTTGATGTCTTTACCCTTTTTCCAAGTATGTTTACTTCTTATCTGCAAGCGAGCATTTTGCAACGTGCAATAATGCGCGGGTTAATTGCGGTGCGATTGCATGATATACGCGCTTGGGCGACGGGCAAACACCATGTCACTGATGAACCACCGTATGGCGGTGGTGGCGGAATGGTGATGAAGGTAGAGCCAATATTCAATGCTGTGGAAGCAATTCTTGGAAGCCCGCCCCAACATCCCGTGATTTTGTTAACGCCTCAAGGGCGGTTGTTTAATCAAAAAGTAGCACAAGAGTTGCTGACTTATTCTCGTATTGGATTATTATGTGGTCATTATGAGGGAGTGGACGAGCGGGTGCGCGAGCATCTGGTCAGCGATGAGATTTCGATTGGCGATTTTGTCCTGACTGGCGGGGAGCTTCCGGCACTTGTGATTATTGATGCGGTTTCCCGTTTGATCCCGGGGGTTTTGGGAGATGCGGATGGCGCAATGAATGATTCCCACGCGTCAGGTTTACTGGAATATCCTCATTACACTCGACCGGCAGAATACCGCGGCTGGCGTGTACCAGAGGTATTACTCTCTGGGCATCATGCTGAAATCGCTCGCTGGCGGCGAGAACAGGCGCTCAAGCGAACCTGGTTACGCCGTCCGGATTTGCTCAAAACGGCTGACTTAAGTGAAACAGACCGAAAATATTTGCGACAACTTGAAGAAGAGAGCAGGCAAGGCGATAAGTTAGAAAGAATATAAAACTTGATCCAACAAGTCATCTTGCATCCCTTTTTGAAACAGGTTATACTTATAGCATCGGGAGGGTAAAAAAAATAAAATGAGTGTTGCATGCCCTCCAAAATTTCAAATCCCATATTTGAGGAGAAGGAGAACGATATGAAAAACTCACCTTACGCAGATTTGAGTAAACTTGGTGTATGAAAAACGGCAAACTCCTGGACTTG
>Ga0068707_1000868_pt1 | contig 20716 bp, 13 predicted proteins | sample YNPNPMetaG_FD_66600 | JGI IMG/M metagenome (GOLD analysis project Ga0068707, IMG submission 66600) | Anoxygenic and chlorotrophic microbial mat microbial communities from Yellowstone National Park, USA - YNP NP MetaG | ecosystem: Environmental > Aquatic > Thermal springs > Hot (42-90C) >...
CTGCGGGAACGGGATCGACGACGAGAGGGACGGGTGGACCGATTGCGGCGACCCGGACTGCGCCGCGGACCCGGGCTGCCTTTCCGAATCGGATTGCGCGAACGGCGCGGACGACGACGGGGACGGGCGGACGGACTGCGCGGACGCCGATTGCGCCTCCGACCCGGCCTGCCGTCCGGAGTCGGACTGCGCGAACAGCGCGGACGACGACGGGGACACGCTCGTCGACTGCGACGACCCCGATTGCGCGATCGACCCGGCGTGCGCTCCCGCGTGCAGCGATGCGACGGATCCATTCGAGGACAACGACACGCGGGCCACGGCCGCCGACGGCGCCGCCGTCCGGCCGACCGACGTGCTGGCCGTGCGGCCGGGCGACCCCGATTACTTCGCGATCGCCGTGTGCCCCGGCGCCGTCGTAAGCGCGTCGCTCGATTTCGTCCACGCCCTGGGCGATATTGACGTGACCCTCGAAACCGCCTCCGGCTCGGGCCTCGCCGCCTCGACGTCGGGCGACGACGACGAGGCGCTCACCTGGACCGCGGCGTCGGTGGGCACGGTCTATCTGCACGTGTACCTCTGGGAGCGCGATCCGAGCTCGTGCAACCGCTACACGCTGACGCTGGCCGTCGATCGGAGCGCCTGCCCGGCGGGCGAGACGAATTGCGCGGACGGGCTGGACGAGGACGGAGACGGCGCGACCGACTGCGCCGACGTCGCCGATTGCGCCTCCGACCCGGCCTGCTCCGAGGAGGCGGATTGCGACGACGACCGGGACGACGACGGGGACGGGTGGACCGACTGCTTCGACCCGGCATGCTGCGACGACCCCGCGTGCGTCGCCGACCCGGCGTGCATGGCCGGGCGGAACGACACCTGCGCCACGCCGTATCTTCTTCCGGACGACCCGGTCGGCACCTGGCACGGGGACACGACCGGCATGGCCGCGGACTACACCTCGACCTGCGGCGGCGGCGCGCGCGGACCCGACGTGGTGTACCGGTTCCGGCTGACCTCGCGGGCCGTGGTGACGGTCGATCTGTCCGGGTCGAGCTACGACACGGTGGCCCATCTCCGCGGCGCGGACTGCGCGGCCGGCGCCACCCTGGCCTGCGACGACGACTCGGGCAGCGACTACGACTCCCGCTTCACCGTGACCCTCGAACCGGGCACGTACCACCTCTTCGTGGATGGCTACGGCACCGCCTCCGGGTCCTTCCAGATGTCGATCTCGCTCGCCGCGCCCGAGGACTGCGCCGACGGCATCGACAACGACGGGGACGGCGCGACCGACTGCGGCGACTCGGAGTGTGCGGATGCGCCCGGGTGCGTCGAGGCGGACTGCGCCGACACGCTCGACGACGACGGGGACGGCGCGACCGACTGCGCCGACTTCGATTGCGCGGTCGATGCCGCCTGCCGTCCGGCGACGTGCGCGGAGGACAGGCACGAGGACAATGACGACCGCGCCACCGCGACCCCGTGGACCGACCTGACCTCGACCGAGTACCTCGCCGTGCTTTCCGGCGACGACGACTACGTCGCGATCCCGGTGTGCGTCGGCGCCGTCGTGGACATCGTCGCCCGCTTCCTCCACGCCTCGGGCGACATCGATCTCTACCTGCTCAGCGCCACGGGCGCGACGATCCGCGTCAGCGGCGGCGCGACGGACCGCGAGGCGATCCGCTGGACGAGCGACCGGGCGGAGACCGTGTACCTGCGCGTCCGGCTGTTCGGGACAGGCTCCGCGGGCTGCAACACCTACCGGCTTTCGATCGCGGTGGATCGCTCGGCCTGCCCCTAGGCCCCGGCTCCCGCGCGGCGCCCGGTCGCTTCGCCCGGCGTCGTTCCGCGCTCGTCCGTCGGCGGGGCGACGGGGAGGGTGCGGAGGGCGGCGAGCGCGGCGAGGCCGACGAGGACGGCGAACCAGAGGGTGGCGAGCCGCACCAGGATGGTGGCGGCGGAGGCGACGCCGGGGCGCACCGAGCCGACCAGCAGCACCAGGAGACCGGCCATGCCGCCCTCGGTGACTCCCAGACCCCCCGGCATCATCGCCAGCGCCCCGGCGATAGTCGACAAGCTGTAGATGAACAGCACGGTGCCGAAATCGGCGGCCACGCCGGGAAAGCCGTTGACGACGAGCCACATCGCCACCGCCTCGCAGAACCACGCGGCGGCCGACAGCAGGACCGGCAGCGGGAGGTTCGGCGCGCGGCACAAGCGGTAGGCGCTGCGGAACAGCTCTGCCACCGCCTCCGGCTTCCGCCGCAGCAGCGGCAGCCGGCCCAGCCGCTCCGCGGTCCACTCGCTGACCGGCCGTACCCCGACGACCGCCGCGATCGTCCCGACCAGCAACGTGCCGGCGGCCAGCACGAGCGCCCCGAGGCGGAACGACAACGCGCCGACCGCCGCCAGCGCGATTAGCGCCACCAGGTCCGTGAGCCGCTCGGCCAGAACAATCGGCGCGCTCGTCGCGATCGGCACCCCCCGACGTTCCTTGAGCAGGAACGACTTCAGCACCTCGCCGAGCTTGGCCGGGGTCACCGACATCACGAAGCCCGCCAGGAACACGCCGAAGCTCTCGGCCGGGCCGAGGGGGATGGCGAGCTGGCGGCGATACAGCTCCCACTTCGCGAACCGGACCAGGTAGTTCGAGAAGGCCAGTCCGAGCGCCGCGGCGAAGGTCCACCAGGCGAAACGCTCCAGCTCCGCCCCAAGCCGCTCGACGTCGGCGTAGGCCGCCAGGACGGCGTAGACCACGACCCCGAGCACGATGGCGATCCCGATGTTGCGCCCGAGGTTCCGCACGGGCGCGGACTATAGCACGGGCCGCGGTGCCGGCCTCCGGGCACGTCCGGTTTGACACTCCGGAAACCCCGATGCTATGTTCGGGTCCGCTTCCGGACGGAAGCAGGAGGACCGGGTCCGGTGCCGACGCAGGTGATTCCGGTACAGGTGGCCGGCCAGACCGACGTCGGGGTGAAGCGGAGCGGGAACGAGGATTCGTTCTCGATCGTGCAGGATGAGAATCTCTACATCGTCGCCGACGGCATGGGCGGGCACGCCTCCGGGGAGGTCGCCAGCCAGCTCGCGGTGTCCGTGATCCGCGACTTCTTCAAGCGCACCGGCGAGGACCCCGAGGCGACCTGGCCGTACAAGATGGACCGGTCGCGGAACTACGAGGCCAACCGCCTGATCACGGGCATCAAGCTCGCCAACCTGCAGATCTACGAGAAGGCCCAGAGCGACCCGCGGTACAAGGGGATGGGCACGACCGTCGCCGCCATGCTGTTCGTCCGGGAAGGGGCGTACCTCTCGCACGTCGGCGACAGCCGCATCTACCGCATTCGCGACGACCGCATCGAGCAGCTCACCGAGGACCACTCGTTCCTCAACGACTACCTCAAGATGCGGCCGCTCTCGAAGGAGGAGATCGAAAACTTCACCCACAAGAACGTCATCACCCGCGCCCTCGGGATGAAGGAGACCGTCCAGGTCGACATCAATTTCGAAGTGCCGAGGGTCGATGACGTGTACATTCTCTGCTCGGACGGCCTGTCCGGCATGGTCCCCGACGACAAGATGCTCGCCACCTACCGGCGCTACGCCCACGACCTGAACCTCGTCACCGCCAAGCTGATCGAGGAAGCCAACGCCGCGGGCGGCGTGGACAACATCACCGTCATCGTCATCCGCTACACCGGCACTCCGACCTGAGGCCGCGGGGCGGGCGTCCGCACCCGGGGACCGGCCGGGCCTCGGCGCTCTCGACTTCCTCGAGGCCGTCGGCTATCTGTCCCTCCGGAGGTGCTTGCATGCGGATCGCCGTCGTGGGTTCGGGCTACGTCGGACTGGTCGCCGGGGCCGGCTTCGCGAATCTCGGCAACACGGTGCACGGGGTCGATACCGATGCCCGGAAGATCGAGGCCCTTCGGGCCGGCCGGATTCCGATCTACGAGCCGGGGCTGGAGGATCTGGTGGCGCGCAACCGCGCCGCCGGACGGCTGCGCTTCTCGACGGACATCGAGACGGCGATTCGCGCGTCGCAGATCGTGCTCGTCGCCGTCGGCACGCCGTCGGGCCCCGACGGCCGCGCCGACCTGTCCCAGGTCTTCGACGTCGCCGACGCCGTCGCCCGGTCGATCCGCGACTACACCATCGTGCTGATCAAGAGCACCGTCCCGGTGGGCACCAACGATCGCGTGACCGAGCGGATCGCGTCGGCGACGAAGGTTCCCTTCGACGTGGTGTCCAATCCCGAGTTCCTCAAGGAGGGGAACGCGGTGGCGGATTTCATGAGACCGGACCGGGTGGTGATCGGGGCGCGGAGCGAGCGGGCGCGGGAGACGGTGCGCCGGCTCTACCTGCCCTTGATGCGCACCGCGGAGCGGATCCTCCTGATGGACCCCCGGTCGGCGGAACTGACAAAGTACGTCGCCAACGCCTACCTCGCCACCCGGATCTCGTTCGTCAACGAGATCGCGAACCTCTGCGAACGGGTGGGCGCCGACGCCGTCGCCGTCCGCGTCGGCGCCGGGTCCGACCCCCGCATCGGCCTGCGCTACTTCTTCCCCGGCTGCGGCTACGGCGGCTCGTGCTTCCCCAAGGACGTCCGCGAGCTGCTGGGGCTGTCCGAAGCCTCCGGCCTGCCGCTCGAAGTGCTGGGCGCGGCGCACCGCGTCAACGAGCGGCAGAAATCGCTGCTCGCCCGCAAGGTGCTCGCCCGCCTCGGGCCCGCCGCCCGCGGCGCCCGCGTCGCCGTCTGGGGCTTGTCGTTCAAGCCGGAAACCGACGACATGCGCGAGGCCCCGTCGATCGCCGTCGTCGGCGCGCTGGTCGAGGCCGGCGTCCGCGTCGCCGCGCACGATCCCGTGGCGATCGACAACGCCCGCGCCGTCCTGCCCGCCGGCGTGGAATACGCCGAGGACGAGTACGCTGCGGCCGCGGGCGCCGACGCGCTCGTGATCTGCACCGAATGGCAGGGCTACCGCACACCGGACCTCGACCGCCTCCGCGCGACGATGAGAGCCCCGCGCATCTTCGACGGCCGGAACCTGTATGCGAAGTTCAACCTGGCGGAGGCGGGATTCGAATACTACGGGATCGGCACCGGCACCGCGCTGCCGGTCTGAATCGCGGCCCCCGCGCCTACGGACCGGTGGCCCCCTTGCGCGCCCGGTAGCAGTCGCGACAGTAGTACTCCTTGCCCTCGACCGGACGGAACGGGAGCTGCGTCTCCGCTCCGCATTGCGCACACTTCGCGGGGTATGTCGGACGCCGCGACGAGCTGCGAGCCGGATCGGACGCCGCGTCGTACTCCCGGAACGCCGGACTTCGGTACTCCCCCCCGAACGCCGCGGCGCTCGGTGACGGACCCGCCTGGAACGACGGCGCCCGGTAGACCTGGCTTTCCGCGACCCGCTGCCGCTCGCGACGCTCCCGACGACAATCCGGACACCGCTTCGGCGGCGACTGGAATCCTTTCTGCCTGTAGAATTCCTGCTCCCCGGCCGTGAATACGAACGTCTTCCCGCACACCGAGCACACGACGTTCCGATCGGTACCGCTCATCTCGCCTCCCGTCGTCTCACGAACGACTCGCCACGCCGGACCAGAGGTGGAAACAGGCACGCCCCACGGCAGGATCCGGAAGTCGCTCTCCAACCCGACCCGCCGCTCCCGCCCACTCCCTCGGTGTCACCGCGGGCCGCCCAACGCCCTGCAGCCTACGAGCCGCGCTCGACCATGTCAAGACCAGCATCCGCCTTCGGCCCGGACCCCGAGGGATGGAACGCACGCGGTCCGACGATCCCGGTGCCATGCAGCCGAGTTCCCTGGCAGTGCGACGGCGGCCCGCCGCAGGGGACTCGGAGCGACCATGCCGGTGCGGCGAGGTTCCTGCCCCCCCCCTTCGGCGCGGCACCGGGAGGCCGCGGGGGACTCGGAACGACCATGCCGGTGCGGCATCGCCCCCCAGGACGCGGCGGCACCGCCGGGTCGCGGGCCCGGCGCGGAGCCGCGCCGCACCACTCCGGGCCGGAACGCTAGCGCACCGCGGGGCTCCCGAACGTCGCAAGCCCCGTGCCCGGATCGGGGGACAGATGCCCCTCTACGATCGCGACCGGAAGGGCGACGTTGATCCGGATACGCCCGGCCCCTCCGCCGCCTCCCCCTCCGTTCCTCTCCGTCCTCGAGATGGCGTTTTCTCCGTCTCGACCGTCCGGATTCGTCGCGTCCGAGCCGTTGCCGCCGTCGGTGCCGCCGGTCGCGGCCGACCCTCCTGGCGCCGCCGTGAGCCGCGGCTGTCCGGCCGTTCCCGCCATGCCGACCACACCCAGCTCGAAGCTTCCGCCCGCTCCTCCTCCACCCCCGTTGGCGGCGACCACGCCGTACAGATCGACCGATGCCGCCTCCAGCAGGATCGCGCCGCCGCTGCCGCCTCCGCCTCCCGCCCCCACGCTTGCTCCACAGATCAGGCCGCCCTGTCCGCCACCTCCGCCGGCATCGATGGAGCCTCGGGTGCCGATCCGGATCGCGCCCTGCGCGGTGATCTGGAGGGCGCCGCCGCCCCCGCCGCCGGTGCCGCCGCAGGAGGCCGCCCCGCTGCCGCCTCCGCCTCCCGAGCCGCCGAGGAGCGGCACGAGCTGGGCCGTTCCGTAGGCGCCGCCGCGCACCCCGCCGTCGGCGGAGCGGATGGTGCCGCCGGCGCCGCCGCGCCCCCCGAAGCCGCCTCCTCCACCGCCCCCGTCGTCGTACTCGGTCCCGCTCCTTCCCGCCCCTCCCCAGCCCGGCCCGCCGCCGTTCGTGCCCCCCCATCCGCCGCGCCCGCCGCCGGGTCCCGGCGCGCCGGGTTCGGTCTCCAGCACCGCCGCCGCCGCCGTCAGCCGACCCTCCACCACGACGTCGCCGTCGACGAACAACGCCGCCGGCCATGCGCCGTAGAACGCCACGACGCAACCCTCGCCGACGCGCAGGGAGCCCAGACTCCAGGCCGCCAGCGAGGTGTCGCCCGCAGGCGACCAGTACCGGCGGAAGGGGATACCGCGGATGGTGCCTTCGCCCGGCTCCCGCAGCACTTCCTCCACCGATGGGTCTTCGAGGCGGCGGTAGATACCGCCCTCCTCCGTGTCGAGCGCCAGGACGTCACCCCCGCTGCACTCCAGGGGCATCGTGCCGCGGTCCCACGTCTCTCCGGGCGGAACGTTGGACGGCACGAGTTCCGCGCAATGCGCCGGGTTCGTGGCGTCCTCCAGGCACCCCAAGGGGCATTCCCGGAAGACCCAACCGCCGGCCTCCGGATCGCACGTCGCGAGCGTTTCGTCCCAGCAGTGCCGCTCGCCCTCCCTGCAGTCCGCCGCCTCGGGCGGAGCGTCCTGCGGCCCGGTGTCGTCGTCGGGGGGCCGGCCGTCGGTGACACCACCGTCCCCGTCGGTCGGCAGGGCGTCCTCCCTCGCGTTGGAGTCGTCGGGCGGCGAGGCATCCTCGACGACGACACCGTCGCCGATCCCGTCCGCCTCGGGTTCCGTCGTGGCGTCCGCGTCGGCGGCCGACCAGTCGTGGCTGCAGCCCCCCAGGAGGAGGACCAGCGCCACCCGCAGCGACCTGTTCCGTTCCGCGCGCCGCTCGATGACGGTCATGCGTCACCTCCGACATCTTCATTGCGACACGGCCGGGGCTGCCGGTCAAGGCGTCCGCCCGTGTAAGGTTCGGTTCCGTCCCGCGAAGGCGGGAGGAAGCGGCCCCGCCGGGCCGAAGGAGGAGCCATGCGCGCGATCCGGGTCCTGTCGCTGATGGCCGCCGCCGGCATCGCCGGCTGCGACGACGACGATGCCGTGGAGCAGACCGGACGCCCCTGCGCGACGGCCGACGACTGCTATCCCGGCATCGACCGTGCCGCGCTCCAGGGCGAAGTGGTCTGCATGGACCGGGTGCCGGGCGGCTACTGCACCCACCACTGTGTCGTCGATGACGACTGCTGCGCCGTGACGGGGGAATGCGACACCGCCTTCCCGCAGGTCTGCGCACCGTTCGAGTCGACCGGCGAGTTCTTCTGCTTTCTGAGTTGCGAGGGGGTTGCGGACGGGGCGGCGTGGTGTCGCGAAGGGGCCGGCGCGGCCTTCGACTGCCGCTCGACGGGCGGCGGCTCCACGAACCGCAAGGTCTGCGTTCCCTAGTCGGGCCGTCGTTCCCGTGCCGGGGGCGTCGCGGGAGGGGCGGCCGTGCCTTCCAGGTCGCCGGGAACGGTTGGCGCGCGGTGGGGTGCGAGGCGATGGTCCTCGATGCGGAGGGGACGGGCCGCCGGAATCCCGCGCGCCTCGACTTTCGTCCTCTTCTCGGATAAGACCCGTCTCCGGAGTCGGGGGGGAAGGAGGCGAGGGAGGACGATGTCGACCACCCAGCAGATCATCGAGATGACCGAAACCTACGGCGCGCACAACTACAAGCCGTTGCCGGTCGTGATCGCCCACGCGGAAGGAGCCTGGGTGACCGACCCGGAGGGGAGACGCTATCTCGATTTCCTGGCGGCGTACTCGGCGATGAACCACGGCCATCGCCATCCGCGCATCGTTCGCGCGGCGATGCGGCAGCTCGAGCGGTGCACGCTGACGTCGCGCGCGTTCTACAACGACGAGTTCGGCCCGTTCTGCAAGGAGCTGGCCGAGTTCTGCGGGATGGAGATGGTGCTGGCGATGAACACCGGCGCCGAGGCGGTGGAGACCGCGATCAAGCTGGCCCGCAAGTGGGGCTATCGCGTCAAGAAGGTTCCGCGCGGCCGGGCCGAGATCATCGTCTGTGCGAACAACTTCCACGGGCGGACGGTCACCGTGGTCAGTTTCTCGACCGAGGATCTGTACAAGGAGGACTTCGGTCCCTTCACGCCGGGCTTCACCGTCGTCCCGTACGGCGACGCGGCGGCGTTCGAGAAGGCGATCACGCCGCAGACCGTCGCCTGGCTGGTCGAGCCGATCCAGGGCGAGGCCGGCGTGATCGTCCCGCCGGCCGGCTATCTGTCGCGCTGCGCCGAGATCTGCCGCAGGAACCAGGTGCTCGTGATGTTCGACGAGATCCAGACCGGCTTCGGCCGAACGGGGAAGCGGTTCTGCTATGAGCACGAGGCGGGCCTCAAGCCCGACGTGCTCATTGTGGGCAAGGCGCTGGGCGGCGGCGTCGTGCCGATCTCCGCCGTCGTCGGCTCGCGCGAGTTGCTGGGCCTGTTCCGCCCCGGCGAACACGGATCGACCTTCGGCGGCAACCCGCTTGCCTGCGCCGTCGCCCGGGAGTCGCTCCGGGTTCTCGTCGAGGAGGGGCTTGTCGAGCGGTCCGCGCGGCTGGGCGAGAAGCTGCTGGCCGGGCTGCGCGCGATCCGGCACCCCCGGATTCAGGAGGTGCGCGGCAAGGGCCTGTTCGTCGGCCTCCACCTCAAGAAGGAGGCCGGCGGCGCCCGGGCGTACTGCGAGCGTCTCCAGCAGGAGGGGATTCTCTGCAAGGAAACCCATGACGACGTGATCCGCTTCGCCCCGCCGCTTGTCATCGAAGAGCGGGACCTCGACCTCGCCCTCTCCAAGGTCCGCCGGCTGTTCGCCTGACGAGGCTCCGGGTCGCGGGGACCGGCCGGACGGGCGAGGTTGCCTCGCCCGGATTTCGCCGTCGTGGATTTCTGCGCTACGCTCGGGCCATGCGCGCGATGCTGTTCGAAGGGGTGGGTCGGCCGCTGCGGGCGGCGGAACTGCCGCTGCCGACGCCCGGGCCGGGCCAGGTGCGGGTGCGCGTGGCGGCCTGCGGCGTCTGCCGCACGGACCTCCACGTGCTCGACGGCGACCTCCGCCGGCCCAAGCTGCCGCTGGTGCTCGGACACGAGATCGTCGGCCGGATCGATGCGATGGGGGAGGGCGTCGGCGCGCTCCGGCCGGGCCAGCGCGTCGGCGTCCCGTGGCTCGGCCGCACCTGCGGAACCTGCGACTTCTGCCGCGCGGGCCTGGAGAACCTCTGCCCGGCCGCCGCGTTCCACGGCTACACGCTCGACGGCGGCTACGCCGAGGCGGTCGTCGCGGACGCGCGCTACGTCTTCCCGATCCCGGACGAGTACGACGATGCGCACGCCGCCCCGCTGCTCTGCGCCGGCCTGATCGGCTTCCGTTCCTATCGCATGACCGCCGGCGCCCGTCGCCTCGGGATCTACGGCTTCGGCGGCGCCGCGCACATCCTGGCGCAGGTGGCCGCGGCCGAGGGCCGGGAGGTCTATGCGTTCGTGCGTCCCGGCGACGAGACCGCCCAAACCTTCGCCCAGTCCCTGGGGGCGGTCTGGGCCGGCCCCTCCGACCGGCCTCCCCCGGTCCCTCTCGACGCCGCCATCCTCTTCGCCCCCGTCGGCGACCTCGTCCCCCTCGCCCTCGCGGCCGTGCGACCGGGCGGGGTGGTCGTCTGCGGCGGGATCCACATGAGCGACATTCCGTCCTTCCCGTACGCCGTGCTCTGGGGGGAACGCGGGGTCCGGTCGGTGGCCAACCTGACGCGGGAGGACGGCGTGCGGTTTTTCGAGACCGCGGCGCGCGTCCGGATCCGCACCGAGGTCCGAACGTATCCGCTCGCCGACGCCCAGATCGCCCTCGACGACCTTCGTGCCGGCCGGGTGCGGGGCGCCGCCGTCCTCCAGGTCGACGCGCCTCGGGCGGCCGGATAGTTCGAGCTCCGCCCGGGGATTCGGCCGGCCGGCTTCTCCTCCCGGGCCTGCCGCGCGCTCCCCTGCCGGTTCGCAGGATGGCGCCGGCCGAACCCGGGGGCCCGGCTTCTCCTCTTCCCTCTCTCCTCCCTTTCGGATATGAGGGGCCGCCATGGTGCCGCGGTCGCCCCTCCCCGGTTCCTTCGCCGACCTTGCCGTGGTCGGCCTGGGGCGCACGGGGCTCGCCGTCGCCGCCGCCTTCGCCGACGGCGGCCTGCGGGTGCTCGGCATCGAGAAGCGGCCGGAGGTGGTGCGACGGTTGCCGCGCGGGGCGCGGCATCTCGGCGACCGGAGCCTCGAAGCGGCGCTGCGCCGGACGCTCGGGCGGCGGCTCCTGGCGACGACCGAATGGCCGCCGCGGCTGCCGGGCATCGTGCTGGTCTGCGTGCCGACCCCGGTGAATCTCGAGGCGCGCACGCCGGACCTGCGGGGCATCACCGAGGTGGCCGAGGAGCTGGTTCGCCGGTTGCCGCCGGACGGCCTAGTGATCGTTCGTTCCGCCGTCCCCGTCGGAACGTCGCGCAAGCTGGTGCTGGAGCGGATCCGCCGGGCTCGCGCGCAGGTCGGCCTGGCGTCGTGTCCCGACCGGAGGGCGCCGGGTGCGACGCTCCGGGAGCTGCGCTCGCTGCCGCAGATCGTCGGCGCGATCGACGAGGCTTCCGCCGATCGGGCGTCGGCCCTGTTCCGGCGGCTGACGAGGCAGGTCGTGCGGGTGCCGAACCCGGAGACCGCCGAGATGATCCGGCTCGTGGAGAGCTGCCGCACCGACCTGCTGTACGCCTTCGGCAACGAGGTGGCGTTGCTGGCCCGAACCCACGGGATCGACCCGCTGGAGGTGATCCGCGGAATGAACCAGGGGACCGCCGCGTCGTCGCGGCGGGTGGCGGAGGGTCCTCCGCCCGTCGCGGGTCCGGGCTACGTTGCCGGCGGCCATTTCGCGCGGGACGCCTGCCTGCTGCTCCCGTCGCTCGGCGATCGGCCTCCGGAGCAGTCGCTGGTATTCGTCGCGCGCGCGTTGAACGAGTCGATGCCGCGGCGCGCCGCGGGGGATGTGCTATGCCTGTTGCGTGGCGCCGGGAAGGACCCCGCCCGCTGCCGGGTGCTGGTTTGCGGCTTCCGGCTTCGGGGCCGGCGCGACGCGGGTGCTCCGGCCGACGGCCTGGCCGTGCCGTTCCTTCACGTCCTCCGGGGCTGCGTCGGGAAGGTGCTGGGTCACGACTACGAGCTGGCGGCGGAGGCGGTCGCCGCGTCCGGGGTCGAGCCGGTTCGCCTGACCGAGGGGCTCGTGCGCGCCGACGCCGTCGTGCTGCTGGACGACCATCCGCGCTACGCCCGCGACCTCACCCCGCGCCGGCTTGCCGCGACGCGATCCCCCGTGGTGGTGTATGATTCGTGGCGCGTGTTGCGCGGGACCGTCGTTCCCGCGCTGCCGAACGTGCGGTACGCGGGGCTGGGCCACGAAGGATGAGCCCGTGGCGGGAACGAAGGGGGTCGAAGATTCAGGTCGCCTTGCGCCTCGGCCTGCTCCTGTCCGCCCTGCTGCTCGCGGGCGCGGCCGCCTGCGCCGAGGATCCGTCCGAGTGTCCCGAGCCGTGCCTGCCCGGCCAGCGCTGCTCCTACGGCGCCTGCATTCCGGTGCATGACGTCGCCGACGAGCCGGATGCCGAGTAGCCGGCCCGCGGGGCTGCCGCGGACGCCGCCGGGGCGCCGCGGAGGACGGGTGGTGGATCGGGCGAATCGGCGGACCGGCGCCGGGGGCTTGGAATCGACGGCCGAATCCGCTAGACGGTCGTGGGGCGGGGTGGCCCGGTGGTGCGCCCCGGTCGCGACCGGTTGGGGTTGCCGGTCGGCCTCCCACTCGGGGACGGCGGCTCTCGACCCGAAGGAAAGGAGTGAGGGACGTGATCACGTTCAGCAAGAGGCAGCTCAAGATTCCGAAGTTCTCGCGGGACGTCTATCTGGTCACGGGCGGGAACAGCGAGTTCCGCCGGGCCTTTCCGGAGAAACGCACCGAGGAGCTGTGCATCGAGGCGTTCCAGGAGGCCGCGAAGTACATCGGCATGACCGCCGCGGAGCTCAAGCAGTTCATCCACACCTGCTACTACGGCCACTTCGCCGACCACTTCGGCGACCAGCTCCTCGGCGAGGCGGTGATCCACGATCGCCTGGGCCTCGACCCGCTGGGCAACGTCGGCATCAAGACCGGCGGCGCCACGGGCGGCTCGACGATCTGGGAAGCGGCCAAGGCGGTGGCTTCCGGCTACTCCGACTGCACGCTGGCGATGGGCTGGGAGCGGATGGACGAGGTGCCCACGGACGAGGGCAACAACTACATCGCCTGCGCGGCCGACAAGGACTGGGAAACGCCGCTCGGGCACATCTACACCGGCTACTACGCCGTGATGGCGCAGAAGTACTGGAACGTGTACGGCCGCGAGGAAGAGTCGTTCCGCCGGACGCTGGCCGAGATCTCGGTCAAGAACCACGGCTACGCCTACCACAACCCGTTCGCGCACGGCGGGATGAAGATCACGGTCGAGGACGTGCTGAAGTCGCCGGTGGTCGCGTACCCGTTGCGCGCCCTGGACGCCTGCCTGATGAGCGTCGGTGCCTCGTGCGTCATCCTGGCCGAGAAGGAAACGGCCTACCAGATGTCCAGGAACCCGCTGCTGCTGTACTGCGCCGCCGGTTCGCACACTCTGCGCGTCGCCGACCGCCGCGACATGGAGATTCCGCTGCTGCCCAATGAGACGCCGGACACCTACAAGGACCTGGACCGGGAGTTTCCCGGGGAGGAGCGGTACCCGGGCTTTACCGGCTTCCTCGCGGCGCGGATGGCCGCCTACTACGCCTACCACTGGACGGGCATCCAGGACCCGTGCGAGGACCTCGATCTCGTCGAGCTGCACGATGCGTTCACGATCAGTGACGTGCAGACGTACGAAGACATCGGCATCCGGCCCTACGGGCGGGGACGCACGTATGTCGAAAGCGGCGACTGCTACCACACCAACCCGAAGACCGGGAAGCCGGGCAAGCTCCCGGCCAACCTCTCGGGCGGGCTGCTCGGCTGCATGCACGCCGTCGGCGCCACCGGCATCATGCAGGTCGTCGAGCTGATGTACCAGATTCACGGGCGGCATGCCGAGATCCACGGCGATCCGGCGCGCTGGAAGCGCTACGGTAAGGAGAAGCCGAAGGATTGGGTGGACCTGCAGGTTCGCGGCGCCCGCCGGGGCCTGGCGATCAGCCATGCCGGCGTCGGCAGTCACGTCACTTGCACCATCGTCATGCAGCCGGATGCGCGGCTGGACCAGTAGGAGGACGGGTCATGAGCGGCTATTCCGTCAAGGTGGTCGAAGGCAAGTACAAGCTGTCGGGCGAGTTCTCCACGATCGAGCCGAACCAGCCGATCTTCGACGAGAAGGGCAAGCTGTGCGGAATCTGCAATCCGCGCCGCATCGTTCATCACCACTCGCTGGGCGGCGAGGCCCCGTTCTTCGCCGCCCTCGCCCGCGGTCGACTGCTGGCCACCCGCTGCGACAACGAGAAGTGCAAGGACGGCTACAGGTCCGTCTTCATCCCCTATCGCATCCACTGCCCGGACTGCCTGGAACGCAACACCGAGATCGATATCACCGACCTGGCCAACCGGACGGCCCGCGTCTATACCTTCATGGTCTGTGAACGGTCCGGAGCGTTCAACACGCTGGAGAAACCGATCCGGTTCGTGAACGTTGCGTTCGAGGGGACGGCGACGATCTTGATGAGCTACTTGCTCGGCAAGGCGTCGCCCAAGATCGGCATGCGGCTCCGCCCGATCTTCCGGACCCGGAACCCGACGTACACGATCACCGATCTGGCGTTCGTGCCGGCAGAGACCCGCCCCGAGGATCTGCCTCCGGGATTCACGTTCAGCCTGGAACCGGCGTAGGCCGGCGGCGGCCCGCCGCCCGGGGTCTGTCCGGGCGGCGCGGCTGGCCCGCTCGTCGAACGTCCCGCTCGCCGCCGGTGCTGGCGGAATCCGGGTCGAAGCGGACGGCTTGCCCCGGTCGCCCGATCGCTATACCGTCGGCGCGTCGGGAGGGAAACGATGTCCGACGCCGACATGCCGGCCCGGAATCCGTCGGAGGGGACGACGATCGGGTGCCACCCGTGGTACGCGGACGGCACCCCCTCCGCCGTGTACGCGATCATCCAGCGGTACCGCCGGGAGGCGACGGACGACCGCGAGCCCGGGGCGCGCGCCGGCCTACTGTACGAGATTGGCCGCCTGTTCGAGGAGCACCTCGGGGACACCCGCCAGGCCGAGGCGCACTATCGCGAGGCGCTCTCCGCCGTGGCGAACCACGTTCCGTCGCTGCGCGCCCTCCGCCGCCAGGCGCTCGAACGCCGCGCCTACGGCCAGGCCCTCGATCTGCTCGACCGCGAGATCGCCGTCACTCGCGACGCGAAATCGCTCGCCGCGCTGCGCCGCGAACGCGCCCTGCTGCTGGAACATCGGCTCGGGCGCTCCGAGGAGGCCCGCACCGAACTGGTCCAGGCCCACGCCCTCGACCCCGACGACGGCATGACCCTGCGCGCCCTGGTCCACGCCGCCCGCCGCGCCCGCGACTGGCCGGCGCTGCGCGACGCGCTGCGCGACGAGGAGGAACGCGCTTCCTCCCCGGAGCCCAAGCGCGCCGTGCGGCTCGAACTGGCCCGTCTCGAGGAAACCACCTTCGACCGCCCGGACGAGGCCGAGGTCTGGTATCGCAAGATGCTCGAGGCGGACGCGAACGACGCGGACGCGCGGGAGGGGCTGCGCCGCGTCTATCGCCGCAACGGCAAGTGGCGCGAGCTTCTCCATCTGCTGGTCGAGGACGCGGCGCGCGCCGAGGGCGAGCGGCGGGCCGATCGGCTCTACGAGGCCGCCCGCGTGGCGCTCGACCATCTCCACGACTCCGCCCGCGCCCGCGCCGCGCTCGAGGAACTCCGCACGATCCAGCCCGACCGACCGATCGCCCTGCGCGAGTTGCTGGCGATCTACGAGGCGTCCGGCCAGTGGGAGGAGGCGGCGATCACCGCCCGCGCCCTGGCCGGGCTCTCGTCCGACCCGCGCGAAAAGCTGCTGCTGCTCCACCGGCTCGGCCTGATCCTCCACGAGCGCCTCGACCGTCCCGACGAGGCGATCCTGGCGCTGCGCGTCGCCCTGGCGCTCGATCCCGTCTCCGCCCCGATCCTCCAGGCCCTCGGCGAGATCCTGGTGCGGCACGGCCGCTGGCAGGACCTGTGCGGGATGCACCTGGCCGAGGCGGAGGCGCAGGACGACCCGGACCGCAAGGCGATGGCGTTGTGCCGCGCGGCGGAGGTGTGCGAGCGGCACTTGCAGAAGCCCGAGGACGCCGTCGTGCACTACGAGGAGGCGCTGGCGGTCCGTCCTGGCTTCCCGCCCGCGCTGCGCGCGCTGGAGCTGCTCTACCGCCGCGCCGGCCTGGCCCGCGACCTGGCCGAGCTGTATCGGCGGCTGGCCGAGAACGCCTCGGAACCGACGCTCAAGGTCGGGTATCTCGAGCGTCGCGCGGCGACGCTGGAGAACGTGGTCGGGGACGTCGAGGCGGCCGTGGAGGCCTATGAAGCGATCCTCGAGCTGGAGCCGCAGCACGCCGCAGCCGGCGCGGCGCTGATGCGGATCCACGAGGAGCGCCGGGACTGGGAGCAGCTCCTCGCGCTGCTCCAGCGGCTCGCCGAGCGGGACCGCAACGAGGAGAGCGCGGCGGCGCTGCTGCTGCGGGCGGGCGAGCTGGCCGAGCGGGAGCTCGGGGACGCGGCGCGGGCCCTGTCGCTGTACGAATCGGCCCTGGCGTTGCGGCCGACCCTCCTCCCGGGGCTCCAGGCCGTCGGGCGGATCCTCCACCGCGACGGCCGCTGGGAGGATCTGGTCGCGCTGTATCGCCGCGAGCTGGACCAGACCGAGAACCCGGCGATGCGCGCCGCGACGCTGTGCCGCATCGGGGGCCTCTGCGAGGAGAAGCTCGGGGACCCGGAACGCGCGCGGCAGGCCTACCACGACGCGTTCCTCGCCGACCCCGCCTGCGCCCCCGCGCTCCAGGCGCTGCTGCGGCTGCACCACGACCGGAAGGACCTGGAGGGGGTGATCACCGTGCTGGAGGCGGAAGCGGCGGCCAGCCGCGACCGCCGGCGCCGTGCCGCCGTCCTGTGCCGGATCGGCGAGATCTGGGAAGACCCGCTCGGCAAGCCCGAGCTGGCCCTCGACGCCTTCACCCAGGCGCTTGAACTCGACCCGTCGCTCCGTGTCGCCCGCCACGCCCGTGCCCGGCTGCTCGCCGAGCGCGGGGCGTGGGAGGCGCTGGCCGAGCTGCAGATGGAGCGAGCGCCGACGTTGACCGATCCGGACGAGGCGTTCCGGGCGTGGGCCGAGCTGGGATTCCTGCTGGCGGACAAGGTCGGCGACCTGCCGCGAGCTGCCGAGTGTCTGCGCCGGGCGCTGGAAAAGCGGCCGGACGACGTGGCCACGCTGCGCGCGCTGGCCGCCGTCCAGGCCGCGCTGTCGGACGGGGAACGGCTCGCCGACACCCTCGACCGCCTCGCCCGGCGGCTGCCCGCCGACGCCGTGCGGCTCGGGCACCTGCGCGAGCGGCTGGTCGAGGCGGAGCGGGTGGGGCTGCCGGTCGCCGAACAGGCGCGACGGCTCGACGAGCTGCGCGAGCAGGCGCCGCGCGACCCGGAGCTGGCGCTGCTGCGCGAGGGCCCGGCGCTGGCCGAGGCCGACGGCCGGGCGCTCGTGGAGACGCTGGAGGCCGAGCTGCCGCCGGACAGCGCCGACCCCGCGGTCCGCGCCGCCGCGCTCTGCCGCCTCGCCGACTGGCTCGCCCGCACCGGCCGCGCGGCCGAGGCGGTCGACCGCGCGCGGCTCGCCGTCGATCTCGACCCGACCTCGCTGCCGGCGGTCAGCTTGTGGACGTCGCTGGTCGAGGCGACGGGCGGGACGATCGGCCCGGAGCATCTGCAACGGCTGGCCGAGGCGTCGCGGGACCGGACGGCGCGCTGCGCGTACCTGGTCCGCGCCGCCGAACAGATGGCCGAGCAGCCGGGGACGGAGGCCTGGGACCGCGCCCGCGAGCTGCTGGGCCAGGCGCTGCGCGTCGACCCGGCCTCCGTCGAGACGCTGGGGGCGCTGGTGCGGATCTACGGCGCGCGGGGCGAGTGGGAGCGGCTGGCGGAGGAGCTCGGGCGGATTGCGGACGAAGGGGGCGACCGGCCGGAGTCGGTCGAGGTGCTGTACCTGCTGGCGACCGTGCAGCGGGACCGGCTCGACGACCGCCCGGCCGCCGTCCGCACGCTGAACCGGGTCCTGCGCCTCCAGCCGCGGCACGCCGCCGCCCTGGCGGACCTCGGCGACCTGTACGCCGAGTCGGACCAGACCAACGAGGCGATCGCGGTCTACCGCCAGCTCCTGAACGCGGAGGGCGAGGAGACGACGGTGGCGCAGGCGGCGGTGCACCTGTCCGTGCTGCTCGAGGATCGGCTGCAGGACACCGCGGCGGCCCGCGAGGTGCTCGAACAGGCCCGCGCGCGGTTCCCGCGGGCGCCGGCGGTGCTGGAACGGCTGGTGGTGCATCTGCGGCGCGAGGGGCGGTGGCGCGAGGCGCGGGAGATCGTCGAGCAGCTCGTGGCACGCGACGACCTGGCGGCGTCCCGCACCGGCTACCGCCTGCTGCTGGCCGAGCTGCTGCTCGAAGGGTACGCCGACGAGGCGGAGGCGGTGGCGGTGCTGCGCACCGCGGCGGCCGAGGAGGTCGGCTCGCGGCGCGCCGTCTCGCGGCTCGTTCACCTGTGGTCCGAACGGGGACGGTGGGCCGAGGTGGCCGGGCTGCTCGAAGAGCAGGTGGCGCAGGCCGGCGACCGGCTGGACCGCTCCCACGCCCCGCTGCTGCTCGAGCTGGCCAAGGTGCGCGCGCTGCACCTACGCGACCTGCCGGGGGCGATCGCGGCGCAGGAACGCGCCGTGCAGCTCGACCCGGACAACCGAGCCGCGCGGTTGCGGCTGGCGGAGCTGGAACTCCAGTCGGGAAACACACGCCAGGCGCTGGCGCAGGCGCGCCGGGTCCTCGCCGAGGACCCGCTGGAGCGGAAGGCGCACCGGATCCTGTTCGAGGCGCGCGAGACGGCGCCGCGAATCGCCATGGCCGCGGCCCAGGCGCTCCGCTGCCTCGGCGACGAAGACGTCGCGGTCGAGACGATGCTCGCCCGCCGCCGTCCGCGCGGACCGAACGACCTGGCGGGGCTCACCCTGCCGTCCGCGATGCTGCGGTCGCTGCTCCCGCCCGCCGCGGTGCACCCGGCGGGCGAGGTGCTGGCGGTCGTCGCGCCGGTGGTCGGCGTCCTGTTCGCGACCGAGCTCGAGGTGCACGGGGCGACGAAGCGCGACCGCGTCGGCGGGCGCGGCTCGTCCGCCGGCGGGCTGGCGGCGGTGGTCGAGGCGGTCGCCCGCGCCGTCGGCCTCGAGGAGGTCCCGGTGTATCTCGCCGCCGTCGACCCGGCGCGCGGCGCCTTCGTCGAGCCGGAGGCGCGGCCGGTGGTCGTCCTGCCGCGGGAGCTGGGCGAGGCGAGCTCGGTGGAGCAGATTTTCCAGATCGGCCGCGCGATGGCCAAGATCGCCCTCGGACTGCACCTCCTCGACAAGCTCGGCGCCGCCGGTCTCTCCACGCTCCTGGGGGCGCTGCTGCGGATCGTGGGGGCCCCGGACCGCGAACGGTCCTCGGACTCCGCCGAAGGCCGTCTGCTGGAGCTGGCGCGGCGGCTGGACCGCGACCTCCCCCGCCGCACCCGCCGCACGCTCGAACCCCTCGCCGCCGCCCTCGCCGAACGGCCGCTCGACCGGCCCGAGGCGTTCGTGGCGGGGGTCGAGCTGTACGCCGATCGCGTCGGCCTCGTCCTGTCCGACGCCCTGGTGCTCGCCGTGCGCAACGCGGCCCGCCGGGACGCCCCGGAGACGGCGGGCAGTGACGACCTGCGCGAGGCGCTGCGGCTCTCCCCCGCCGCCCGCGACCTGGTCCGGTTCTTCGTCTCCGAGGAGCGCGAGGCGATCGGGCTGTAGGCCGGAATGGCGGCGGCGGGGCGCGCCGCCCGCCGGATTCCCGCGACGGCGCCGTCCCGCAGCGCGGAGCGTCGTCTCAAAACATGTAGTTGATGCGCAGCCCGAGCGTGAACAGCTCGGGCAGTCCGACGCCGAACTCCGGGGTGATCACCAGGTTGCGCAGCGGCTTGAACCGCGCCCCGATCTTGGCGGTCATCATCGGGTACACGGGCCAGATGCCCTTCGCCTCCGTCGGGATCGGGCCGTAGTGGCCGCCGCTCACCTCGCAGTAGTCGGCGTGCGCCGGCGGCTGCCCCGGACCGTCGCACGCCACCCAGTCGCCCCCCTCGCGGTACGCCTCGTCCCGCGTCACCTCCCCGGTCGTGATCCCGATCCCGAACCCGCCGCCGTAGATCAACGACACCCACGGCTCGAACTCGTAACCGGACAGGAACTCGGCGGTGATCCAGACCAGCCCGAGCGTCGACCGGATGATCTCGGTGTCGGATTCCGGATCGCCGTCCTCGCGTGTCCAGGTCTCAACCGGGTAGCTGCCCCACCAGACCGAGGCGACGATGTCGAGGCCGTTGCGGCGGTAGGTGAACTCCGGGCCGAGCGCCCAGCCGATCACGGTTTCGAAGTGCTCCAGGCCGAAGGCCTCGACCAGGAAGTCGGGGACGAACAGGACGTGGCTGCGGACGCCGACGAGGAAGTACGCCTGGTCGGGGTCCTCGACGAGCGACCGTTCGGGATCCTCCGCGGGCGCTTCGATCGGGGGCGGCGGGGCGCCGCCGCCCTGGAGGAAACCGGCGTCGTCGCCGGCCGCGGTGTCACCGGGGCCGGCCGGTTGTTCCTCCGGCGCGGCCGGCGGGGTGCCGGCGCCGAGGAACGCGGCGTCGTCGTCGATCGACGGCCGG
>Ga0068707_1000870_pt1 | contig 20708 bp, 12 predicted proteins | sample YNPNPMetaG_FD_66600 | JGI IMG/M metagenome (GOLD analysis project Ga0068707, IMG submission 66600) | Anoxygenic and chlorotrophic microbial mat microbial communities from Yellowstone National Park, USA - YNP NP MetaG | ecosystem: Environmental > Aquatic > Thermal springs > Hot (42-90C) >...
CTCCTCGCCTGGCTAAAGAACCCGAGCGCCGAAAATGCCCGGCGGCTGGGGCTAAGGGAAAAGCCTCTGGGGTCTATGGAACGGCGCACCGTCTGGGTTTTCGGCTACCAGTTGAGAAACAGCCTGCTGGTGGCGGCGGCCACTACGTTGCTGGGGATCTTTTTGGCTTGCACCGCGGCCTACGCCTTCAGCCGTTTCCGTTTCCCTGGCCGAAAGACCGGCCTTTTGAGCTTTCTGGTCATCCAGATGTTCCCCGGCACCATGATGATGATCCCGCTATATATTCTCATGGACCGGCTGGGGCTTTTGGATCAGTTGCTGGGACTGGTGCTGGTATATTCGACCACCGCCATTCCTTTCTGCGTATGGATGCTCAAGGGGTATTTCGACACCATTCCCAAGGAACTGGAAGAAGCGGCCATCATCGACGGAGCGAGTCGCACCCGGGTGTTTTGGACCATAATTCTTCCGCTGGCTCGCCCGGCCATAGCGGTGACCGGCCTGTTTTCCTTCATGACCGCCTGGAACGAATTCATCTTGGCGGCGACATTCATGAACCAGGAGACTTCCACCACCTTGCCGGTGATGCTCAACTCGTATGTTTCCAAGACCACCGTCGAATGGGGGCATTTCGCCGCCGGGGCCATTCTGGTTTCGCTGCCGGTGGTCATCCTTTTCTTCATCCTACAGAAACACTTGGTGAGCGGTCTGACCGCCGGCGGAGTCAAGGGCTGAGAAAAATCCGGCGATGGACAGGCCGACAGATCGGGACCCACCCCGATAGCGGTTTACCAAGGTACCGACTAGGTCAGAGGCGTGCCCCGGCGTAGGTCTTAAGCCGCCGGCGCCCGCAGATCGGGTTGGCCAGGGGGGAAAGTCAGCGCACAGCCCAGAAGGCCCTAGGGTGCCGCGGCGCCTACGGCCCCTGCCCGCCGGCTGGGCAGAGACCCGGGGACGCGACCCGCACCGATTTTCTTCGCGGAAGCAAGACGGAGGTCAAGGAAGGTGCGGGCTCGTCACATTGCTGGGCTGTTTCCGACACTCTCAGGTGAAATGACCGTGAGGTTGCACGTCTCTCGTATTCTTTCCAGCGTGAGCTGGCGGACGCCTGTCTGCCTGCCGGCGTAGGCCAGCAGCTTGTCGACCTCCTCCTCGGTCATGGGCTGCAAGTCCCAGCCCACGAACAGGCGAGTGCGCATCCCCGCGGGCGCGGCCGGGTCGGTGGCCCGGGGATGGTTGGTCGAGCCGTACAGGAGCCAGTGCCTGAGTTTCTCCAGCGTGCGGGGCGGGATGTCTTTTTCAACCCCTTCAACCATCAGCACACCGCGGCTCAGATCGAGCTTCTGGGGCGAAAGCTCGAGCAGCTGTTTTGCGGAAAGCTGTCCGTCTAGCAGCATGGCTAGCAGCGCGCTGTTTCTGGCCCGGTGCCATTCGTCCCGCCCGAATCTCGAATTTTCCAGGGCCGCGCGCTCGGCAGCGTAGAGGGGATCGCCCGCTGCGGAGCGCGGCCCCTCCTTCACCGGGCAGACCACCTCGCCGGCGCTGGCCGGCCCGGCGGGAAGCTCGACCCGCTCGCTCTTGTGCTTTCTTAGCCAGTTCCGGTAGGCAGCATCCCGGCGAACGTCATCGAAGTCGTGCCAGCCCGGCTGGATGAGATCCACCCAGCGGACGATGCGGTAGGCATCGTCGGTGCGTCCCAGCTTCATCAGGATGCGAAAGCGCGTGTCCTGGTGCGGCAGAAAGTAGGGCCAGAACCGCAGGGACTCTTCCGAGTCATGCAGGGCCGCCTGCAATTCAGTCTTGTTCCTGGCCTTTTCGTAGGCGGCCCAGGCACGGTTGTTGTACAGCCTGGCGCGCTCCCAGCGGTGCAGCCAGGCCTCGCCTTTTTCGTCCCCGGCAAGAAGCTCATCCTCCAGCCCTCTCCTCTGCGACCCCAGCGCCTCCTTTTTCCCGGCGTCATTCTCCTTTTCCTCCAGCTGGGAAAGGAGAAAGCCACGAAATGCCAGCCCCCACTTGCGGTCCGCGCCCTCGATAGCCAGGAACTCTTGCACCAGCGCCAAAGCCTTTTCCAGCTCGCCGTCCCGCGCCGCCGCCTGCGCCCGCTGGCTCAGTTCGAGCATCTTTTCCCTGGCCTCCGCAGCGCGGCGGCAGGCACATTTCGTTCCCGAACAGGCCTTTTTCATCCGGCGCCTCCTTTCTCGATCTTCCACAACCAGGGAATGCAATCCCCGTGCCCGGGGTAACCGTTATTTGTATTGAAGATTTATTTTCTATAGCCGACGCGACTGTTCCAATCGTTACCAGTCACGCTCCATTTTGGAGCAGCCTGGTCGACGGGCCTTCAGTTCTTTTGTAGGGTACTTTAGCAACTCGGAACTTGGAACTCGGGCGCCGGATGCGGCCGGATAGGGCCTAGGTAACCCGTGTCGTCGCGGTCGTGCTCACGGTCCGACCTGGATGGTGACGGCCTCGTTGGACTTGAGCCCGAGCGAGTCGGCGCAGAGCAGCTCGAGCAGGTGCTCTCCGGGCGCCAGCGCAGTAGTATCGATCATCCAGTGCGAGTTGCATGCCCACTGCCCGGCCCCCAGGCAGGTAGAAGGCAACCCGACTCCCGGCGGGTTAGCCAGCGGAGCGCCGTCCAACGCCAGCTCCACGACCCCGAGACCGTTCGGATCGACCGCGAACACGCTGGCCAGCACCCGTCCCGAGAGCTCATCGGGCGCCTGGTCCAGGGTTAACGCGCAGCGCGGCGGGCCGTCGTTCCAGGCAGGCTCCGCGCGAACGCGGAGCAAGGCCTCGATGTGCGCCTGGCATACCGGGCAGAAGGGCTCGGCGTCGCTGTCGGCGTTCATGCGGCAGCGGTCGGTCGGGTGGTAGATGCACCTCCGATACCCGAACCCGCCGGGGCGGGCGCCCTCAACCAGGTGGCGCCACCTGGCGCCCTCCGGGTCGAGCGAGAGGTTCGGCTCGAGGAAGGGATCGGAGGTGCTGAACATCGGGGCTGGGTAGCATTCGTCCACTACCCCGTACTCGTCCCCGAGGCCGAAGAGCGCGTGGCCGAGCTCGTGGGTCAGGACGTCCGCCGCATACCGGCTCGGCAGCAGGACGAACGCCACCTCGCTTTCGCTGCCGTACACGGGCCGCGCGTTGGCGCCTCCGGTGTCGGCCCGGATGACCACCACCACCACGTCCACGTCGGGTGCGCTGCGGGACACAAGTTCGACCAGAGCGGGATCGACCGTCGGCTGCCAGCGCTCCGGCCCGCTCATTTCCGGCGATAGCTCGAAGCACACGCCCAGGGCTGTGTCTCCTCGCGCGGCGTTGGTGGTGTCGTGGGTGAGCGAGGCGACGTCGACGCGGTGGTAGTTGAACCGGCCCAGATGGGCGGCCACGAACCCCTGCGCGTCGCCATCAAGACCGCGCTCCAGCGCATCGACTGCGTCCGCGTAGGCAGACTGCTCCTCCAAGGTGAAGCCCTCGGCGACGAATACGATGTCGATTGCGCGATTCAGATCCGCGTCCTGTACGCGGCTGGTCACCGGAAGACCGCAGAGGTCCGGGAAGAACTCGCAGCGGAGTCTCTGTCCCGGGACCTCCCAGGCCTCGGGCGGGAATACCTGCACTGGACCGCAGGCCTCGGGCTGGGGACCCGAACAACCACCGAGCAGTGTCACCAGGCCGGCCAGGATCAGACAGGCGAAGACTCTGAGTGGTTGCGGTTTTACGGGCGCGAAAGGGACGGTACGCATCGGGCTCGGACCCTCGAAACCTGCTCCCAAGACATGCTGCGGGTGCAAAAACCCAACCCCGATATTTACACGGTTCGAACATGGCAATGTCAAGTAGCGTCGAATGAGGGCATTTTGCCGCCGGAGCCATTCTGGTTTCACTGCCGGTGGTCATCCTTTTCTTCCTCTTGCAGAAACATCTGGTGAGTGGTCTTACGGGTGTAGGGGTGAAAAGCAAAAAAAGCCTTGTTGTTTTCATGAAACCATATGTCACAGGCAACAGCGGGCTTGTTTTTGCAGAATGTCCATGTTAGAAAGGCTCTGATGTAAATAATGGTGAACTTATGGCACAGTTTGAAGGTTGGTGCAGATGAAGAGCACTAATCCTGAGAAGGACCGGGGTGATTTTTGTAACTACCTTGTGGTAGATTTAAATTCGCCCGGTTGCGAGCAGAGGAGGTAACCATGGCGAGCCTGAAGAAAAATTTGGCCTTGTTCTTGTTACCGGTGTTTTTCATTGTCGCCAGTTGCGATGACACGGGAGGCGGCCTTACCACCTCCGTGCCCAACATCGACGGCTGGGCGGTTGGTCCCGGCGACAGCTCGCGCCCGGATCAGTTCCAGGGCGTGCCGGACGGCGATCAATTGGCGCTCAACTTCGGCCTGGTCGACGTAAGAACCACCAAGTATCTTTATTTGTTCTTCCACAACGGCGGAAAATCCAATCTCAAGCTCTATCGGGTGGAATGGGCCCAGGGCTCCAGTAGCGACTTCTCCGTGGCCTGTCGGGTGGCCGGCGTTTACCAGCCCTGTCCTACCGGTTCGGGCGAAGTCATAGAGACGGAACCAGGTGCGGACCAGGTGCTAAGGGTGGCCTACGTGCCTCAGGAGCTTGGCCCGGACAGTGGAAGTTTCGTGGTGGATAGCAACTCTGACCAGCATAAACGCATCACCGTTCAAGTAAGCGGAGAGGGAGCGACCTTACTCAAGGTCTGTATCTCCGACTGTACTGGCGACCAGAACGACGCCGCCTGCGCCTCGGCCCCGGAAATTTGCAGCGATCAGGTGGCGCCCGAACACCTTTCCATGAAGTTCGGAGACACCGAGCTCACTTCCCCAAAACACCGGCGGGTGACTATCATAAATCAATGGGACCAGCCGCTGCACATCACCGATCTGCGCTTTGGCACCGGCGATTTCAACCAGTTCCGCCTGGACAAGAAAGGCAACCAGCTTCCCGGCGTGATGGAGCCGGGCGCGCGGGCGGAAATTGAAGTTGGTTACGCTCCGGGCACCGGTGGCGAGCACAACTCCAGCCTGCGCGTGGTCTCCAGCGACATAAGCTCGGGCGAGGTGGTGGTGGATCTCTCCGGCCGGGCCCTCGCCCCGCGGGTATGTCCCGACCCGCTGTTTGTCGATTTCGGCAACGTCCCCACCGGCGAGACCAGCGTAAAATCCTTCAAGATCACCAACTGCGGCCTGCTGGAGCTCAATCTCATGGATCTGAGCCTGAGCCAGGGCACCAGCGAGGACTTTACTTTCCACAACAAGCCTTCTCTGCCGCGTACGCTCCAGGTCAATGAAAGCGTGGACGTGGAAATACAGTACGCTCCTAAGCAGGCGGGAAGCGATGCCGGCGGAGTGGATATCTTTTCCAACGATCCCACCGCCGATCCCAACAGTCATTACACCGGCACGGTGTCGCTTGCCGGTCGCTCGGTGCCCCGCATCTGCGACATCCAGGTGACGCCCTTTGCGGTGATGTTCGGCGGGGTGGTCAAGAACACCACCGACACCGTCGATCTCATCGTATCCAACCAGGGCAGCGACACCTGCATTCTCAACGACGCGACCATCACCCAGAATTCGGCGGACAACGAATTTGCCATCTCGGAAAAGCCCTCACCCAACACCAGCATCAACCCCGGAGACACACTACTGATAAAAGTGAGCTACTCGCCGAAAAACCTGGGCGTCGACACCGGCGTGCTTACCATCTATGGCAACGACAAGGACGGCAACGAAATCAAGGTAGACCTGAACGGCCAGGGGGTGGAAGATTCGGTCTGTGACCTCTCTATCACGCCCACCAGCTATCAGTACGGCATGGTAAAGGTTAATAACACCAAAACAACCACCATCACCTTGAAAAACCGCGGCCAGCAACCATGTACGGTAAATCGTTTGGATCTAAAAAAGAGCTTCACCACCCCGGGCGACATATCCATCACTAAGGCCACTCCGGTGCCATTCCAGCTAGACAGAAGCGGCACCCCCAATTCCACTGTAGCCATCGAGGTGACCTTGGCGCCTACGCACATCGGCACGCACAAGGCCTATCTGTTCCTGGGCTCCAATGATCCCGACCTGCAGCTGGGCGGCTTTGATTGCATCTACGCCAACGGCGGGCCCATCCCCTTAGGTTCGGCCTGCGTGCCTTTGACCGGAAGCGCCGACGAGGGCACCATCGAGGCGGTGCCTTCCGAATTGGATTTCGGAATGGTGACCGTAGGCTGCGCCTCGCCCGAGCTTCAAGTGACCCTTTACAACCTGGGCGGCATCTCCATAAACATCTCGCGCATCTACCTGGACAACCCCGCCGGCCCCTTCAAGATCCGCTCGGCGCCGTCCACGCCTTACGAGCTGCGCGGCGGCGCTTCGGTCCAACTCAAACTGCGTTATGTGCCCACCGCCAACCAGACCGACCGGGGAACGCTATATGTCGAATGCGACGCCTCCAATACCCAGCTCCTGGCCATACCGCTTTACGGCCGGGGCACCAACATCACCGACCAGACCGATGTCTTCCACCAGCCCAGCCAGGTAAAATCCGACATCCTGTTCGTGGTGGACAACTCGGGCTCGATGAGCGAAGAGCAGAATGCTCTTACCAGCAACTTTACCTCTTTTATAAACTACGCCATCACCCTGAATGTTTCCTTCCAGATTGGTGTGGTGGCCACCGAGGTAAACGATCCCGAATCGGGCATCGGCAGCCCCAAGCGGGATGTGTTCCCGGGCGTACTGGTTCAGGCTCCCAACCGGCCGAAAATAATCACCAACACCACCCCGGACATCGCGAATGCGTTCAAGGACAACGCCACGCTTGGCACCTGCTGCTCGGACGAACAGGAAGCCGGCCTGCAGGCGGCCTGGATGGCCCTGAGCCCGCCCAACATCGACGACCCGGCTAAGAACGCCGGCTTTTTGCGCGAGGACGCCAAGCTCTACATCATCATCCTGTCCGACGAACAGGATCAGTCCAAAGGAAAGCCCGACTTCTACATCGACTTTTTCAAGTCCATCAAAGGCTATCGTAACCGCGAGCGCATGAAGGTAAGCGTCATCGTGGGTGACGATCCCGACGGCTGCGGAAACGGCCAGGCCGAGTCGGGCAGCCGTTACATCGAGGTGGCCAACCAGACCGGTGGCATGTTCATCAGCATCTGCAACGGCAACTGGGCGCAGAGCCTGCAGTCGCTGGGCATAGACGCCTTTGCGGCCATCCGGGAATTTCCGCTCTCGCGCCAGGCCGATCCCAATACCATCACCGTCACCGTAGACGGCCAGTCGGTGCCGAAGTCTTCGAGCACCGACTGCGAGACCTGCACCACCGGTTGGGTCTACTACCAGGACACCAACACCATCTGCTTCTGCTCGGGCTCGGTCCCCGGCCGCGGCGCCCGCATCGACGTGCACTACACCGCGGTGTGCATAACTCCGTGATGATTTGCCCGGTAACTTAGGCTATGCGAGACGCCAGAACGTTAATTGCGGTTTGTATCGTTTGCTGCCTGTGCTCGCACTGCGGCGAGTCGACATCCGGCCCGGCGGCTGGAAACAATAACGGCTGGGCGGAAATAGATCTCTGGGCCGTGACGGAGAGCAACGAGTCTCACCCTTCTACGTTCCAGCAGGTTCCCGAAAATGACGAACTTGAGTTGAATTTCGGGCTGGTAGCTGTTCGCGCCACGAGGTATCTATTTCTTTACCTGCACAACTCCGGCCAGGGGAATTTGAAGATCTCCAGAATAAGCTGGCAACAGGGAGCGAGCCACGACTTTTCTCTGTCTTGCCGGAGCCAGGACAGCTATACGGCCTGTCCCGTGGGAACTGGTGGATGGGTAGAGGTGGAGCCGGGTTCGGATCTGGTGGTACGGGTGGCATACAGTCCTCAGGAGTCTGAGCCGGACCGGGGAATTTTTCTGGTAGAGAGCAATTCGGTAAAGCACGGGCAGCTTGCAGTGCGGGTCAGCGGCGAGGGTGCCATTCCGCTTCGGCTTTGCCTATCCGATTGTACCGGGGGTCAGGACGAAACCGATTGCCTCCAGGCCCAGGACATTTGCAGCGACCAGGTGGCATCGGAACCGCTATTGCTGGCTTTTGGAGACTCCGAATTGAATGCTACAAAACGCCGGCGGGTAATTATTACCAATCAACTTAGCGAAGCGCTGAGGATTTCCGATTTGTTTTTCGAGACCGGCGAGTACAACCAGTTTCGCATAGATAAAAAGGGTTACCCGCTGCCAGGAGTGATCGAGCCGGGCGGCTGGGCAGAAATCGATGTCGTCTACAGTCCCACTTTCGGAGGGGAGCACAGGACAGTTTTGCGGGTTCTGTCCATTGATATGGATTCTGGTGGGCTGGCTGTAAATGTTTCAGGGCGGGGGTTGGCTCCTAGACTTTGTACGCAACCACAGGTGGTGGATTTCGGCGAGGTTCCGGAGGGTGAATCAAGTACCGAATTTTTCACAGTGGCTAACTGCGGCCTCAAACAGCTCGAGCTAAAAGACCTGCGTCTCAGTGCAGGTACTAGTGAGGATTTTGCTTTTTTCGAAAAGCCCGTTCTGCCACGCCTCCTGCAGCCTGGCGAAAGTTTGGAGGTGAAAATCCAGTATGATCCGAGCCAGGCTTATAGCGATGTTGGCGGAGTGGATATTTTCTCAAACGATCCAGCCGCCGAACCGGATACAGGTTACACCGGAACGGTGCAACTTAGAGGTCGTGCGTGCTTTTGCGACATAGGTATAAATCCGGTGGAAGTCAATTTTGGGGGAGTGGTCATAACCACTTCGGCCAGCAGGGAATTGACTCTATCGAACCTGGGGACCTGTAGCTGCATTTTCGAAAAAGCGAGCATCGAGCTCAATTCCCCGGACCATGAATTTGTCATACTGCAAGAGCCTCCTGCCGGTACGAGGTTCGATCCCGGTCAAACGCTGTCGATAAAGCTCGAATACACACCCCGAAACCTTGGTATGGACACGGGTTCGCTTACCATATGGGGTAACGACAAGGATGGACAAAACATTGTGGTTTCGCTCCGGGGTCAGGGTCTGAGCGAACCGGTTTGCGACATCACCGTAACACCTAGCAGTTATCAATTCGGCACCATAAGAATAGACGAAAACAAAAAAGCCACGGTTAATGTAGCCAACAGTGGTCAGGCTACTTGCACAATAAGCCGTCTGGAAATCAAACAAGGTCCTATCACTCCAGGGGATATATCGTTGACTTCTGCGCCCCAAACGCCGTTTGCTTTGGACGTCGATGGTGCCCCAGGTTCTAAGGTAGATTTGGAAGTCACTTTCGCTCCCACCCGCGCCGGGACTCACAAATCTTATCTAATTATCGAGACTAGCGATCCCGATCTACAAATGGGCGGTTTAGATTGCATTTATGCCAACGGCGGTTCGATACCCCCGGGTACGGCTTGCATGCCGCTTAGTGGTACAGCCGGAGAGGCCATTATTAGCGCCAACCCGAACAGACTTGATTTCGGGCAGATCACGCTGGGCTGTGCTTCCCGGGAGCAGGAAATAACTCTTAGCAATTACGGTACTCTTCCCGTTAGAATCTCTCGGATTTTTACGGATGCACCTTTTTCGCTCACCTCCGTACCAAATACTCCGTTCGAGATTTCTAGCGGGGGATCGGCTCAGGTGAAAGTGCGATATATCCCGAATGCCGTTCAGCAGGATCAGGGAACGCTCACCATCGAGAGCGATGCCACAAATGTTACCATGCTTACTGTCCCTCTTTCTGGAACGGGTACGGCCGAAACGGAAAGGACCGACTACTTGCATCAAATCGACCATGTGGCTTCGGATGTACTTTTTGTAATAGACAACTCGGGCTCGATGAGCGAAGAACAAAATGCCCTGATAAACAATTTCGTGCATTTTATCGATTACGCCATAGCTCGTAATGCCTCGTTCCACATCGGGGTCATTGCTACGGAAGTCAACAACGCTGAATCGGGTCTGGGCAATCCACCCCGAGAAATCGTTCCCGGTATTTTGGTGCAGGCTCCCGGCCGGCCGAAAATAATCACCAACACCACCACGGACATCGTCAACGCCTTCAGAGACAACGCCACACTCGGCACCTGTTGCTCGGACGAACAGGAGGCCGGCCTGCAGGCGGCCTGGATGGCCCTGAGCCCGCCCAACATCGACGACCCTGCCAAGAACGCGGGCTTTTTGCGCGAGGACGCCCGGCTCTATATAATCATTCTTTCCGACGAACAGGACCAATCCCAGAATGAACCGGCTTTCTACGCCGAATTTTTCAAGTCGCTCAAGGGAAAGAGAAACCTTGAGTTGTCGAAAGTCAGCGCCATAGTCGGCGACGAGCCAAACGGCTGCGGAAACGGCCAGGCCGAATCGGGCAGCCGTTACCTAGAGGTGGCCCAACTTACCGGAGGCATGTTCGTAAGTATCTGCAGTAACGACTGGTCGCAAAACTTGGAGGCGCTGGCTGCCGATGCATTTTCAGAGGTTTTCTTGAGAGAATTTACCCTTTCGCGTTTTCCGGTAGCCGATACCATTTCTGTGGTAGTCGATGGTCAGTTGCTGCCACCTTCTTCGGAGAGTGACTGTTTCACCTGCAACAATGGCTGGGTTTATTACGCAGACACCAATACCGTATGCTTCTGCCCGGCGTCCGTACCTGGTCCTGCTGCCCAAATAAGCGTACACTACAGCGCGGCCTGTATAACTCCTTGAAAATAAATTTGGGTATAGAAGACTTGACCATGAATCGCCGGCCGGTTACTGTTGGCAAAAACAAAAGGGGTGCAAAATGCCTGGTAAAGTAAAGCGCCAGAAAAAGCTAGTGGGGAAAAAGACAGCTCAGTCCGTCACCAGGAAAGCCAAGACCTTCATTCCGCTGGAGCGGGAAATCCTCCTGGCCAAGGGCATGCGCCCGGAGGAAATCCAGGCCCTGGAGAAGAAGCACATTCACAGCAAGGAAGACCTTCGCCTGGTGGGGGATGCCGCCACGCTGGTGCAGCTTGCCGGCATCGACAAAAAGGCTGCCGAGGCGGTCATGGACTGGGCGCTGGGCAAAGCTGCCTCCCAGGTGGTGGTCGAGTCCGCCGACCTGGTGGTTTGTGCGGCTTGCGGAAAGCGCCAGCCCAAAGACTACAAAAGCGGCGACCTGTGCGTCTTTTGCGGCCGGCAAGTCGAGCCGATATTCAGCTGCTTCTGGTGCGCCAATTCCGGGCCGGGAAAGTACTGCCGGCATTGCGGTGCGGTTTTCGTCCCGCCGGGCGAGCTGGAGCTGGCCGTTTTACTAAAGCGCGACGGGCTTTCCAAAGAGGAAATCCCCAGCCGGTTGGCCTCGCTTACCCCGGAAGAAAAGGAAGTTCTCTGGCAACGGGTGCGCTCCCGCCGCTAGCTGAGCCGCCTTTTTCTCAAGCGCTCCAGAATACCGGCCACTTCTTCTATCTTTTCCCGTCGGTAGTATTCGTCGGTTTCGTCCGGGCAGGGGGCGGTGCGGGCGACGATTTTCTCCCAGCCCTCCTGTAGGGCCCTGGAGGTTTTTTCCAGCTGCTCCGGCGAAAAGGCCGCCGCGTTTTCTTCCAGCCAGCGAGCGAAAGCCACCGCTGGGGGAAACAGCCGGGTGGGCCCGTCGGCGCGGCCGGCCAGCTCTGCGAAGATGGCTTCTGCCAACGGCGCCGCTTTTTCGGGTGAAAGCTCCTGGCATACCCAGGTGATGTGTTCGTAGAGTGACTGGGGATCGGCCGCCAGCAGAAGCCTCCAGGTGCGGAGTGGATCTTCTCCCCCCGGGGCCTGTCCGGCAGCCAGGCGACGGTGAAATTCCAAGGGCTTTTCCCCCCGGCGCTGCAAAAGCGAAGAAAAGGCTACCAGCAATAGCGGCCGTTCGTCGGGAAAATGGCGATAACGTTCCTCCAGGGCCTTACGGGCGCCTTCTTCGTCTTGGCGATAGCTCCAGGACCAACTCGAGGCTATGTCCCGGGCCAGGCGAGGAAGTTCTCGGGCCGGACAGCGTTCCCAGAGGCCAAAGAGAATGCGCCAGGCCGGTGCCAGGCCGGCGTAATCCAGCCGATCGGCAAGAGAATCAAGCGTGCAAAGCCTCTCCAGTAGCCAGCGGCAGCTTTCCGGGCGGCTTGCCCAAGAGTCTAGTACCGCTTCCATCTCCGGGCCTTTGGCCTGCCACAACCAGAAGAGGAGCCCTTCTCCGTGAAGTTGCCGCAGCCTGCTGAACTCAAGATTTCGCAGGGCGCAAGTGCACGCCTGCAGCCAGCCGCCGGTTGCCTCCAGACGGATGCTTTTTGGCCCGGAGCCAGTTTTATCAACCGGCTGAGCCGCCCAGGCTAACTGCTCCAGGAGATCTTCCATGGCCAGTTTTTGTACCTGCGGCCGGCGGGCGAAATCATCGAGCAGACTCAACGCTTCCGGCTGATACTCGGCGGCCGGTCGCTGGCGCAAAAATCGAAACAGCTCGCAATAAAAGTGTTCAGAGGCGTTCCGAAATTCGTCGAGCAGCATCTTTATCTGAACGGGGGGAAGGGGAAGCGGCAGATGCCTCAGCCAGGAAAGACAGGTTTTCTCGTCGGCTTGCCGCAGGCTTTCCAAAACCGCCTCCAGTGCTTCGCCGAGCTGCAAGAGCACCATACGGGCCGCCTGGGCAGTCTGCGCATCGTCTCCAGAAAGCGCAGAAAGCAGCTGCGGCCTTTGGCCCAGCGCCAGGGCACAGGAAAAAGCCAGGTCGCCGTCGCTGTCCGTAAGGCCGGCTTTCAGTAAAGGCTCCAGCTGTGGCCAGTGAGGGTCTTCGGCCAGCCGCCTTATCGAACCATAGCCGCCGACGATCAATAAGGCGAGGGCTGCCGCCGCCGGTCGTCCCAGGGTCTGGTGGGAAAGAACCTTGCCTAGGATCTGGTACACCTTTCGGCCGTGTTCCCGCCAGGGAGAAAGAAGAAATTGCCGCCAGTGACACAGCGCTAACGCTGCCTCCAGCGCCAGCGGGCCGTTTTCCCCGAGAGCGGCGCAGGCTGGTTGGATTATCTCTCGCTTGTTTTCTCCCAGCCTTAGTAGTGCCAGAGCCGCCAGACAGCGAATTTCTTCCAGTGGACTGAGGGTCAGGATCTCTGACAATTGTTCTTTTTCCGTAAATGGCGGCCGGGGGCCACGCCCCAGCTTCTCCAGCTCGTCGTCTTGAAGAGGCAGGCGAGCGATGAGGCTCTTTTCCAGGGGTTCAGAAAACACTTTCTGGACCAGAAAGCCTTCGCAAAAACGAGCCTGCTCCGCAATGGCCAGTACCACCGAGCGTTGCTTTTCGTAAGCCAGCTGGAGCGTTTGGAGTTGAGCCGGATGGAGCTTTCTGAGCCTTTCGCCCAGGCTGAACCTGTCGACGCCTGCGGCCTTTAGCATGCGTGCTGCCCCGAATAGCTCAGGCGGTGCCAGCTCACAGCCGCAGGCGCGGCAGAAATTGCCCGCGGGCGAGGCTTCCAGACACCACGGACAGAGCCTTTCTAAGCGTAGCGGCTGACCGCACTGCGAACAGAGCGGCCGGTCAAAGTCGAATGGCTGGCTTTTTCCGCAATGGCTGCAGGTAATGTCCAAAGTGTCTGCTCCCTTATTTGACGGCGCGGAAGGTATTATAACCGAAGCGTCCCGCCGGCGTCGCCGGAAAATATTGCTGTTGACCGGCCGGCCGTCCCGGGGCTAATTTCTTGCAGACGCCACTTGACAGGGAGAGAGCCATGAAAAACCCCTACGGTCTGGAACGGCCAGAGATATTGAATCTGGCCCCACCCCAGCCGCGAAACGTTGAAGAAACTGGTCTGCCGGCAGGTATGCTGCACGATCTGGCCCTGCGCTTTTTGTATTATGCCGGGGTGATGAGCGGCGTGACCCTGGCCGATGAGATGGGCCTGCCCTTCGCCGGCGTGGTGGAGGAAGTGATCGACTTTCTGGCTAAGGAAAAGTTAGTGGACATGCGCGGCGGAAAGGGTTTCGGGCGGGCTTCTTTCGAGTACACCTTGACCGAGCGCGGTCGGGAAGGGGCGCGCGAGGCGGTAAAACGCACCACCTACGCCGGCAAGGCTCCGGTGCCACTCGAGCAATATTCATCGCTGGTAAAGCTGCAGATGCAGGAGGTGCCTTTCATAGGCCGCGAAAGGCTTCAAGAAGCCTTCAAGGGCCTGGTGCTTCCGGCCAATTTCATCGATCGGCTGGGCCCGGCGGTCAATTCCAGCCGTTCGCTGTTTCTTTACGGCCCTCCCGGCAACGGCAAGACTTCCATAGCCGAGATCATCGCCGACGTGTTGGCCGGAGAAGTCTTCGTGCCCTACGCCGTTGAGATCGATGGCCACATCATCAAGGTGTTCGACCCGCTGGCCCACCGGGCGGTGGATTTCGAGCTGGCCCCGCCCCCGCCGCCTCCGGTGCCAGGCATAAAGCCGCCGGTCATTCGAAAAAGCGGGCCGGAGTTCGACCGGCGCTGGCTGCTTTCCCGCCGGCCCTCGGTAATCGTCGGCGGCGAGCTAACCCTGGAGACACTGGACCTGATATACAACGAAAACACCCAGTTCTACGAGGCGCCCTTCCAGGTAAAATCCAACGGCGGCATGCTGCTCATCGACGACTTTGGCCGCCAGCGGGTGCATCCCACCGAGTTGCTAAACCGCTGGATCGTTCCCCTGGAAAAACGGGTGGACTTTCTCACCCTGCACACCGGCAAGAAATTCGAGATTCCTTTCGACCAGCTCATCGTCTTCGCCACCAACCTCGACCCGCGCGAACTGGTGGACGAAGCCTTTCTGCGCCGCATCAAATACAAGATCGAAGTTTCTAACCCCAGCGAGCGCGACTATCGGCGCATCTTCCGCGACGTCTGCGCCGCCCGCTCCATTCCCTACGACGACAACATGGTAAGCTACATTCTGGAAACCTATTACAAACCCATGGAGATGGAGCTGCGCTCCTGCCATCCGCGTGACTTGGTGGGATTGCTCATCGACATCGCCCGTTTCCGCCAGAAGAAGCCGCTGCTGGAAAAGGAGCTGGTCGATCAGGCCTGCCGCTCCTTCTTTGTATCGATCTGATTATGGTGACGGCATCAGATGCAGCCCAGGGGGCGGGGCAGACCAGCGATCTTACAAGCGCCCTGGGCCGGGCCGGTGGGGAAAAGCTGATAGATTTCGTTCAGTGAAAAACCTGTCTCCTTGCACAACTTCCTGATCATCGGGGCGACGCCGAATTCGAGATAGTATCGGCGCAGATAATTTATCACCTTCCAGTGGTTTTCTCCGAGCTCTTCCACTCCTTCCAGACGGGCCAGCGCCCGGGCCACTTCTTCGTCCCACTGCTCGGGTTGCTTTAGGAAACCCTCGTCGTTGGTTTCTAGCACCCTTTCTCCAACGGAAATTTCTGCCATCAAAGGTCTCCTTGCGCATTACCATCCAGTCGGGGCCAGCTCTTTTTAAAAGCTGAAAACTATATTTGATCAAATAAAAAGTTTTGATAATTAATCCCTCTTGATGTAGTTGTTTTTTATAAATGGCGCATTGCCCTGAGGAGTCAGAATATGGACATTAACCAGCTGAAATGCCTCCTGGCGGTCATCGAAGAGGGAGGGTTCAACCGGGCTACCACACGGCTACACATCACCCAGCCGGCGCTTTCCTATCAGATAAAACAGCTGGAAAAGGAACTGGAGGTAAAGCTCTTCGACCGCCGTCCGGGAGGGGTTTCCCCTACCGAAGCCGGCCGGGTGCTGGCCCAGCACGCCAGGGGTATTTTGGATGCGGTGCGCGAGGCCAAACGGGCGGTCGAAGCAATCAGCGGTGGCGTGGGTGGCGAGGTGCGCATCGGGACCATCAACAGCATCGGAATTTACTTTCTGCCGCAGGTACTGTGGCGCATCAAGCAAAAACAACCGCAGACCATCATCAGCGTAACCTACCAGCATTCCTCCGAGGTCATCGAGACCCTGTTGGAGAATAAAATCGATCTGGCTCTGGTGGCCAATCCATCTTTTGACCGCCGCTTGCAGGCTGAGACTGTCCTAGAGGAACAAGTATCACTGGTGTGCAATCGTTCCCATTCGCTTTTTGGAAAAAAGCAGGTGCGGACGGCGGATTTGAAAGGTTTGCAGTTCGTCGCCATATCCCCGGCCAGCCCTACTGGAAAACTGGTCAAGGACTTCATGGCCCGTCTGGGCATAAGCATAGAACCGGTGGTTTCCAGCGATAACGTGGAAACGGTAAAGCGCATGGTCGAGGTGGGCATGGGCATTGCTTTTCTGCCGGACATGGTTGTCGCCGATGATCTCTATGGCCCAGAACACCCTGATGGAAAGCTGTATCGCCTCAATCTGGGGCAATCCCTGGTAAGGCGCATCACACTGGTTTACTGGAAGCACACCGAGCTTAACCGTTCGGCCAAGCTGCTCATAGAAGAGATCAAGTTGCAGGCCGCAGCCTGTTGTTCGAGCCGACGTAAGCCCGGCTGAGCCCCGGTGGCTGGTCATGATGAAAAACGCTTTGGTGATACTGTTTCTAAGTCTGGTGACGCCGTTTGCCTGTCAGAGGTCGGAAGCTGATAGTCCCCAGTTGGTTTACTCTGAATTCTATAAGGCGGTGTCAGCCGGTGAATGGCCCGCCGTTTATAACCTGCTCGACAGCAACTCTCGCCGTTGCATTGATCGGGTGGCGGAGTTGCTTGCCCGGCAATCCAGGACGGACCAGAAGCCGCTTGACTTTTACTTGCAACAGCTGCAGGGCCAGCTGCGAGCGCCCCTGCGCCAGGTTACGCTGGTCGAGCAACAGGGAGATCGGGCCGAGCTGGAGGTGGTGTCCGGCCCTTGCAACCGCCAGGATGACTGCAGCCGGCGCCGGGTAAAACTGGTGCGCCAGGACGGCCACTGGCGGATCCTGCCGGATTTGAAGCGACCACTGATTAGCCTTTGGGGGAGGGAAGAATGCTGAAGAAAACCGCGCTATTTCTTTGTGCACTGCTTTTTGCAGCTTGCGCCGGAGGTTCCCGGCAACTGGAGGCCGAGGCCGAACCGGCGCGCCTGGCTGCTCAGCGCCCCATTTCCATAGAGGTAAAGCCACGGCCTCTGGTCACCTTGTTTTACTGGCTGGAGCAGATGAGCCAGTGGGCACCAGGGACTTCCGCCGCTTGGGTGCGTGCCTTCAACGAACGTTTCGGGTTGGAGGGTGAGGAGAAGGAGCTGTTACGCAAATTCGCCTTCGCCCGGCTAGAGCTGGACAAGAAGCAGAAGCTCGAACAGCCCCAACCCAGTTTCCAGGAGCCCTTTGGGCCGGAAGGTCTGTTTTCTCCAGCGCTTACCCGCTCAGACCGCTACTGGCAGAAATTGCTGGAGCTAGAAAACCCCGGTCAAATTGCGGGCGCGCTGGCCGATTTCTTTTCTCCGGAAGACCTGAGAATTTTGGAGCAAACCGCCGGTGCCCTGGCCGCCAGGGTGTTACAACTGGCCGCGCCGGACAAAACCGCCCAGGAAAAGCTTGAAAAATTATTTATGGCACCGGAGCCGGTTGAAGCGCTGATGGCTTTTGCCCGCTGGCTGGGACTGGGGGAGGAAAAACTTCGTTTTGTAGTGGTTCCTTTACGTGCGGCTCCGGATGTGGAGGCTTTCGCCGAAGCCTTCGCCGATACAATATTTCTGGGACTGGCCGCCGACGAATCTCCCACCGAGGAGCATATCTATCTGGTGATGCACGAAGCGGCGCGGCGCCTGCTGGCCCGTCTGAACCCGGCCCGCAAGGCCGCCCTAACGCTGGTATTTTCCGAAACCGCTGGTCATCAGCCGGGAGCTTTTGAACTGGAAGAGGGCCTGCTCGATGCCTTCGCCTTCGGCTGGCTGCCCCGGCAGTTGAAACAAACGGCGGGGGAGTTTCCTGGCCAGGAACGGCGGCGAAAGATAGCTGCGGCTTTGCTGCCATTGTTGGAACAAGCCCTGCTCGAAGGGCGTCCCCTGGACGGAAAGCTGGCTCAGCAGGCCGCGGGCGAAGTGGTCAAGGCAGCGCCACCCCGGCCGGCCGATTTGGTGCATGGCGCCATGGTGTTTGGTTCCGAAAGCGCCATCGAGGCCTTCCGCACCGCAGTGGTGCGCTGGACGGTGTGGAAGTTTCCGTTGGAAAAAAAGTACGATTATCGCAAGAAGTTCGAAGAGCAACCTGGCCGGACGGTCCTGTGCATACTGTCTCCCCGGGATTTGAAACAGCTTTTCGCTTTAGCCGAGAGCATTCCCCTGCTCAAAGAAGCACTGGGCGAGGCCGCGGTTTATCTGCAACGTAACCAGGGTGTAATCATCGTCCGGCCGCGTCCCCTGCGCGGTTATATCTTCGTGGTCGCCGCCCCCTCGCCGGAAAAGATGAAAAACATCGCCCGGGCCTTCTTCGCATTGAAAGAAATACCTTCCGAGCCGGTTACCTCGGAATAGTATTTCAAAAACGGTATACAGCGCTGGAAATTCGTTGAGAAAGGAGGATCGAAAAATGGCGCCAAGGTTTCTTCGGGAAGCGGTGGTCTTTTTGTTTTTTGCGAACCTGCCTGCTTGTTCTTCCGGCGGCCGCTGCGGTGATGGACGGCCGGCCTCGGGCGAAGGTTGCGACGACGGCAACGTTGCCGATGGCGACGGCTGCAGCGCCCAGTGCCTGGTGGAAGAAGGTTATACCTGCCTGGGCGCCCCCAGCGTCTGCACCCGCCCCACCCACTGCGGAGACGGATTGGTGGAAGAAGACGAAGAGTGCGATGACAACAACACCACCGACGGCGATGGCTGTAGCGCCGAGTGCCTGGCGGAAAAAGATTTCTTTTGTTCTGGCGCGCCATCTAGCTGCGTAAAGCTTTCCTCCTGCGGAAACGGCCGCGTAGAAAGTCCCACGGAGAAATGCGACGACGAAAACCGAGAAAACGGAGACGGCTGCAACTTTCTGTGCCAGGTGGAACCCGGATTCGACTGCTCGGGAGAGCCGAGCGCTTGCCGGCTTTCCGGGGCGGTATACTACGTGAGGGCCGACGGCGGAGACGACACCCAGTGCGATGGCCGGTCCGACGCCGCTTATTCCGGAAGCGGCCAGAATCAACCCTGCGCCTGGAAACATCCATTCTATGCTTTGGACCAGACGGGCGCCTGGAAACTGAAAGGCGGCGAGGCGCTGATCATCGGCCCGGGGAGTTACCGTATGGGTCTTGACGCTCCCGGCGCCGAGCGCTTCTGTTCCGCCGAATATCCCTGGGATTGCCACCTGCCGCCGCTTCCTCCGGGCCCGGACGCCGCCCATCCGACGCGCCTTATGGGGGCGGGCTACGCCAACGGTTGTCAGCAAAGGCCCGAGCTCTGGGGTGCCGAACGCGCCTACCACATCGTCGACTTGAGCGGCAGCTCCAACGCCGTGGTGGACTGCCTGGAAATAACCGACCACAGCGGCTGTGCCCTCGCCCACTGCACCGCTTCTGTGGCCTGTCCGCGGGAGACGAGTCCCTATGGTGACTACGCCGACGTAGGAGTGCTGGCTTCGGACGCCGAAAACCTTGTCCTGCGCCGATTGAATGTTCATGGCCTGGCGGCGGGAGGGGTGCACGCCGCGCGCCTTCGTAATTTCACCATGGAAAAAGTGCGTATCGCCGGGAATGGTTCGGTAGGCTTCGACGGCGATCTTGGCGAGGATAGTTCCAACCGCGGCCTGATACGCTTCCTGCAGGTGACCGTGGAATGGAACGGTTGTCCCGAACAGTGGCCAGACGGGCAGAACAACCACTGCTGGGGCCAGAACGTCTGCGGCGGTTACGGCGACGGCGTGGGGGTGGCGCGCTCCGGAGGACGCTGGCTGCTCGACGGCTGCCTCATCCGCTACAACACTTCGGACGGCCTGGATCTTTTGTATGTGGGAGTAAACCGGCCTAGCGCTCGGGTGGAAGTTAGAAATAGCATGGCCTATGGAAACGCCGGCAACCAGTTCAAGGTGGGGGGAGTGAGCCGGATCATCAACTCGGTGGCGGTGGGAAACTGCGCCTATTTTCAGGGAAAGCCTTTTGCCGCCGAGATGGGCGATTTTGAGGGAGGCGATATATGCCGTGCTGGAGGCGGCGCCCTTAGCTTGAACTTGCCTCGGGGAGGAGAAAGCCGGGTAATCAACTGCACCTTGGCATCCGCCGGCTGGGCGGTAATCGAGGCTCAGTGCAACAACCTGGATTTTCCCGATCAGCCGGCCTGCGATGCCGGGGAAAAGGTTTATATCGTCAACAACGTCGTTCGCGGCTATCAGGTGGCCTTTCGTCAGGACGAGCGGCCGAGCGACCTGGTGGGCGACGGCGACCCCTATCATTTTACCAGCCCGGAGACGGTCCATCACAATCTTCTTTGGCACCTTACCATCAACAGCCCCATCGGCGAACACAACCTGCAACTCGATCCGCTCCTTCAAGCCGACGCCGACATCGACGCCTTCGATGGTCATCTGAAGGAAAACAGCCCGGCCATAGACGCCGGCGTTCCGGTGGGAGGGTTGATTCCCGCCTTCGATAGCGAAGGAAAACCCCGTCCCTTCGGCGCCGGTGTGGATCTTGGCGCCTACGAAAGACAGTAATTAACCTTTCCCAAAAGGCCGCAGGCCTTTTCTTTGATTGACATAAGAGCGTCATTTGTCGACTATCTCGGCTATGCGCCGAGAAATATGGTTGACGGTTTTTGTTCTGGGGC
>Ga0068707_1000871_pt1 | contig 20700 bp, 20 predicted proteins | sample YNPNPMetaG_FD_66600 | JGI IMG/M metagenome (GOLD analysis project Ga0068707, IMG submission 66600) | Anoxygenic and chlorotrophic microbial mat microbial communities from Yellowstone National Park, USA - YNP NP MetaG | ecosystem: Environmental > Aquatic > Thermal springs > Hot (42-90C) >...
TCTTGCTTTGGAGCAGGTCCCTCTCCCCTGACCAAACCCACGCGCCGGCCCAACTCCGCCACCCCGGATGCCACCACCCCGCCCCTCAGGTAAAGGGCCGCGCCGCCCACCATCAGGACCGCCAACGCGACTCCGACCTTCCAGGCCCTCGGGCCCCGTCGCCCCCTTGGCGACGAATCGGAAAGGGCATAGCCTGCCCTGGACCTGAGCCCTGGGGTTTTTCCCTCCCGCTCAGCCCTGGCCTTCCTCATGGCCTCCTGGATGGAACTCACGAGGCCCCCCCCTCATCGCCCAAGAGCTGCAGGATCATGGCCCGCGTATGGGGGCCCGCGATCCCGTCCACCGGGAGGTGCATGTCCCTTTGGAGGGCCATCACCGCTCTTCGGGTCGCCTCATCGTAGAGCCCACTTGTCCTTTCGCTCAGGTATCCAAGCCGCGCCAATTGTCTCTGGAGACGCGAAACCGGCTCCCCCTTTGCCTTTGGTTTGAGGGAATCGCGAGACATCCCGGCCGGCACCAGAATCCACACACCCCCGAACCAACTCTTGGCCAGATCCTCCCTTGGGACCAGCCTGTGATTCATCCCTTCGTCCTGGATCCTGGCGAAGCTCTCCGATATCCCCCTCAATACCACGAGGGTGGGGGTCACGTCCTCCTCATCCATGAAGAGCTCCAACAGGCACGGCCTTTGAAAACGAAGGATGTCGTCCCAGGAGACGACGAAACGCCTCGCCTCCATCCCCATGAAATCCGACACATAGTCGCCGCGAAACCCATCGACAGGTGCCCTCAGGTGGGGCAGTCCGGCAAACAGCCTCTCCCGGATCTCCCGCACCGAGGACCCAGCAGGCGCAAGCCCTGCCTGCTCCGGCGACGTCCCCTCTCCCGTCGCTTCCGTCACCGCCTCCTCCTGAACGGGCCCCCCTGAGGAGACCGTCCCTTCAGCAGACGGCCCCTGGTGGGGTGCCTCGGGCGCCACCAGCACCCCTGTAGGCGGGGCTTGGGGTGGAAGAGACGGCCGCGGGGCGATCACCGTGCCCAGAAAGATCGCCCCCGACAGGACGGCCATTCCCAGCAGGGCCGAGGCGAATCGTCCGAGCGTGGACCTCGATATCCTGCTTCTTCTTCTGGGTGCTCCCCGAGGGGCTGGCACGCCCGCCTGGATCTCCTCAAGCGCCTTCCTGGCGTGTTCCCTGGTGATCCTGAAGGTCTCCTGGGAGTAGGCGATGATCAGGCAGCGGTCGCACACCGTGTTTATCCTGCGGGGAATCCCCTGGGAGTAATCGTAGATGGCCCGAAGGGCCCCTTCCGTGAAGACAATGTCCCCCCTGGAGCCCGCTACCGTGAGACGGTGCGAGATGTAACCCTTCGTGTCCTCCTCGGTGAGAGACTCCAGGAAGGACCTAACATGTATTCTTTCATCCAGCGGTTTGAGGGGGGGTGACTTCAGCAAGTCGTGGAATTCGGGCTGTCCGACCATCACGATCTGGAGAAGTTTTTCGTTCTCGGTCTCCAGGTTGGACAAAACCCTGATCTGCTCCAGGACCGGCACCTGAAGGTTCTGGCACTCGTCGAGGATGAGACACGCATTGCCGCCTTTGGCGAGCTGATCGATCAGGAAACGGTTCAGGACATCTATCAGCTCCTTCCTGCTTTCCCCCGACGAGTCGAGCCCGAATTCGTCGTTGATGGCCTTGAGGAGTTCTATTTCGGAAAGAAAGGTGTTGAAGATCAGGGCTGTAGATACCTTTCCCTCCAGTTCCTCCAGGAGGGCCCGGCACAGAGTGGTCTTGCCCGTGCCTATCCCCCCCACCACCTCGATGAAGCCGCGGCGTTGATGGATACCGAAGAGCAGATGGTCGAAGGCCTCACGGTGACTCCGACTCATGAAGAGGAACCTGGGGTCAGGCGTGAGGTTGAACGGGGCTTCCTTCAAGTGAAAGAAGGAGAGGTACATGGCCCTGATTCAGTCCCTGGGGAGAATCTTGTCGAGGTCCACCTCTATGGTCTGCTCCACCCCGTCCCTGATGATGTCCAACCAAAGCTCCCGATCGCCGGCCACCTCGCGGTAGGCCTTGAGAAGCTGATTAGGGGTCCTCACATCCTCGTCGTTGATGGCGACGATGATATCCCCTTCCTTTAAACCGGCGGCCTCAAAGACACTGCCCGACTGGATCTGGCCCACGACGAATCCGGAAGGTTTGCCCTCCTGGAAATGCGGCTTCATGCGAAGCTGGGCCATCAGGCTCTGCACTTGTTGTTGTGCATTGCGCTGTTGAGGCGATGGAGAACCCGCCACCGGAGGCGCAGCCGCCTGGGGCTTCGTGCCCTCCGGCCTGGGCCCGCCGGAACCCGGTGCCGGCGGCCTGCCTGCGGCCTGGGCCTTCTGATCGGAAAACAGGGTGAGGGTCTCCTCCCGCCCCGCCCTTCGCAGGACCACTTCGTTCGAGAGTATCCTCAAGATCTCGGCATCCTGCACCTTGTCCCCGACTATGTAGAGCTCCTCTTTGCGCTGAGAGGAGTCCTCTATCATGGCCAGGGCGAACCCATGGGGCGAGACGATGGTCCCCTTGAGCCTGACGTTCAGGGCGGTCTCCGCCTTGGCCTCCTTGACAGGCCCCCCCCCTGCAGACTTGCCACCCGTCCCTTCGGCGATGGTGAAAAGGTTGCGTCTGACTATGACCTCGTAGTGCTCCTTGGGCTTCAGGGCAGGGACGTCAGGGCCCCTGGATCTCGATTCACCGGCCTTATCCTCTATAGGGGACGCGGTATCCGTGCGAAGCGCTCGATGGAGGTCGTAAGCGCCAAGGACCGTGGCCGTCGAAGCGATCACGATGACCCCGGCTAGGATCTTTCCCGTGTGTTGGTCTAGCAGGCCCATCACGGTCATATATATCAGATCACGCATTCCAACTCAATGCCGCCACCGAGGACCCATCCACGGCAAGCCGGCAATCCCCTTCATGGAAGGACTCGAGTGCGCGACAGGGCGAGGATGGAGGTCTCGGCCGACGGTCAGCCTCTTGGGGTGAGGGTGAACGCCTTGGGGAGGACCCGGAGAAGGATCCCCCTTTCCCGGCAGCGGCCAGGTAGCCGGAAGGAGGGTCTTCGAGGACACACGGAGGCCTGTCGCAGGTCGGATGTCACATTCTGGGGTTCGTTCTGGTCCCGGATTGGCCGGCAAGGGCGAGAAACGGTCTGCCAGCGCACGACATCAATGGACAGGCCCCTCGAAGCCCGATGAGGCCATGAGGATGTCCATCTCATCGATGAAATGCTCCGAGAGCTTCTCCGAAACGTAGATGGGGGCCCCAGCCCTGAGACAAAGGGCGATCCCGTCGCTGGGACGGCTGTCAACTCCCACCTCTTCTCCCCCCTTTTTCAGGCGGATCTCCCCGTAGTAGGTGTTATCCACCAAGTCGTGAATCACCAGGCATCTCACCTCTCCCCCCAGGTCCCGGATGATGGTCGTGAGGAGATCGTGGGTCATGGGACGCCTCACGCTCACCTTGCTCATCCCGTAGAGGATGGCGCTCCCCTCGAAGACACCTACCTGGATCACCAGGACCTTTCCGCTGGCCAGGTCTTTGAGGAATATGCTCATGGCCCCGCTCTCCGGGACCATCCCAACCCTGTCCACTTGGACCTCGATCAAGAGCGCACCTCCTTGACGTCCTGGAACCGTCTGGGACCGCTAAAGAAGGGCCTGCGTATCCTGCATTCTAGCCGGGGAACACGCGCCCCCGCCTCCGTGAGGGCCCGAATATCTGTGGAGTTCTCTCACTCCAGCTCCATCAGCTTGCCCGTGATCTGCACGCTGGTCTCGCCCGAGGGGTGCAGGTCAAGATCGAAAACGACGGCCTCAGCCACGGAAAATCGTTTCCCCTCCAAATCGAAGAAGAGCTCGATCTCCTCCTCCCCGGGGTCGAGACCGAGCAATTTCACTTTCAGACGGGCCGTGGCGAAGACCGCCCAGGGCCCCGAATCAGTTGGCGACAGTTCCACCTCCAGCGACTTCACGCTGATCTCCCTCCCCCGATGGACCATGTAAGGGTTGGAAGGACTGTACGAACCCGCCTGGAGTCTCAAGTCGCCTCCCTCCGGAAAACGAGCCGGTATCGCCTCGAGACGGGGGTCAGGGAGCCGCGGAGAGCAACTCAGCCAGCTCGTGAAAGACGTTTCTGTGAGGGATCTCCCGGGCCGGGGACAGACAAAACTGCCCCTTGGCCCACCGCACCATCTCGTAAAAGGCCTGCTCGCCCTTCAAGGATCCCACACTGGCATGGAGGAGAAGTCCGTGATCGAAATAGAGCTTGCCTGTGCGCGGTTCATCCCAGACCTCCAGCTCGTAGGGCCTTCCACTGGCCCCCACGAGCTGAACCAGCACTTTGAGCGAGAGGCTCCCCAAGTCACCGATCACCGCCTGCCCCCCTGATTCCCACTGTTCCTCGGGTTGGGCACGGCTTGCCAGGCTCAGGCAGAGTTCCAAGTTCTGTTCCTGCTCCTCGCTCAACTCTCCGAACTCGAGTCCGATCAGAGTGTCGTCCTGCAGGCGGCGCACGACGCATGGAACGTCGGCCAACAATACGTGGTTGGGCAGTATCCCCCCCAGGACCACCTCCTCCCCCAAGCCCAGCCTCGTCCCCGGCGCTTCCACGAGGCATCCCCGCCGGCTGAGATCCACCACCATCGCGCGGTTGCCTTCCCCTCGAGGCCTCGCCAGCCAGACATGGAAGTGGGTCTTCACCCTGAGCTCGGACCTGAGACGCTTCCTGCTGATCTCCGCCGGGTACCGGAAATATATCATGGGGGGATCGCAGTAAACGATCTCCTGGACGCGGGAGGTGAAAAACCTTATGCCGTCGGGAACGACATATCTCACTCGGCACTCCATGCCTTTCCTTATGAGGTCTCCCCCGCGCCCCATCCGGGGCAGATCCACCAACAGGATCTTCTCCGGCACCCACCCGCGCAGGGTGGTCCAGCACTTCAGCCGTTCGAAGTCTATCTCCAGCCTCTGCCCGACCTGGAAATCCATGCCCACTCCCCGCTCCCGTCAACTCTCTTGTACCAGAGATCGAGGGGGTTTTCAACCTGCAAAAAAAGGCTTGACTGCCAGCGAAGCTTCATTTAACCTCCAAAAAAGTAAAATTTTTGCTTGGCGACGGCGGAGGTCCGGTTCGTGGCACGCCTCGGCAGACAGTGGACCGGAAGGAGCGAAAAGGGGGAGGGGGCAAGAATCCCCCGGAGGCCAAACCCATCGGAAACCGGGCCTGGACGAAGCTGACGAGACAGACCGGACAGACGGAACAGACCGAATAGACGGAACAGACGAGACAGACTAGATAGACGAAACGTGCCAATGCCACCACCCTTGTGACCAGTTGCGAAAATGGTCTCTCGGGATGGAGAAAAGCTTGCCAAAGGAGGGGATGAAGTGAAGCGCAAATGGATGAAAGGAAGACCGAGCTTGATTCTCATGGCCTGCCTCGTCGGGCTTTGCCTTCCGCTATGTCCCGGATTCGCCCAGGAGAAGCCCAAGATGCCGGCGGACTTCGCCTTCGACCAGGGCAAGGACAGCCCGGGAAAGGTCACCTTCAGCCACGAGAAACACGTCGCCAAGAGCCCCAAGTGCACTGCCTGCCACGTGCAGGTCTTCAAGATGAAACGTGGGGCCACCCCCGACATCAACATGGCCGCCATGAACGAGGGGAGGTCTTGCGGCACTTGCCACAACGGAAAGGAGATCTTCTCCACGAATGACAAGGCCGCCTGCTCCAAGTGCCACCTCAAGCAGTGAAGGACCGGCCTCCGCTGCCTCCGCCGGAGCTGGTCACGAGCAGCCGGAGAGACGTAATGGGGTGGCCCCGGGCCCTCGTGTCCGTTCGCGACCAGCCCAGTCCCCCTCGATGAGTGGCACCTGGTCACGGGGGGTGGCGGTATCGTCTGTCCCGTCTATGCCTGATTTCGGAGGGATTCGGCGTCCGGGGGACCTGTCTGCGTGCGACGCACAGGCAGCTGCTCGCCCCCCCTCCCTCTGTAGGCCTGAGCTCGGCTTCGGCCGAGGGGGCTTCCCCCAGGTCCAAATCCTGGAAAATCGAAGCGCCTCCTCCAAGCCGCTCCGAGAAACCCCGCCACCCTGTGATCACCCAGGATGAGTCAATGTTCGTCGGTGAAGGCCCCATGAATGACGATCGGAAAATCCCCGGGCCGCACAAGTCGCCGTCCCTCATGAGCAACTGGCTTAGCCAGGTGGGGCTCGTCCTGGCCGTCTGCAGCTTCATCGTGGTCCTGGGCCTTCTCGCCATAGACATCCTGCGGGGTTTCACCAACCCCTACATGGGCGTATTGACCTACATGATTGTGCCAGGGGGGCTGGTTACCGGTCTGGCGCTCATGCTCATCGGGGCATGGAGGGAGTATCGGCGCCGCCACGGGGCCCCGCCTGGAGTGGCACCCCGCTTCCCGTGCATCGACCTCAACCTACCGCGTCATCGGAACACCTTCACTGCCTCCGTCGTGGTCGTCTTCACCTTCCTCCTCCTCTCGGCCATCGGGGTCTTTCGGACTTACCACTTCAGCGAATCGGTCCAGTTCTGCGGACTGCTGTGTCACTCGGTGATGAAGCCGGAATACACCCTTTACCGGAAATCCCCTCACGCGAGGGTCGCCTGCACCCAGTGCCACGTTGGACCCGGGGCAAGCTGGTTCGTGAAGTCCAAGATTTCGGGCGTCTATCAGATCTACTCCACTGTTGCTGGGAAATACTCCCGTCCGATCCCGACGCCCATCGATAACCTTCGGCCGGCCAGGGACACCTGCGAGCAATGTCACTGGCCGCAGAAGTTCTCCGGGTCCGTGGAACGCGTCAAGAACCACTTTCTTGCCGACGAGGGCAATACCCCATGGACCATCAGGATGCTCTTCAAGGTGGGCGGCGGAGACCCCACCTACGGCCCCGTCAGCGGGATCCATTGGCACATGACCCCTGCGGTCAAGGTGGAATATATAGCCAGGGACAAAGCCAGGCAGGATATCCCGTGGGTCAGGGTCACCGACCCTGAGGGCCGGATCACAATCTACGAGGCCAAAGAGGGGAGGTTGAAGCCGGAGGAGATCACCCGCGAGAAGATTCGGCTCATGGACTGCATAGACTGTCACAACCGGCCAACGCACATCTATACCCCACCGGCCAAGGCTGTGAATTCGGCTCTTCTGGCCGGTCGTATCGACCGGGCCATCCCTTTCATAAAGAAAAAGGCCGTGGAGGCGCTGGTGAAGAGCGGAGGCTTCGGTTCGGAGGCGGAGGGTTTGGCCTACATCGAGAAGAGACTCCGGTCGGATTACGCGGCGTATCCTGGGAAACGGCAGATAGAGACCGCCATCGGCGAGGTTCAGAGGATCTTCCGCGAGAACATCTTTCCGGAGATGCGGGCGAGCTGGAAGGTATACCCGGACAACATCGGACATTCGATCTGGCCTGGTTGCATCCGCTGCCACGACGGCGAGCATTCGAGCCATGACAAGAGGGTCATCACCCACCAGTGCGACTCGTGCCACATCATCATCGCCCAGGGCCCTGGCTTGGAACTCGACACCGTGAGCGCCAAGGGCCTGGAATTCGAGCACCCTGGAGGCGACATCGGAAAGGAACTGCTCTGCGGCAGCTGCCATGGCGGGGCACTCGTGGAATAGTAACTGGTCACGGGGGGTGGCGGTATCGTCTGTCCCGTCTGTCTCGTCTATTCGGTCCATTTGGTCTATTCGGTCTGTTCGGTCTCAAGAAGACACGGGACTCTCAAATCTTCGGGGCCGGATTCCCGAAGGATTCGGCGTCCGGGAGACCTGTCTGCGAGCGACGCACAGGTAGCTGCTCGCCCCCCTTTCCCTCTGTAGGCCTAAGCCCGGCTTCGGCCGAGAGGGCTTCCCCCAGGTCCAAATCCTGGAAAATCGAAGCGCCTCCTCCAAGCCGCTCCGAGAAACCCCGCCACCCTGTGATCACTTACGTGGAATGAGGACGACCCAGAAGGGGTCCTCGACGATCCGGCTCCACCCTCTACACGCCTCCGCCGCCGAGGGGATTGGTGGGGTCGCCCTCGCTGATCATGACGCGCAGGAGCGCCCTCTCCTCCTCTGAAGGAAGTAGACCCGAGAGCTCTGCCTCCATGACGAGCTCCCCTGCCTGGTTGCTGAACTTGGCGCGGGCGAAGGCCTTTCCCTTTTCGTCCACCTTCGTTATGGTCATCTCGCAGGTGATCGTGTCCCCCACGTAGACCGGCTTCAGAAAGCGAAAGCTCATCCCGGAGGCCAACCAGGCCCACTGTCCCCCGGGCTCGCAGACCATGCTCCCGACCAGGAGTCCGTGGCAGATGGGCTGGCGAAACCCCTTCTTTTCAATGAACCGTCGCTCGTAGTGAACCGGATTGTAGTCCCTGGTGATGTGACCGAAGATCTCCACGTCTCTGGCCGTGAAGGTCCGCTGAAAACGGACAGTGGTCCCGGGCCCGACGCCCCCTTGGGCCATCTCCCTCCTCCACGGCCTGGTGGACTCTACGACCATTTCCGCGACCTCCCCAGCCTCGAACCTTTTCACCGGTCCCGCCCTTTCCGTTCGCCGCCCATCGCCGCACACCACCCGGTTACACCCCCGCACCATGACTGGGCCCACGACGCCCCTCACTGCTGCACGGGCGACAGGAGATGCCGGCCTCTTTCGGAGCCCCTCGGCGGACACGCCCCGGCTCCGGTCAAGGAGGATCCGCACCGGGGCCCCCCATGGCCTTTATCCTCTGCAGGGCCTTGTCCCGGTACGCGGGAAATTCCTGCACCACCCTCGCATAAAGGGCCACAGCCTCCTCGGCCTTCCCCAGTCTCTCCTTGGCCTCGGCCAGGCCCAGCAAGGCCAGCGGCATCCGTGGATCCCCCGGTCGCAATTCCTGAAGCACCTGTGAGAAGGCATCCTCGGCCGCCACGAACTGACCGGAGCTGAGAAGGACTTGTGCTTGCCTCAGCCCATCGGGCAACCCCTGCCCAGCCAGGAACCCCGGAGGCGGGGCTTGGGCCGCGCCCTTTGCCTCGGTCTGGGGCCACCCTTTCTTGGCCTGCCCTGATGGGGACTCAAGCCGAGCCTCAGAGGCACTCCCGTCATCGGAGATGTCAGCGACACGCCCTTCCGGTTCCGGCCGGGCTTTTTGGTCGACTTCCGGCGGTTCTGGCGGCGGGGCCCCTCGGGAAGGCAGAGTCGCCCTGCGCCTCGGAGCCGGACGGGCCGCGGGGGCCGCACCAGCCTTGTCTTTCGCCTCGCTCGGCCGGACCTCCGGCTCGGGACTCCACGAAATCTCCCCCTCCCTTTCGGCAACCCCCTGCAAGGCGCGTGAGGTATCACCTCCGCCGACACCCACTTCAGGCCTCCGTGACACCTCGAGCAGATCCTCCCGCGGGGGGCTCGCCCTTCGTTCCTGGGGCCCGGTGTAACCTCCGTGATGAAGGAAGATCCATCCCCCAACAGCGAGCACGAAGCAAAGAGGAATGGCCGCCTTCAACCAGCCCGGACCCCAAGCGGCCCTCGGCTGCGAGGTCTCCTCCCTTGCCCGCGCTACGAGGCGCTGGATCACCAACTGGGATGCGGCTGGATCCTTCCTGGAGCTCAGAAGCCCCCGGATCCTGGCCAGTCCGTCCAACTGCGCCGCGCACACGGGGCATTGCCCTATATGGGACCTCATCGCCTGGGCCCGGCCCTCGTCCAACTCCCCATACAGGTATGTTACCAATAGATCCAGGGCTTCCTCGCAGGTCATGGCTCGTACCCCTGCCTGGTAAGCTCGGCCCTGATCTTTTCCAAGGCATAGCGCAGACGGCTCTTCGCGGTGTTCTCCGAGATCCTCAGGATCCTAGCCACCTCTGGCAAGGTGAGTCCCGAGGTCTCTTTGAGCCACAGGACCTCCCGCTGTTCGTCAGGCAATTTCTCCAGCGCCACATCCAGAGCCCGTTCCAGCTCACGGCCCATGGCAACGTGCTCCGGGTCGGGCTGCGCACAGGCCATGCTTCCCCCAGGGCCGTTCCCTTCGCTCCCCTCGCTCACCACCGGATCTTCGAGCGGGACCATCTCCCTCAAGGCGTCCCTCCGGAGCCGATCCACGGCCCTGTTTCTGGCGATGCTGAAGAGCCAGGCCGAGAACTTGAGCCCAAAACGGTAGCGACGCCTAGCCCTTATCACTTCCAAGAAGACATCTTGGAACACATCCTCCGCCTTGTCATGACGTCCCAGATAACGGAACAAGAAACCGAAGAGCGGCTGTCTGTATCTGTCCAGGAGGAGCTCGAAGGCCCGGTGGTCCTCCCGGGCAAAGCGCTGCATCAGCTCCTCGTCGCTCAAATCCCCTAGACGCGACTCCTCATCCTTTGACACCTCTAGGGCCTCTTCAGAGGGCGTTATTCGTGGCCATGCGACCGATCTGACGGTCTGCCTGGATCCAACCGAGCCTACCACTTCCACGGCCCCGTTTCAATTCGAGCGCCAGCTCGTCCCCCGGCGAAGCAACCCCCGGCTCCGCCACCCTTCATCTGTAATACGCACGAGACAGGCCAGCGGATCCATGACCATGCGCTTTGCGGCCTTCAAAAAGACCCTTTGCCCTGGAGAGCGGGTAAGTGATCACATGGTGACGGCGCTTCTCGGAGCGGCTTGGCGCAGAGGCTCCGATCTTCCAGGATTTGGACCCGGAGGAAGCCCTCTCGGCCAAAACGAAGCTGAGGCCGACCGGGAGAGGGGGCGAGCATCCCCCGGTCGCCGAATCCTTCGGGAATCCGGCCCCGAAGATTTGAGAGTCCCGTGTCTTCTTGAGACCGAACAGACCGAATAGACCAAATGGACCGAATAGACGAGACAGACGGAACAGACCATACCGCCACCCCCGTGACCAGTTGCGAGAGCGGGGGACTAGACCCCATCGCCTCGTTGGTGCGTATGTCTCTTCAGAGGAGATCTCCGCTGGCCCACGAAACAAACGCACGAGAGGAACCCGGAAAGGAGGATGGAGCGGATGAGAACGAAACTTCCCGCCTTCATGGTATGCATATCCGTCATCTTCGGATTGGCAGGCGGACTCCCTGCCTGGGCCAGTCCGCCTCAACCGGAGAGGGGGTCGAGACCGGACAGTGTCGCAGAGAGGACCTTGGCCCCCTTCTTTTTCGTCCAGAGCGACGACCCTGCGGTGGATCAACTCCCCCTCAAGGCCACAGAGGCCGCTGTCAGGATCGTCGGGGTACTGGCCGACGTCACCATCGTCCAGACATACAGGAACGAAGGACAGAGGACACTGGAGGCGCTCTATGTCTTTCCGGCCTCCACCCGGGCGGCCGTGCACTCGATGAGGATGACCATCGGTGAACGCGTGATCCATGCCCAGATCATGAAACGGCTCGAGGCCAGGGAGACGTACGAGCAGGCCAGACAGGCAGGGCAGACAGCATCCCTCCTGGAGCAACAGCGGCCCAACGTGTTCCAGATGAACGTCGCCAACATACTCCCCGGGGACGAGATCCGCGTCGATCTGAATTACGTGGAGGTCCTGGAGCCCCGAGACGGAATATACGAGTTCGTGTACCCGGCGGTGGTGGGCCCTAGATACTCCAACATCCCAGAGACCGGGGCCCCGGATACAATGAAGTGGATCCAGAACCCCTATCTGCATTCAGGAAAGCCCGCCCCTTACAGGTTCGGACTGAACTTGGACCTTCACACAGCGATCCCCATCTCCCAGTTGACAAGCCCGAGCCACTCCATGGAAGTGGAGTACTCGGGAAAGACCCATGCAAGGCTCAGGATCGCAGACGACCCTAAGGCCGGCACCAAGGACTTCGTGTTGAGGTACAGCCTCGCCGGGGGACAGATCCAAAGCGGGATCTTGTTGTACAAGGGGGGGGAGGAGAACTTCTTCCTGCTCATGATGGAACCCCCGGCCAGGGTGACCAGCGACGCCTTGCTCCCCAGGGAATACATCTTCATAGTGGACGTCTCGGGTTCCATGAACGGTTTCCCCTTGCGCGTCTCCAAAGAGCTCCTCTCCGATGTGATCAGTCAGCTGGGGCCACGGGATTTCATCAACGTGCTGCTCTTCTCGGGGGGCTCGGCGGTGTTGTCCGACGCGGGGTCCCTCCAGGCCACAGAGGAAAACAAGAGGAAGGCCATCTCCTGGATCCAGTCTCAGAGAGGCGGGGGGGGCACCGAGCTCCTCCCTGCCCTGGAACGGGCCTTTCGGCTGCCCAAGACCCAAGGGGTGTCCCGCATAGTCGTGGTGGCCACGGACGGATATGTGGCCGTGGAGCCCGAGACCTTCGAACTGATCCGCCAGAGGTTGGGCGAGGCCAACCTGTTCGCCTTTGGGATAGGCTCTTCTGTGAACCGGCACCTCATCGAGGGGATGGCCAGGGCCGGCCGGGGCGAACCCTTCGTGATCCTCGACGAGCAGGAGGCGCGCAGGCAGGCCGCCCGCTTCAGGGATTACATCCGAGGGCCGATACTCACTGACATCCGGGTCTCGTTCAGAGGTATCCGGGTGCATGACGTGGAGCCATCGACCCTGCCGGACCTCTTCGCCCTGCGCCCCTTGGTCCTGTTGGGCAAATATGAAGGGAGACCGTCGGGGGATGTGGTCATCCGTGGGAAGACAGCCCAAGGGGACTTCGAAAAGGTCATCTCGCTGTCCGAGGATGCGGCCTTTCCTAAGGATCGGACCCTGAGACTCCTCTGGGCCAGGCATCGCATCATGCGCCTGTCGGACATGGAACGCCTCCGCCCGGACGAGGCCAGGGCCGAGGAGATCACGGCCCTGGGGCTCAAATACAGCCTCATGACCCCCTTTACCTCTTTCGTGGCTGTGGACACGGTGAGGCGCGCCGACGGCAGCCTCCTGACGGTGAGGCAGCCCCTTCCCCTCCCCGAAGGGGTGTCCGACCTGGCTGTGGGGGAGCGCCGTATCGCTGCAAAGGCGCCACCAGGTGCCACCCAATCCCTGTCGATGCAGATGGACAAGGGACAGTGGCAGGATGAAGGGGAGGTCAGGGAAAAGAAAGAGCCCCGGGGACCCGAGGGGCCCAAGGTCCGGGTGGAGGCGGTCCGAGGGGCGCTGGATCGTCTGTCCCTCGAGCGCTCGCTCCGAAGGGCCCTGGAAGAAGGAGCGTGTCGGCCGCCTGAGGGGATCCCTGGCTGGGAGGCCATCGTCAGGATACATCTCCGGGGGGGCGGAAGAATGGAGACCGTGGACATAGTCAACAGCACTGTCCAGGATCCCTCCCTCCTGGAGTGCGTAAAGAGGGTCATCGAGGGCATCGGCCTGGGGCACGCGGTCAGCGGGGAGGCCGAGGCCATCGTAAAGATAACCTGGTAGCACACCGACGCAGGTGCAGGGGGGCCCGTGCCCCCCTGCCAATGGCAGCAGGAGCCCCGCCGAGACCCCGCTCCCATGACCGGCAACCCGCTGGATCCTGGGAAATCACCTCCCTACTTCTTCGAGGAGACCCGCTGGGCGAATTCCCTGAGATCCCTCACCACGTGGCCGCCGTCTCTCCCCCCCGAACGGTCCAGGAAATAGGCACTTATCCCCGCCTCCTGGGGCGCCACGAAATCGAACTCCCAGTGGTCCCCCACATGTATCAACTCCTCCGGCTCCAAAGCCAGCAGCCTGCACACCTGCTCGTAGAACCTCCGTGTCTTCTTGACCTCTCCCAGGTCGGAGGTGGCGGATATGACCCTTTCGAAGAAAGGAGCGAGCCCCGTCGCCTCAATCTCCTCCCCGATGAAGGGGCGGCTGGCGTTGGAGAGGATGATCAAGCGGTGGGTCAGGCTCACCTCATGGAGGACCGAGCGCACCTCGGGGAACGTCCGTATCAGGTGTCTGTGCCTCCTGAGGGTCTCCTTCCACTCCTCTTTCAGCTGAAAGCGCCCGTACCAGTAACCCAGATCGTACCATTCGAGGGCCCCCTCGCCCACGCTCTCATACTCCGCATAGACCCACGCCTTGGCCTCTGCCAAAGGCATACCCCTCTCCAGGGCCAGGAGGGCCGGAATGGCCTCCCGCCAAACGGCCGTGCTGAAATCATGCTGGACAAGTGTCCCGTCCATATCGAAAGAGATGACCTTCGTGCCGCAAGACCGCATGGCGCCTCCTCTATGTGGAAACCCCTAACGCTGGGTCATCGGAGCGACGTTCCATGGCGAATTCCACGTCGGAGCGTATGACCCCTCCCTCCCTGCTGTCAGGGTAAAGGGCATGCTCCATCTCGTGGCGAAGCAGGAACTCGGCGAAGGCGAGCATCTTTCGTCCCTCGGGCGTGCCTTCCCCCAGCCTCCTGTCCGTCTCGCCGGGAATCACGAAGGCCAGGTAGTCGAAGACGCGTTCATGGATCCCGATCTGACAACCTCTTTACCCGCGGGAGATGAGACTGACGACCGTGATGCCGTTTTCCTCGTCCTCCATCCTGCGAACCGAGAGCTCTTCGCCGGCCCTGGCCAGTTGTATCGGGTCTGTCCCCCTCTTCCTCCTGAAGTAAGGCAAGACCCTTCGCACCACCAGGGCCTTGAGGACCAGAGAGAGCGTCTTGATCCCCTCCTCCGTCGGCAAGGGGAGGGAACTCAACAACCTGCGATCGAACTCCATGGGAAACATGATGCCTTCCTCTGTCCGACCCCCTTCGGGAGATCGCCGTACCGTGGTAGAATCTTAACCTGAAGGACAGTGTGGAGCCAAGGGCCCAAAGCCAAAAGGAGGTGTGCCATGGAACACATGCCAGAGATCTACTTGAGGTTTCAGAAGCGGTTTCCTGGCATCCACGATGCCTACCATGAGCTTTCCAGGAGGATCCATGAACATGGCCCACTGGACCAGAAATCCGCCCATTTGATCAAGCTGGGGGTCGCTATAGGGATGAATTCGGAGGGGGCGGTCCGATCCCACGCCAGGAGGGCCCTGCAAGAAGGGGCGACCGGCGACGAGCTTCATCACGCGGTTTTGCTCTCGTTGACCACCTGCGGTTTTCCCTTCGCCTCGGCCGCCTTGAAATGGGTCGACGAGGTGCTCGAAAAGGAAGGGAGGCCTTAGAGAAGGCCCAGGACCTCAGCAGAGTAACGCCTGCGCCTCCGTAGGGGCTAGCACTGCCTCTCCGCCTCCCAGCCCTCGCCACGGAGCAGGTCCTCCAGGGCGCGGGGTAGAAAGCGGAGCAACTCCTTCACCGAGGAGGCCGGGGTCGGCGAGGCCAGGGCACCCATCAGCCGATTGGCCCTGGCCGCCTTGAGGCAGGAATCCAGCAGGGGTAGGTTCGCAGCCAGGAGGCCTGTGACCAAGCCAGTGAGTGTGTCTCCGGTTCCGCCGATGGGCTCCATGGCCTCCACGCATGGGTCGCATATGATCTCCACTATCCTCCCCCCCGCTGCGATGTGGTCACAACGTCCCTTCACCAGGAGGTGCTGGGCCGAGCCTCCGGTCTTATGGGCCCGTTGTATCAGCTGGGGAATCTGATCCTCCTCCTGTGTGAGGAATCCGCGGGTATAGAATGGATGCGGGGCCTTATCGTCTGCCAGGAAGGCCATCTCCCCGACATCCGGTGTGAAGAGGTCGTACGACGATGCGTACCCGCTCATCTTCGCAACGTACATGTACCCGGCATCGGCCACGAGCATCGGTCTCGTGGAGAGCTCCTCCATCTTCAGAAGGATCCGGTTGTGCCAATCCAAGTCTGGTTGTATGTAATGAAACGTTATGCCGCGGGGTGATAGGGCCTCGAGGCTTCGGGAGAGATATTCGTAGATTCGGGAGCTTCCGTGGCCGACTCCGATGTCGCCGGCCAGGAGGGCCCTCGGGTTCTGGATTCCCATGACCCGGGCCGTGAGGCACGCAGCGGCGAGCAGGGCCGGGGTCCCCCTTGCGACCTTCAGCGTGTATTGCGAGACGACCAAACCCGAATCCGTCATCCGGCAGGGCCCCTCCACCAGCGGGAAGTCCTCATCGGGCACGGTTCCTACCACTAGCCAGGACACAGCCGCGTGACCTCCTCAAAGGCCATCTGCAGGGCGTAGCCGCAAAGGGTGTGTCCAAGGCTTCGCGGCTCCGGTGCCTCGCAGAGCCTCTTCCCGACCAGTGCATCTGCCAAATAGGGTACATCCGGACAGCCTCCCCCTGAGACGTTGACGATGAGCCCGTCTCGTTTGTCCACGGTGAGCTTCATGTTCGCGGCCCTCACCATCACGTAATCCCCGAAATCTTTGACTCGTATCAGAGATACGGGCTCCAGCAACGGCCCCTCGACGGCCACAACCGACTTCAAGTTTATCTTCGCTTCCGCCAGCGCCCTTCGGACAGCCAATTCTTGGATCAACGGAAACTCTATCACCATGTCGCAACCTGTACTGAGCCCGGGCGGAGGGCCTTTGATTCGGATCTGAAAGCCCTCTTTCCTCAGACATGATTCCGCCCGGATCACCTCGCTCGTATGATCGAACACCAGGAGCCCTCGGCCCCGGTCTCCCCATTGATCCTTCGAACGGGCTGGCGGCTGACGCCGGCCGAGGATCTTTCTCAGAAAGGTCATTTCCTCTCCAGGAGCAAGCGGTATTCCTCTCCTTGCTGCGTCACCTCCACCACCTCCCAGCCCGAGGCACGTGCTGCCCGGCTGACATTTTCCCGACTCGTCTCGTTGTCAACGATGACCTCGATCTCTCCTGTCTGGATCTCTTTCATCTTGCTCGTTGCCAGCAAAACCGGCTGGGGACAGGAAAGCCCCCTGGCATCAACGCTGACCCTTCCCATCTGGCACCTCCCTCAAACACGCTGCCTGTTGGTGAAGCCCACGAAGAGACACACTCCGAGACCGATGAGCACAGCCGCGACCCCGTGGGGGCCGATCCCCTGGGGGGAGCTCGCCAGACCGAAGTTGTGGGAGACCGCCGCCCCCACTATCATCCCTAGGACGAACACGCCCGCGTCTCCATCGCCCTCGCCAGCCATGAATAACTGACGACCCGGGCAGCCGCCGGCGAGGGCGAAGGCCAGACCAGCCACCAACATCCCGGCGAAGTTCCACAGGTGTTGTGCATGGGCTATGGGCTGTTTCTGGAAACCGGGGTGGAACTGTCCGAGGAGGAGGTTCACTATCCAGGCCACAACCAGCAGAGACAGCATCCCGGAGAAGAGGTGAAATTGCCTGAAGAGGATCAGGTCCCTGATCCCCCCCATAGTGCAGAATCGGCTCCGCTGGGCCAAGGCCCCTATGACGAGGCCGGCCCCCAGGGAGAAGAGGAGGGGAGCCTTGGCAGCCCCTGGCCCTTGGGCGCTGTAAAAGAGGACGCCGCTTTGCGCCTGCCCTTCCACCGGGGGGTAAACGAGGCGCAGTATCAAGAGCCCGAGCATGAGCAGGGGCACCAGCAGCCCGGTCGAGAGCCCCTGCCCGCTGCTGCGGCCCAGGGAATAGCCAGCCTTGAAGAACAAGGTCCCGATCCATATCCCGACCACCAGGCCGGCCAGCCCCAGGATCGCGTTTCCGTCCCCTCCGGCCAGGCGGAGCAAGGCACGCCAGGGGCAGCCCAGGAAGACCAGGGCACCGATCATGGCCGCCATCCCCAAAAAGAAACGGGTCACCGGGGCCGAGCCGCCGCGGGGCCTGAACTCTCCGGCGAGGAGGGCCGCCACGAAGGAACCCAGGACAAACGCGAGGATCTCGGGTCGGAGATACTGGACCACTGCGGCCCTGTGGAGTCCCAGGGCTCCGGCTATGTCCCTCTCCATGCACGCCACGCAAATGCCCATGTTCGGCGGATTGCCGAACTTCTGGAGCAGTGCGGCCAGGATCCCTATGAGTGCTCCCACCCCTATCACCCCTGCGGGGGTGGCAAAGACGTTCCTGATCTTTTCCGTCATACCTCACCTCCCCAGATGTGAATTGCACGCGATCCTCGACCCAGAATAGCAACCCGTGCACCTGACCGTGGGCGGACAACTGGTCACGGGGGTGACGGCATTTCTCTTCGCTTCACGTCTTCGGCGCTCGATCTTCCAAAGCAATTGGCCTCCGGGGGATGCTTGCCCCTCCCTCGGTCGGCCTCGGCTCGGCTTCGGCCGAGAGGGCTTCCCCCAAGGCCCGAGTCCTGGAAAATCGAAGCGCCTCCGCCAAGCCGCTCCGAGAAACGCCGCCATCCCGTGATCGCTCAGGTGGGCGGCGTCCCGAGACGGACGAGACACCCATCCTCGGATCCCGACTGCGAGACGGCCCGAGGGCCGCCTTGGGCCTCAGCACTTCATACTCCCTCGGCTGCCGAGGATCCGAGTCGAGCGCAGCTGCGCCGGCGGCCATGTAGTTATATATTGCCGATGACGATTTGTCAAATAGGAAAATCAAATGTCATCCCAGAGCCGTGGAGGGGCTCGCAAAGGGCCAAGAATAGCCCATGTGGGCCCTTCCCTCGGAGGGCGGGGTCCAGTGATTTCACAGGATCGGAAAAACACCTAGACCCCAGCTCTTTCCCGGATGACCACCCCTTGCAAGACCATCATCTCCGGACGAACCTTCAAAGAGCGTTGGCCCTGACGGCGGCTTGGCATACGAGTGTCCTTTTGCTGGCATCGGCTCTGCTTTTGTGGCATCCTAGAGCGCGTTTCATCGACGAATCCCAGGGCCCAGGGTCCCCTCGCGGGTCATCGAGGTCTCATGGAGTGCGTGCTCCTCGGTTCCGGCGGGATGACGCCGCTGCCGTCTAGACATCTCACCTCCCTCGTGGTCCGACATGAAGGCGCGCTCTACATGTTCGACGCCGGGGAAGGGGCCCAGATCGCCTTGAAGAGCGCCAAGCTCGGCATCAAGGCCCTCAGGGTCTTGGCCGTCAGCCATCTGCACGGTGACCATTGCCTAGGGGTGCCTGGTCTCCTGATGATGCGGGCCCAGGTGCCCCAGCCAGGGCCACTGACCATCCTGGGGCCTCCTGGCACCGAGAGGTTTCTCGCACAGATCCAGGAGGCGCTCGGATACGTCGTCAATTATCCGATCCTGTTCGTGGAGTGGACGGAATCCAAACAGGAGGTTGCCTACGAGGACGAATTGGTGCGGATCCTCTGGGCCCCGTTGCTCCATACCACGCTCTGTCTGGGCTACAGGCTGGAGGAGCACCCCCGTCCAGGCAAATTCAGAATTGGTGCGGCCCAGGCCCTGGGCGTCCCAAAAGGTCCTCTGTGGGGGAAACTCCAGGCTGGACAAGAGGTGACGCTGCCGAACGGCACGGTCGTCTCCCCGTCACAAGTCCTGGGCTCACCCCGGCCGGGGCGCTCCGTTTGCTACGCGGTGGACACCCGCCCCACCAAGTCTCTCTATCGGCTTTGCAGGGACGCGAGTCTGGGTTTTCTCGACGGGATGTTTCTCCCGGAGCACAAAGAGGAGGCCCAGGCCAAGGGCCACATGACCGTGGACGATGCGGCCCGCGTGGCCTCCCGGGCGCGCCTCTGCCGCGCCGTCCTCGTGCACATCAGCCCGCGTTACGACAACCAAGAAGATATGAAACTCCTGGCCGGAGCGGCCTCCCGGAGGTTCGATCGGACAGAAATGGGGGTAGACCTCGGCGTCTATCCCGTGCGGCACCCGGAGCAGGAGGTCTCGGGTTGAGCCCGCGCCAAGACCTCACCGGATCCAGGACCGCGCCCTTGGATGCAGCCGGTGCTTGATCAGCCTTCCCCGGCGACCATTGGCCCCCTTCTCTCCTTGCCAGACCAATTCTCGGGCCGCAGCTCCCTCACCTTCCTGCCCGCACGCCACATCTCCGAATGGGCCATATCGGCCAGTTCCCTGTCGAGCTCCTCCCTGTAATCGGCCCTGGAGTTCTTCTCCAAGACGATGGATGCCTCGGTCCCGTCCTTAACGCTCTCGTACAGGGCGGCGAAGACCGGTGCCACCGCTTCACGAAACCTCCCCTTCCAATCCAGGGCCCCTCTCTGGGCAGTGGCGCTGCAGTTGGCGTACATCCAGTCCATGCCGTTTTCCGCCACCAGTCTTATCAGGCTCTGGGTCAGCTCTTCCACCGTCTCGTTGAAGGCCTCGCTGGGGCTGTGCCCATTCTTTCTGAGCTCCTCGTACTGGGCCTCCATGATACCGGCCAGCGCCCCCATCAGGACCCCTCTTTCCCCGACGAGGTCGCTGAACACCTCCTTCTCGAAGGTCGTGGGGAAGAGGTATCCCGAGCCGATGGCGATGCCCAGGGCAATGGCCCTGTCCTGTGCCCTTCCCGTGAAATCCTGGTAGACAGCGTAGCTGCTGTTGACGCCGCTGCCACTCAGAAAGTTTCTCCTCAGGGATAGTCCCGATCCCTTGGGGGCCACCAGGAGCACATCGACGTCCTCGGGCGGGACCACGCCGGTCTGCGCCCTGTAGGTTATGGAAAATCCGTGGGAGAAATAGAGGGCCTTGCCGCGCGTCAGGTGCGGTCTCAACTTCGGCCAAAAAAGCATCTGCCCGGCGTCCGAGAGGAGATATTCTATTACGGTCCCTCTGGCAGCCGCCTCCTCGAGGCTGAAAAGGCTCTCCCCCGGCCTCCAACCATCCTTGACTGCCCTCTCCCAGGAGGAGGTCCCGGGCCTCTGTCCCACGATCACCCTGATCCCATTGTCTTTCATGTTGAGACTTTGCCCTTGTCCCTGGACCCCGTAACCGAGCACCGCGACCACCTCC
>Ga0068707_1000872_pt1 | contig 20697 bp, 19 predicted proteins | sample YNPNPMetaG_FD_66600 | JGI IMG/M metagenome (GOLD analysis project Ga0068707, IMG submission 66600) | Anoxygenic and chlorotrophic microbial mat microbial communities from Yellowstone National Park, USA - YNP NP MetaG | ecosystem: Environmental > Aquatic > Thermal springs > Hot (42-90C) >...
CGTGCACCGTCAATCCCGCCGCGGGCAACGAGAAAGAGATGATCCTTGTGCCCGCAAAGAAGCGGAAGAAGGTTCTCGTCGCCGGGGGAGGTCCGGCAGGCCTCGAAGCGGCTCTGATCGCTTCTCTGAGGGGCCACCAGGTCATTCTCTACGAAAAGGAACAAAAGCTCGGCGGTCAGATCAACCTCGCCAGCGTTCCACCGTTCATGCAGGAGATTGGCCTGCTCATCAAGTACTTGGCAGCCCAAGCCGAAAAGGCAGGCGTTGCACTGAACCTCGGCAAGGCGGTTACCCCCGAACTCATTGAGGAAGTCAAGCCGGATGTGGTGATCGTCGCCACAGGGGCAGCCCCCCTTGTTCCCGAAAATCTGCCTGGAATCGAAAAAGACACCGTCGTCACAGCCTGGGACGTCCTGGCCGGCCACAAGGCTTCGACTGCCAGGAAGGTCCTTATCCTCGGCGGGGGCCTCACGGGATGTGAGACCGCAGATTTCTTGGCGTTCCCCTCTGACAACATGGCTGCGGCTCCCACCCACGTCACCCTGCTGGAAATGCGGGACGACATCGCCTTGGACAGCATGGCGGAACCGCGTCATCTCCTGCTCGACAGACTCCGAGAGAAACGCGTAGAGATTCTCGTCCGAGCTCAGGTGAAGGAAATCCTCGATGACGGCGTCGTATTCGATCGAGACGGCCGTGAGGAAACGCTTCGCGGCTTCGAATACGTGATCCTCGCTATGGGGGTAAGACCGGTCGATCCTTTGTCAAAAGCGATCGAAGGCAAGGTGCCAGAGGTCTATGTAATCGGTGATGCAAAGCACCCGCGCAGAGCCCTTGACGCCACTGCGGAGGGGGCTGAAATCGGCCGAAGAATCTGACGCCGTCCGACAAGGCCGAGTCATTTCCTGAGTTTCAGGAGGATCCTGCACTTCTTTACTCCCTGCGGGGCGGTATCCAAGACGGTGAGTTCCCCTCCCAAGAGGTGGAACAGCACCCGGTCCATTTCCATGGCTGCGTCGCAGGCTCTTGCCTGATTCGGCCGATTGTAGCCGTAAGGACATCCGTTTACGGTAAATTCGAAGCTTTCAGCTCCCATGCTCTCCTCAATGACCTCAAAAGGAAAATCCATCTCCTTCCCCGTGTTCAGCAAATACTCCTTCAGTTCCTTGATGGAGCTCATCCGGCGTGTTTTTGATCCGGACAGGTAGAAAATCATCCTGCCCAGGTTTCGACTCATGGATCTCGCCAAGGGCTCGCCCACGAACGGCAAGCTGCAAAGCCTTTCATAGAGTTGTCCAAGCTTCGCCATCATCTTCTTCGTATTGGCGGTATTGGGGGGCATTTTCTTGCTCCTCTCCCTCTCATGGCACTTCACCCCTCGTGCGGCGCGGCTCCCGATTGTTCTTCTCCTACACCAAACGCCACGCACGAGCACTCGTCAGGCGAACAGGATTCCCCCCTTAAGGGGAGAAAGACTTCCATGACCGTCGCCCCTCTTCGACACACGGAGAAAGCCCCAAGAAACAAACGAGTTCGATCACCCGCAGCCCGAACGCCTTGCCCGCTTCTCCTTAAAAGAAGAGCGGGCCCGCAGCGCGTGGGGGGCCCGCTCTTCCTTCTCGGCGAGGAAATCCCGTTCCACTTTCACGTCAACCGGCAAGCCCGCTCAACTTCCCATCAGCGCTCCCAGCTTCATGGCCAGGCTCATGTCCCCGCTGATCTTGAGCTTCCCCGACATGAAAGCCATTTGCGGATTCAGCCGGCCGGCGTTGATTTCCCTCCAATCGGCTACCGACTGGGTAATCGTCATCTTTGCTGACGGGGCCTTTCCTTTCCCGGTCTTGACCTCGCCTCCCGCCAGCTCCATGTAATACTCCCCACCACCTTCGCCGGTCAGCACAACCTGGATCACGGCGTTCACATCCTTGACCTTCGCCATTTGATCCCGATTCGCCGCCGCCTGCTCCGGCATCCACTTCAGATAGTACTCGTCCGGCGTGATGTTCTCTGGGGGTTTGGGTCGCTCTGCCATTTTCTACCTCCTCTCTCCTTTCGGTTGTCTCACACCACCGCCTTCGCCCACGAAGTCCCTATGGACTCCCGGTTACCTCCTCCCTGAAACCTCTTCCCTCCAGGCCACAACCCCGGAGCGGAATCCTCCATCACCGATGTCTGACGCCGCCGATCATCCGAGCCCCATTTGCGAAAGCCTATCCTTCGCCGGCGGCGGCTCGAGCCTGCGCCGCCTCACCATGGACAAGGTGTTCGTGGGACACACCGCAACGCAATTCCCACACCCGAAGCACATACTCTCGTCCACACACACGCCTTCATCCCCAAGGCTCAACGCGCCCATCTGACAGCGTCCCACGCACTCCCCACAAGCCGAGCACTTCTCCTTGTCCGCCCTCACAACGAAGTTCGCGAACTCCAGCACTGCGTTGTTCCGCGCCCTTTTCGCCGTCGCCAGAAATTCACAGCAACATCCGCAGCAGTTGCACACGAAAAACGCCCGATCGGAGTAATTCCCCACATTGTGCATCAGCCCAGCCTTCTCGCACAGGGAAATGATTTCCAGGGCCTCTTCCCTCGTAATCCGCTTTCCGAATCCGCGGTCAATCGCGTAGTCAGCCGCTTCGCCCACCAGAAGACAGGAATGCTTCGGAACACCCTCGATTTTGCAGGGATCGTCCAGCAGGTATTTGTGGTGACGGCAATAGCAAGTCGCGGCCGAAAAACACGTCTCACGCGCGAGCATCGCGCTCAGCCTCTCATACGAATAAATCTCGGTTGTCCGAGGAAGTTCGCTTTCGACCGTAATGATGCGGGCAGGAGCCTCCGGGATCATCTGCTTCGCCATTTCAGGGTCCCGCATCACGGCGTCCATAAGTTCCCGCATCTCCCCTTCCATGAACTCCTTCAGCATCCTGGCGATTCTACGGTCTTTGGGCGTGTCCCGGCCTCGCATCAACTGATATTCGACCACACCCGGGACAAACTGTGTGAGGGTGTACTTCCGCACACCGTCTTTCCCTTTGATGACAAAGACGAGACCGTTGTCGGCCATGGACTCCAGGACTTGGGTGAGCGGCTCAGGGTCCATCCCGTAGGTCTTGCTCAGCTCTTCTGCCGTAAAAGCCCCCAGCGGAAACTTGGCGCCCACTTCCGCCTGCTCCGGCGTATAAAACTCTTCGAGAATCTTAAAATACGGCTCGACAAGGAGCATTTTCACCTGATGCTCGTTCAACCGCATTCCTAATCGGTAATATACGTCGTCCGTGCTTCTCATGGTCATCTCCCTCACCGTCTCCCAGCGGTTCACTCATCAGCTCAAATCCACCTTGGCAAGAATTTCGTTCACCACATCGTCCACTGCATGCGGATTATCGAGCTTGAGTTTGATCGCATTCTGCGGACACACGGCAGCGCATCGACCGCAAACGCGACAGTAATCATTGATGACCGCACGGCCGCATCGAACCTCAATCGCCTTTATGAAACATGTCCGTTCGCAAGTCCCACAGCCCACGCACGCGTCAGTTACTTCGACGGTTAACCCCTTCACAGGATGCAGGATCCCGTCCACGATCGCTACGGGGCCTCTCCGAAATGCACGCGACAGGCAACAGCATTCACAGCAAAAGCAGTTGGTCAGGAGCCTCCGGTCGTAAGGCAAACGAAGGAGCTCGTAGTCCGCCCTCGCCTCTCCAACAATCGGAACGAGCCCTGCATCGATCGCTTTTCTCACGTGGGCCTTGGCTTCATTCTTCGTCGCCTCCCGTCCATATTCACGGGGGATCTTCCTGGCAGCTTCTCCCATAAAAATGCACCCGACATCTCTGGGATAGTGTTCGCATCCATAAACGGTTCTGCACGCGCACTGTTTGAGAATCACACGATAATTCGAGATATCGATGAGCCGATCGAGAACCTCTTCGGGCAGGGCGATCCCCTCGGCGCCCTCGATGTCTTTGTTGATCGGGATGGTCGAGACATAGGAGAGATTGGGGTCGAGAGCGGGGATCCTGTCTCGCAGTCCAGGAATGTATGCCATGGCGTAAAGCCACTCGAAGCTCTTGAAAAACCTTGTCACCCACTTCCCTCCGCGCTTCCGATCGAATTCATAGGCCGCGTTGAAGGCCGGCAGGACACCCTTCTGAAGGATTGTCTTCGGAATCCGCTTTATCGCTCCCTTCGGGCGAACAGACATACCCATCCTCCCTTTCACCGTGCGACGGCTTCTCCCGATCCGGGACTGCCCAGATCGGAATCGTCAAACCACAATCGCACCGAAGTTCCCATCCGTTCGACTTTCTTTCCGACGACTGGGCCCTGCCAACGCCCAAAACCATGCGGCAAGGTCTGGATGCACACGACCCAACTCTGCCCGAGGATCATCCCTGCCGAACTCCCCACTCTAGCCGCGCGTCCATCCTCTCGCGCACCGAAGCCCCCGTAAACGGATGAATCTCTCCCGCAGAGCCTTGCCGCGAGCCGCTGCACTGGTCCACCTCCACCTGCCTATAGCCTGCAATCAAGGATTCCTGCTCTACGAAGAACCTCAACGCCCGCAGCCCTCTATGCCCCCCTCCCGCCAGGCTTCCGCGAACAGCGATACGAAATCGAAGGCTCTCCGACAAGATCGGGTCATCTTTGTCGATCCCCAAAATGCCATTCTAAACCCCTTCGAGCTCACATATACATCCTCTCCAAGAGGTCTCGGTACTTTTCACACACAAACCGTCGCTTGACCTTCATCGTCGGCGTGACCTCTCCACCCTCCAACGTGAAATCTTCAGGCAGGATCTCGAACTTTTTGATCGTCTCGAAGGAAGCGAGGTGCCGATTCTTCTCCCTCACGATTTCCCCTACCCTCTCCCTCACCCGTCCGTTCCGACACAGTTCCCTGACGTCCGTCTCCTTGATTCCCTGCGCCTTCGCCCAGGCAACCACTTCCTCAGGGTCAAGAGTAATGAGAGCCGTCAAGTAGGGCTTCCGGTCGCCGTACACCATGACTTGGCTGATCATGGGGCTGCTTTTTAGCAGGTTCTCAATATTCTGGGGCGAAACATTTTTCCCTCCGGACGTGATGAGAATGTCCTTCTTTCGATCCGTGATGGTCAAGAACCCATCCGGAGAGACTTCCCCGATGTCCCCCGTACAATACCACCCGTCGGATCGAAACGCCTCTTGCGTACTCTGCGGATCCTTCAAGTAACCGGAAAACACAATCGGAGAACGGAGCAGAATCTCGCCGTCTTCCGCGATCTTGATTTCCATACCCGGAACCGCCATCCCCACAGTCCCAAATCGAAAGCAATCCGGTCTGTTGAATGCCACGCAAGGGGCTTCTGTCAGTCCGTACCCTTCCAGGATCAGAATCCCGGCTGCGGAAAAGAACTCAAGGACTTCTTTCGACAGGGGCGCACCGCCGGTAATAGCGCAACGGATCTGCCCCCCCAGCAGACCTTTCACCCTCCGAAACAATACCCTCTCCGCTATCGCTCGCTTCACTCGAAGCCCCAAAGGGATGCGCTTCTTCTCGAGCGCCCGTTGGCTCACATCCCGTCCGGTCTTCAAGCAGAAATCCACCAGCTTCCGCCTCACGGGCGACGCCGCATCCCGATCAGAAAAAATCTTCTGATAGATCTTTTCATAGATCCGAGGGACGCTGTGAAATACGGTGGGCTGAATCTCCGCGACGTCATCCAACAGGGTTTCGGTCCCGCCAGCATAACTCCACATGTTTCCATTGTGGATCGCCGAAAGAATCACGAACCGGCCAAATACGTGCGCCAGGGGCAGCCAAGCGACGACTCTGTCCTCCTCGGGAGCGAAGATGTCCATTTGTCTAAATCCTTCCAGAATCGCCATGACGTTCCCATGGGTCAGAACCGCACCCTTCGGCGGCCCTGTGGTCCCGGAAGTATAAACACAAATCGCCCCATCGCACCCCTGGATCCTCCGACTACGCCTCCAGTACTCCCCCTGACCTTGAATCAGATGCTTCCGTCCAAGATCCAAGACTTCTGCAAAACTGAGCACTCGAGCTCCGTACCTGTGGGACACGGGCTCCATCATCACGAACGCCTCGACCCCTGGAATCCCCCCTAGAATTTTCTCGACCTTCCTCCACTGCAACTCGTTTTCGACGACCAGGATTTTCGCTTCCGAATGCTCTACAATATATTTGACTTGCTCCGGCGTACTGGACGGGTAAACTCCAACGCAGATTCCGCCAACGGCCAGCGCCCCACGGTCCGCGATATCCCACTCTTCACGAGTGCTCCCTAAGATGGCAACCTTATCTCCAACCCCCAACCCCAAGCCAACCATCCCCACGGCGAATTCCTTCACTCGCTCGCCATACTCTCTCCACGAACGAGAAACCCATTTCCCCCTAACCTTCAGTCGGTATGCAGGTCGCTCCCCATATTTTTCCACCTGGTTCTGCCAGTATACCACGATGTTGCTCATACCTGTCTCTCAGGAGCTCTTGGTCCAGACGGGGGTCAGCTTCAATTTGGAAATTTTCCAGCCGTCAGGCGTTCTCACCAGCGTGTTGGTGTAAAATCCTCCAACCGTGTACATACTTTGCGGATTATAGTGCTGCGCCTGGAGGTATGAGGTACAGGTTGCACGATTCCCCTCTATGCTGATCACGTGATTCGTAATGATGTGCTGGGTAGATTCGAATGCGCTAACCAGCGAAATCGCCTGCTCCACCCAAACGTCCGCTGATATCCTACCAGGTCCTCCCATCCCCATATCGGACATGTCCAATTCAATCTCGTCCGTGAAGCACGACCGGTATAGCTCTCGGTCACGCCTATCGACTCCCGTTGCATAACGCGTGTGGATGTCGATGATGTCCATGCGATCGAGCAAAACCCGAATCTTGTCTTGATCCATGGCTTCCTCTTTCAAGGGTCGATCTGCCCGCCACATCCTTTTTTCAAAACACCCACCTCCTCGCCTCGGAGAACGTATCTCGTCGGTTCCCCGGGCATTCTCCCCGCGTTCTATTCCTTTTTCTTCCCTGAAACAACCTTTGCCAGGTGATGACTGTCGAGGAAAATGCTCAAGGATTTGATCTTTCCATTTTCGATACGAAACCAGTCCGTTGCTTCAAATTCCACGGGTATCCCGCCCTTCGTTCTTCCCTTGAATCCGATCAGCACGGCCGCCCGATCCCCGGACACAAGGATCTCCTCCGGGGTGTCCACGTGCTCCGGATAATTTACCGGCACACGCAGGTAGAAAGGTTTGACATGTTCCAGGCCCCTGACCCGAAAGTTGAAGGGCGCCGTGAATTCGACGTCAGAATCGAACAGTTCGAAAAATTCTTCGAACCTCTCCTCGTTGACGAACCGGAAATACGCTTCTACTATCTCTCTCACATTTTCCTTCATCCCGCCTCCCGCCTCTGCTCTCGTGACGACCTACATCAGGAAATCTTTCCCATGCTAGCCAGTTCCTCCGCAACATCGACCAATCCAAGACTCTCAAGCGTTTTCCGAGTAGGTGCACCCGTAGCCTTGTCCCACCCCACGACCTCGTAATAGTCGTCGAGCATTTTGTCCATTCCCTCCTTTTCCAATCGCTCCCCCTTGTAAGGGCCAGAAGGAACAGGCTCTTCCATTGCCCTGCCATGAATCGTATCGTCCTTTCGCGTAATTCCCTCTCGCACGAGGAAGGCTCGCTCGACGTTGTTGATCCTGGCCGCAATCTGCTTCATTCCCTCCTCGTCAAAATCCACGCCCGTGGCTGCAGCGAGGAGCTCCCCCATCTCCTTCAGACCAATGGACGTACCGAACCATGCGCTTGAGAATTTACAGATTCCCAGGGCATCGCACATCGCGCATAGCGATGCATAGTAGTTCACAAGCCGTCCCTTGCCCTCATAGGAGCGCGGATTCGCTGCTTCCGGATGGCCATACAGCCTTTGTGCCTTTTCGGGTTTCATCGGGTAAAACTCGACTCCTGGCCATCCACGCTGCGGATCCGCTCCTCGACTCGAAACAGCATCGGACAACGCACATCCCTTGAGGGTTCGAATGTCCACTTGGTCGACATCTCCCCCCTTGGCGTGGCAAATGTATTTTTCGGCGCCCCTGCCGATCTTCTGGGCGGCGATCGCCGAACCTTCTGCAAGCAAGTCGCCGAATCCCTCCCGGCGAACAATTTTCATGAGCATCTCAATCTGTGCATCCGCGTTCCCCCATATCAGAGGAATCCCGTCCGTGTCTTCCTTGGTGATGATTCCCCGCTCATACCATTCGAACGCTGCAGCCAAAACAATCCCCGAAGTATCACCGCAAATTCCGTACTCATTGCAGATATTGTTGATCTTCAGAAGGGCCGCCTCATCCGGGTTGCCGCAGGAAGGGCCATGGGCGCTCATGATGCAGAATTCGGTGCCGTGCCCCTCCTCGCCCGCATGGGGCCCCTTCCTGATCTTGAATTCGTGCTTACAGTGTATGGGGCAGCCGAAGCATGCGACGCTTCTGGTCATGTGCTTCATCATGCTTTTCACGCTGTAATTTTCGATGTACTCAATCTCGGCCGTTTTCTGAGCGTTCCTGGCAACAGATCTCCCCTGGGAATGGTATTGCATCAGGTACATCAGAGTCCCAACTTTGGAAAAGCTTTCATAGGTAGGAGATCTTGTTACCCTCATGAACCAGTCCCTGGCAATCGCCTTGAACCGCTCCGGGTCAGCCACACGGAATCCTCTCGTCCCCCGAACCGCCACCGCTTTGAGCTTTTTCGCTCCCATCACCGTTCCCATGCCGGTCTTCCCACAGGCATTGCCATAATCGGTCATGAGGGACGCGAACCGGACAAGGTTTTCACCGCCGGGCCCAATGGAGGCGATCCGTATACGAGGGTCTCCCAGTTCGTCCCGTAGGATCGCATATGTCTGGGAGACCACCTTGCCCCAAAGATGGCCAGCGTCCCTGATTTCCACATGGTCGTCATCGATCCACAAATACACGGGCTTCTCCGCGGCCCCCTCGATGATGATGTGGTCGTATCCGGCCCACTTCACCTCGGGACCGAAGTGCCCTCCTGCGTTCGAATCTCCGAGTATGCCCGTCAGAGGCGACTTCGCCGTTACGTGGATTCTCCCCGACGTTAACAACCCTGTGCCGGTCAAAGGCGAAGTCCCGAAAAACAGTTTGTTCTCCGGCCCCAGGGGGTCGATACCCTGCTTCACCTCATTGTAGAGCAGACGTGAGTTCACACCCCTCCCGCCGACAAAGTCGCGCCTGAGAGAGTATGGATATTCCTCCTTTCGTACGCTTCGATCTGTCAAGTTCACGCGCAACAAGGATCCAGCCCATCCGTACATGAACCCACCTCCCCTAACCAGGGACCCTAGATCTTGTCGATAGAAGCCAACGTGCCAAGCGCTTTTGTGTCCACATATTGGATCGCCCCCGTGGGGCACCATTTTGCGCACACCGGATCTCCTTGGCATAGGTCGCACTTGAAGACCCCGCCCGTGTGCGGATCGATGCGCATTGCCCCAAAGGGGCATGCGGCAACGCACTCATAGCACCCGATGCAGTTTCTCGTAAAAACGTGGACGATCCCTGTCTTCTTGTCTCTCCAGATCGGCTTTCCCTCCTCGACCGGACACGCCTTTTCGCACGGAGGCTCGAGACAGTGCCTGCAGATCATTGGCGTATAGAAGCCTTTCTTGCTTTTCTGAATCCAGATTCTCGCCTTGACCGGATTAAACATTCCGCTCTTCTCGAGAGAACAGGACATCTCACACGTCCGACAGTTCACGCACAACGCCGGTTTACAGATCAGTTTTCTGGCCATAATCCTTTCGATCCCTCCCCCCTCAAAGAAACGGATCTGACGCCATCGATCTCCTTCCCTTGAAGGATCCACTCCGTCGCCAGGCGGGCGCATCTCCCCAGAGAAGACATGCTCACGCCTTTGGCCTCAAAGACAGCCTTCAACATCACAAACAAATCAGAACCGCGGCCGCACAGCTAACGCCTGAGAGCGCTCCCCCCTCGGCCCTCTCCACTTCGAGTGCCTTGGCTGCCTCGGACATGTAGGCCCCCTCTGCACGTCACTTCCTCCTGAACTGCTTGGCGAGCGTAATCTGTAGAGGCTCAATAAGAGAACTGAGTCCATCCTGGAAATCCTCGCTCTCCACCGAAAGAAAGAACCCGGTCTTCTCCAGGGCCGAGGTAAAATTCCGCCGATCCTCCTCAGGAAGCCTCTCCAACCAGGTGGAGGAGATTTGCCTGATCAAGTCATTGAACTTCGCCTGAAGTCGGCGGCCAGCCGAGTCCAGCTCAATTTTCACCTTACGCCGATCTGTCCGCGAATGCCGCCTCCGAACCAGTCGTTTTTCCTCCATCTTGTCAATGACGTTTGTGAGGGTCGACAGGGCCAGGCCGGTCCTCATGGACACCTCCTTGATAGAAATCGGATTCTCGTCTAGAACCTGCAGAACCACCTTTTCATTCATCGAGAGAGGTGCCCCAAGAAACTCCTCAAGACTGCTCAACAAAATAATGTACGTCTTGCCCATGAGGTTGAAATAATTTTGAATCAGCTTCACGCGATCGCCTGCTTTCATGTCCCGCTACTCCTTGGACCTGGCCCGCATGCCTTCTCTCAGCGCAAAGTCCATCTCCAAACCTCCCCACCCCCTTCCTACCATTTTCCGATAATACCATTTTCGAAAAATTTTGGTCAACACTCTGCGCAGATCTGTCAATACAGCAGCTGCCGCCAGAAGCCTCCGTACATCCCTTTCGCTACGATCCTTCCCGACAGCGCGGAAAAGACCACTCCGCCCGGCCAGGTCGCGTACTGCCCAGCCTGGAACAAATTCCTGTAAGGAGTACGGAACCGCGCGTACTTCTTCGCCATATGACACTTGAGGGAATCATAGGTCCATCCCATGATCGACCCTTCCGGATTCAGGGTCCATCGAGAAAAGGTCCTCGGCGTGGCCATCTCCTTGTATACGATTCTTCCAGACAGCCCCGGGATGATGTATTCGGCTGTACGGATGACGTCGTCCAAAACCTTCTTCTTGAGCTTTCGGTACTGGGGAGTGCGGGCAAAGGGGTCCGCGGTGCCTGTCCCCCACCCGTTCTGCCAGTGGTAGGAGGTATTGACTTGGATGTTTAGACAGCTTTTCCCCTTGGGAGCCAGATGAGGCAAGTGGAGAGAAGGAGCGCTCATCATGGCCCAGCCCTTCTTGTGGGCCTCCGGATCGTACAGATCCGACGCGACACTCTCATAGCTGCGCCAGTAGAGAGTGTGGTGATCCTTCATGTGTTTTTTTAGCTCCTCGCTGTCCATATCGAGTCCCAGGAAGACGGAACAAATGGACACGGAAACGGGTGCACCGGTTATGATCTGCCTGTCCCGGTAAGGCCACATGCGATTGCAAACGAGCATTTCGTTGATCAGGCGCTTCGGATTGCCCGTGTTTACGTAAGACCCAGCGCGAAAACGTTCTCCCTGCGATGTTTCTACGCCCGTGACCCAGGGGCCTGAAGTGAAAACCTTGTCGACCGTAGACCGGAGCCGGAGCTCTCCCCCCCGCTCCTGGTAGGCATTCGCAAGGTGATTCAAGAATCCCTGAAGTCCGGCCCGGGGATACCAATAGTCCTGGACATACGTATACCAGAAGGTCAAATGCATCATCAGGAGCATGTTTTGCGCCCCCCCAACCCCGAACAGGTACGACAGGCGCGGCTCGTCAGGGAAAAACTCCAAGGCCTTTTCTTCTCCGGTCATCGTCATCATCTTCAACCCCATCGGTCCCATGGAGGCCGATTGGATCAACATCCTCAGCGTCGCCCTGAGTTTCTCCCTTCCGTCGAGCAGGAAGCTGAAAGGCCCCTGTCCCATCATTTGCCGCATCGACTCACACCGAGGTTTGATAAAATCAAACCATTTGTCCAGTTCAGCCTTCGAGCCCGGAAATGCCCTCTTGAAGTCCTCCCTCATTTGGTCATAGTCGTACATCATGACGTCACAATCAGGCGTCACATAACGGAACCTTGCCCGGATCCAGGCGTCCGGGTCGTAGAGACCCAGTTCCTGTAAAATGGGGAAAAGGATCCCCACATTCTCCGTGGATTGGTCCCCACAGTCGAAGTAGAAACCCTTGCGCCAGATGCCCGACATGTTCCCGCCCACCTGATCCCCATGCTCGAGGATGATGGACCGCTTCCCCATCTTTTGCAGGTAGAGCCCCGTGCAAAGGCCAGCTATCCCGCCACCGATGATCACAACGTCAAACTTGTCGCCCATATCCCCCTCCATTCGGCATCACCATAGGACTGGACACTGCAGCCATGCGCCCATCCGCCACGGCCTCCCAGCGATGGGTCCGACTCCAGTCCCGACATCCCAAGCCGGGTCGCCTATTTGTTCGGCTTGTTCCTCAGTTGCTCGTCGATGGCCATGGCCGCGCGACGGCCGTCGGCTACGGCCTCCACCACCGTCCCCGCTCCGCGGACAATGTCGCCGCCGGCAAACACTCGACTTCGCCCGATGACCTGCATCGTCCGAGGATCGACTTTCAACACGCCTTCCATGCCGAATTCTTCTGCCAAGTACTTCGCAAGGGACGGCTCTGCTTGCTGGCCCACGGCAAAGATCACCCGATCAACCTCGAGGTCCAGCGTTGACGAACCGTCGAACACCGGACGAAAATTCCCCTTTTCATCGAATGCCGAAAGACAACGGATGAAGCGCATCCTCGACTCCGACGGCACCTCCTGGGGACCCCACCCGTTCTTGATCTCGATCCCCGCGTTCCGCAGCTCAGCGATCTCGCTCTTCAGGCATGGCATCTCTTCCGCTTTCTCGAGACACACGAGGCGCACCCTTCTTGCTCCGAAACGCACCGCCGACAGAGCCACATCCGAGGCCACACTGCCCCCTCCAATCACGACCACATCCTCGCCCACGTCGCCCCTCCCGGCCTCCCGGCAGAACTTCAGAAAGCTCAACGCATCCGAGGTCTTCAACTTCTCCAAACCGGGAATCGCAAGGGTTCGTCCCGACCACAGTCCCGGAGCGAGGAACACGGCCTGATACTTCCTTTCGAGTTTCGCAACGGAGAAATCCTGCCCCAAAGCCTTGCCATACTCAAAAGACATCCCAGGCAGGCACAGCCCCCCGAACTCCCGTTCCACAACCTCACTCGGGAGGCGGAAATCTGGGATTCCGTGGGTCAACATTCCGCCAGGCTTCCCAGCCTTGTCGAAAATGTCCACCAGGTAGCCCAGACGCGCCAGGTAATGGGCGCAGCTCAGCCCTGCCGGTCCCGCCCCAACGACGGCCACCTTCCGGCCGTTTCGAGGAGCCATACGGCGGTCCCAGCCTTCGAATCCGCCTACATGGCCGCAAACCCATCGATGCAGATCTCGGATTCGCACCGGCCGGCTATCGAACTCAAGCCGACTGCACTTCTTCTCGCACAACTTCTCCGCCGGACAGACGTACCCACAAATCTCTGAAAGAGGATTTACCTCCCGCAGCACTCTCGCCGCGCCGACGAAATTCCCTGACTCGATGCGCCGCGCGAACTGGCTCGTTTCGATGTTCGCAGGACACGCCTCACGACATTCCGGCTTCTCGCAATGCTGGCAGTCCCTGCTGATTCGTCTTGCGGACTTCTCGGTGATCGGTTCCGCAGGATCAGGGCTCGGAATCCAGGGCCTTCCAGCGACCATGCTCACATACTGTTTCGAAAACGAGCGGGGTCGATAAACCGAAAGCCCTTTGTCCTTCAAAATCCGATTCGCCGCTCCCACGCCCGACATCGTTACGGACAAAACACCCTCGCCCATGGTGGTCGAGTCTCCGACACAATAGAGATTCTTCCATTCGCTTCTAGCCCTGAGCCTGTTGAAAAAGAATTGCTTCGTGCTAACCTTGGGCCCCCCGATATTCCCCTTGTATTTGAGCGTGAAGCGTTCGATGGTCGATGGCGTGCCGGCATCCAGGCTGATGATATTCTCCTTCAATTTCGGAAGATAGTTTTGTTCGAGGCAGTCGAGAACCTTCTGCGTCTCCTCCTCCTTCCTCTTCCTATATTCTTGGGACCGGTAGAGCGGATCCGTCGGCCGAGGCCAGTCAATCTGGCTGGACCCCATAACCGTGATGGAATGGGTGCCCGGCGGAGCGACACTCGGATCCTCGAGGGAAGGGAAATAGACCATGAAGTTCCCATCGTGGACATCGTGGAGGTTGCGAACGTAGAATTCGATTGGGTAGGTGCCTTTCGGGACCGCCTCTTCCCTCACGCTGAGGTAAAGCACCAATATTCCGGGCGTCGGTTCAAATCGCTGTGCCCACTTCATCCGTTCCGGCTTGATATGTCTCGGCTTAATCAACGTTCCATATAACTTCCAAACGTCTGCATTGGAGACCACGCAGTCCGCAAGGATCTCGGTGCCGTCTGACAACCGCACCCCGTAAGCCCTATTCCGGTCTATGAGGATCTCATCCACCATTTTTCTGTACACAATTTGACCGCCGAACTTCTCCAGGGCCTTTTCGAGCTTGTTGGGAAGCATCTGAGGAGAGCCCGACGGATAGCAGGTTCCACCGAGATGAATGTTCATGAAAATCGCAACCACCATGCTCGCGGGGCTCTCCTTGACCGTACAGGTGGTACAGGAGGCAACCAAAAAGTCAAAAAAATCCGCAACGTCCGGATCCGTGATGTACTTCCTCAAGAGGTCCTCACCGGACATGGACATCAGCCTTCGCATCTTCGCCATGCCAAAGGGATCCCTCAGCGCCATTTTGACAACTTCAAAAGGTGGGATCTCTGTGGGAGGGACAGGATACCGGGACATGCCCATCATGACTTCGTACAAATCCTGGCATTCCCGGTACAGAGAACGAATCTCCCGGTCCTGCTTCGGGAACAGAGCCGTCAGCTCGTCCAGATACCGGTTCAGGTCTCGCCAGAAGGTGACCGTTTTTCCCCCGAGGTGGATCCGATATGCGGCATCGTGGGGAATCATGTCGATCTCTTCCTCGAGTTCGTTCATCACGAACCGGTGGACACTGTTTTCGCCCTCCCACCCAAACAGCAGAGCAGCTCCTACATCGATGGCAACGTCCTTGCGTCGGATCGCCGTACAGCAGCCACCGGGGATATAGTGTTGCTCGAGGACAAGGACGTTCAATCCCCGCTTCGCAAGCAGCGCCGCAGCCGTCAAGCCACCCACCCCCGCTCCAACGACTATGACATCATAACGGTTTTTGATCACGGCATCTTCGAGTAGCTTCATGCTTCCCTCTCCGCTGCTTGGAACGGCGATGAGCCCCATCTCCGACCCGACTCAAGGCCCCTCACCCAACAGTGAACAAACCTCGGCCCCTTGCACCCCAATCTCCGAAAAACCGCGCGATCTTCCGCCGCCCCTTTGCGCGTCATCCCTTTCCGATCAAGCATTTCCTGTCGACTCTGAACCTGCGCGCCCAGGATTGAGCTTCTGCCTACACCGCCCCTGCGGGAACTGCATTGCCGCGCTGCGAAGTCCCTCTCCTTGAGCCTTTACCGCAAACTCTCCTGTTCGCGTGCTCCGATCATGGCAACTGGCGCATCCCAAAGGCAATCCATCTCGGAACCGACCCCGACCATCCTACCGAACGAAAGCATCCCACTCATCACAGAAACGAAACTCAACCGGGCCGGCCCATCTGTTGAATTGTAGAATCCTTCCGCCCAAACGCTTCTAATTTCAAAAAGTACCAATTCCGTAATAAAATTGTCAACCAGAAATTCCTTTCTCCTTCGGCCCCGAGGCTGCGCTTTGGGCATATCCCCGTACAAATCGCTTGACATCCTGAAGCGCGGCTGCTATCCATTCTCTGTATTTCGAATCCTGTATTTTCCGATTCTGGTATTTTCCTCCGACTGCACGGCCCCACTCTCGTTGATTTGTTTTGGAAAGTACCGGGGGAGGCAAAATGGAGAGATTTGACGTACTCGTTGTCGGTGCTGGGCCAGGAGGCTCGGCGGCCGCCAAGAAATGTGTGGCAGGAGGTCTCAGAACCCTGCTGATCGACAAGCACAGGTTGCCAAGACGCAAAGCCTGCTCCGGCATCCTCTCGAACGTTTCACAAAATTACGTGCTCGAACATTTCGGCCCCATCCCTCCAAAAGTCTTCAGCAAGCCTTATATCTCAAAAGGAATCGGGTTCTATTTCCCATCTGTGGGGATGATCTACGCCAACGTGGATTGCTACAACCTCTATGTTTGGCGGGACAAATTCGATCACTTTTTGGCCAAGTCATCCGGAGCCTTACTCCGCGACCGGACCCGCTTTCTCCACCTGGAAGAAACAGCCTCCGGCATCGAAGCGCATTTGCAAAGGAACGGGAAGGTTTCAAGAGTTCGAGCCCGGTACCTCATCGCGGCTGACGGAAGCCATTCCCGAGTCATCCGCACCTTTGCCCCTGAGGTCTATCGGGGTATGCCCTGGGCATATGCCTGTCAGAAATACTTCGAGGGCAAGATCGATGTGGACGCCCGGTACCTCCACTGGTTCCTGACCCGGAACCTGGGTCCTTTCCCTTGGGTGAATATCAAGGACGATCAGGTCATCATTGGCCTCGCCATGGTCAAAGGCCAGGGCTTTCATGCCCGTTTCAACCGTTTTGTAGACTTTCTCAAGAAGAATCTGGGGCTCGAGATCAAACGGGAACTCGCCACGGAGGCTTGCCTTTCCAACACCATGACCCCGCTGAACCGTTTTTTCCCCGGGCGCGGCCGTGTTCTCATGGTCGGTGACGCTATGGGCCTCATGCACCAGGGGGGCGAAGGAATCTCCTGCGCCTTGGTGAGCGGCGGGTACGCAGGTCAAGCCGTCACAGAGGCTCTTGCGAACGGATTCGACGCACTGCCGCGATATAGGCAGCTCGTCAGACCCGAAATGGAAACGGCCCTGGACCAGTTCAACCCGCTGCGGATGAGCGCTTCAAGCGCTTCTTCCAACGCCCGACAACCCGGGCTTTTTCATGGTTTGGGGTTGGTCGACAGGGCAAAGGCAATCCGGGATGCGAGTCTTTTCCTGAAGAGCGAACTCGAGGTCAAAGGAATGGGGGAGACGATTCTCAAAAACATGCTCTACCGCCTCGTTTTCGGTCGATACCGGATCCCTGCTGCAGAGTAAAGGAGGTCACTCGGATTTGTTCTCTCTCCCCTCTCCCCGAGACGGGGACTACGGCAGCGCGACCGCGTCTTCCAAGGCCGGAAACCCGCAGCTCTCCAAAAGGAGGAAATCGTGAGTGAGTTTGTGTACGACAGACTCATCGATACGCTCGTGCGCCTTCACGGAGCCATTCCAATTCACAAGTGCGCCGAGTTCACCGCGCTCATCGAAGAACTCTTTACACCTGACGAAGCCGAGCTCGCCGCCGCCTTGCCGCCAGGCATGCAGCCCCTGGAGGTCATCAGCAAACACGTTAACCGGCCCGTCGAGTCGATCAAGCCCCTGTTGGAAAGCATGGCGAACAAAGGCCTCGTCCTTCACCGCCTGCGAGACGACCACCCCGAATACAAGTTGATGGCCGTGCTCCCCGGGTTTTTCGAGTTCCAGTTCATGAAGGGCGGCAAGACCGAACACGATCGTAAGATGGCCCGTCTTTTCAAGAATTACTTTGACAAGCTGGCCGAAAGAACCAAGGGAGCGCCTCCCGAGCTTCTGAAAAAGCTTACCCCTTTCTCCAGAGTGATCCCCGTAGAGAAGGAGGTGGCGGGCGGGAGCCAGATCCAACCTTATGAAATCGTATCCCAGTATATCCGGAACGCGGACTCCATTTCTGTTTCAACCTGCTATTGCCGTCATTTTGCAGAGCTGCTTGGAGACCCCTGCCACAAGCCGAAACGGAACTGCATGGCCTTCGGCCCGAATGCTAAGTTCATTCATGAAAGGGGCTACGGGCAATTGGTTTCCAAGGAGGAGGCCCTCAAGATCCTAGACGAGGCCGAAAAGGCGGGTCTCGTACACATGTCTTCCAACACGGCCAAGTATATCGACTTCATATGCAACTGCTGCGCATGCCACTGTGGGATTTTGAAGAGTTTCCAAACTTCGGACGTGTCCCCCCTCGGTGCCGTGTCCAGCTTCCGCCTAAAGATCAACCAAGAGGCTTGTACCGGTTGCGGAGATTGTTTGGCCCGCTGCCCTACGAAGGCTTTAGCCATCAACGACGCGGTTGTACGTCTGGACGCCCGGCGCTGCATCGGATGCGGGCTTTGCAGTTCCGCCTGCCCCTCCGAGGCACTTTCCATGGAGCGCCGAGAAAATCCGCCCACCCCTCCGTGGGACCACCAGGCTCTCGCCGCGGCCATGATGGAATCGATTCAACGTGCCAAGGATTGTTAGCTTCGCGCGAGCAATTCTCTCTTGAGGTAAGATCGGGGGGCAAAATGGAAAAATGCGTAATCACAGCTGCATTGACCGGTGGCGTCCACGGCAAAGAAGCCAATCCGAACATCCCCTATACACCTGAGGAGTTCGCAGAGGAGGTGTACAAGTGCTGGAACTCGGGTTGCTCCATCGTGCACATCCACTGCCGCGACGACCAAGGCAGGCCCACGGGCCACATCCCCCGCATCAAAGACACGCTCGACGCTATCCGTGCAAGAACTCCAGAAATCATCATCAACTTGAGCACCGCCATCGGTCCAGGGGTGACCCCTGAGCAGAGGATCGCTCCCGTGGTTGAACTCAGGCCGGACATGGCCTCGCTGAACACGAACTCGATGAATTTCGGTATCGTCGACCATAGGGCCAAGAAGATCCTCCTGGACGGCATCTTCGAGAATACTTTCTCTATGCTCACGGACTTCGGCAAAAAGATGAAGGAGGCGGGCACAAAGCCCGAGTTCGAGGTCTATGATCTGGGTGGCATTTACAACGTCCTTTTTTTCCGTGATTTCGACGTGTGGGAAGAACCTTTGCACTTCCAGTTCGTCTTCGGTGTATTCGGTGGTCTCTCGTTCACCCCGCTAACGTACCTCGACATGAAATCTGTCCTTCCGCAAGGCGCGACGTGGTCCACGTGCGGCGTGGGTCCACCGAATCAGTTGCCTGCGGCCATGATGTCCGCCATCACGGGGGGCCACATTCGGGTGGGTTTGGAGGACAACATCCGCGATCTCGACAAGCAGCACGCGAAGGGCAGCTGGCAGCAAGTCGAATATGCTGTCCAAATCTGCAAATTGGCAAGCCGGCCCGTGGCATCCCCGTCTGAGGCAAGGGAAATTCTAAAACTCAAGCCAAGGTAGAGAGAACGGATCTACCCGCATCCCTCCCCCTTCCAACGAAGTCGGAGATCAAAGGAATGTCAGCTTCTCCATGCACGAAAGGGGCCAGACCATGGAGTGCTTCAAGGACAAAGTCGCGATCGTAACCGGAGGAGCCTCGGGTATCGGTCGGGCGGTATGTCAGGCTTTGGCCAGGAACGGGGCTTCAACCATCGTCGCAGACATCGATCTCGAAGGAGCTCAAGAGGTTGCGAGGGCTATCTCCCAGAACGGCGGAAGGGCACGCGCAGCTCGCCTGGACGTGAGAAAGGACGAGGAGATCCAGAAGCTCATTGCCCAGACGGTCGACGCATACGGCCGACTCGATTACATGTTCAACAACGCGGGCATCAACATCGGCGGCGAGGCGAGGGACCTCCTTCCCGAGCACTGGTCCCGTCTGCTGGACATCAACCTCATGGGAGTCGTACACGGCACAAGGGCCGCATACAACGTTATGGTCCGCCAGGGTTCTGGCCATATCGTCAACACCGCCTCCCTGTGTGGGATCATGCCCATTCCGCTTGAGGTACCGTACGCTACAGCCAAACACGCGGTGGTCGGCCTATCGACTTCCCTCAGGACAGAGGCCGCAGGCCTGGGCGTCAAGGTGAGCGTTTTCTGCCCGGGACTCGTGCGAACGCCCCTCCTTGAAAAATCCGTGGCCGTCAATTCCACCATGAGCGAAATTCTCTCCATATCTCCCATGAAGAGTATGGACGTAAACGACGCTGTCCGCGCTCTGCTGCGTGGCGTCGCAAGGAACCAAGCTATCATCGTATGCCCACTCGATGCGCGACTCTCCTGGTGGCTGTACCGAATCGCACCGGCCCTAATGGACAGACTCCTGGATAAGGCGGTCCGTCAGTTTCGCCAAAAACACCGTACCACGGAATAGTCCTTTTGATGACCCCATACGCCCGATCCCCACAACCACCGTACATATCGCTCCACGGACCCCACAGGCCCGCTGCAATCCCGCCGCCCATCCGGTCTTTCACCTTTCACTCCAGAAAGGAGACACAATGAGAACGAACCGCCTCGGACAGACCCATTTCTGTTTTCTGCTCCTTTCAACCCTCCTGCTCGTGCTCCCCTCCTGCAAAGGAGAAGGCCCTCCACCCCCTCCCCTGGCTCAACTCGGCCCCGGGGCCTACGACGTCGTCGTCATCGGCGCCGGCGGCGGAGGGATCTCCGCAGCCGCAAAACTTGCCATGGGGGGCATGAAGGTCCTCGTGATCGAACAGCACGACAAGGTGGGCGGGTACATGACAGCCTTCGAGCGCGAAGACTATCGATTCGAGGTCTCTCTCCACGCGATGGACGGAATGGGCCGAGAACTCTTCCCAAAGCTCGGCATCGAAGA
>Ga0068707_1000876_pt1 | contig 20670 bp, 16 predicted proteins | sample YNPNPMetaG_FD_66600 | JGI IMG/M metagenome (GOLD analysis project Ga0068707, IMG submission 66600) | Anoxygenic and chlorotrophic microbial mat microbial communities from Yellowstone National Park, USA - YNP NP MetaG | ecosystem: Environmental > Aquatic > Thermal springs > Hot (42-90C) >...
CCGGAGCCTAGCATCCCCACGTCACCTCCGCAAGACCCTCCCTGCGGCCGCGCCGGGGTGGCTTCGAGCCGGCTCATCGACGGACGGCGAGGGGCGGGCATTCAACGGAATGCGGCCCCGCGGGCCGATCCGTTTGACTGTCCGGAAAGCCGCGTGATAGCGTCCGCGATCGCATGATGTTCTGCACCTCTTGCGGCACGCAGAACCCCGACGGGACGCCGTTTTGCGTTGCCTGCGGTCAATCGCTGGCGGACCAGCCTCGACCGGTCGCCGCCCCGGCGGACGGACGCGCGCCGGTTCCCGGGTCGGTTTCCACCGGCCCTCCGCCGGCCGCGCCGGGACCGGGCGCCCCCGCTCCGGGACATCCGGGCACGCCGGCGAAGGGCAAGGGTCAGATCCAGCGGACGGTGTTCGGAATGGCGGCGCCGATCGTTCGCGGAGTGCCGCCGGCGCCCGTTCCCGCGGTCGAGCCGAGCCCGGCGGCCAGAGGCCCGGCCGCGGCGGTTTCTTCCAAGCGTACCGTGCTGGGCGTGCCGAGCCCCGCAGGGGCGGTGGCCCCGGCGCCTCCGCTCCCGCCGCCCGCGGTCTCCGCGCCGGTCCCGGCTCCGGCGCCCGCCGTCCCGTTCGAGGCATCGTCGGCGGCATCTCCGCCGGCGGCCCCCGTGTCCTCTCCGGCGCCCGCACCGGCGCCGGGGCTTTCGATGCGCACGGTCTTCGGCATGCCGCCGGCTTTCTCCGGAGTCCCGGCGACGGCCGCGCCGGCGGCGCAACAGACCCCCGCGTCGGCGATCCCGCCGACGGCGGCGTCTGCATCTCCTCCGGCGGCTGCGCCGCCGACGGCGGCGCCCTACGAGCCGACGATGCCGGTTCCGATTCCCCCGGTGGCGCAGCGGGCGGGATCGGGCATCGTCACCGGGCCGGCGCCGGCGCCCGCTCCCCCACCGACCCAGGCGCCCGCGCCCGTAGCGCCGGCGGCGCCGCCGGTCGTGGCGGCGGTTTCTTCCAAGCGGACCGTGCTGGGCGTGCCGAGCCCCGCGGGGGCGGTGGCCCCGGCGCCTCCGCTCCCGCCGCCCGCGGCCCCCCCGCCGGCGGCTCCGTCCGCCCCGTCGACTTCGTGGGATGCCGCGCAGGCGGCGCTGGCGGCGTTGCCGTCGTCCAAACGCACGATGCTCGGCGTGCCTTCGCCCGGCGGCGGCATCGAGGTGGCGGGGCAGGTGTTGCCGATGCCCGGGCCGGCCGAAGCGCCGGCCCAGGGCTCCGCGGTTCCGGCGCCGGCGGCACCGGCGCCGCCGAAAGTGCAGGTGGCGCCGGTCCTCTTCGGCCCTCCGCCGGCCTCCGGTCTGGCGCGATCAAGCCTCGCATCCGCGGAGGCGGACCGCGAGTCGTTCCCGGGCGCCCCGCGGCATTCGCGCGCCGGCCTGGCGGTGGCGATCGGCGTCGGCCTCCTTGCGGCGGCGGGCATCGCGGTGGCGCTGGCGTTCCGCGACGAGCTGTTCGGGGCGGGCGAGGCGCCGGGGCGCGCGGCGGACGGAGCGGCCGGCGTCGCCACGGGCCCGGCGCGACCGGGGACGCCCACGGCGCCGGCGGCGCCGCCGCAAGTTGCGGCGAAGCTCGTCTGGTCGGGCGACGGGTCGTCCATTGAACTGGAGTTCGGGCCGATCGTTTCCGAGCGGCCGGTGCGGGAGATCCGGCTGGGGGCAGGTCCGAAGGCGGGAACGCCGGACGCGGTGGTTCGGCCCGGGGCGCGCGTGCCGCTGTCGGACTTCCTGGAGCCCGGGACGGAGCCCGCTCCCGGCCCCGTGAAGATCCCGCTCGATGTCACCTTCGGCGACGGCACCACCCAACGGATCGAGAACGTGCTGACGGTGCCGTACACCTTCCGCGCCGGCCTCGACGCCGCGGCGGCCGAGCCGACGGTCGTGCTGACGTTCCGGCTGGCGACGCCGGAAGGGCGGACGCTGCAGGTGGCGGGGACGGACGTGGCCGTGGCCCCGGACGGCACGGCGACGTGGCGGATCCCGGTCGAGGCGTTGCGGGGGAGGGCCGGGGTGTGGTCGGAGAAGAGCTCGCGCATCGACCTGACGCTGCCGTTCACGGTGCGGGAGGCGGCCGCCGTGGTGGCCGAGGGGACGGCGACGGCCAGCGTGCCGGTCGTGCCGCTGCGCGTGGACTTCCCCGGCGACGGGTCGCGGACGACCGACGCGTCGGTCTGGGTCCGCGGCGAGACCGCGCCCGGGGCATCCCTGACTCTCGACGGCGCGGCCGTGACCGTGGCGGACAACGGCGTGTTCGCCGTGGAGGTGCCGCTGGCCGCCGACGCGGAGCGGAGGCTGGAGCTGCGGGCCAGCCGGCCGGGCGCCGCGGCGCGCATCGTGACGGTCACCGTGACGCGGACAACCGCGGCCGCACTGGCGCGGGCGGCGGACGAGTGGGCGGCGACGCTGACCGAACGGCTCGGCTATGCCGACTTCGGCACCGCGGCCGACAGCTTCCGTGGCCGCCGGGTCGATCTGCTCGGCCGGATCAGCTCGGTGCCCACCGCGCGGGAGGGCGTGACCTCGTTCGTCGTGTACGTCGACACCGACTCCGGCTGTCCGGCCGCCGAGGTGTGCGCGGTGATGGTGCACGCGACGACGGCGCAGGCGCTGTCGGAACGCCAGCGAGTGCGGGTGCTGGGCGAAATCCAGGGGCGGGAGAGAACGACGTCGGAGAAGTTCCCCGAGCTGCCGGCGATCCGCGCCGCGTTCGTGGTGCCGCGCTAGGGCGACGACGATGCCGTTGACCTGCCCCCGGTGCTACGCCGTCTACCACCAGTCGGTGCGCTTCTGCGGCCTGTGCGGGGCCGAGATCCCGGCATCGACCGAGACGATCGAGTCGTTTCCGGACCCGCTGATCGGCCAGGTGGTTTCCGATCGATACCGGCTGACCGGCCTGATCGGCCGCGGCGGGATGGGAGCCGTGTATCGGGCCGAGCACGTCGCGCTGGGCAAGCCGCTGGCGGTGAAGATCCTCCACGGCACCCTGGGACAGCGCAAGGACGTTCTGCAGCGGTTCCGGCGCGAGGCCGAGGCGGCCTCGAAGCTGATGCACATCCACACGGCGCAAGTGTTCGACTACGGCCACTGGCGCGGCCTCACCTATCTCGTGATGGAGCTGCTGCGCGGCTCCGACCTCGCCTCGGTGATCCGCAACGAAGGCCGGCTGGCCTGGCCCCGCGCCGTCTCGATCGTCTCCCAGGTCTGCGACTCCCTGGCGGAGGCGCACGCGATGGGCATCATCCACCGCGACCTCAAGCCCGAAAACATCCTGCTCGTTCCGCGGCCCGGTCATCCCGATTTCGTCAAGGTGGTCGATTTCGGCCTGGCCAAGGTGCGCGACGAGAAGGGTCAGCAGGCGCTCGATACCACCGGCGACGGCTCGCTGCTCGGCACGCCGTTCTACATGGCGCCCGAGCAGATCCGGGGGGAGCCGGTCGATGCCCGGACCGACATCTACGCGATCGGCGGCGTGCTGTACCGCTGCCTGACCGGCCTGCCGCCGTTCGAGGCGCCGACGCCGTTCGCCGTGCTGGCCATGCACCTGTCCGAGCCGCTTGTGCCGCCCAGCCGCCGCATCCCGGAGGCGGCGATCCCGCCGGCGGTCGACGCGGTGGTCCTCCGCGCGATGGCGCGCGACCCCGCGGCCCGCTACCGGACGGCCGAGGAGATGGGGAAAGCATGCACCGAGCTGCTCGCGGCGCTGGCGCCCTCCGCGCCGACGCTGGCCTACGTTCCCACCGCGCCGGCCGCCCCGCCCCCCCCCGCGCCCGCCGACGCGGGCGGGCCGGCCACTGCGTCCGCGCCGGCCGCCCCGTCGCTGACCGGGTCCGCCTCGCTTCCTCCGTTCGCCCTGGCCGCGACGCCGCCGCCGAGAGGCTCCGCGCCACCGTTCGGCCTCGCCACCGCGCCGGCCGCCCCGCCCTCCCGCGCCCCCGCCGTGCCGCTCGTGCCAGAGGCAACGGACCTCTCGCGCGATGAGTTCGACCGCTACCTGCGCCGGCTGCGCTGGAGGAAGCGGATCGGGTGGGCCTTCGTCGGGTTGCTCGCGGCGGGCGGCGCCGCAGCCGCGTTCGCCGTCCCGCCCATGTTCGAGCGGCCGCCCGGGCCGCTGACCGAGGAGGTGGAGCCGAACAACGCGCCGACCGCCGCCAACCGCGTGACGCTCGACACCGCCATCGGCGGCACAATCGGCCGACGACAAGGCCCGACGGAGGGCGACGCGGACTGGTACCGGGTCGAGATCCGCCCGCTGCGCAAGGGGGCGCTGCGGGTCGACCTGTCCGGCATCCCGGGGCTCGACCTGCGCGTCGACCTGTTCGACGCGTCCGGCGGCGAACCGATCGCGACGGCGAACCGCGGGGGACCCGGAGCCGCCGAATCGATTCCCGGCGTGCTGGTCGACGGGATGGTCTACTTCGTCCGCGTGTCGGAGTTCCGGGAGGGCGACGCGGTGCCGTCGGAGCGGATTTCCGACCGCTACACGATGAAGGTGCGGCTTCTCCCGTCCGAGGCATGGGAGGCCGAGCCGAACGACGATCCGGCAACGGCGCAGGAGCTGGCGCCCGGTGCCTCGATCCGGGGATGGATCGAGGTCCCGACCGACCGGGACCGGTACTGCGTCCCGCATTCCGGCGGGACCGCGCCGAAGGTGGTCGTGACGCCGCCGCCCGGCCTGGACGTCGCGATCGACACGGGCGGGCCGATCGAGAACGCCGGCGCGGCGGGGGCGCCGGAGACGGCGATGCTGGGGCCGGCCACCCCGTGCTTCTCGGTGGTGCTGGCCCCGGCCGCGGGGCCCGAAGGACGAGCGGCGGTGGGCCCCGACGAGCCGTACCGGATCGATGTCCGTTGAACGCACGCCCGAGCTGCGGGAGCCGGGCGGCGGCGGGCCGCGCCCGGCCGGGACCGGTCCGGACCGGAGCGCGCTGCGGCTGGAGGACCTGGATTACGACCTGCCGCGGGATCGGATCGCCCAGCGGCCGGCGGCGGCGCGCGACGCGGCCCGGCTGCTGGTGGTCCGGCGCGGCGCGGGCGTCGCGGAGCACGCCACGGTGCGCGACCTGCCGGCGCTGCTTCCGCCCCGGACGACGATCGTGATCAACAACACGCGGGTGATCCCCGCGCGCCTGCGCGGCGCGCGCGTCGCCACCGGCGGCCGGGCCGAGCTGCTGCTCGTGCGACGCCTGGAACGCTCCGGACCGGGGTGCGAGCGCTGGGCGGCGCGGCTGCGGACCCGCGGCCGCCCCCGCCCCGGCGAAACCCTCGCCCTCGGCCCGCTCCATGCCCGACTGGTCGAACGGCGCGCGGCCGGCGCGTGGACGGTCGTGCTGACGCCGGCGAAGGCCGGCGAGACGGTGGACGAGGCGCTGGCCCGCGGCGGCACGCCGCCGCTTCCGCCGTACATCCGGCGCGAGCCGGAGCCGGCGGACTTCGAGCGGTACCAGACGGTGTACGCGGAGCGGCCGGGGGCGGTCGCGGCACCCACCGCCGGCCTCCACTTCACCCCCGAGCTCCTGGCGCGGCTCACGGCGGACGGCCACGAGCTGGTGCGGGTGACGCTGCACGTCGGCCCGGGGACGTTCCGGCCGATCGCCGCCCCGACGCCGGCGGACCACGTGCTCGAGCCGGAATGGGCCGAAGTGTCGGCGGAGGCGGCCGGACGGATCTCGGCGGCGCGGGCCGAGGGACGGCCGGTCCTGGCGATCGGTACCACCGTGGTGCGCACCCTGGAGACCGCCGCGGCGGCGCGGCCGCCCGCCGACGCGCGAGCCCCCCTTTCCCCCTGGGCCGGCGATACGGGCCTGTACCTGCTGCCCGGCCACCGCTTCCAGGCGATCGACGCGCTGCTGACCAACTTCCACCTGCCGCGCACCTCGCTCCTGGCTCTCGTGATGGCGTTCCACGGGATCGAACCGACCCGGACGGCGTACGCCGAGGCCATCCGCGCCGGCTACCGGTTCTACTCGTACGGCGACGCGATGCTGGTGCTGCCGGAGGAACCACGATGACGCACGACCCCGCCCGGATCGAGATCCAGGCGCGGTGGGGAGACGCCCGCGCCGGGCTTCTGCGGGTGCGAGGGCTGGAGGCGCCGACGCCGCTGTTCATGCCCGTCGGTACGCGCGGGACGATCCGGGCCATGTCGCCCGAAGAAGTGTGGGCCAACGGCACCCGCGTGGTGCTGGGAAACGTCTTCCACCTGCTGCAGCGACCCGGCATCGGAACAGTGGCGCGGCTCGGCGGACTGCACCGCTTCATGGGATGGGACGGGGCGATCCTGACCGACTCCGGCGGGTACCAGGTGTTCTCGCTGGCCGAACGATGCAAGGTGGAGGACGACGGCGTCTCCTTCGCCTCGCCGCTCGACGGGTCGAGGGTGGTCCTGACGCCGGCGACCGTGGTGGCGGCGCAGCGGGCGATCGGGTCGGACATCGCGATGGTGCTGGACGAGTGTCCGCCGGCGGAGGCGCCGCGGGAGGTCCTCGAGGCGGCGGTGCGGCGCACGACGCGGTGGGCGGAACGCGCGCTGGCCGAGCCGCGGGCGCCGGGACAGGCGCTGTTCGGCATCGTCCAGGGTGCCCTCGACGTCGACCTGCGCCGCGCACACCTCGAAACTCTCGCCGCCCTTCCCTTCGACGGCCTGGCGCTCGGCGGGTTCTCGGTGGGGGACGCGCCCGAACGACGGGACGGCGTGCTGGCGGAGATCGCGCCGCGGATGCCCGCGGACCGGCCGCGCTACCTGATGGGATTGGGAACCCCGTGGGACCTGTTCTGGGCCGTGCGGTGCGGGATCGACCTGTTCGATTGCGTGCTGCCGACGCGCAACGCGCGTAACGGGCAAGCGTTCACGGCGGCCGGCCGGATCTCGATCAAGCAGGCGCGGTACCGGGAAGACCCGCGTCCGCTGGAGGAAGAATGCGACTGCCCGACCTGCCGGCGCTTCTCGCGGGCCTACCTGCGGCACCTGTACGGGTGCGGCGAGATCCTCGCGGCCCGGGCCCTCACGGCGCACAACCTGCGGTTCTTCGAACGGTGGATGGCGACGCTGCGGACCGCAATCCGGGACGGTTCACTCGACGCGCTGGCCGAACCGGCCCGCCGGGCGACGGGACCGGCCGGCTGAAGGGACGATGTCACGGGTCGCCGGGCCGGCGCGGCGATGGTCTCCTTCCTTCGTACCGCGACGGGCAACCCGTGGTGACGACGGCGGCGCGGAAGGTCCCGTCCGCCTGCAGCCGTCCGTCGGCCACGAGGCTGCGGCCCGGAACGTCGAAGCCGCGGGGGAGGGCGTTGTCCGGGGCGACGACGACGAGGCGGGCGCCGCGGCTCTCGATCAGGAAGCGGGTCGCGCCCGGCTCCGCGGGCGCGCGGCTGCCGGCGACGAACGTTCCGGAGACCTTGATCCACCGGCCCTGCAGCTCGTCGCGCGCCGCCAATACCTCGTCGACGAAGCGGAAGACGACGGAGCCGACGGAGAAGGCGTCGAGAACGAGGTAGACGGTGGCGGTGACGACGAGAAGACCGGCGACAGCGAGCGCGGCGCGGACGCGAGACCGGCGATGGGGGGAAGTGTCCTCGGCCATGGCGTCCCGTCCGGCCAGGTCAGGATCGGTCTTCGAGCCGGGGGGCGGCGTGGCGCAGCAGATCGAGGAACCGGTCGCCGTTCTTCCGGAACGAGAGAAAGCGAAGGCCCATGCCGCGGGGACGGTCGGCCGCGGGCGTCTCCGCCCGCCAGACCACCTCGACCTCCGCCACGACCTCGTCGCCGATTTCCGGGCTGTACCATGCGAGTCGGGCGCGCTGGCCCACGTCGAGGGTGATGGCGGTGCGGAGGAAGGCGCCGCCCTCGGCGGCGTTGGCGAAACGCACATACAACGTGAGGCCGTCGCCCTCGCACCAGCAAGGGCGATCGAACGGGACCCGGCGGTGCCGGCGTCGCTCGCGCGGATTCTCCGTCACCCGCTCGCCGCCTCCTGCCCCGATCCCCCCGTCTACCTGCAGTGTACGCGAGGGCCCCGGGCCTGTCCAGCCTTCCGCCCGGCGGGCAGGCTCGACACCTCGCCCTCCATCCGGTAGACTTCCTTGCCATGAAGACGATCGTCGTGCCAATCGGGGTCGCGGGGCTTCTGGGAACGATCATCGCTCTGACCGCCGCCGGCGGCGGCTGCAAGGACGACTCGTGCACGAAGGACACCGACTGCGAGATGCCATACGTCTGCATCAAGTCCGCCTGCGTGCCCGTGGGAACGGCGGTCGACGTCCCGGAGATGGACGTTCCCCAGGACGTACCGGAGGCCGAGGGGGAGACGCCGTCGGCGGACGGCGACGCGGACGGGGCCGAGGAAGCGATCGAGGTGACGGCGGACGGCGATGCGCCCGGGGACGGGGTCGAGGACGACGGGGGCGGCGGGTGCCGGCCGGTGACCAGCCCCGCATTCAACATCGTCTCGACGGCGGCGGATGGCGACGAACGCCCGGTGTCGTTGCGCTCGGGCGCCGGGTTCGTGTTCTTCGGCCGGCCCCAGGGACCGGTCGCCGCGGACGGACTGCGCTTCCAGCGCGTGAACCTCGACGGCTCGGCCGCCGGCGTCGCGATGTGGACGCTGTCGTCCGTGGAGATCTCGCCGTTCCATCCGCTGGTGGAGCTCCCGTCGGGGAGCTTCGCCACGGCGTTCCAGGTGCCGGAGGGCGCGGGTCCCGGCATCTGGATCAAGATTGTGCCTTCGAGCGGCACGGGGGGGGAGGTTCCGCGGCAGGTGCCGGGCACCGACCGGAATTCCGGCGAGCCCACGATCACCTTCGACGGCACGGACCTGGTGGCGGCCTGGACGCACCGCGATGCGGGAACGGTGGTGATTCGCGCGCAGCACTTCGAGGCCGACACCGGCCTGGCCATCGGCGACCCGGTAACGGTGGCGACGGGACCGACGGGGACGCGGGAACCGCGCCTCGCCTGGGGGACGACGCGGCACGCGCTGGCTTACTTCGACGGTTCCGACGGAGCCCTGCACGTCGTGATGCTCGACGGCACCCTCGTCGAGACGTCCGAACACGCAATCTCGCCGCCCTCCGGACACAGCTTGGTCGGCTATCCGTCGCTGGTGTGGAACGGGACCGAGTTCGGCCTGGCGTGGGAAACGCGCGGAACGGTGAGCGCGAAGCTCCACCTGGCGACGTTCCTGCCCGACGGAGACCCGGTGGAGCACGACATTCTGTCCGACGTGCCGCTGTCCGGCACCGAACTGGGACAGCTGTCGCTGGCCTGGGGCGACCTGGCGAACGAGTGGGGTCTTGCCTGGCGGTACACGCAGAGCTCGCGGGTGAGTATCGCCCTGGCCCGGATCGACGCCGTCGACTTCCACCGCATTGCGGGCCCGATCGACATTCGAGAGGAGTCGACCACGGCGTGGCATCCCAGCCTGGCGTACAACAGTGGTTTCTACATGGTTTCGTGGATCGAGCAGTCGGGAACGAACTATCCGATCTACGAGGCGACGCACGGCTGCACGCCGACGCCCTGAGCTTCCGCGCCGAGCTTCGAGCGGCTCGCCGGCCCGGACGCCGGGGCCGCCCTCCTACGAGCCGCGCATCAGTTCGTGGAGTGCCCGGAGGATGTGGGGGCGGACGCGGAGGAACTGCAGGCCGACGAAGAAACCGCCCTGCGGGTGCTTCTGGCTCCAGCGCACCTCGCCGTCGATCACGCACTCCTCCGCCCGGCTCGGCGGGACCAGGTGCACCTTGACCTTCGTGCCGAATGGCAGATCGACGTCGAGCCATGCGCGGACGCCGCCCACGGACAGGTTCACTGACTTGCCCGGGAGCGACCGCCCTCCGGCTTCGATGAGCAGCGGCAGCACGATGTCCTTCCGGTCGTGAACGCGCTTTTCCTGGCCCACCGCGCCACTCCCGGCGTCCTCCGCGAGCAGCGGCCGACGCCCACCCCTCCCAAGCCAAGACCCTATCGTGCGCGAGTCGGCGGTGTCAACGCGGCGTCGTACCCGAGGCGGGTTCCCGGCCGGACGTAAACCGAGACGATCGACACGCCATGATGCGTCAGCACCGTGGTGGGGGCCGAGATCCCGTAGGCCATCCAGATGTTGTGCTCCGTCTCCGCCATGTGCAGCTCATGATGGACCAGCGAGACCACGGCTTGCTCGGCCGAGTTGGCCCAGCGGATGTCCCGGCGCAGGGTTCCGTCGGTCTGGTACATGCGGAACGAGTCCCAGGCGGTGTCGTGGAAGTACACGGCGCCGTTGCGCGGCACGTTGGCGTTGAGCCAGGGGAGGAGGGAGCCGGTGGTGAAGCCCCAGAACTGACGGCACATGCCGAGGTCGGCGGCGCCGGGGACGCCACCGGCCAGGAGATTGTAGTGCGACAGGCCGAAGGGATGGGACTGGACGGTTCCCTGGACCGTCGGGGCGATCACCAGGACCGCCAGCGCGCCGGTCGCCGCGGACCGCAGCGAGGCGCGGCGCGGGCCGAACCGCACCGTCGCCCACCGCTCCGGGATCCCCGCCGCCACCCGCCGCAGGCCCCAGGCGGCGCCGGTGCCCGCGAACAGGGCGAGGAACGGCCAGGCCGGCATCCAGTGCTTCGTCCCGCCGAAGATGAACACCTTGGGATGGGCGATAATCAGCATCGGGACCAGCAGGTTGACGGCAAGGAAGATGCCGATGCCGGGCGAGCGTTCCTGGGCCCGTCCGATCTCGTCGTCCGGCGGCCCGGCAGGCCGGGCCTCCCGCCACGGGCGGAGAAGGCCGCGGCGCACCGCCGTCCGCCAGCCGGGAGGCGCTGCGGCCAGCCCCGCGGCCCGTCGCGCCAGGTCGAGGTGCATCGCGCGGGCACGCCAGCGCAGGAACAGCCCCATCCCGATCAAGGCGGCGGCGATGGTGACCACGGGCGTCGAGAGCGCCGTGGTGCCAAACGGGTAACTCACCGGGAACGGCGGCTTGAAGTAGTTCACGCCGAAATAGGCGATGTTGTAGTAGTCGTGCTTCGCGTGGAAATTGACGTACCCCCGGAAGTGCTCCAGCGTGTCGTACCAGAGCCAGGGCCACCCGGCCCACAAGAACAGCGGCCCGAGGAGCAGCATCCAGAAGAAGGCGGTGGGGATGGGGGGCAGGCCGAGCCGCCCGTTCCGCCGGTCGCTCGCCCGCACGACGGCCGCCAGCAGCAGGACGAAAAAGAGACCGACCAGGACCAGGTCGAGCCGGAAGATGAAGCCGAGCAGCAGGAACGAGGCGCCGAAGATCGCCGCGGCGGTCGGTCGCATCACGTCCCGCAATACCCAGACGATCAGCAGCGTCGGCGGAACGAAGAACGCGTTCAGTTTGGTCAGCAGCGCCAGGCCGAAGAACACGCCGGCGAGCAGCGCCCAGCCGTTCGACGCACGGGATTTCTCGAACGCGTACAGCGTCAGGAAGATCATCAGCGTGATCGGCACATCGAACGCGTTCAGGTGCGCATGGTAGAAGAACACCGGCATGCACGCGAGGAACACCGCCGACAGGAACGCCTCCAGCTCCCCCAGGCGTTTCCATGCGAACAGGAAGACCAGGTACACGAGCAGCGCGGCGCAGAGCATCCCGGGCAGGCGGTACGAGGTGGACGGCGCCAGCCAGCCCAGCTTGTCGTGGAACAGCCGGCGGGAGAAACCGAACAGCACCTTCATCAGCGGGGGGTGTTCCGAGTTCATGTCCCAGTACCGCTGGACCACCTCCTTTCGCATCGCCTCCTTGCGGTCCCGGAACAGGAGGTCGAACCACTCCTGGTAGCGATCCGACGCCGTGAAGTAGAACCCCTCGTCGCGGGCGAAGCCGACGTCCCGCGCCGTGCCCAGCAGCACGGCGAGGTAGGACACGGCGAGCAGGCCGCCGATCGCATGCCGCGGCCAGCGGGCCGGCCGGCGCGCCGGCACCCCCAGGCCCCCGCCCTCCGCCGGCGACGGCGGGGCCGGCGGGGAGGAGGAGACGGGCGGCGCGGGCGCGACGACGGGGACCCGAACCGGCGCGGGTTCGCTCCCTTCCGTCCGGTCGTTCCCGACGGCCTGCAGCGCGGGCGCCGGCGACGACGCGGTCCTCTCCTCCGTCGCCCCCGCGCTCGCTCCCCGCGGATCGCCGCGGATCGGAACGTCGCTCACGGCGCACCTCGCATCGCGGCGTCAAAGCAGAAGTGCCGCATCCCCTGGAAGCTGGCCGAGACGAGAAACCGCACCGTGCGGACCGGCGGGCCTTCCGGCACCGGAAAGCTCCAGCGCTGCCACGGAGCCCCGTCGGGCTGGTCCGCGCCGCCGACGAGTCGTCCGTCGATCTCCACGTCGATGTGGACGGGCGGCTTGTCCATGTCGCGCGCGGCGATGTAGGTCATGGCGGTGTAGACCGACAGCGTACGCCCCGCAGGCACGCCCTCGAAGGTGGTCACCACCGGCCCCCGGTGGGTGGGATGCGACCAGAGGCAGAAGTGGGCCTGCTGGGCCATGTCGGTCGTCACGAACGGGCCGACCCAGACCCACGGCTCCGCGACCGGCGGACCGCAATCGTGCCTTCCCTCGCGCTCGTTCCACCGGCACGGCTTCTCGCCCTCGGGCGTCCGGACGGTCACCCGGGCCTCCGCCACGTGTTCGTAGGCGCGCCAGAGCGCCGGGGCGTAGCGCGTGTTGCGGAAGCGGGTCAGGCGCAGGCCGTCGAAGTCCCACTCACCCTCCACGGGCAGGCCCGCCGTATCGGGGTGGTGGCGGCCCGCGAGCGTCAGGACCCAGATCCGGGGATAGTCGAGGACGTCGGCGCGGGCTTCGTCCTCGAGCGGGATCCAGGGTCCCATCGCGACGCGGCCCTCACCGAGCCACTCCGGATCAACGATGACCAGGTCGCCGGGCCGGTGCTCGGCGGCCACAACGCGCGCCGCTGCGGCGAAGGCGGGCCGATCAGGAACCCGGTGGGCCGTCCAGACGTTGCCGATGATCTCGACGACGGCGACCGCGGGCAGGAGCGCGCCGAGGACGAACGGCCAGTGGCGCAACCATCGCATCCGGGCGGCACCTCCGGGCCCGGACCGCGAGGCCGGGTCCCTCGCGCCGAGCGGCCGGAGAATAGACAAGCTCGCCCTTGCGGTCCAGGGGAAGGTGGACCTATTCTCCCACCGGGCGCGGGGCCTCCGAGGACCGGCCCGGCGGCGCTTTTGCCCGGTCCCGGAAGGACCGCTATACTTCGATTCGCGGGATGACCAGCGTGGACCAGCCACCCTCGAACCCGCCGGCGGCCGCGCCGGACGAAGTGCTGCCGCGCAAGTTCGGCAAGTACACGCTGATACGGAAGCTGGCGACGGGAGGGATGGCCGAGCTGTACCTGGCGATCCACCGTTCGATCTCCGGCTTCGAGAAGCTGGTCGTGATCAAGCAGATCCTGCCCCGCTTCACCGCGGACCCCGACTTCGTGCAGATGTTCATGGACGAGGCGCGGATCGCAGCGACGCTCTCGCACCCGAACATCATCCAGATCTTCGACGTCGGCGCGGTGGGCGACCGCTACTTCATCGCCATGGAGTTCATCCACGGCGAGGACGTTCGGTCGATCGTGCGGGCGATGGTCGCCCAGCAGAAGCGCGAGTTCCCGCTGGAGCATGCGCTGGCGATCGCGATCGGCGTCTGCGCGGGCCTCGACTACGCCCACACCCGCAAGGGCTTCGCCGGCGAAGACCTCCACATCGTCCACCGCGACGTCTCCCCCCAGAACATCCTCGTCACCTTCACCGGCGACGTGAAGCTGGTCGATTTCGGCATCGCCAAGGCGGCGCTCCGAAGCCGCGGCGAAGGAGGGTCGGCCAAGGCGGACGAGGGGCAGTTGCGGGGCAAGTTCCCGTACATGTCTCCCGAGCAGTGCCGCGGCCTGCCCCTCGACCACCGCTCCGACATCTTCTCCCTGGGGATCATCCTTTTCGAGCTGACGACGGGACGGCGGCTGTTCCGCGGCCGCAGCGAGGTCGAGACGATCCGTCGCATCGTCGAAGACCCCTACCCGTTGCCGACGAAGGTCCGCCCCGGCTACCCCCCGGCCCTCGAGCCGATCGTCATGCGGGCCCTGGCCCGCGACCGCGACGCGCGGTACGGTTCCGCCCGCGAGCTCCAGGCGGACCTCGAACGGTTCGTGCGGGACGAGCGTGTTCCGGTCAGTTCGATCGCGCTGTCCAACTTCATGCACGAGCTGTTCGCGGACAAGCTGGCCGCGCAGCGCCAGGCGCTGGCCGAGGGCAAACAGCTCGCCGACGTCATCGCGAGCGAGTCGGACGGCGAGGAGATTCGCTTCGACGACGTGGCCGACACGGCCGCGACGGGCCGCACCGCCGCCCCGCGATCCACCACTCGATCCATGGTCGTTCCCCAGCCCAGGCGCTCCCGCGCCGGCCCGTGGGTCGGACTGTCCGCACTGGGCGCCGCGCTGGTCGCCGGCGGACTGTGGCTCGCCTTCGGCCAAGGCGGCGAGACGGCGGCGGCGGACGGCGGTCCACCACCCCCCCGCGACGCCATCGCCGCGACGCCCGAGGTTGCCCCGGCCCGCGACGTCGTCGCCGCCCTGGTCGACGTCGCGCCGCCACCGGAGGCGCGGCGCGGCACGCTGCTTTTCGTCGGCGTCCCGCCCGGCATGAAGGTATTCCTCGACGACCAGTTCGCACTGGAAAACCGCAACCCCAACCCCGGCGACTTCCCCGTCTCGCGCGTCGCCGCCGGCGACCACATCCTGCGGCTGGAGCATCCCGACTACGTCGCCGATGAGTTCTCGATCGGCCTGCCCGACGACCGTCTCGGCCCGGTCGGCGACTACGGCGAGGGCTGGACGATCGACCTCACCAACCACTATATCCGGCCGCTGGCCGAGGGCGAGGTGTGGGTGACGCTCACGGTGACGGAGCCCGGCGCGGAACTCAAGATCAACGGCGAGGGGCCGATCGCCTACCAGCCGCAGGTGGAGCTGCGGCGACGCGCCAAGCTGGTGGACGGCGAGGTGCGGGTCGAGGTTTCCAAGCGGTCCTACGAGACGTTCCGGCGCGTGTTCCGACCGCTGCCGGGGCAGCCGGACCGCATCGTCATCGAGACGCCGATCGCGCTCGCCCGGGCCGGCGGTCCCGGGCCGCGCGACCGCGATGCGGGCGGCGTCGCGCCGCCGCCGCCGGGCGGCACGGGGCGGCTGGCCGTGCGCTGCGACCCGTACGCCACGGTCACGATTCCGGGGTTCGGGTCGCGCGGGACCCCGTTCTCGATCGAGCTGCCGGCCGGCACGTACCGCCTGGGCTTCGCCAACCCGGATCAGGGCCTCAACGGCACCCGGACGGTCACGATCGATCCGGGCGGCAACACCAAGGTGACGGACTGCTGGTGACGCGCTGCCCGCGCGCGACGCTGCTCCTCGGCCTCGCCGTCGCGGGGTGCGTCTCCGCGCGCCCGGCGTACCGCCGGCTCCCGTTCGATCCGCTGCCCATTGCCGGCGAGCCGCCCGCCGAACCCACGCCCGTTTCCGCGGAGCGGTCCCCGGAGCGCGCGGCGTGGCGCGGACCGTGGGCGCCGCGGACGATCGCCGAGTTCCGGGCGGGCGGGGCGATCCGGGCCCCGGTGGCGGTGCTGGCGGGTTCGTGTGCCGAACGGCGGCGCGAGGACTGCGAGTGCGCCGACGACCGAATCCTCGTCGCGGCGCTGGACGGCACCCTCTCCGCGTTCGATCCCGACGGAACGCTCCGCTGGAGATGGTCCTGCGGCGCCCCGCTGTCCAACCCGGCAATGCCGGCGCCCGGCGTGGCGGTCTTCGCCCGCTGCGACGACGGTACCCTCGCCGCGCTCGACCCCGCCGACGGCCGCGAGCGGTGGCGGGTGGCGCGGCCGTGCGAGGCCGGGATGTGCGGTCCCGCGGAGTGGAGCCCGTGGGCCGGAACGGCGTTCGTCGCCGGGCGGGGCGTCTCGGCGGTCGACCGAAGCGGCGCCGTGGCCTGGACGCACCCGGCCCCCGGCCCCTTCCCGGGCCGGCTCGCGCTCTCCGGCGCGACCCTCGTCGCCGCCGGACTGGACCGCCAGGTGCACGGTTTCGACGCCGAGACGGGGGAGGAGCGCTGGCGACGCTGGGTGGTGGGCGGCGTCGAGGGCGGCGTGCTCGAGCTGCGCTCCGGCGCCGTGGTGGTCGCCACCCTGTACGGCCACGTCTACGGCCTCCGCCTGCCGGACGGCGTCCCGCGCTGGGAAACCCGTGTGGGCGAGCTGGTGCGCGGACGGCCGGCGGAGGGAACGGACGGCACGGTGCTCGTACCCGTCGCCGACGGAGCGCTCGCCGGACTGGGCCCGGAAACCGGTGTGCTGCGCTTCCGGCACGCCGTCCCGGCGGCGGTGCTGGCGGAGCCGCTCCCCGTGCGACCGGCGGACCCGGACCCCGGGGCCGCCCACGTCGTCCTCGCCGACCGCGACGGCTTCCTCTACGAGCTGACGTATCCCGACCGGGTCGGGCCGCCGGTGGACGACCCGGCGACCGCGGCGCGCGAGCTGTGGCGGTACAACGCGGGGCTGCCGATCGAGAGCCGCCCGGCCCCGGCCGGCGCCACCCTGCTCGTCGGGCTCGAGGACGGCCGGGTGCTGCGCATCGCCCCGGGAACGCCGGATTGCGCGGCGGAGGGAGACGCGCCGTGAGGCGGGGAAAGGCCGGTGGCCCGGGCCGACCGCGCGGCCGGCAGGAGCGGTCCGCCGCGCGTCCCGGGTGCAACGACCGGCGGGACCCGGAGCGGGCGGCGCCGCCGGAGGACCGCGGCGTGCGCGGAGAACTGTTCGTGACCGCGGCCGGCGACGGCCTGGTGCTCCGCGAGGACGGCGAGGCGGCGGCCCGAGTGCCCGGCGGAGCGCTCGGCGACGCCCTCCACGGCGACCGGGTTCGGGTCGAGATCGTGCGCGAGGCTCCGGTGTGGATGCGGTTCGCGCGCAGTCGCGCCGGCGGGCCCCGGGCGGAGGTCCGCGCCGTGCTGGAGCGACCGCCGCGGCGCCTGACCGGGCGGGTGCGCCGGACGCCGGCCGGGGCGGTGTTCGAGCCGGACGACGTCAAGTTCCCCCCGCGGCTGGCGATCGACGGGCCGGACGACTGGCCGGACGGAACCCCCGTGGTGGCGGCGCTCCGGCCATTCGATCCCGCCGCCGGCCGCCCGGCCGTCGAGATCCTCGCTTCGTTCCCCCCCGACGGCGGCCTCGCCATGGAAATCGACCGCATCCTCGCGCGCGAAGGGCTCTGCCCGGAGTTCCCCCCGGACGCCGAGGCGCAGGCGGCGGCGATCACCCCCGAATCGCTGCTCGGAGGCGCCCGCCGCGATCTCCGTCACCTGCCGTTCCTGACGATCGATCCCGAGGACGCGCGCGACCATGACGACGCGGTGGCGGTGCTGCCGGCTTCCGGACGGGGCGCGGAGTCCGGCACGGTCGACGTCTGGGTGGCGATCGCCGACGTCGGCACGGCCGTGCCGGCCGGCACGCCGCTGGACCGCGAGGCGCGGGCGCGGGGCGTGTCGGTGTACCTCCCGGACCGGGCCGTGCGCATGCTGCCGGAGGGACCGAGCCGGGAGGCGTGTTCGTTGCGGGAGGCGCGCGAGCGCGCCGCGCTGGCGGTCCGCATCCGACTGGACGACGACGGACGGCCGGTCGGCCCGGCGGAGATCGCACGCGCCGTCGTTCGCGCGCGCGCCTACCGGACGTACGGCCAGATCGGCGCGCTGCTCGAGGGCGACGAGGTGCTGGCCGAGCGCTCCGGAGCGGCGCTCGATCCGGAAACGCGGGCCTCCCTGGAACGGGCGCACCGAACGGCACAGCGCCTGCGCGCGCGACGCCTGGCGGGCGGGGCGCTGGACCTCGAGCAGCCCGAGGCGCTGATCCTGTCCGACGGGGCGGGCGGCGTCGCCTCGATCCGCCGCCGCGCGCGGTCGGCGGGCGAGCGGGAGGCGTACCGGTTGGTCGAGGAGCTGATGCTGCTGGCGAACCGCGCGGTGGCGCGCTGGCTGCTCGGACGAGGAGCGCCGGCCGTGTTCCGGGTCCACGAGCCGCCGGAGGAGGCGGAGGTGCGGCGGTTCGCCGTCGTGGCGCGGCACTACGGCATTCCGGTGCGGGTGGAGCGGGGGATGCGGCCCGGGATGCTGGCCGACGCGTTGCGCGCGATGCGCGGCCGCCCGTTCGCCGAGGCGCTCGCCGCCCTGCTGCTGCGAGCGCTCCGGCAGGCGCGCTACGCGCCGGACAACCTCGGCCACTTCGGCCTCGCGTTCCGCGAGTACCTGCACTTCACCTCGCCGATCCGCCGCTACCCCGATCTGGTCGTCCATCGCATCGTGGGGGCGGTGCTGGACGGCGCGACGCCGGGCGATCTGGCGGCGCTGGGCCAGCGGGAGGACGTGGCCGGCGCCGCCGCCCTCGCCTCGGCCCGCGAACGGCGGGCGATGCTGGTGGAACGCGAGGTCGCCGACCTCTGCGGCGCATGGTTCCTGCGCGGGCGAATCGGCGAGGTGTTCGACGGCCGGGTGTCGGGGATGGGATCGGCGGGGCTCTTCGTGCGGCTGGAGGAGCCGTTCGTCGAGGGGCTGGTCGCGTTTGAGGATCTGCCGCCGGACGAGTGGCGGCTGCACGCCAACGAGCTGCGGCTCTCGGGAACGAACACCGGCCGCTCGTTCCGCCTCGGAGACCCGCTCCGCGTCCGGGTGCTCGACGCGAGCCTGGCCAGGCGGAGAGCCTATTTCGCGCCGTTCGAGGGGCCCCCGGAGGGGGCATGCCGCCGGCGGGGGGCCCGGAACTAGGTTCGGACCGTTCCCGCGCCGCCCGCGGCGCGGGGAAGCGACCGGCGCGTCGTCGAAGACTTTGCCCGAGACAACGCGCGCGAGGGCCCGGTGTCGGGCATGGGATGGGCGGGGGAACGCGGCCGGCAGGGCGTTCGGACTTCGGCGGTGGTCGGCCGGCTTCTCGACGATCAGTAATTTCTTGCCTGACGTGTGCGCTTTTCTGTTGACGAACGCCTCGGGGCGGCCTAGATAAGGCCGCGTCTTCGGGCCCCGCGGCAGGGCGCCGGCGGGGGAGGAACGAAGGGAGGTTGGAGAGATGGCGAAGTTGACGAAGTCCCAGATCGTGACCCTGATTGCGAAGGATACGGGCCTGACCCGCAAGAACGTGAATGCGGTGTTCAACGCCCTGCAGGGGCTGGCCAAGTCGCAGCTCGGCAAGAAGGGCCCCGGCGAGTTCACGATCCTTCCGGGCATGGTCAAGGCCCGCGTGCGGGTCAAGCCGGCGGTGAAGGCGGGCAAGTGGTTCAACCCGTTCACCAAGCAGGAAGAGGTGCGCAAGGCGAAGCCGGCGCGCCGCACCGTCCGCCTCACGGCCCTCAAGGGCCTCAAGTCCGTCCTGTAGCCTCGGGTCGAAGTTGACGGAGAGGGCGGTCACCGCGGAGCGGCTCGCGGCGGCCGCCCCGCCGGTCGGATCCATTTTTCCGAACGCCGATCATCGCCCTTCGAAAACCGCGGAGGCGCAATCCGGTGCCGGTCGGAGCACCGAGGCGTGACTATCGTCCGCTCTCGATCACGATCGGCGTCCGCACCACGCCGCCGCCAACGATCTGGACGTTGGTCTGCAGGATCAGGGGATTGCGGCCGCCGCCCACGGTGACCTCCGCCTCCCACGCGCCGCCGCTGATGAAGAATTCGTTCCCGCACTGGACCTCGAACGGATAGTCCGTGCCGCCCGGACGGCGCAACCGGATCCGGCCGCTGATGTTCCGGCCGCCGCGCCTGCATTCGAGAGTAACCTGCGAAATAGAGTCGAACGTGAATTCGTGCGTCGCGGTCTCGCCGGAACGGATCCGCAGCCCTTCGCGCACGTCGGCGGCGCCATCGACAGCGCCGGGGAAGGCCGCGCGGATGTCGTAGCGTCCGGGAGGCAGGCGGAACTGCGCCTCGGTCCGGCCGCCGCCGAGCGTCGCCGACTCGACAATCTCGGACTGGCCGGTCCGCCGCACCTCGATCGGCGCGGCGACCGGGGAACCGTTGAAGGTCGCGGTGACCTTCAGCGTTCCCGGTTCGCCCGAGTATTCCGTCGGCGGCGGAGGGGGCGGAGGGGGCGGAGGAACATCGACCGGTTCCGTGCCGGCGTCGGCCGCCGGCGGCTCGCCGCCATTCGGCTCCACCGGTCCCGGGCCGTTGCCGGAGCAGCCGAACACGGCCGCCCATGCAAGAGCTGCGAGGGTTGCCGGAATGCGCGCCATGGGCCTTACCTCCCGACCCGCGGCGGGGCCTGGTCGTCGATGCGACGCTCTGCTCGCCGCGGTCGGCGGCAGCATACGCAGGCACCGCGCAGGACGTCAAGCCGACAACCGTGCCCGGGTGCATTCCCTCCACGGTGTTGGCGCGGGCCGCACGGACCGCCCGCGCTGGCCGGGGCGCGCCATCGGTCGCGCCTGCGGCGAAGTCGGGGGCCCGACTCCCTCGTTGCGGCCCTTCCCCCTCTCGGGCTGCCTTGCCGCCCCAACGGAGGTCCCCGCCGAGCCATGCGGCCAGGGGAGGCGGTTCGAAGGTTCTATCGCCCCGCGGCGGCGGCCGAACCGATCGCCGACCCGGAACGGGTGCGCACGGAATGGACCCGCTGGCGCAC
>Ga0068707_1000877_pt1 | contig 20669 bp, 14 predicted proteins | sample YNPNPMetaG_FD_66600 | JGI IMG/M metagenome (GOLD analysis project Ga0068707, IMG submission 66600) | Anoxygenic and chlorotrophic microbial mat microbial communities from Yellowstone National Park, USA - YNP NP MetaG | ecosystem: Environmental > Aquatic > Thermal springs > Hot (42-90C) >...
TGTGCCCGAATGATAAAATCGACGGCCTTTTGTGCCGGTTCCCGCAGTTGAAGATCGCGTGTCATGGCATAAGCTTCACACAAAACGATGGTCGCTTGTCCATGCGCATACATATCGCCGATGCCGTTGCCGCGGAGATCGCCATCCGGTTTTTGTTGCTGGACCAACCAACTCAGGCCTTTGAGGACGACCTGACGGTAATCACCGCTGCGATGGGTTTGTCCAGCCCCCAGGAAGGGCAGGAGGGCCAGGGCAGTCCCCGCCACGTCGGCCTGGCGACCGAGACCGTCTTCGTCGCCCGCGGCCCCGGGCGCCAGGTGAAATTTGTCCAGCGACCAGCTTCCATCGGCATTCTGGTATCTTGCCAACCAGCGTAACCCCCGCGCCACGGCAGCCTCGGTCTCATTGGTGCCACCACCTTCCGCCAAGAGGCGTGCCCGCACAGACGGGTCGCGCCCGGCATAGATATTTCCCACAGGTAACGGAGGTGCGAGGGCGAGCGACTCTTGAGTCAAAGCTGCTAGCGGTAAAGTCGGTTTGATCGACTCGCTGCGATCCTCCCGAATCAGATCATTCAGAATTCCGACCGTTTCTCTGGGTGTAGCTTCGCTTTCGACGACCAGACCACCTTCCTCGAACTCCCATGGCGTTTCCGACCGTTGAGACAGCGTTCCCTCCTCACCTGGTGTATCCCGATAGTTGATCGATGTGGAAAGAGTGATCGACGGTGGAGGCAGCCGCCCAGGGGCTGTCAGCATCCCCAGCAGCAACATCAGCACGAGGTGAAAAACGAAACTTACGAGCCATGCCGGAAAATCTTCCCAGAGAACGGTTTGCCACCTTCGTTGCCGCCGTGGCGCCGTCTCTTGTCGAATGGCTTCCCGACGGTCCGCTGAACGCGCTTGGCCAACTGGCGGTGTGACGAGCTCGAATGCCCAGCGCCGAGTCGATCCTCGCTGGCTTTGGTCCGCTTCTCGTAGTGGTCGTCCCGGCAAAAGATCACTGGCGCGCGGTTGAATCGCCACGGAGGCTTCCGCCGCACGCTTTGCCATTTCATGTTCCCAGTTTTGCAAGAGTCGAATGGCCTCGGCCTCTTGCTCCTCGGTTAACTCGACGCTTGCCCCGCACCGCCAGCAATCGGCAAGTCTCAACCAGAGCCGAATTGACATCGGGGCGCCACAGTCCGGACAAGCGCAGGCAAGTACTCCGCCGTCAAGCCAGATTTGTCCCAGGCCTGGCTCGACGCCGGAAACCGGCTCCCCCGCCACCTGCCGCGTCATGAGCGGATCGGGACGTGGCGAAGACTCGCTTGAACTCTCTTTGCGGCTCATCCATCCTTCCAGAGAAAAGACTAGACTATCACCTCATCGAGGTTCACTGTGACAGTTATTCAACTTATTGTACCAGATTCACGGCTCAGAAATCCCCCTCAGTTGATAAAAACCACCCTGGGCACGATATACGTGTCCCTCCGATTTTCGTCTCGGAGGGACCCGCTTGTCGCGTCCCCTCGGAGGGACCTGCTTGTCAGGTCCGCCGCCTCATGTTTGATCATCCCTTCCGCTTCGGCGGGCATGACAGGCATGCCCCTCCGAACTCACTCCCGGAGGGACCCGCTTGTCGGGTCCGCCGCACCACGTTGGATGAGCCATTTGGATTGAACAGGCACGCCCTTTCATTTTACCATTCCATCGACAGGGCAACCGCAAAGGGTTCGGTTGCGGATCGGCCTTCAGGCATCGTGGACGAATCGAAACGTATCCATTAAACTGATTTTTTCCAAGTTTCTGGATCACCTGGGGTATGACGGGTTAATCAGGATTCCATGAAGGAGGAAAGCATCCTGCATTTGTTATCATCTAGCGATATGATTGCAGACAGCATTCCTTGATCATCGTAACCACCAGCCCCAGGCCGTGGTGGAATCCCTGTAACACGGTTACTCAAAACTCAAGACATATCAGACGCCACAGTCGTTGATCGTTGATCACTGAGGAGTTAATCCAAAATGCAGATGGAAACGCTTGTCGCGCTTTGCAAAAGGCGCGGTTTCTTGTTCCAGTCCAGCGAAATCTACGGGGGTCTGAACGGGTTTTGGGACTATGGACCGCTCGGGGTGGAACTCAAGCGGAACATCCGAGAAGCGTGGTGGTGGGATAACGTCCTAGCTCACAACGAATTGGTGCCCCCTCCAGGTGCCCCGTCGAGCTACCAAATGGTAGGGCTCGATTCAACAATCATTATGCATCCGCAGGTGTGGAAGTGCTCCGGCCATTACGACCTCTTTCACGACTATATGGTCGATTGCCGAGAAACGAAGAAACGCTACCGTTACGACCAGGTCCAGGGGCGTTGGGTCTCGTACAAAGAACGTCGGGTCTTTGTGGCCACTGAGGCCGTCGGCGATGAGGCCCTCGCCGACACGGAGCACAAGGCCCTCAAGTTCTTTGGACTGCGTCCCAAGGAGGCACATGAGTTGATTTGGGAATCGCCGTTGGTCTCTCTAACAACGGTGGAAGACTTGTCGCTGGTCCTGGCACCGGATGCCAAGTCGCTTGGTACACTGACTCCCCCGCGAGAATTCAACCTCATGTTCAAAACATACGTGGGTGCCCTGAGTGGTGAAGAAGGGGCTGCCTATCTTCGCCCCGAGACAGCACAAGGAATTTTTGTTAATTTCAAAAATGTTCTTGATAGCACGCGGGTCAAGATTCCTTTTGGAATTGCCCAGATCGGAAAGAGCTTCCGCAACGAAATCACGCCGCGGTACTTCACGTTCCGTTCCCGCGAGTTCGAGCAAATGGAGATCGAGTTTTTCTGCCGGCCCGAGACATCGAGGGCATGGTACGAATACTGGCGGAAGCGGCGCTATCAGTGGTACATTGACCTCGGCCTGGCCGGGGAGCGACTTCGTTTACGGGATCACACACCCGAGGAACTGAGCCACTACTCTTGCGGCACGGCAGACGTCGAATATGCGTTTCCTTTCCTTGCACCAGGAGATTTTGGCGAACTCGAGGGGATTGCCCACCGCGGGGACTTCGACCTCCGCAGCCACATGGAGGGAAAACTGATCCGCGACGGAGACAAGCTTGTCGTGGAGCTGAATGCCGACGGTCAGCCCAAATATCGGGGCAGCGGACGCGATCTTTCCTATTTTGACGAGGAAACTCGCGAACGCTTTATCCCGCACGTCATCGAGCCATCCGCAGGAGCGGATCGGGCGGCACTGGCCTTCCTCTGTGAAGCTTACGCGGAGGATACCGTCCCCGATGAAAAGGGGAATCCAACGCAAAGGGTCGTTTTGAGACTCCACCCGAGATTGGCTCCGATTAAGGTGGCCGTCTTCCCCTTGGTTAAGAAAGATGGCATGCCCGAAATTGCCCAATCGATTTACGCCTCTCTGAAACCCTACGTGAACTGTTTTTACGACGAAAAAGGGGCCGTTGGACGGAGATATCGCCGTCAAGACGAGGTCGGGACGCCGTATTGCATTACAGTCGATAGCCAGACCTTGACCGACAATACCGTAACAGTGAGGGATAGAGACTCCCTCAAACAGTGGAGAATTCGCGTCGATGATTGCGTTGAGGTCATCAAAGGCCTGATTTCCGGAAAGCAGCGACCGCCCGAACAGGACTGACCTGGCTGCCCGAGGGCGATATGGACGCCTCGCACGGTAGATTTCGGTGTGACGAGGGGCTCTCTACTCTACGTCACTTCTGAATCGCGACTGGTCTGAAGGCCGGAATCGTGCCGGTACGGGCTTAACGATTACTCATCGTCTTCCAATTCGCCCAAGACAGCGTGCCTTCAGGGGGTCTTCTGGCATTAATCTTAATGAGGCCAGTGTGCGTTCTCGCTTCAGATTAACCGTTCCTCTTACAGATGCTTGTTTGTGCAAATCATGAGAGAATTTGAAAGCCGTCTTGTGTTAATTTGTTTGTTTTCTCTGCTATTCCCAATTTGTCTGGTGAGGGCAGAACAGCCGGCCAATCCTTTCGATAGCGGTCGGCCCTTTACTGTAAAGAACCGGGTGGATGAAATCCTTGCGGCGAAATGGAAGTCGCTGAAGATTCAGCCGGCACAGATCTGCTCCGACGGCGTTTTTGTGCGGCGGGTGTATCTGGACGTTATTGGGACCTTACCCACGCCGGACGAGGCCCGTCGCTTTATCGACGACACATCACCCGACAAACGCGAGCAGTTGATTGAAGAGTTGCTCAATCGTCCGGAATATGCCGATTACTGGACAATGAAATGGGGCGACGTTTTGAGGATCAAGTCTGAGTTTCCCATCAACCTCTGGCCCAATGCGGTGCAGGCCTACAACCGTTGGCTTTGGGCCGCGCTCTCGACAAACAAACCCTACGATCAGTTTGCCCGGGAACTGTTGACGTCCAGCGGGAGCAATTTCCGGGTGGGATCCGTGAACTTTTATCGCGCGACGCAAGATCGGTCTGCGAAGGGAATAGCGCAGGCCGTCGCACTCACCTTCATGGGCGAGCGAGCCGAGAAATGGCCGGACGAGCGGCTTGCAGGCATGGCCGCGTTCTTTGCCCAGATCAGCTTCAAGCCGACCCTGGAATGGAAAGAGGAGATTGTTACGTGGGATCCCTTCCACGCCACGCAAGGTAACGAACCGCCACCTCAGGAAGCTGTTTTTCCGGACGGTGTGAAGATTTCTCTTCCGCCCGACCGCGATCCGAGACAAGTTTTTGCCGATTGGTTGATCTCGCCGAAAAATCCGTGGTTTGCAAAGAACATCGTCAATCGTATTTGGTATTGGCTTTTAGGAAGGGGCATCATCCATGAGCCAGATGATATTCGTCTCGATAACCCAGCCAAAGTGCCTGAGTTATTGTCGTATCTGGAATCGGAATTGGTTCAGTCGAAATGGGACATGAAACATGTCTATCGTCTGATCCTCAATTCCAACACATACCAGCTTTCGTGTGTCCCGCGGAGTAACCACCCCGAGGCCGAGGCCTATTTCGCCTATTATCCCTTGCGGCGATTGGAGGCAGAGGTTTTGATCGACGCCATCTGCCAGATTACCGGCACAAGTGAAGAATACTGGAGCATGGTCCCTGAACCTTACACTGTCATTCCTCAAGGGGAAAGGGCGGTTCGGCTGGGAGACGCAAGTATCACGAGTACCTTTCTCGAAATGTTTGGCCGACCGCCGCGCGACAATGGTCTCGAATCAGAACGCAATAACCGTATGATGGCAGGACAGCGCTTGCATCTCCTCAATTCGAGCCATATCGCCCGCAAAATCGAGCAAGGCCCCGGTTTGGAGTGGTTTTATACATCCTCGGGAAATCCGCGGGCCAAAGTGACGCAGCTTTACCTGACTGTTCTTTCCAGATATCCGACGGAAAGAGAATGGTCAGTCATCGTTCAAACGGCATCGGCTCAGCGGAGTTTGTCCCGACAACCAGCGACAGACCTTGTCTGGGCATTGATCAATAGTTCCGAGTTCCTTTATCGCCACTGAATGTGGAGGCGACCCATGAACCACGGTGAACTTACCCATGTCGTGCTCAATTCAGAAGAGGCTGTCCGCGGAGTTAGCCGGCGGGCGGTATTAACGCGGGGATTGTTCGGTGCCCTGGGGTTTTATTTGGGCCACAGGTGGTTCGGCCCTGGCGCTTCGTGGGCCTTTGATCCGACACTTCCGGCAACCCAGCCGGGAAAGGCCGAGGCGGTGATTCAGATCTGGCTTTGGGGCGGTCCCTCGCATCTCGATACGTTCGATCCAAAGCCGGATGCCGGCAATGATTACACCGGACCTTTCACCAATCCGATCGAGACGAATGTTCCAGGGATTCGGATCAACGAGCTTCTGACGGAACTGGCAAAAGTTGCGGACAAGTACTCACTCATCCGCGGCATGACACACGGCATCAACGCCCATGAGACGGCGGCCTATTTGATGCAAACAGGGCGGATGCCGGGAGATCGGATTGTTGCACCGGCCGTCGGTGCGGTGGTCAGTTATTTCAAGGGACAACCACCAGAATATGAAAGCCTCATCCCGCCGTACATCGTTTTGACGGAACCCCAAGGCCGATTCTCAGAGGCTGGTTTTCTCGGCCCACGATTCAAGCCTTTTGCCACCGGCGGCGATCCCGGCAAAACTCCTTTCACTGTGGAAGGGATCGTCGCACCCGGAATGACGCAAAGTCGTCAACAGAGTCGCCGTGAACTGTTGACCAAACTGGACCTTTTGCGTCAAACCGTGGGGGATCATCCCCAACTGCAAGAACTGAAACAAGCTGAGGAGCAAGCATACGATCTGATTCTGGGCTCCAGCGGTAAGGCCTTCGAACCGAGCGAGGAACCCAAGGAATTGAGAGAGAAATACGGAACCACGACATTCGGTCAGTCGTGTTTGGTTGCACGACGTCTGGTGGAACGGGGTGTTCGTTATGTCACGATCAATTTCAAGGGATGGGATACGCACAAGGAACATTTCCAGGCCATGCGTCGCAAGTTGCCCGACCTTGATCGCGGCCTGGCAACGTTGATCCAGGATCTGGCCGATCGCGGGCTGCTGGAAAGCACTCTGATCTGGTGCTGTGGTGAATTCGGTCGAACTCCCAAAATCCTCTGGGAATCACCCTGGAATGGCGGCAGGAACCACTACGGTAAGGCATTTTCGGTCCTTGTTGCCGGTGGTGGCTTTAAGGGGGGCCACGTGGTTGGGGCCACGGATAAAACAGGCTCGGAGGTCGTGGAACGACCGGTTTATCCGACCGATTTGATCGGCAGTATGTACCTGCTCCTTGGCATCGATCCGGCCACGACGATCCGACATCCTCAGGGGCAAATGGTACGGATCGTCCCCACACCTGAAGAAGGCGCCCCATCGGGAGGTCTGCTTAAGGAGATCATGACGGTATGACCGGTAGAGAGCTACGTTTTTGGTAAAAATATCATTCGGTTGTTGTCTGCTAACTTGAACGTGAGTGGCGTTTCTTCTTAAGGCCGCCATAAGTGGAAAAAGGTGAGATCATGTCTTGCTGGAAACGACTCGAACTCCTGCTTATCATCGCGTTTCTCGGAAGCCTAAGTGGGTCGGTTAGCGGTCAGCAGTCGCCAACATCCAGGTTACCCCACGTCGGATATGTTTATCCGGCAGGTGGGCAAATCGGGAGCGAATTCGAAGCGACCATCGGTGGTCAATACCTTGATGGAATCAGCGAAATCCTTGTCTCGCGACTCGACCCCGCTGGTCAGAAACAGGGGGCGTTACCAGAGGTAAGCTTTGTGAAACTGAGTAAACCCCTGACTCAGAAACAGGTAAACGACTTGGCCGAGAAGTTGAAAGAGATCCAATCCCGGGTCCGGGAAGAGATCCGCCGTCGTCGAATGGCGTTTGGGGGCTATCGCGATTTATTCGTAAAGTTTGCCGCTGAGGCCGGCATTACAGAAGAAATGCTTAAGGAAATTGATGAGTTTCGGAAAACGCGAAATGATCCCAAACGGCAACCCGCCCCGCAAATTGCGGAACGCGCTACTGTTCACGTCTCGTTGCCTAAAGATGCCGAGCCGGGCACGTACCTGATTCGGCTCTGCTGTCGCAACGGCGTATCCGAACCGCTACGTTTTCATGTAGCGCCCTGGCGGGGAGTCCTGGAAATCGAACCCAACGACCACGGGGTGGCCCATGTCGTGGAGGGAAGTCTGCCGGTCGTTCTTAATGGTCAAATCCTGTCCGGTGATGTGGACCGTTTTCAGATCTCTGCCAAGAAAGGCCAAAACCTGGTGATTGCGGTCCTGGCCCGCGAACTGATCCCTTATCTCCCCGACGGGGTTCCCGGTTGGTTCCAGGCAACCCTGCGCGTTCTTGATTCTGCAGGTCAGGAAGTGGCTTACGTCGATGATTTCTGGTTCCATCCCGATCCCGTGCTGACCTTCCAAGTGCCGCAGGATGGGACGTACACCGTCGAAATCAAAGATTCGATTTATCGTGGTCGGCAGGACTTTGTCTATCGGATTGTGGTCGGGGAAATTCCTTTTGTCACCAGCATCTTTCCCCTGGGGGGACGGATCGGCGAGGAAGGTCGGTTGACACTCCTCGGCTGGAATCTTCCCCGCCAAGAATGGAGCTTGCCAGCGCTGAAAGGCGAACTCGGTATGCGGCAGATCCTCTTGCCTGATTGGGTGGCGATGCCGCGTTCCGTACCGTTTATGGTAAGTCAGTGGCCGGAGACCATGGAGCGTGAGCCAAATGACTCACAAGATGCCGCCCAGAAGGTAACGACGGGCACCGTGGTCAACGGTCGGATCGATAAACCTGATGACAAAGACGTCTTCTTAATTGAGGGACAGGCGGGACAAACAATCGTGGCTGAGGTTATTGCCCGGCGAGCCTATTCTCCCCTTGATTCTCTTGTTCGAATTATCGACGAGAAGGGGCAAGTCGTGGCCATAAATGATGACACGGAGGACAAAAGTGTGGGGTTGATCACCCATTACGCCGATTCCTTCGTGCAAACCAAACTTCCTCGGAGTGGCAAGTATTTCGTTGAGCTGACGGATGCCCAGCACCAGGGGGGACCCGAGTTCGCCTATCGTTTGCGAATCAGTTTGCCCCAGCCGGATTTTGAACTTCGCGTCGTTCCGTCGATGCCGAATGCTGTTCCAGGAGCAGTGATTCCTGTTGATGTGTACGCGGTCCGCCGCGATGGATTCGCCGGGGATATCCTTCTTGAACTGGCGAATGCTCCCGAGGGCATGCGACTTAGCGGCAATTGGATCCCCGCGGGCCAGGAGCATGCAACCATCACGCTGAGCATTCCTAGTTCACCCAAGAGTGGCATTGTCAACTTGAAGCTTGTGGGAAAGGCCGTTGTGGATGGCCGTGAGATCATAAGGACCGCAGTTGCTGCGGATGATATGATGCAGGCCTTCTTTTATCGCCATTTGGTACCGGCTGGAAATTGGGCAATCAACGTGACTGGCAAATCGCGGTACGGTGTGGCTTGGGTTCTTTCCCCCGACAAAGCGGTTCAGATTCCGATAAAGGAAAAGGCAGAAGTTCGGCTCCCATGGGTCAGTAGTTGGGCCTCCAATATGAAGCTTGAACTTGCCAGCGCCCCCGAGGGGTTCTCGGTCGTCGATGTCGTTCGCGACAATAGTGGAACGAAGGTCATACTGTCATTGGACAAAGAGAAGATCAAACCGGGAACGAAGGGTAACCTCGTCTTCCAAGTGTATAACGAAGCCCAGCGGCGGGGCCTTATCGCAACCAGTACTCAGACCGTCCGCTACTTTGCCGGATGGTTACCCGCCATACCATTTGTCACAACCGAAGCAAACGCCAATGGAGAATGACCGCCGGTGCTACGGTCATTGACTCGAAGGTGTTTGCTTATTCTTTCAGGCGACCGTAAAATGGGGCCTTTATCCGAACAGGCGGTTAAAACCTGACTCACTGAACTTGAACAGAAAGGAGCCGAGCAATGCCGTTCGCACCGCTGCGATTCCCGCTGTTTCTCTCTCTTGCGATCGCCACAGGATTCTGCGACACAGAGGCTGCCGAGCCCCAGGCCCAGCCGCAGGATTTGCCTCATGTTGTGCTGATCCTGGCAGACGACCTGGGATACGGCGATCTGTCCTGTTTGAATCCCGAATCCAAAATCCAAACCCCCAATCTTGATCAACTCGCCCGCGAGGGAATGGTCTTCACCGATGCACATACACCGTCCTCCGTTTGCACTCCGACACGGTATGGATTATTGACAGGACGGTACGCCTGGCGAACACGATTGAAGTCGGGCGTCTTGCTTGGTTTCGATCGACCGTTGATCGAACCAAATCGCCTGACTCTGGCTTCGTTATTGAAGTCACGAGGGTATCGAACGGCAGCGGTGGGCAAGTGGCATCTGGGCCTTGGCTGGCAATCAAGTCAGGGGACGCCGGTAACGGACCAAGATGGGACCACCGACGATCCGGGTGTGGATTACACTCGCCCAATTGCGGAAGGTCCACTCACCAACGGCTTCGATTATTTCTTCGGGATCGCTGCCTCGCTGGACATGGCGCCGTACTGTTACATCGAGAATGACCGGGTGACGGAAATTCCAAAAGAACAGACCCAGGGCCAGGATTTTCCGGCCAATTGGCGTCCGGGGAAAAAATCGGCCGATTTTGCCCACGATCAAGTCCTATCTGTTTGTACTGCCAAAGCCATCGCCTGGCTGAAGCAGGAACGGCAAACCAGCCCCGACCGTCCCCTCTTTCTCTATTTTCCTCTTTCGGCCCCCCATACACCTGTCCTACCTTTACCGGAGTTTCGCGGAAAAAGTCAGGCCGGTGATTATGGCGACTTCGTGGTTCAGGTCGATCATGTGGTCGGGGAAGTCCTGAAGACCATCGACAGCCTGGGGATGCGCGATAAAACTCTGGTCATCGTCACAAGCGATAATGGCTCAACGATGACGATTCGGCCATTCTTCCAGCAGTATCAGCACGCGACAAACTATCACTTTCGTGGCCAAAAATCGGATATCTGGGAAGGTGGACATCGGGTGCCATTCCTCGTTCGCTGGCCAGGGCGGGTTCCAGCCAAAAGCACCTGCAATCAGCCCATTTGTTTGACTGACGTGATGGCCACTCTTGCCGAGATCGTCGGCGTCCCACTTCCCAGCGACGCGGGCGAAGATAGTTTTAGTTTTCTGCGCCAGCTTGAGAATCCGGAGGCCCCGTTTCACCGACCGCCAATCGTGATGCACTCGATTGCCGGTCTGTTCGCCATTCGCGAAGGAGATTGGAAACTTCTCGAGTGCCGTGGTTCTGGCGGCTGGAGCCTTCCGGAGAAAAAGGTCCCGCCCGATACCCCTCCCAAGCAGTTGTACAATCTTAAGGACGATGTCGGCGAACAGCACAATCTTTTCTTAGAACATCCAGCGGTGGCCCAGCGACTCGGCGAGCTTCTGCAAACGATCCGGACCGCAGGACGATCGCGGTAGTTATGGGAATTTGGGTTGTTTCGATTGGCGTGATGGATGACCGTTGAGCGGGCAAGCTGCTATTATGTTCTCCCAAAAGTCCTTTGTGTCATCTTGACGAGTCGACAACCCAAGCATACAAAGGAGCAATGAAACCCTCATTAATTTCCTTGCAGAGCGACTTGTGAAAGGCAATGGACTTTCCGGAATTCCATGTCAATGATGTTCGGTTGGTGGTTGGGGACTGCCGCAAGGTTTTGCCAACCTTACCCGATGAGTCCGTTCAAATATGTGTGACTTCCCCTCCTTATTGGGGGCTTCGTGATTATGAACACCCTGATCAATTGGGTGCAGAGGACTCTCCGGAAAAGTATGTCGAAAATTTGGTGAGTATATTTCGCGAGATACGGCGAGTCTTGCGTCCAGACGGCACCTTGTGGCTCAACGTCGGGGATTGCTATGCGCGAAACGGAGGCACCGGGCGCTGCGGGCCTAATGCTAAAGTGGGCAACACACGCAAATTGATACAAAAGCGCAATTGCAAGGTCCCGGATTGCTGGGGGTTAAAGGATCGGGATCTCATTGGGCTGCCGTGGCGCGTGGCTTTCGCTTTGCAGTCCGATGGTTGGATTCTTCGTTCACACATTACCTGGGTTAAGAAGGCGGCAATGCCGGAAAGCGTACGGAATCGCCCAACACGTGCAACCGAGGATGTTTTCCTTTTCGCTAAACAACTGGGTTACTACTACAATAACCGGGCCATTCGGGAACGTTCGGGTGCAAACCTTCGAAACTTCTGGATGCTCGGTCCGGAACCGAATGAATTGAGTCATCCAGCCGCATTCCCCAGGGAGTTGGTAAGGCGTTGTATCGCTCTGGGAAGTCGGCCCGGGGACCCAATTCTGGACCCTTTTTCAGGTTCTGGTACTACAGGCGTGGCGGCACTTGAACTGCACCGAACAGCGCTATTGATTGAACTGAACCCGCGATACGCAGAGCTCTCGCTCGAACGGTTGCGTCGCGGTGTCCAACGCTCTCTTTTTGCGTAACTCATGGGTACAACAACGATTGCAGCCATCAGACGCAGATTTCATGAGGAACTAGAAAGGAGCATTGTAAGGTGGATAAAAAAAGGGCAGCGACGCTATCCCAATTTTGCTGACGGTGCCAGCAAGTCGAGTGTTGCAATAGCCTATGTTCTTTGCGGTTTGCTCGGCTTCCCTCACAGCACGGATAAAATAGACTCTCAAACCGTTGGCCGTCATTTCGAGGAGGTCGTTTGCCAATTTCTGTGCCAATCGTTTGCCACGCTAAAGCATCTGCGACCCGGTGATTGGGAGTATCGAACTAGCCGTTGTGATATTGCGCAGTTCGTCCAGTCCAGGCATCTCGAGGAATTGGAGCGATTGGTCAAACAAAACGCCGAACTGAAGAATGCTTTGGGACTGGATTACCTCGTATCACCCGATATCGTCGTGGCGCGAATGCCCGTGGAAGACGTCGAAATCAATCGCAAAGGTATAGTCGTGCTTCCGGATGACAATCGCACAGCAGCATCAACTCCTTTGAGAAAAGCAAATCATAAGAACGGAGTTCATCCTATTCTCCATGCGGTTATCTCCTGCAAATGGACCATTCGCAGTGATCGTTCGCAAAATACACGAACCGAGGCTCTCAGCCTCATCCGCCTCCGCAAGGGCCATATGCCTCATATCGTCGCGGTTGTTGCAGAGCCCCTTCCGACACGCATCGCGTCGCTAGCGATGGGAACGGGCGACCTCGACTGCGTGTATCACATTGCACTGCCCGAATTAGAAGAGGCATGCCGCAAATGTCAACTGGATGATCAATTGGAAATGCTAACACAACTGCGCGAGGGAAATCGCCTTCGTGATGTCAGTGATCTTCCCTTTGATTTGGCAACTTAGATGAGGTCTACACATTTGTGGCCGCTCAGTGCCGAATTTTCAGCCCGTCTCTTAGGGATCAAGCGAGTTAGATTTGGCAATTTAGCCTTCTTTTATTCTTTTGTTCTTTTGCGCCCCCTGCAAACTGGGATTTACGTTTCTTGTGAAGAATGGTAATTTATAACACCATTTCTTGTGGTTAGCAGAGGATTGCAAGACCACCGGGATCGCCGAGATGCCCATCTTCACACGTTATGTCACAACAGAGCTACTAAAGATTTTTCTGACCGCGTTACTCGTGATGACGCTCCTTCTGGCACTTGGCATCGGCGCCAGGGAGGGGATCAGCAGGGGATTGCCGCCGATCCTCGTGATGCGGATGATCCCATACCTTCTCCCTGAAATCCTGGGTATCACAATCCCGATCACCGTCCTGCTGGCGGTAAGTCAAGTTCTCGGTCGGATGTCAGGTAGCAACGAAATCATCGCCTTGCGGGCAGCCGGATTATCTCCTTCGCTCGTCGTTAGGCCAACCATCATTTTCGCCTTTTTCGTCAGCCTTTTTACGGTCTGGACCTATGACCTGGCGGCGACGTGGGGACGACCTGGAGCACGGCGGGTCGTCGTTGAATCAGTGGAACAAATAGCCTACGGCATGCTCCGTACCAGGAAGAGTTACAGCAGTCAAAAATTCTCGCTGGTTGTCAAAGATGTTATCGGAAAGAGATTGATCAGCCCGATCATCACGATCCAGGTTCAACCCGAAACGCCGGCGATCACCCTCACGGCGGAAGAGGCTGAATTGTTTACCGATCGTAAGGCCGGAGCCTTGACTATCGTCTGTCGAAAGCCCGTTGCCCGCATCGAAGGGCAAGCGACCATGACGTTGCCAGAAACTTATTGGTACACAATTCCCTTTGATAGCCCTGGCGAACCACTTCATCGTGACTGGTTAGCTATGTCGGAAATCCCCGCTGCCATCCGGAAATTAGGAGCCGACGCAAAACAATTGAAGCTCCTTCTTGCGGAAGCCGATGCCTCCCCAGAACAACGGCAAACCTGGCAAGATCAACTCCACAGTCTCGAGCTTCAAATTCGCAAATTGCAGACCGAACCTTATCGCCGTTGGGCCAATGGGTTCAGCAGCCTCTGCTTCGTACTTCTCGGCTGCCCCTTGGCGATGTACCGCCGCAGTGAGAATTTTCTTTCCATCTTCTTTCTTAGTTTCCTCCCTATCGTGATCGTCTATTACCCACTGCTCATGCTGGCCAACGGGTTAACGAGTTCCGGAACCCTCCCCTCCTTCGGCTTTTGGATCGCGAATCTCGGAATTGCCATCCCCGGGATGGTCCTCCTCTATTGGTACTGTGAGACATAAGTTCTTTCGGAATTGTCCAAGCAGGACGACGCGAGCCGGGCCTTCAGGGTATCTGCGCCCCGTTTGCAGGCAAGTCTTCTACCCTTGATTTGCGTCATCTGGTAGGACAAGCGGGTAGCTCTCAACATTCGGAAGGACGCGCTCGTCGTGTCCGCTGTGCGACGTTGGATAACCCATTCCACTTTCGCGGACCCAACAAGCGGGTCCCTCCGATTCTCCTCTCAGAGGAACCTTTTGTCAGGTCCGTTCGGCGCCCTCGGATTATTCTTTCCCCATCGGCGGGCAAAATAGGCGGGTCCCTCAATTCTGCTCGTCGAGACCGCTCTCACTGAAAATCTGACGAACACACCCACTTCAACTCAACTTCCCACCGCTACGGCGAATGCGACCGCATGCGTCCGACAATGCGAGATCGAGACCTGAACTTTTTCGACTCCTAGTTGCTCGGCGATCTTCTTGGCCCCATTTTTGAGAATAACCTCAGGTTGTCCCCCAGGGCGATTGACGACTTCCACATCAAGCCAACTAATGCCACGAATCCAGCCCGTACCGAGGGCCTTGAGCACCGCCTCCTTGGCTGCCCACCGACCTGTGAAATGTTGAGTCGCCTGTTTCCGATTCTGACAATAGGCGATCTCCGTAGGGGTGTACACACGTTGCAGAAATACCTCGCCGTGTCGGTCAATCATTCGGGCAATTCTCAAGCATTCTGTGATGTCGGTCCCGATGCCAATGATCCGCATGGACGTTATCCTGTTTGCTGAGGAATCCCAACCCTTTCCTCTCAGAGAAAGATCGTCCTGTTTGCCGGATGATCACAGTCGGCAATCTTTCTGAGATCAGTATTTGATTCCGCACGCACTTTGGGCGCGTTGCAGGACCTCGGCAGCCCTTTTTCGGGCCATGGCAGCACCATCCCCGAGGATCTCGCGGACAAACTGAGGCTTGGCCTCCAGCTCCTTACGGTACTCTCGCGCCTCGGCAAAAAACTTTTCAGCAACATCGGCAAGGGCCTGTTTGACCTCACCATAGCCGAAACCACCTCGCCGATAACGTGCCGCCATCTCTTCACGTTCCTTTTCGCCAACAAACAAGGAATAAAGCTGGAAAAGGTGGTCTGTTTCGGGATCCTTCGGCTGATCGACAGGCCGAGAATCGGTAACAATTCGCATGATGGTCTTTCTTACTGCCTTGGGATCGTCAAAGATCCCAATCGTGTTGTTGTAACTCTTTGACATTTTTTCGCCATCGGTCCCAGGAACACGTGCCGCATGCTCCATAATCTTGGCCTTAGGCATGACGAACACATCGCCGTACAAATAGTTGAAACTCGAGGCTAAGTCGCGGCAAACCTCGATGTGCTGGACTTGATCCTCGCCGACGGGCACGGTGTCCGCATCATAGGCCAAGATATCGGCCGCCATCAGAACGGGATAGGTGAATAGCCCCGCATCAGCAGGTAGGCCTTTGGCACGTTTGTCCTTATAGGCGTGACACCGTTCCAAAAGCCCGAGTGGTGTTCGTGTCATCAGCAACCAGCAGAGCTGACTCACCTCAGGCACATCGGACTGGACGAAAAGCGTCGCGCGATCGGGATTAATCCCCAAAGCCAACAAATCAATGGCCGCATCAATTGTGTTCTGCCGCAGGACCTTGGCATCTCTCACGGTCGTCAGAGCGTGCAGATTGGCAATGAAATAATAAGCCGCGTCGGCCTGGTCCTGAAGCTCGACATACTGCTTGATAGCGCCAAAATAATTTCCCCAGTGAAATCGACCCGTCGGCTGAATTCCTGAAACCACGATCATAACTCGACCCGTTTATCTAAGACCTCACTGAATTGCCAATTCGTACACCTCAAAATAATCCATCTCCGCAACTCTTTTCAGTCTCAGCACTCCCGTTTACTCTCGGGTCTGGGAAGCGTTTTGACGATCTCCCGAAGGGAAGAGGCCCCCAATTCCCGTAAAGCAGCGGGGAGTCCGTCAATAATCTCCCAGGCGGCCGTTGGCCGAAAGAATGACCCCGTCCCCACCTGAATGGCCGAGGCCCCGGTCACAAAAAACTCCATCGCATCGTCAATATCCACAATGCCGCCCGCTGCCACGACGGGAATGTCCACTGCGTGCGCAATTTGATAGACGATTCTGAGGGCCACGGGCTTGATTGCCGGACCACTCAAACCCCCGAAAAATCCCCCCAATCGAGGGCGACGTTTTCTCCAATCAACGGCCAGCCCCAGCAAGGTATTAACGGCCGTGATCCCATCGGCACCGGCATTGGCGGCAGCGCGGGCTACAGAGACAACATCACCCGTATTCGGGGTCAATTTCGCCAGGAGCGGTTGTGTGAACCGCTCCCTCACCCGTCGAATCAAGTCATAACATCGCCGAGGGTCCGTGGCAAAGTCGATCCCCCCGGCGACATTGGGGCAAGAGAGGTTTAATTCAATCGCCGCCACGCCCGGGGTGGCTTCTAGGACCTCCGCCATCTGAACAAACTCGTCCTCGTTTTTGGCCGCAATGCTGATAATTACGGGTGGGCCAATACCCATCAAAGATGGCAACCGTTTCTCAATAAAAGCGGCTAGCCCATCGTTATCCAGCCCGATCGAGTTCAGAAGACCTGACGGCGTCTCGACCGTCCGGGGGGGCAAGTTCCCAATCCTCGGATGGAACGTCACCGTTTTGGGAACGATGGCCCCCAGGCGCGAGAAATCACGCAGCGGGTAACCATCGAGGATATTCCCGAAGGTTCCCGAGGCAAACATGACAGGATTGGGGAGGAACATTCCCCCAATCTTGACGGATAGATCACACTCCTCGGTTGTTCTTAACACCGGATGACTCGAAGACACAATGATGATCCACTTTCGCCACTGCCCCTGAAATCAATTTTCGCCAGCTTCTTTCTAATCTACCGGCCTTGAGCGGTTGCGGCAACGGAAACCGGCAAATGGCAGGTCACCTCTTTCAGGTACTGACTTGGCTATCTGTCAAGGTTGTAGGTGGGATGAAAAGCAGCGGGCGGACCTGACGAGCAGGTCCCTCCGGCGCAGCGATTGCAACCATGCAAACCGGCAAATGGCGACTCGTCCCTTAAGGCATCAACTGAGAATGTCTTACACAACAGGATAACACCTTATATCCGGACAGTCGGCATGGCTTTAGTCCCGTTTGGGTAAGTCTTCGGCAACAATCCGGAAGCCAACGTTGAAGACACGAGCATAGGGGGCATAAGCGAGACGGTATGAGGAAGTCGCACGTTTCGGGCGATCGTACCATGACCCGCCGCGGACCACCCGCAGCTCGGAAGATATGGTCCGATCTGAACCATTGCTTTCCGCGTTGACGTCACTTCTGTACGGAGTAAGCGTCCACTCCCAGACATTGCCATGCATGTCGCAAAGCCCCCAGGGATTGGCGCGATACGAACCGACCGGCATGGAGGTCAGTCCACCGTCATTCGAGCGGGCATCCTTAGGAATCCAATCGTCAAAAGGATTCGGATCAGGGATCGTCCTGACCCGGATGTACGTGTCCATAACGAATTCACTTAGCTTCGCGTCTGCTAGATTGGCGTAACTTGAAAAGTCATCGTCCGTTGTGCCGAACCAAAACGGGGTTTCGGTCCCCGCCCGACAGGCATACTCCCATTCAACCTCGGTAGGAAGCCGAAATCGTGCACCCATACGCTCCGTCAGCCAATCACAGAAGGCTTTTGCCTGGTACCAGGTGATGCGGACCACCGGTTGCTCTGGCTGATTCAGCGGGAATCCATGGACCCCGAATTGATAGCCGTGCAGTGATTCAACATGGCTATCGTGAGTCGGATCAAACACGGCGAATTGCCTGTTCGTCACCTCACAGACACTCATCCAGAAATCATGGGGAATTGTGGCAACTCGCAAGGAGCGCTCATCAACCTCGTCTTCTCCACCTCCCATAATGAATTGTCCCGCAGGAATGCGGACCATGGCAATTTCTACGCCAGGGGCAATTCGGATGACTCGTTTCCAGTCGCCGAGTCTCTGCTGGCGCTGCTTGGCTTCCTCAGCAGAGAATGGCCAACCGTTAAGTTCTGGCGGCTTGCCGTCATGGGGGCGACCTTGGATTTTCTCGGCAAGCTGAGCGTCCGGATGATAACCAACAAGCGCAACCTCTTGAGTTGAGTCGTGTTCTTTACCGGCCAATTGAATTTCTTTGCCAAAAACCTCGATAGTCGGGATTTCTTCCCAATCGTCGTCCATGCCGGTAAACCGTCTTCGCATTTCTCGGGCACGGGCCAGGAGCGGAGCCACAGTCTCCCGACCGACAATTTCCGACCATGTCCCGTGATAAGGTGCGTTGAGATCAATCCACGTGTAAAATCGGTCCCATGCCTCATCTGACAATTGGACCCCGTAATGTCCTTTTTTCAGAATCTGGACAAGCTCCGTTGTGGTAGCATGGTATTCCATCGGACTGAGAAGATGAATGTCACTCTCGATCCCCGGTCGTCGAACATATTTGTGAAGATTGGCATAGGCGATGGAGAATTTTCCGCCGATCTTTTCCGAGACATGTCCGGCAATGGCTGACGACCAGCCCGTCAATGGCACATCTCCCCGTAGATCGAAAGCGCCGGCTTGCTCCGACTGTCCGTTGTGGCACGATATGCAGTAACGATCCAGGACAGGTTGGACTTCCCGCGCAAAACTGAATCCCCTCGGGGGTCCGTACCAGGGGTCAATCGTGACCGGGGGCTTCATCGCAGCCAGAGATTGCAAATTCGGAACGGCCTCGTTGGGATGCTCGTGGCACCCAATGCAGGAAAGCACTTCGCCGGGCATGGCCGTAAACCAACTGCGCATGATTTGCAGGGCACGCCCTTCAGCGTCCAGCGGCTGAACCGCAATTGGTGTATAGGCTGGAACCCGGAAAAACGCCGATCCGTCATCTTCAACCGGAACGGTCCCCAAAATTCGCTTGACATCCCATGGACCATCCATACCAATTGCCCCCAGCAATCCCCCCATGTCGCGAAAGCTGAACTCATAACTGATCAGGCGAAGTCTCTTGACGGTCCCGCGCGGGATGCCTTTCAAGCCAGGGCCACGATACACATCCACCAGATAGACGACGGCTTCTTTCTGAGAGGGATCAACGCGATCGGCAATGACCGGAGGCCGTCGCCGCGGAACAAGCGGAATCGGTTCGAACAGGGCAAAGCCCGGCTTTTCCTGGATCAAGACCAAATTGCCGAATATGTCCGCCAGATAGAGTCCCCAGGGCCGTTCCGGCGCCGGCTTGCAACTGACAAGGAAGTATTTGTCGCTCAGTGGCCAGGGCGTCAAGAATTGTGGCCAAATTCCGTCAACCAGCTCATCACGGATGATCGGTTCTACCTTGGACGTCCCCGGAGGGATCTCTTGGATCACACCTTGGGCCTCATGTCGTCCAACCGCGGGATCGATCACCAAGAGTCGTCCCGATCGCCGCACCCCGTGATGACCACTTGCTATACCAACAACCTTCGTCGGGTGATTTGGAATCGCCCGGGCATAAAAGAACGAATTGGGAAAATAGCTATTGCTTCCGTAATACGCCATTTGGTTTGTCCCGTCGGGATTCATCGAGAAGAGGATTCGAGAATGGGCGTGTGGCAAATCGGTGTATTCCCAGCGGAGGTAAAGGATCCGTCCGTTGCTGAGAAGGCTGGGATGCCAGTTGTGCTCTTGATCGACCGTCAATTGCCTGATCGAGCCGTCGTGGTCCAATCGGTAAGTGTTCGTGATGTGCGATTTTCATAGACACACGGGACCCCGGTGAATGGCGCCGTCGAGGTGAATACGATTCTGTCATCCGGCAGGTGGCAGGCGTCATAATTGTCAACATCGGGTTCCCGAATAAGTGGCAATTCCCGTACAGCGGCCACCTGAAGTTGTCCATCGTTTCGAGCTAAATCAAGCTCGAAGACTTGAAATCGGTCGAATGAGCCGGGCATTGAGACGAGCAGTTTGTTTGCGTCAAAATGCAAATCAACATCACCGACGTATCGTCGATCTGATGGCTCAAACAAGACACGTGGCGATTCGTTCATTCGACGAAGTGACAGGACACATAATCGATTGTCGTATCCCTTTCCCGGCAGGCTCGAATGGCTCTCCCAATTGGCTGGCAACCCCAGGTTCGGCTCTCGCCGTTCGACGTAAAGCAACTCGTCGAAGTTTAAGAGGGGATTGGCCAAAAGGGCGTCTCGCTGCAGAGCGACGAACGAACGGCGAAGGTTTTGCACCAATTCCTGATCGACAGCAGCCGAATTCCGGGCATCCTTGCAGGCCGTTTCCAACTCTTCGCATTTCTTTTTCAATACAGGGCCGTTGGCGTATCGGTCACCAAACGATGCGATCAAGTCGTCGATGGCCGCCTTAAGTGCTGATAA